>Ga0214182_1000609_pt1 | contig 13053 bp, 12 predicted proteins | sample TroBogEpilimnion_8_FD_153020 | JGI IMG/M metagenome (GOLD analysis project Ga0214182, IMG submission 153020) | Freshwater microbial communities from Trout Bog Lake, WI - 14NOV2007 epilimnion | ecosystem: Environmental > Aquatic > Freshwater > Lake > Epilimnion/Euphotic zone | place: Trout Bog... | reverse complement strand
AACGAAATCGCCATGGAACATCCGGCGGTGGATCGTTCCGGCGACGGCATTCCGCGCACCGTCCACTGGGGTCAGGTGGATATAGGACGACCGCAGCGCGACCACCGAACCGCCGCGGCCGTTCGGCGGTGCCTCGACCTGTAGCGTAACCCCATTTTGTCCTTCGAACAGCAGCGTGCCGTCGGGCCCGGGGCCTGTCACGAGGCCTTCGATCATGTTCGCCGCGCCCACGAAATCCGCCACGAACAGGCTGCTCGGTCGATTGTAGATTTCCTCGGGGGTGCCGATCTGCTCGATCTTGCCTTTGCTCATGACGATCACGCGGTCGGAGATCGCCAAGGCTTCTTCCTGATCGTGGGTGACGTAGAGCGACGTGATGTCCAGCCGGCGCTGGAGTTCGCGCAGTTCGACCCGCATCTCGGCCCGCAGTTTGGCGTCGAGGTTGGACAATGGCTCATCGAACAACAGCACGTTGGGGGAGAATGAGATCGCGCGCGCGACGGCGACGCGCTGCTGCTGGCCGCCGGACAGGTTGGACGACGGGCGGTCGGCGTAGGCCTGCATCTGCACCATTTCCAGCACGCGGGCGACGTTGGCCGCGACCTCCGCTTGCGGGGCTTTGCGCACGCGGAGGCCGTAAGCCACGTTCTCGAACACCGTCATATGCGGCCAGATGGCATAGGACTGGAACACCATCGACACGCCGCGCTTTTCCGCCGGCACGTTGCGGCGTTCGGCACCGGAATAGACGGTTTGGCTGTTGAGCCGGATGGTACCGCTGCTGGGTGTTTCCAACCCGGCGATGGAGCGCAAGGTGGTGGTTTTGCCGCAGCCGGACGGGCCGAGGAGGGTGACCAGTTCGCCGGGGGCGATGGCGAATTCGATACCGTCCACGGCGGTGGCGTCGCCGTATTTCACAACGAGGTCTTTGACCTCGATCCTGGGTTGGGTGCTGCTCATGTCACATCGCCTCCGACCCGCCGGGCGACCCGGAACAGGATGGCCACGGCGATAAACACCATGACGGTTTGCATCAAGGCCATCGCCGCCGACAATTCCGAACTGGACGACAGCCAGGAATTGACGATCGCCGGGGCGACGACTTTGGAATTCGGGCCCATCAGAAACACCGACACGCCGAGTTCCCGCACGCTGGCGATAAAGATCAGCAGCCAGGCCGCGATCAGGCCGGGGCGCAGCAGCGGCAGGGTGATGGTGCGCATCTGATACGTCCAGGCGGCACCGCAGACTCGGGCGCATTCCTCCAGGCTTTTATCCACTTGCAGCACGACGCCGGCGATGGTGCGCAGGCCGAGCGGCATGAAGACAGTGAAATAGGCGATGCCGAGCAGCCAAAGTGTGCCGTAGATGGGGATCGGGATGTTGATCCAGGCCCACAGCAGGCCGAGGCCGAAGACAAGCCTCGGCACCGCTTGCGGCACCATGATCAGGAACTCCATCGCCCCGCGGCCCGGCATGCGCGACCGGTAGATGATCCAGGCCAGCACGCCGATGGTCGGTACGCCCAGCGAGGCGACCACAATGCCGAGAATAAGACTGTTGCCGAAGGCGGGCGCCAGGGACCCCATTTGCAGCGCGGTTTCGTAGTTCGCGAAGGTGAACTGCATTTGGTGGACAATGACGGTGGCAAACCGCTCGAACGATGTCAGGGTTAGCGCCATCAGCGGTAAAATAACCGCCACGATCATGTAGCCCCAGGAGATCGCCATCAGCAGCCAGCGGATCGGGCCAATTTCCATTGGCCTTGGGCGGAAGGCTTTGCCGGATATGGTGGCGTAGCTGCCCTTGCGCATGATGAATTTGGCGACAGCGAGCGTGATGACCATGGCACCCGACAGCGACAGGCCCATGGCGGCGGCACGGCCGTAATCGGGCGGGAAGGACAGGGTTGCCTCCCAGATCGCCGTGGTCACGACGAAGAACCGGCCGGGAATGCCCAGCACGAAGGCGGCGGCGAAGGAGCCGAGCATTTCGGCGAAGACGAAGATGGTGGCGGACAGAACGCCGGGAGCAACCATCGGCAGAGTGATTTTCAGCGCCGTCCGCAGCTTGCTGGCGCCGAGGACGCGGGAGGATTCCTCCAGCGACGGGTCCATGGATTTCATGGACGCCGAGATCATCACGAAGGCGACCGTGCCCTCGAACAGCGCCATCACCCAGGCGATGCCCCAGGGGGAGTAGATGTTGAACAGGTCGCTGTTGAAGCCGATAGCGCGCCAGACCTGATTGACCAGCCCGGTTTTGGGTCCCAACAAAACGCCCCAGGACAAAGCCCCAATCAGCGGGGTCATGTAGTAGGGCAGCTGCATCAGCCGTTCCAGCCGAGCACGCCCGGGAATGGCGGTGCGGGTCAGGATCCAGGCCTGCAGGAAACCGAAAAACACCGCCATGACGGTGGCGATACAGGCCACGAACAGGGTGTTCAGGATGACCTTCGGTTCCTCGAACAGTTCCCCGTAATTGCCCAATCCGTATTCCTCGGGCGGGAAGGTTTGCGCGTCGCCGATATTGAGGGATTCAACGACGAGGTAGACCAGCGGATACAGCACCAGCACGCCGCAAATCAGCAGCAGCAGCGGGGCGATCCACATATTCGTGCCGGAATTTCGCATGGTTCAGCGCATACCCGTCAGAGCGTTCCACTCTTTGACATACGCCGCGTGGGATTGCTCCAGCGCATGCCAGTCGGTGGGCACAAGCAGTTTGAAGGTGGAGGCGCTGACGCCTCCGGGTGGCGGCGGCACGTCCGACCGGGGGGAGTTGGTGAACTGGTAGGTCACGTTGGCCGTCTGGCCGGGGACGCCGAGGAACCAATCGAGGAAAAGCTTCGCGGCTTCCGGATGCGGCGCTTCCTTGACGATGCCCCAGGGCTGCGGCGTCGCGGTCAGGCCGCTGGGCGGATAGACGAATTCGACCGGCGCGCCCTTGGATTTCATCAGCAGATAACCGGAATATTGCGCGGTGATCGCCACCTTGTCCTGGCCATTCACCAGACGGTCGTATTGCTGCACGTAGGAATCGAAGGCGTGCGGCTTGGACGGTGCCAGTTTCTTCCAGAAATCGTTGCCGTAAACCTGCCGCAGCATGAACCATGTCGTGTGTTGCAGGCCGGAGATGGTCACTTTCACGGACACCGCGTCGGCCCATTTCGGATCGAGCGTATCTGGCCAGTCTTTCGGGGCCTCGGCGGCGGTGACGAGGCGGGGGTTGTACGCAATCCCGGCGACGACCAACGCGCCCCAAGTCCACTCGCCTTCCGGCTGACTGCGGTATTCCGGCTTGTAGGCCTCCATTTCCGGGGACACGTAGCGGGCGTAACCGTTACGCTTCTGGAAATCGAGCGCGAAACTCATGTCCGATGGTTGCAGGACGTCGGCGGTATAAACACCGCCCTGCCGTTCCGCGAGGATGCGGGCATACAGCGCCCCGCCTTGCAGCCGGAGATAGGTGGTGGCGATTTTCGGGAACGCGGCGTGGAATTTCGCCAGCATCTGTTCGGTGGCCGATTCCGGGTCCGTCGCATAAAGGACCAGAGCGCCCTCCTGTTCGGCTTTCGCCACGTCGGCGCAGGTCTTGAACCCATCCATCTGGTGGGGATTGGCGCAAGCGGGTTCGGCACGCGCGGGGAGAGCCAGGAGGAGCGTAAGGGCAACGAGCATCAGCAGGCCCCATACCCCGGTCATCGCCGGGCCCGAATTTCTCGTCATGGTCGGGCTTGACCCGACCATCTCAGGCCAACGGGGTAAAGATGGTCGGGTCAAGCCCGACCATGACGGCGTTGTCGTACCGTCCCGGTTGTTCTCGATTGCCATGTGCCCCCCTATTCCCACCGATGCTACGCTCGGTTGGCGGCAGCGTCCACGCCGGGCATTCTGGGCGTCCCTCTAGCGATAAGGCCCGCGCATGAAAATCGGCTTCTTCTTCTGGCCCTTCACCGTCGCACTGACCGAGACGATGGCGCGGCACGCCGATACCTACGGCTACGACATGATCGGGATCGCCGATACGCCCGGCAATGCCATGGACCCCTGGGTCGCCGGGGCACTGGTCGCCCGAGCGAACAGGACATCCGAGATCGCGATGTGCGTCAGCAATTTCGTCACCCGTCTGCCGGCCGTCAGCGCGGCCGCGATTGCCTCGCTCGATCTGTTGGCGCCGGGACGGTGCGTGTTGGGTATCGGTGCGGGGCATAGCGGGACGAAGAATATCGGCGCGGGCAAATCCTCGGCCCGCGACATGGCGGACAATATCGTGCTGACGCGGCGGCTGTTGCGGGGGGAAGCGGTGGAGACCGGCACTGGCACCGCGCACATGCCGTGGGTGAAACGCCCATCGAAAGTGTTCATGGCATCGTCGCATCCGCGCGGCTTGAACGCCGCCGGCCGCGTCGCCGATGGCGTATTCGTGAATTACGGGCTGCAACCCGAACACGTGGCGGCGTCGGAGGCGCTGGTCGCGGCAGGGGCGCTGGAGGCTGGCCGGTCCCCCGAGGCCGCCGAAATCTGGCAGATCGCCGCCATGGACTGCACCGAGGACGGCGACCTCGCTCGGCAGCAAATCGGAGCGATTCTGGCGTTCGTGTCCGGCTACATCGTCGCGGGTAAGGACCCCGCGACGCGCGGTGTGCCGCCGGAACACCGAGCGGGGGTGGCGGAACTGCTGCGGCGCTACAGCACGCGACCTGGACCGCAGGATATCGCGTTGGTCCGGGAGTTGGGCCTGTTCGACTACCTGTCCCGCCGCTTCAGCGTCTGCGGCACCCCGGACGAGTGCTTCGCGCAAGCAATGGCCGCCCGAGCGGCGGGCGTGAAGCGGCTGATGTTCAGCGTCAGCGTCGCGGTCGATCCGGCCGAGGCGGTGCGGCGGTTCGGGGAGGATGTGTTGCCGCGGATCAGGGCGGCTACCGCATCCCTGTGATCCTATCCCACTCCTTTACGAACTGTGTGTGCGTCTTGATGAAGGCGTCCCAATCGGTGGGATACAGCAATTTCATCTGCGCCGGGCTGACGCCGCCCGGCGGCGGGGTCACGTCGGTACGGAGCGAGTTATACATCAGGTCCTGCCCGTAGGCGTTCTGGCCCGGCAGGCCGAGGAACCAGTCCACGAACAGCTTCGCGGCCTCCTGATGCGGCGCTTCCTTCACCGCCCCCCAGCTTTCCGGCACCGCGATCAGGCCGTCGGGCGGATAGACGAACTCGATCGGCGCGCCCTTGGCTTTCGCCAGCAGATAGCCGGAATATTGAGCGGTATGGATGATCTTGTCCTGGCCGCTGATGGTGCGGTCGTATTGCTGCACGTAGGAATCGAACCCTTTGGGATTCAAGGCGGCGAATTTCGTCCAATAGTCATTACCGTAGAGCTGCCGCAGCAAAAACCACGTCATGTGTTCCATGCCCGACGTGGAGGCCTTCGACGTGATCGAATCCTTCCAGCGGGGATCGACGGCATCGAGCCAGTTTTTCGGCGCCTGATCCGGCGGGACCAGCGTTGGATTATATGCCAGCGCCGCCACGCCGATGGCGCCCCAGGTGAAAAACCCCTCCGGCGTGCTTTTCCATTCCGGCTTGAAATGCGCCATTTCCGGGGATTGATATTCCATCCAGCCGCCGCGCTTCTGGAAATCCAGCACGAGGCTCATGTCGGATAGCTGCACGATATCCACCAGATAGGATTTCGCCTGCCGCTCCGACAGCAGCTTGGCATAGAGCGCGCCGGCTTGGAGGCGGACATAGCCGGTGGAGATCTTCGGGAACATCTTGTGGAAGCGCGCGAGGACCTTTTCCGACCCGTCCTCGGGGTCGGTGGAGTAGACGACGACATGGCCCTCGGCTTCCGCTTTGGCGATGTCGGCGCAGGTTTGGAACCCGTCCATCTGGTGCGGGCTCGGGCACAGGCTGGCGGCGCGGGCCGGAACCGCGAGCAGCAGTGTTGCCATAATGGACGCGAACAACGCGTTTCGGCGCATGAAGAAGCCCCCTGACGTGTTTCTTGTTGTGGGAGAGCATACCGTTCCCGGCGTTCGGTCAAGCACGCTTGACGCACCAAGGCGCGCACGTGAAGGATCGGGGCGGATACAAACAGGAGAAGCGCACATGGCCACCGAGACAATCGCTACCCGCCGCGCGCTAATGGGTTTTGCCGCGTTCGGGCTCGCCGCCGCCTTCGCGGGCGCGGCACAAGCCCAGGCAAACACGCAGATGAAGCTGTTCAAGGTGATCACCAGCAAGGATGAAATCACCATCGGCGTAAGCGCGACCGAGTTGGCGGCGATGGGCAGCGGAGAGGATGTGAAAGTGCTGGCGCAGCAGCTTGTCGCCTCGGGCCAGATCACCGTGTGGCAATACGCTGTCGGGCGGGATGCGAGCGGGGGGTTGCAGATGAACCCGCTGCGCCGGGTCGCGATTCTGAAGAACGACAGCCTGCGCGTCGAGCCGGCGAGCACACCCTACAAGATCGCACCGCCGGCCCAATAAAAATAAGGCTGACGTTCTACGCGGGCACCAACTTACGCACCCGGTGGTTCTCGCTGTCGCCGATGTAGATCGCGCCATCCGGTCCGACCGCGGCGCCGTGCGGACGAGCCAAACCGGCTTGCGTCGCGGGGCCGCCGTCGCCTCCCGGCCCGGCGGTGCCATTGCCGGCGATGGTTTCGACGATCCAACTCGCCGCGTCGATCCGGCGGATGGCGTGGTTTTCGGTATCCACGACGTAGATGTTGCCGGCGGCGTCCAGGGTCATTTCCTTCGGCGCGGCAAACACCGCGACACGAGCGTTGCCGCCGTCACCGGCATAGCCACGTTCCCCGGTGCCGGCGACGGTTTGGATGATCCCGTCGCGGATCTGGCGGATGCTGCTGCCCTGCCGCTCCATCACATACAGCGATCCGTCCGGCGCCAGGGCGACCGCTCGGGCGCCGAAGATGCCGGCCGCTGTCGCGGGCCCGCCGTCGCCGTCGTGTTTGGCCTCCCCCGTGCCGGCGAAGGTGGAAATTATCCCCGATGTCAGGTCTACGAGGCGGACACGGTGATCGGCGACGTCGGCGATGAACAACCGGATCTGCGCTTTGTCGAGCGCCAAGCCGTTCGGTTCGGCTAGGCCGGCGATAGCGGCGGGTCCGCCGTCGCCGCTGTATTTGCCCGATCCGTCGCCGGCCAGAGTGGAGATGCGGCCGGCGGTGTCGATCTTGCGGACCCGGCGGTTCAGCCGGTCGGCGAAAAAGATTTTGCCGCCGCGGTCCACGACGACGCCGTAGGGTTCGTTCAACAGCGCCGCCGTTGCCGGTCCGCCGTCGCCGCCGAAACCGCGTTCGCCGGTGCCCGCGACGTTGGTAATGACGCCAGTTTTCGCGTTCACCCGGCGGATGCAGTGGTTGAAGGTGTCGGAGAAAATCATGTCCCCGTCGGTGGCGAAGGCGATATCGAACGGATTGTTCAGCAGCGCCTGTGTCGCCGGCCCACCATCGCCGGCATGGCCTTGCGCGCCCGTTCCAACCGCTGTCGAGATAATCCAGCCCGCCATCGTCATTCCCTCGCCTTGCTTGGAGCTACGATGGTTGCCGTCCGCGTCCTGTCAAGCGTAGGATCGGGCGGAAAGCATGAACATGCCCGAGGAGCGTTACAAATGGACAGCCAGACCGACATCTCCAAGGACCGGAGCGGCGCGAACGCCTTGTATGCCAAGCTGGAAGACCGCTGCCTCGCGCGCGATCAGCGCGGTGCAAGCGACGTCTACTACGATCTGATCAAGGCCGGGCGACCGCTGAACGAAATCATCGCCGAGGGCGTGCGCATCCATGCCCCCTACACCCACGTCCCCTATCATGAACGGATCGACGACGGGTACCCCAATTTCGTCAACAACGACCACTGCCTGCTCAGTGCCCGTGCCACCATCAACCTGACCAAAATGCTGCCCGCCCATCTGGCGATGCTGCCGATGGCGCAGACGATTTGGTACATCCCGAGCGGGCTGGATATTTGGAATCAGAAGCTGGATTTGGCACCGGGGCATTATACGCGGCATCGCGGCAATGCCGGCATGCTGGAGCCGAACCCGCCGGCCCCCGTCGTCTACTGGGAAGACCAGCAGCCGCTGCGCGTCAACGCGCCGCTGAAGGAACGCCTGGGCGAATGGATGACGCAGGTCCATCGCGGCAATGTCATCGATGCGTATCGGCTGTTCCTCGGCAATTTCGAGGAAAAGGCGGACCGTAAGGAAGTGCTGCAGGAAATGTGCTTCGCCGGGCTGATCGATGTGCAGGACCGGCTGCTGCACAACCGGTCCTATACGACGGGGCACAAGGCCTATCGCACGCGTTCGACCGTGGAACTCGGCAACGCTTTGGGCTGGGAAAACGCCCACAACGTGATCTACGCCGGGGCGCTGGACGTGGCCGTCGGGCCGCGCTGGTATTCGACGTACGAACTCGCCTGCAACTGGGTCAAGATGACGATCGAGGGCGAGGTTCTGAAGGCTGTGCCGTACGGCGGCGTCGGGCCGAACGAACTCGCGATGCTGGCGAACACCGGCCCGGTGCCCGAGGAGGACTCGCGGACGCTGATCCAGGCTGTGACCCGCGGCAGCGAGACCGATGTGCTGGAAGCGACGACGCGCATGTTGAAGGCCGGGCAGGACCCGCGGCGCATTCTGGACGTGCTGCAGCTCGCGGTCGGGCAGATCGTGCTGGAAACGCGCGATCCGAATTATTTCAACATGCCGCACCACTGCTACGAATATCACAACACGCTGGCGTGGTTCTGGGACAATTTCGATCATCCGCGCAGGCTGCGGCTGCTGTATGTCGCGGGGAATTTCGCCAACCGAGTCGCTGCTTGTCAGGCGGGTCTGGGGGATTCGCATCCTTACACGGCGAAGGCGCCGTCGGGCGCCAGCGCGATGACGGCGGGGCAGTTGCTGGACCGGGTGGAAAACGCGGTCGTGACCCTGGACACACAGGGCAGCCTGGATTGGACACAGGCTTACATCGAAAACGTGTCCGACAAGGCGCCGCTGGTGCAGCGCATCGCTCTGGCCGCCTGCCGCCTGGGCAACGATCCGCACAATCAGGAAATCGCCCAGTGCATGCTGATGGATTGGGGCACCAACAAGCACCCCAACCGCGACCTGCTGCTGCTGTCGGCGGCGTATCACACCGCCGGCCATCGGAAATACGGCGACGTGCAGGAGCCATCGCGCCGGTTCGGGCAGGCGTTCGGGTACAGCGAATTGGTCTGAGGAGACGCGCAATGACACTGACCATTAAGCCGATCGACCCCGTGTCCCGCCCGCTGTTCGCGGGCGTCGTGTCGGGCATCGACATCACCAAGCCGATCTCCGCCAGCGAAGCGCAGCAGATCGAGCGCGGCATGGACGAATTCGGCGTGCTGGTTTTCCACGACCAGCCCTTCACCGACGAAACCCAAATGGCGTTCTCCCGCAATTTCGGGGAGTTGGAGCTGGCAACCAACAATTTGCGCGACGGGCGGGACCGCCTGGGCGCGCATATCGCCGATATTTCGAACCTCGATCAAAACAACCAGGTGCTGGCGCGCGACAACCGCCGCCGGCTGTTCAGCCTTGGCACGCGGCTGTGGCATTCCGACAGTTCCTTCAAGGTCGTGCCGGCGAAATATTCGCTGCTGTCGGCACGTATCATTCCGGATGCCGGCGGGAACACCGAATTCGCGTCCATGAAGCTGGCCTACGACGAGCTCGATGAGGAAACCAAGGCCGAGTGCGAGAATCTGGTGTGTGAGCACAGCCAGTTATTTTCCCGTGCGCTGATCGGGTTCGGGGATTTCACCGACGCGGAGCGGAAGGCCTTCGCGCCGGTGCAGCAACGGTTGGTGCGACGGCATCCATCCACGGGGCGCAAATCGCTGTATCTGGCCTCCCACGCCGGCACCATCGTCGGCTGGCCGATCCCCGAGGCTCGGGCGTTTCTGCGCGACCTGACCGAACACGCGACGCAGCGGAAATTCGTGTATTCGCACAAGTGGACGGTCAATGATCTGGTGGTGTGGGATAACCAGCAGACGATGCACCGCTCCCGCCCGTTCGATGCGACTCAGGTGCGGGATATGCACCGCACGACGGTCGCCGGGCTGCGGTCCACGATGGCCGAGGCAGCGTAGGTGCTGAAAGTCATCGGCTTGCTGACCCGCAAGCCGCATCTGACGCACGAGCAGTTCGTGGATCATTGGCTGAATATCCACGGACCGCTCGCGTTGGCGGTGCCCGGCATCAGGCGTTACGTGCAGTCGCACATCGTCGGCACCCGCACCCGCGCGGATGTGCCGGAGAGCGGCGTGCAGATCGATGGGATCGCCGAACTTTGGTACGACGATCTGGCGGCCTACGAACGCGCGGCGGCCACGCCGGAGATGAAGGCGCTGACGGACGACGGGGCGTTGATTATTTCCGAGATCAAATCGTATTTGATCGAGGAGAAGGAGATTATTCCCCTCTCCAAATAACCGTCATGGTCGGGCTTGACCCGACCAACTCAGGCCAATGGGATAAAGTTGGTCGGGTCAAGCCCGACCATGACGTTATCGAACGATTATCCCCAAACCTTCTCCGCCACGACATGCCGCGCCGCCACCCGCCCGAAAGCCAGGCATTCGCCCAAATTGCCGGTGCCCTGATACAGATAGCTGTAGATCGACCCCAGCTCTCCCGAACTGTAAAGCCGCGGAATAGGCGTCCCATCCGGCCGCACGATCTGCGCCTTTTCGTTCCGCCGAGGCCCGCCCTGCGTGTTCAGCATCGAGGGCGACATTTCCACCGCATAAAACGGCCCCTGCGCGATCGGCGCCATCATCAGCGTGCGGTTAAACTCGGAGTCCTTGCCGGCGGCGCAGGATGCATTCCACCGTCCGACCGTGGCCTCCAGAACCGCCGGATCAAGCCCGACCGCCGAAGCCAAAGCCCCGATACTGTCGGCCTTCTTGATCCAACCTTTCGCGAGTTCCTTGCTGTTATCCTCGCTCCACTCGTATTTCTCAACGATCTGCGTCCACCCATGGCTCGGATGCCCGTCGTACAACGGCCCAGCCGAGAAATGCGCATGATCGATGATCATATACATGGGGCAGGGGGTCGATAGCGGCAGCCAGCGGCCATTGACCGGCACCTTGCCATGCCGCGTCTTGAATTTTTCGTCGGTAAACCGCCGTCCGTCCGGCCCGACAACAATCATCCCGCCCGGCGGCTGCTTGCTGTAATGCAGCGCCTGCATGGAAAACGACGTCCGGACCTCCGGCACTTTCAGCGCCATCGACGGGCCGGCATAATTGTTCATGTGCCAAAGATCGGCGCCGACCGACATCGCCATGGTGATGCCGTCACCTTCGTTGTACGGCGAACCCGAGGTATAGCAGTACGGCACGCCAGGGAGATAATTGCGGATCATCTCCTGATTATTCTCGAACCCGCCGCAGGTCAGCACAACGCCTTTGCGGGCCTTGACCAATATGTCCTTGCCATCCCGCTGCGCCCGTACGCCCAGGATTTCCTTGGTGATATCGTTCTGAATCAGCGCGCGCCCCGGCGTTTCGTACAGCACGCGGATCGGGCGTTCCTTCACCAGACGCTCGAACAATTTCCAGGTATAGGAATAGCCGTAGGTGGGGCCGTCGTGGAATTTGTGCACGCAGTCAGCGCCCGGCAGATCGGGAAACTCGATCCCGACCGGTGGGTGCTGATGCTCCTGCGGATCGCCGCCGAGGCTGGCTAGCCAGTCGTTGTTTTTGCACATCTCCTCGGCCCAAACCTGGACCATCGGCTGCGGCACGGTGAACGGGCCGCACAAAGCGTTCAAATACGCGATCGCGCTCTCGACGGACGAGGTGTTCAGATACCCCTGCCCCGCGACGCGGGTGTTGCCGCCTTCCTCGCCTTCCGGGGCCTTTTCCAGAATAATCACGGAAGCGCCGAGTTCGTGCGCTGTTACCGAAGCAGCCATGCCAGCAGCGCCGAAGCCAACGACGACAACGTCGGCTTCGGCATCCCAATCGTATTGCATCGTCGTTCCTTATTCGGCGGCGGCGGCCGTGGTTTCCACCGCCTCATAAGGCAGGCGCTTGATCTTGGCCATATTCAGCCCCTCGATCCGCAACAGACGCGTCGCGGCCTTGCGTTCAGGGGAGTGCAGCACGCCGATGTCGTACAGATAGGCGTCGCCAACCTTCATGACGTAGTTGTGGTTGAACTTGGCCTTCCCCGGCGTGGTTTCGGTCGGGCGAGCCACCAGATCCCACGCGGTCATGATGGTTTCGCCATCGGCTTGGCCGTAGATCGCCCAGGACGGGCCGTGGTCGTGCGGCTTGCTGCCCTTCGGGCCGGTGTAGGCATGCGCTAAAATGGTGAACCCCAGTTCGGCGTCCTCATAAAGGACATGCCGTTCGGGCGTGCCGACTGGGATGTAGGTGTCGATGAAATCCGGGTCCGCCAGCGCCTGTTTGGTCAGGTCGCGCACCATTTCCCGGCCCGGCGTGCCGGGGTTGTTCTTCAGCGCGGCGTGGCAGTCGGCCGCGAATTGCTCAATCGTGATGGCCATGGGGGACAGTCCTCCTTCTTGGGATTAGCGACGATAGGGAAAGCAGCGTTGGCGGTCGAGGGTCGTGCCATAATGCCGGCCCAAAGCCTCGATGGCATCGCCATGATCGGGATAGGGGTCGGCATTGCCACGCCCGACGACGATGCAGGCGCCATCGGGACGCGCACGCGGGGGCAGCATGGCGGTCACGAGGGCAATGCCGTCCTCATCCCGCAAGGTCAGGAACAGCGGCATCGTGCGCTGGATGTAGGCTTCCTTGCCGATATCCTGCTCGATGTAGACGGTGGTCGTGGGCTGGTAGCTGTCGGAGGCACGCTCGCGTTCGCGGCGGTAGTGCTTTTCCACCGCGTGATGCATCGCCATGGACTCGGCGACGGCCTCGCCTTCCGAGACAAGGCGGAACCAAGTGCGGTTTTTCGGGGCGTCGCAGACGTATTCCATGGCGGAGGCTCCCGGATGGATGCGGCGGCGGG
>Ga0214182_1000607_pt1 | contig 13079 bp, 8 predicted proteins | sample TroBogEpilimnion_8_FD_153020 | JGI IMG/M metagenome (GOLD analysis project Ga0214182, IMG submission 153020) | Freshwater microbial communities from Trout Bog Lake, WI - 14NOV2007 epilimnion | ecosystem: Environmental > Aquatic > Freshwater > Lake > Epilimnion/Euphotic zone | place: Trout Bog... | reverse complement strand
GCGCATCCATACAGGTTAAGATAGCAAACTGTCTCGCGGGTGGAAGTGCTAATTCACCTTTGTCACCAAAGTTATTTACATAATCCCTGTTGGCAGATAATACTTCGTTTAATATTTTGCTCATAAAATCCTCACTTTTTATAATTATTAGGCATTAAAAAACCGTTTGCTACTTTCATCTTTGTGCAAGTAACAAACGGTATATAACTATCTCCGCTAAGAGTTTAACTCCATTATGGTTACTGTCAAATAGAGTTCACACATTTTCAAAGATACATTAAGTATAACCATTTATTCGTTATAAATTGTAGTTTATATGCCAAACTTCTGTGTTAAGTTAATGGCTTTTTAAGCGATGCGAAACAATATCTTTAATCAAAGGATGTATTAAAATGAATTGCGCTGTATTCCCTAAGGCGAGCTCAAGAGAATTATGGGCATGGGCTTTTTATGACTTTGCTAATTCCGGCTATACCACTGTGGTACAAACAACCATATTTAGCGCCTATTTTGTCGGCGTGGTTGCCGGAAGTTTGCAAGCAGCAAATCCAGGGCTTTCTACTTTATTATGGTCATTAGCGATTGGAACCGCTAATTTTGTAGTGATGATGAGTGGCCCTTTGTTGGGTGCCATAGCGGATCATCATGCCTGTAAGAAATTATTTTTGTTCGTATCCTCCATTGGTTGCATTCTGGCTACCGCATTATTAGCTTTAGTAGGGCCTGGCGATGTGTATTTGGGTATGATATTGGTAGTAGTTTCAGCCATCATGTTTGCCACGGGTGAGAACTTAATCGCCGCTTTTTTGCCTGAGTTAGTATCAGAAGAAAGCAGAGGTAGGCTTTCTGGATATGGATGGGGCTTAGGCTATTTTGGGGGTCTATTAACTTTGGCGCTCTGTTTGGCTTATATCACTTGGGCAAAGCAACAAGGCTTAACAGAAACTCACTTTGTCCCTGTTTCATTAATTATTACCGCAAGTATTTTTGCTTTAACAGCAACGCCTACTTTTATATTTCTTAAAGAACACGCATTTCCCTTGGCTTGGGATAGAAGCCAGTCTAGCCTAAAAGTAAGCCTTAAACGCTTGCAAAATACCTTTACCGAAATGTCTCGATTCAAAGATTTGATGTGGTTTTTAATCACCCTAGGTATTTACCAGTCAGGCGTAAGTACGGTCATCGTATTGGCGGCTATTTATGCTCGGGAAGTTATGGGCTTTGAAACCCAAGCATTGATTATGTTGATTATGGTGGTTAACGTAACAGCCGCGTTTGGCGCTTTAATTTGTGGGCATCTGCAAGATAAAATGGGCTCTGTACCTTCACTTGCAATGACTTTGGTTATTTGGATTGGTGCCGTTATTTTAGCTATTAATGCCACTCAATCATCGGACATGTGGATAGCGGGTAATGTTATTGGCTTGGCTATGGGGGCCAGTCAATCCATCGGTCGAGCTTTAGTGAGTAAATTTTCTCCTGTGGATAGGGCGGGGGAGTTTCTAGGTCTTTGGGGCTTGGTTAACCGTTTGTCAGCGATAGTGGGTCCACTGAGTTATGGTTTGGTTAACTATTTAACGCAGGGCAACCACCGGTTGTCATTATTATCAACTTTAGTCTTTTTTATACTGGGTTTGCTTGCTTTAACGCAAGTTAATGAAGCGCGAGGAAAAGCGGCTGTTTTACTTGCGAGAAACTAAGTCAACACTATTCGCCGCGTTGTGGTTCAGCATAGTTTCTGTTGGGTTTTTTAACGCCTGGACAGGCGATACTGATACGTTGCACAGGATTATCTAATTTAAGCGCTGTTAATTGCCCTCCCCATAAGCAGCCAGTATCAATAGCATAACAATTAGGGCCTTCATAATACCCCAAAGTAGACCAGTGACCAAAAATGATACGCATGTCCGCACTTTTTCGTTTGGGGGCCTCAAACCAAGGGATCAGTGTTTTAGGTTGAGAGCCCAGCGGGCCACTCTGAGTAAAATCAAGTCGACCATTTACATCACAATACCGCATACGGGTGAAGCAGTTAATAATAAATCGATGCTTCTGCATACCTTTTAAGCTGCTGGACCAAACATTGGGTTTATTACCATACATTTGTTTAAGAAAGAGGGGGTAGTCATCACTGCGTAGGGTTTTTTCTACTAGATTTGCCATTTTCTTAGTCGTTTTGAAATCCCATTGCGGAGGCAAGCCCGCATGCAGTAAACAAAACTCGTCATTATGATGAAATAACGGTTGATGTCTAAGCCAGCGTATCAATTCATCGCGATCTGGGGCTTCAAGGACTGTACACAAGCTACTTTTTTTATCCGCTACTTTAGGTAAGCAAGAGGCCGCTAATAAGTGCATATCATGGTTACCCAATACAGTAACAGCCGATGTGCCAAGCGATTTAACAAAACGTAAGGTCTCTAAAGATTTGGGGCCTCTATTAACGAGGTCGCCAGCAAACCAAAGTTGATCTGAGTTTTCATTAAATGAAATCGTATCAAGGAGTCGTAAAAGATCATCGTAACAGCCTTGAATATCACCAATTGCGTAAATAGCCATTTAAGTTAGTGCAACGTCCTTGGAATAGATAAAGTAAATTTTGGTATAGTGGCGTTAAAATTTTCGCCTTCATCCGGTTGCATAGTATATAGACCTTGCATCGTTCCCACAGCGGTTTCAAGGATAGCGCCACTGGTATAGCGAAATGTATCACCGGGTTTTAGGTAAGGTTGTTCGCCAATAACGCCATCGCCTCTTACTTCTTGAAGCTTGCCATTAGAATCCGTTATGAGCCAATAACGATGCAGGAGTTTTGCTGGAACAGAGCCTTGATTAGTGATGGATATAGTGTAGGCAAAAACGTATTTATTTTCTTCTGGTGCAGATTGCTCAGCAATAAAAAAGGGAGTTGCTTCAACTATTATTTTGTTTTTTTCTGTCATTATTAGATCATATATAAAAAATATAAATTTTTCTCATGATTATTTCATCTTAACTTAATGGTAAACGCAAGCACGTATTTCAACTCAGCCATTAAGCGCTTAAAACTTATTACAATTTACATTTATTAGGACAAGACATTGCGTATTCATATTTTAGGTATTTGCGGAACATTTATGGGCGGCATTGCCGTTATAGCCAGACAGATGGGTTTTGAGGTCAGTGGTTCAGATCAAAATGTTTACCCCCCCATGAGCACGCAACTAGAAGAACAAGGCATAGAGTTAATGAACGGCTATCGCGCCGAAAATTTGGAGTGCAACCCTGATTTAGTGATTATTGGTAATGCGCTGTCGCGCGGTAATCCAGAAGTTGAAGAAGTCTTAAATAGAGGGCTCAATTATGTATCGGGGCCTCAATGGCTCGCAGAACATGTTTTGCATGATAAATGGGTGCTCGGTGTCGCCGGCACACACGGTAAAACAACCACGTCAAGTATGTTAAGTTGGATATTAGAGCATCAAGGTTTTAATCCTGGATTTTTGATTGGTGGCATCCCTTTAAATTTTGGTATATCTGCACGTCTAGACGGGGGAGTAGAAAATAAGTCCGGCTTTTTTGTGATTGAAGCCGATGAATATGATTCTGCCTTTTTCGATAAACGCTCAAAGTTTGTCCATTACCGTCCCCGCACCGCTATTCTCAATAATTTGGAATATGATCACGCAGATATTTTTCCTGATCTTGATGCTATTAAGCGTCAATTTCATCATTTGGTTAGAACCATTCCGGGTGAAGGATTAATCATCAGTCCAGAAGCCGATGCTAATATTAATGATGTATTAGCGATGGGATGTTGGACGCCGGTAGAAAATACGTCTATTAATGGTGCTGCCGTTTGGAATGCCAATCTATTGGCAGCAGATGGCAGTCAGTTTACAGTGACATTTGAAGGGAATGAACAAGGCGTTGTTAATTGGACTTTAACGGGTGAACATAATGTGTATAACGCCTTGTCTGCTATTACTGCAGCCAATCATATCGGCATATTACCTAAAGATGCCATTGCCGCTTTAGGTCAGTTTGTTAATGTAAAACGCCGCATGGAAGTTCTGGCAACCATTAATGGTGTCACGATTTATGATGACTTTGCACATCACCCCACGGCCATCGCAACTACTTTGGATGGTTTGCGCAAGCAAGTGGGTGAGGCGCGTATTGTGGCTATTGTTGAGCCTAGATCGAATACCATGCGCTTAGGTATACATACGGAAACCTTAGCAAAATCGTTAGCACAGGCCGATTTGGCTATTATGTATCAACCGCAAAACCTGGATTGGGATTTAAGTAAATTGACGCAGTATGCTGATAATATTGAAATATATCAGTCGATTGATGCCATTATTGCCAAACTAAAGGTAGAAGCTTGTGATGCGCAACACTTTGTATTTATGAGTAATGGTAGCTTTGGCGGTATATATCAACGCTTGCAGGATGAGTTGTAAGTGCTAATGGGCTTCGGTTTTCTCAAACAGCGCCATCGTGTATCATGTCGCCTTATAAATACACCTTGTAGTGTGTCACTAGAAAATCACTTTTTATGAAGATACTCACCTTACATTTCAAAAACATCAATTCGTTAGAAGGCGAAAATCAGGTTGATTTTCAACAAGCGCCTTTTTCTGAAACGGGCGTTTTTGCAATTACAGGGCCTAATGGTTCAGGTAAATCGAGTATTTTAGATGTGATCACCTTAGGTTTGTATGGTGAAACCTTTCGTTTTGATAGACCCGCAGATCATGTAATGACACTACAAACAGCAGAATCTTTTGCTGTGGTTGAGTTTACAGTCGATGGCGAATCTTATAAGTCAGGTTGGTTTGTGGAGCGAGCAGAGGGTGACGCTAATCGAGCGTTATTGCCCCCCCAAATGCAATTAGTTCGGTTGTCTGATGAACAAGTCTTAGCGGATACCCCTCAGCACGTTTGTAGAAAAATGATAGACATTACGGGGATGAGTTTTAGAAACTTTACGCGTTCTATCATGCTGGCTCAAGGTGACTTTTCGGCTTTTTTAAATGCGTTAGACAATGAGCGCATGGATATCTTAGAAAAGATTATCAGTGCCGATATTTACACCGACTATAAAAAAGAAGTATTAGATAAGGCAGTCTCTGCCCAGAAGGAATTGGATTTCTTAAGACAACAATTGTTGACTATTCAAGTGATGCCGGCTGATAAGCTAGAAGCCAGTGAACAAGACCTCTCAGATTTTAAAGCACAACTCATTGAGTTGCAGGAAGCGCAAAACACGCTAACGCAACAACAGGTTTTGTTATCAAATATATCCGTTATCAACAAACAGATCACAGAGCAAGATGGTTATTTAGCAACCCTTCAACAGCAGATTGCTGATAATCAACGGGGATTAGATCAAATTAGTTTAGCTAAAGATTTGTTGATCTTTAAGGGGGATATTGCGGCTATTGCAGATCAAAATGCGTTTATTCAGCAAACTAAGACAGACTTAGAGGCCTTAAAGAGTGAGCTTAAGTTTCTAAGAGACCAGGTCGCTAATGTAGAAGTAGCACCCGAAAGTTTAGCTAAGCAGTCATTTAGTGAGCAACAAAAAACGTTAGAAAATGTTAGGCTACAACTCAATCAATTCACTTTAAATAGACAAACAGAATTAGAGCAGTGGCAGTCATTAACGGAGCAATCCGCGCAAAAAGAAAGCGCCTTTACCCATGTTTCAGCTTGGTTAGATGAGCATCAGTTAGATGAGATCTTATTAACCGAACTGCCAGAAATAGGTAAATTAAAGAAACTAAGAACAGAGGTTATTGATTTAAGCAACAAGCTTAAGTCATATACGAAACAAACCAAAAAGACGTCTACGGCTTTACAAAACAACACCAGTGCTTTGGCTAAGCAACAGGCAAAACAAGTCGAATCCAAAACACAAATTGAATTAGATCAAAAAGAGCTGGTTGAATTATTGCAGGGTAATACATTTGATCATCTGGAATCTTTAAGACAAGACCAACAAGAGCGTGTAAAAAATTTTCAGGTACTTTATAACATAGGTTTAAAGCATGAAAAGCTCGTGGGTAAGTCCGGCTTTTTTTCATGGTTTAAATCCAAAGAAACACCTGAATATGATGCAGATGAATTAACACTCGCATTAGAAAAGCTCAAGCAAGATATGAAGCGCGAAGAAAATATCAAGGCTTCATTAGAAACCGCGATTATCTATGAAGGGCTATTAAAAAAGCTAACGCCTGATCGTGTTCATTTAGTGCATGGCAAGCCGTGTGCTTTATGTGGGGCTTTACAGCATCCTTATGCTAAGTATCCCCCGATGGTCAGTAACTCTAAGCAGGCGTTGGTTGATCAAAAAGCTAAAATGCGCGAACTTAAAGAAGATATCAGTCAGGTAAACTTTAAGATCAGTGCGGCACAAAAGAACAGTGCAAATAATACCGCTAAGCAAATCGAATCCTCTAAACTAAGAGGCGAGTGGTTAAATCAAGTTAATCGTCTTAACTGTGCGAGTAAAGAACTGACGATTAATAACATCAGCTTAATGAAAGACTTGCTACTGCAATCAAACGATGAATTAAAAGAAATTGCCAATCTAACGGCTAGCATTAAAACTAAACAGAGTTCGATAGAAAAAAATACAGCGCTTATTGCAAAAGGTGAGCAAATTATTGAACAATTATTGGCTAATAAAGCCCAATTAGGTTCGGGTACTGAAGGGGCTTCACAAGAACAAATAGACCTTGAGACCGCTTTAGCCACTAGTCAAGTTCAAGAAGCTGAATTAGCGGCAAAAGTGGCGGCACGGTTGGCTGTTTTTGATGAAAAAATGCCCGCCAAAGGCCAAGAAGATGCCTTGTTTGATAAACTTAATACCCGTCGTCAGGAATATCACACGTATAGCTATCGCCATAAATCCTTACAGGAAGAGCGGGTGGCTTTAGAAGAAAAACAGGTGACTTGTCAGCAAGAAATCAGTCGTTGCAATGCGCAAATAGAAGCGTTTACGGAACAGTTGCAAACGCAAGAAGCGATAGGTTTGCACCTAGGGTTAATAGAAAAACAAAAACTGATCGCCGAAAAAGAACAGGCCTTAGTTAGCTTAGAGGTTGATTTAGGGCAATTACAAAAGACCACTCAAGAAAAAATAGCCAGTACTTCATTTACGAGCCTGCAAGAGATTAGCAAAGTACTTGATGTTATGGAAAATCAGGCAGATATTGAACGCCAACAGGCTGAGTTAGCAAAACAGTTAAGCGCAAAAGCACAAGACATAAAGGCTCTACAAACAGAGCTTGATGCTGCCTATGCCGCGACTAACGATACGTTAATAAATTCACTAGAGCTGGAACAAACCTTAAAAAGTCAGAGCGAAAAGATCAGCATTACCCGCATGGAAATAGAGCATGTAGAGCGTTTGTTAGATGAGCAATCTCAAAATCAAGCAGCTTATGAAGAGGTTGCAGAACGCTTACAGCAACTAGAGGTAGACGCCAAAGTGTATATTGCCGACGCGGCCTTAATCAATGTTGAAAATGGCATGGCCTTTAGACGACGCGTGCAAAATCAATTGGCCGATAAGTTATTGTCACAGACTAATGCGCTATTAGAAAAAATCAGTGGCCGTTATTATTTACGCCAAGCCTATAGTGAACTGGGTTTAGCCTTAGAAGTTGAAGATACTTATCAAGCCAATGTAAGACGCTTACCTAAAACGTTATCGGGTGGCGAGAGTTTTATCGTGAGTTTAGCGCTGGCCTTAGGTTTATCGGAATTAGCTAATAATGGCCGGTCAGTTGACTCATTATTCTTAGATGAAGGTTTTGGTAATCTAGATGCGGATGCTTTATACACCGTGATTAGCACCTTAGAAAACTTACATACACACGGTAAAACCGTGGGTGTTATCTCTCATGTTGAAGCCGTTCATAAGCGCTTTAAAGCCCAGCTTCAGATTGTTAAAAAACCGAACGGTTTGGCGGCCATAAAACAGGCGTCTTAAATACTGCAAACACCTATCAAATATTAAAACTGCGCATGTAATAATGCAAAAACTTAAGCGATGTAGAAACAAACGGTGCTGTTTTCTATAGGCTTAAGGCTTAGGTGAAAATGGAGTGCTGTGCGTTTTTTGCCAATAGCTTGTCCGATAAGGTAGGTATTAGATTATTTCGCTGATAGGAAGATTGTTTTTACTTTTAGAAAACGTGAGCCACTGATCGAATGATTAAACCTGCGGTTGTGGCACGCGAAATGCGATCGCAAACTCAAAAGAACCAGAAAAAAAATCAGGATTCGCGTAAGGGTCAAAGGATCCAGCTATTCGACAAGAGATAGGTGCGTTCTTTTACGTAGCCGAAAAATTAATATTTCAGCCAAATATCGAAGTCTTAGATGCGCTAATCGCGCGCGTTAAAAAATTATTGGAGTTCACCGATTCGCGAAAAAAGTAAGGTAGCCACGGTTAACGTTTAATATCCGCTTTTTGCGTAGCTTAACGGCGAATTGCGTTTCTGATATTTATGTTGGCTGTTTCAGCCGTGTGTCGCGTAAGCTAACTGCGTGTAATTTTTTGATAATCGATGTTCGGTGTCTATTTATAGTACTGAAATATATAGGTTTTTATTTAAAAGTTCATTTAACCCTCGTAAGAGCCCGTACCATTTATCAAATCAAGCATTCAAGCGTCATAATTTGTCGCTAGCCTGTTGCAGAATATCGCCATTAGCCAAATGGAGTGTTTAAGCTAATTAACCCAAAGACATTATCAATTTAAACTGAAAGGTAAATAACGATTATGAGTGTTATTGCAATTGTGGGTAGTCGTGATTTTAACGATTATGAATTGTTAAAAGCTGAAATGAATAAAGTTGAAATTAAAAAGATTGTAACGGGTGGTGCAAAAGGGGCAGATCAATTAGCTGAAAACTATGCACGGGAACATAACATCCCAGTTGTAGTTTTTAAACCGGATTGGAAGCTAGGTCGTCATGCGGGTGTTTTGCGTAATAGACTCATTGTTGAAAATTCCGAGGCCGTTATTGCTTTTTGGAATGGGCAATCTAAAGGCACGCTTTCTACCATTAATCATGCAAAGAAACTGGGTAAGCCCGTTACCATCGTAACGTATTAGACATAAATAAATTGGCCTTTGTTTATAAGATTAATAGGCTTATTAATCTTATAAACTCTTATTGATTTTTCGTTTAATGAATCAATGAGTATAATCCCGTAAAAGAATGCTTGGCTTTAAAGCTAGGTACTGCTAACTAATAAAAATAGACGATTGCATGTATAAACCTAGCCCTAATTCTTATCTTTACTCCCCCTCTGATTTAGTCTTATTTGAACGCTCCTCCTTTGCGTCTTGGATGGCACGGCTTGCGCTGGATAAGCCAGAACAACTAGCGGGCATCACTAAAGACGAAGACAAAATGATGAGCTTGTTGGCCGATAAAGGGCTTGCCCATGAAGCTAACTACCTTGATAAGTTTAAACGTGATTTTGGTGTCGATCAGGTCTATGAAGTGGCTAATGATAAAAGCACAGCCGCAGCGGAAACTATAAAAGCCATGCAAGCGGGATATCAGGTTATCTTTCAGGCTTATTTAGAAAGAGATTCTTTTGCCGGATTTGCTGACTTCTTAGTAAGAAAAGCAGGGTCGTCTGAGCTAGGTGATTATTATTACGAAGCCTGGGATACTAAACTTTCTCAATCCACCAAAACGTATTTTATTATTCAATTGTGTTGCTATAGCTGGATGCTTGAAGCAGTACAAGGAAAAATACCTGATCATGCCGTCGTTGTATTAGGTAACAAAAAAGAAGAAACCTATCCCCTTGCGGCCTACTATCATTATTTTCTTAATTTAAAGCGCCAGTTCTTAGTTGCACAAGATAGCTTTAATAGTGATTGGGCAGCCATGCCTGATCCGGCTTTATGCAGTGACTATGGCGTCTGGTCAACCTTTGCAAAAGCGCATTTAGCCCAATCAGACAGCTTAGCGTTAGTGGCTAATATTCGTAACACACAGATTAAAAAACTGCTGGATACTGATATAAGCACCTTAAGTGAATTAGCGACTACCGAGCAAACCACTATTAAAGGCATTTCGGCAGAGACCTTTAGTAAATTAAAAGCCCAAGCCAAGATTCAATTAGCTTCAAGAGGCCAAGAAAAACCCTTATTTGAAGTGATACATCGAGATGATGCAAAAGGCTTATCGGCATTACCGCCTAAATCTCCGTTAGATGTGTATTTTGATATAGAAGGCCACCCACTTGTTGACGGCGGCTTAGAATATTTATGGGGTGTCAGTTACGAAGATACCCAAGCGGCACAAGGTAAAGACTATGCCTTTAAAGATTGGTGGGGCCATAATCAAGCACAAGAAAAACTAGCCTTTGAGGGCTTTATTGATTGGGCTTATGCCCGCTGGCAACAAGATAGCACGTTACATATTTATCACTACGCCACGTATGAGATTACCGCTATCCATAAAATGGTGAATCGTTACCAAACCCGTAAAGACAAAGTGGCAGAGCTACTCGCTAACCATGTCTTTATTGATTTATATAAAGTGGTTAAAGGTGGCTTGTTAATTGGTGAGCCGAGATATTCCATTAAAAATGTAGAACACCTCTATCGTGGTGAACGCATTACAGAAGTGGCCAATGGGGGCGATTCCATTGTGTTTTATGAAAATTGGCATGCTAAGGGGGGCTTAGAAAACTGGATAGAACAACCCTATGGCTATCAGATTTGGCTGGCTGATCCCGATCATTTTGATTGGCAGGCGTGGCAGACTTTAAACGAGATTCGTTCATATAACATAGACGATTGTGAATCGACCTTAGCATTAGTCACTTGGCTACGCGAACAACAGCAACTGAAGCATATTCAATTTAATGCGGGTGACGTTGTACCTAAAGATGAAATAGAGAAAACAGATAAACAGCTCGAAAACGAACAAAAACGACAGGCCCTTATACAACGATAACAAGACCTGATTGATCACTATGAATCACAACCCGATTTAAAAGAAGATACCCAAGCAAGACTACTGGTCTCGCTTTTGCACTTTTATGACCGTGAGCGTAAGCCCAAGATATTTACTTATTTACAGCGGGCAGACAAAAGCGACGAAGAACTGATAGACGATGATACGGTTATTTATGATCTAAGCCTTAAAAGCCAGCAAGTAAACGAAGGTAAAATTAATTGTGTTGCGCTCTTTAAAAATGATCAGCCCATACGCACAGACAAACTAGACACCGCGACTATAAAAGACACCACAGCTAAAGTGAGCAAAATTAGCATCACCGAGATAGATGCACACTACAGCGAGATTAGTTTTGTGATTAATGCAGACAATCAAGATGCATTACAGCAAATACCACTTACCTTATTTGCTGATGACGCCCGTATTAATACCGATAACCTAGAAAATAGGCTTTGCGAGATTACCGAAGCGTATTTTAAAACCCGTCAACTACCCAAGTTATTAGTCACCCTTATTAACCAAGCTAATCCTCGCTTTAAAGGGGAGGGTTCGCCTTTGCCTATCACACGACACCAATACCCAGAAAATGATCTTTATCTGTCTGCCATTATTAAAGCGGTTAAAGCGATGGATGAAACCTTGTTGTGTATTCAAGGCCCACCGGGAGCGGGTAAAACCTATACCGCTAAAAACATCATTAAAGCTTTAGTGGCGCAAGGTAAACGCATCGGCGTGATGTCTAATAGTCATGCGGCTATTATGAATGTCCTCGAATCCTTAGTAAAAGAACTACCCGAAACCGCTATCACTAAAATTGGGGGCTATGGCGCTCAAAAAGAATTTAAAGCGTTATTTGCATGGGATGACTATACCCATTTTGAATATCGCCCTTCAATGACATTTACCAAAGCAAAACCCTATAACCATTATCAAATAGTAGGGGCAACCGTGTATGGTTTTGCAAATGAGCTGTCTTATAACGAACCATTAGACTATTTATTCGTCGATGAAGCCAGTCAAGTGGCCTTGGCCAATTTAATGGCGGTATCGGGCGCGGCCAACAACATCATCTTGATGGGCGATCAAATGCAATTAGAGCAACCCATACAAGGTTCACACCCTGGGCAATCGGGTGCTTCTGCCTTAGAGTTTATGTTAATGGATCATGCCGTTATTCCAGAAGATAAAGGGATCTTTTTAGAACGCACTTACCGTATGCATCCTGCTGTGTGCGCTCCGCTGTCAGAGATAGTTTACGAAGGCAAATTACAAGCAGATGCAGATAACAGCAAGCAAGCGATTAATATCCCAAAACCACACTTAATTACCCAAGCCACCGGCGTATTAAGTGTAAGCGTAGCGCATGAAGACAATATCCAAAGTAGCGAAGAAGAAGTGTGGGTTGTTCAGCAACTCATAGATGAGCTTAAAACGGGTACCTTTACTAACAAATCAGGACAGCAAACACCCATCACTGATGCCGATATATTGGTAATAGCACCTTACAACATGCAAGTGAACCTACTGAAAGAAAAGCTGAAAGGCCAGTTGAAAGTCGGCACGATTGATAAGTTTCAGGGACAAGAAGCACCTGTAGTGATTATCTCAATGGCTATTAGTGATATCGCAGAATCACCCAGAGGCTTAGATTTTGTATTAGATATAAACAGATTAAATGTTGCTGTATCAAGGGCGCAAGCGCTCGCCATTATTGTGGCGAATGACGGCTTAGAAAATTGCAGTGTAAATAACTTAGAACAAATGGCGAAGGTTGGGCTGTTTTGTCGATTGAAATTAAATAAATAGGATAGGTAATGGAAAATAAACTGGCTTGGTTTGTTGGTGCAAGTTATGGTGGTAAAGAAGATCAGACTGATAGATTTATTGAGGAAGGGATTTGGGAGCACAACTTTAATGATTCAAAGACACATGAAATCGTTAATTCCATGGAAGTTGGTGATTTAATTGTATGCGTATAACGCTACCACGTAGATTTGTCGGGTGTATTCTGTTTAATGTTTGTAATCCGCTCTGGACTTAAAGGCAATAACTCATCAATACGACTATTAGACCAAGTGGGTAGCTTTTCTAAGG
>Ga0214182_1000605_pt1 | contig 13122 bp, 16 predicted proteins | sample TroBogEpilimnion_8_FD_153020 | JGI IMG/M metagenome (GOLD analysis project Ga0214182, IMG submission 153020) | Freshwater microbial communities from Trout Bog Lake, WI - 14NOV2007 epilimnion | ecosystem: Environmental > Aquatic > Freshwater > Lake > Epilimnion/Euphotic zone | place: Trout Bog... | reverse complement strand
CCCGCCACGCCGTCCCTCATCGGCCGTTATCAGCATGACCGATCCGCAATCCTGGATGCGGTTCGCCAGACTGTCGGGGGAGAACCCGCCGAACACCACCGAATGGATCGCCCCGATGCGTGCGCAGGCCAGCATCGCCACGGCGGCCTCCACCACCATCGGCAGATAGATCGTGACGACATCGCCCTTCTTCACGCCCAGGCCGGTCATGGCATTGGCCAGACGGCACACCTGTTCGTGCAGTTCGCGGTAGGTGACGTTCTTGGAAACGTTGGGATCGTCGCTTTCCCAGATGATCGCGATCTGATCGCCGCGCGTCGCCAAATGCCGGTCCAGGCAGTTGGCCGAGGCGTTCAGCGTCCCGTCCTCGAACCACTTGATCGACACATCGCCCGCGAAGCTGGTGTTCTTGATCTTCGTCGGCGCCTTCATCCACGCGATGCGCTTCGCCTGTTCGGCCCAGAACCCGTCGGGGTCGCGTGCCGCTTGTTCGGACATCGCCTGATAGCGGGCCTCGCTGACATGGGCGTGCGCCGCGATGTCGGCGCGGACGGGGAAAAGCTGGGTGTCGGACATCGATCTGTCTCCCGATCGTTAAAACTTACAAGCCGGCATTGGCCGCGACGCAGATTGCGCCGTCGCGGATTTCGAACGGCACGGCTTCCAGATACTCGCCCTGGCAGGGGCCGCGCAGGCATTTGCCGTCGCTGACCTCGAACTCCGCGCCATGCACGGCGCAGATCAGGTATTTCTTGTCCACGGTCATGAACTTGTCCGGCATCCAGTCCAGCGGCGTGCCGATATGCGGGCAGTTGTTCAGATAGACGCGCACCATGTCGCCGCGCCGCACGGCCAGTAACCCGTTGAACCCGCCGGGTGCCGGGGGAAAGCCTTTGGCGTTGTTGTCCTCGATATCCTCGACCCGGCAGAGCGTGCGGATGTCGTCTTCGATCAGAGATTGCATTCGCCCATCCGGCACAGCCGGTCCCAATGTTCGGGTGAAATCGCCATGACCGAGAGCCGGGACTGGCGGATCAGCGCGATCCCAGCCAGTTCGGGATCGGCTTTGATGGTCGCCAAGGTCACGGGTTTGGGCACCGGCCCGACCGCGCGCATATCGACGCAGACCCAGTCGCCTTTTTCCGCGGTTGGGTCGGGGTAAGCTTCTTTCGCCACCTCCACGATCCCGACGATCTCCTTGCCGACATTCGAGTGGTAGAAGAACGCTCGGTCGCCCTGCTTCATGGCCTTCATGTTGTTCTTGGCCATGTGATTGCGCACGCCGGTCCACGGCTCGACGCCGTTCGCCACCTGCTGATCCCAGGAGAACGCGTCGGGTTCGGATTTGACGAGCCAGTATTGCGGCATGGGGTTTCCGGGTTGGGGATGTGTTGGGGGTATCTTAGGGGATTGGGGCGGGGGTTCAATGGTTGGGATGGAAGGGGCTTGGCGACGATCCTCCGAAATGCCGCCCTGTTTGGAGCGGTCATCGCTGGGCGTCGCCTAAGAGCAGCGACATCGACGCTCTTCATCTGACTACGAAATGCCGGACTGACACAGCCGCCAGCGCTGGCAACGGGTCGAAAATGCTCACGCGATTGGCCTGCGCCGACGGTCTACGGATGTGGCGTCGGCAACTGGAATCTGTCATAATCAATGTATACCCTCGCGGAATATCGAACCATGGCGACCCTGCAGATATCGCTATCGGACGATCTGGCCAAAGACCTCGCCGACAGTGGGCTCCTGGCACCTGACGTCATCGAAGCCACCTTGCGCGCCCGTCTTCGTACCGCTCGGATTGCCGATCTCCGGACCATCTGGGCGGGACTTGTAGCCGATCCCCTCGAACCGATGACCAACGACGAAATCAACGCTGAAATTTCGGCCTATCGCGCCGAGCAGCGTCATGCTTCCGGCCCCTGAGGCCGATACCAAATCGATCGTGTATGGCGCTGTCGACCAGACCCCCGCGGACCTTCGTGTCTTCGTGCCTTTCAGTTAAATGCGGTGCCGCCACCACCGCCGGCCTCGACTGAAAGGCACGAAGACACGAAGAAGGTTGCTCGGCGAACAGGGGCATTGGCGTTCGCAGCCGCCCGTAACCGCGTCGCCCGAGCGACCTGACCCCACCGCTTCAAACCCGCCCCGGCATCGGCTAACCTCCCCCCGTGTCGTCCTCCGCCCCCCGGTCCCTGCACCGCTTCGCCAATCCCGGCCAGTTTCTGCGCCTGTCGGGCGCGATTCTGCCGTATCTGTCGGTTGCCGCGCTGGTGACGATGGCGGCGGGACTCGGCTGGGGTCTGTTCGTCTCCCCCGCCGACTACCAGCAGGGCGACGCGGTGCGGATCATGTATGTGCACGTCCCCTCGGCGTGGCTTGCCTCCGCCGGCTACACCGGGCTGGCCGTCTGTTCGGTTATGTCGCTGATCTGGCGCCACCCCCTCGCGGACCTCGCCGCCGCTGAGATCAGCCCGGTCGGCGCCGGTTTCACCGCCTTGTGCCTTGCTACCGGCAGTCTTTGGGGCAAGCCCATGTGGGGCGCGTGGTGGGTGTGGGATGCGCGCCTGACATCGGTCCTGGTGCTGTTCTTCCTCTACATCGGCCATATCGCCTTGGTCCGAGCGTTCGACGACCCGACAAGAGGCTACAGGGCCGGGGCGATCCTGGCGCTGGTGGGCGTGGTGAACCTGCCGATCATCAAATTCAGCGTCGAGTGGTGGAATACCCTGCACCAACCGGCCTCCATCACCCTGACCGGCGCGCCCGCCATGGCGCCCGCGATGCTGTGGCCGCTGCTGGTGTCCGCCATCGGCTACACCCTGGTATTCGCCGCGATCGTCATCGCCCGCACTCGTGCCGCGGTGATGGAGCGGCGCATCCGCGCCCTGCTGATGGCCCGCGCGGCGTCGGAGGGCGGGGCGTGACCCATCTGCCGTTTATCGCCGTTGCCTACGCGCTTGGGATCCTGGTTCCCGTCGCCTACGCCGTCGCCGCCTTCGCCCGCATGGGCGCGGCGAAGCGCAAACTGGCCGTGATCGACCCAAGGGCGGCGCGCGATGGCGGATAAACTTCTTCCCGTCATCCTCGGGCTTGACCCGAGGACCCCAAGCGGCACGCGTTCGCGGTTCAGTGCCGTTGGCGATCCTCGGGTCAAGCCCGAGGATGACGAATTCAGAACGTCCGCGGATGACGAATACATAACGCCTGACGATGACGGGGAAGGGCGCGCGCCATGACGCGTAAACGCCGCCGCCTTTATGTGCTGCTCGCCTGTGCCATCGGCCTCGGGTCCGCGACCGCGCTGGTGTTGTCGGCGTTTTCCGACAATCTGGTGTTCTTCGTCTCCCCCTCCGACCTTGCCGCCAAAGCCGCTCCCGGCCGCATGGTCCGGCTCGGTGGCCTGGTGGAGCAAGGCAGCGTCCAGCGCACCCAGGCCGGCGCCAGTTTCCGCATCACCGACGGCGCCAAATCCGTCGCCGTCACCTATGCCGGCATCCTCCCCGATCTGTTCCGCGAAGGGCAGGGCGTTGTGACGTTGGGCACGTTGAATCCGGATGGCACCTTCAAGGCCTCGGAGGTGCTGGCTAAGCACGACGAAACCTATATGCCCAAGGAGGTGGCCGACGCGCTGAAGAAATCCGGCCAATGGAAACCCGGCGGCGGCACGAAATAAGGCGATCGACATGACCGAGCAAACCGAACAGACAGCCCAACCGGAAGCGCCGAAACCGGTCCTCCCCAAGCCGATGCCCAAGGAAATCGGCGGCACCAAAGGCCCCGAACCGACGCGCTACGGCGATTGGGAACACAAGGGCCGCTGCACGGATTTCTGATGCTGGCCGCGCGTTTGCCCCAGCCGGCGGTTCCGTCCTAGGCTGCGCTGCTAGGACGTCCAGGACCGAACAAATGCCGCCACTCTCCCTGCGCCGCCGCGGCTTTCTCGCCGCCGCGCTCGCCGCGCCGTCCATCGTGCGGGCGGAAACCAGCCGGGTGCTGAAATTCATCCCGCAATCCGACCTGGGGGTGCTCGATCCGATCTGGGCGACCGTCTACGTGGCGGGCGCCCACGGCATGATGGTGTTCGACACGCTCTACGGCATGGACGGCTCCTACCAGCCTCAGCCGCAAATGGTCGAGGGCCACAGGATCGACGACGACGGCAAGACCTGGCTCATGACCCTCCGCCCCGGACTGCTCTGGCACGACGGTGAGAAAGTCCTCGCCCGCGATTGTACCGCCAGTATCCGCCGCTGGGGCGTCCGCGATAGTTTCGGGCAGAGCGTGATGGCAGCGGCGAACGAAATCGACGCACCCGACGACAAAACAATCCGGTTTCGGCTCAAACATCCGTTTCCGCTGCTGCCGCACGCGTTGGCCAAGTCGGGCCCCAATATCCCCGTGATGATGCCGGAACGGCTGGCCAAGACCGATCCGTTCAAACAGGTCACCGAAATGACCGGCAGCGGGCCGTTCCGCTTCATCGCCAAGGATCACGTCGCGGGATCGCTAATCGCGTACGAACGCAACGACGCCTACGTGCCTCGCCCACACGGCATACCGGCCTTCACGTCCGGCCCGAAAATCGTTCATGTCGACCGGGTCGAGTGGCACGTGCAGCCGGACGTCGCGAGTTCCGCCGCCGCCATGCGCACCGGAGAAATGGATTGGTGGGAAAACCCGACCTTCGACCTGCTGCCGGTGCTGCGGGACAGCAAGAACCTGACCGTGGTGCAAACCAATCCGTTTGGGAACATGGCCGGTATCCGCATCAATCATCTGCACCCGCCGTTCGATAATCCCGCCTTGCGGCGTGCCGTTCTGGGTGCGGTCGATCAGGAGGATTTCATGACCGCCGTCGCCACCGGCGACCGCAACAACTGGACGACTGGTGTTGGATTTTTCTGCCCGAACTCTCCCTACGCCAACAAGGCGGGCATGGAGGGTCTGACGGGGCCGCGCGATCTGGAGGCGTCGAAACGCGCGGTCGCGGCATCGGGCTACAAGGGCGAAAAGATCGTTATTCCCGTGGCCACCGAATATGCGTCGTTCGCGGCGTTGGGCAATGTCGGCATCGATTTAATGAAAACGATCGGTCTCGACGTGGAAATGCGCGCGACCGACTGGGGCAGTATGCAGCGGGCGTTGAACTCCGCGGAACCGCCGGATAAAGGGGGGTGGAGCGCCTATCTCTCGCATCCCTCCGGTCTCGATATGTTCGATCCGGCAACGCATTATTGGCTACGGGCGAACGGCCGGGCGGCGCCACGGGGGTGGCCGACGAGCCCGCGGCTGGAAGCATTGCGGGACGAGTTTCTGGCCGGTGCCGACGCGGTTCGGCGTAAGCGGATCGCCGAAGACATGCAGCGTCAGGCCTATGTCGATGTACCCTATATTCCGTTGGGGCAGATGCACGCCTCGACAGTGTTTCAGAAGAATATCGCCGGCGTACTGGACGGGGCTGGACCGCTGTTCTGGAACGTACGGAAGACGTGAGGTTACCCCAACCCGTAACGCAGCAAAATCCAAATCTTCTGCCACTTGCTCAGCCCCGCGCGATCCGACAGATCGCGCCAGCCGCCTTTTTCCACCTGCGTCAAAATCGCGGCATAGGTCGCGCCCATCAGGCGTGCCGGCTTCATCGCCTTGCGATCGCACCGCGCCATCGCGGCTTGAGCTTCCCGGAAATAAGCATGCGCCAGTTGCGCGACACGCGCACAAGCGGCCGGCAGGGCGGGGGAGCGCAGCACGCCTTCCGCCGACAGCGGCACGCCTGCTTCTTCCAGATATTCTCGCGGCAGATAGACCCGCCCGCGATCCGCGTCTTCCTTGATATCGCGCAGGATATTCGTCAGCTGCAACGCCCGCCCGAGCGCATGCGCGACCCGTTCGGCATTGGCCGAGGAATCTCCGAACGCACAGACCGACAACCGCCCCACCGCGACGGCGACCCGGTCGCAGTAAAGATCGAGCGTCGCCAGATCGGGTGCCACAATGACCGTTTCGGCGTCCATCTGCATCCCGTCGATCACGGCCAGGAAGTCTTCGTGCCGTAACCCGAACCGTTCGGTCGCCGCGACCAGCACGCGGGTGACGGGATCATGGGATTCGCCGCGATACAGCCCCGCGACATAGCCGCGCCAAGCAGCCAGGCCGGCCCGTTTTTCCTCCAGCGTGCCTTCCTCGTCGGCGATGTCGTCCACGATGCGACAGAACGCGTAGATCGCGTACATCGCGTGCTTCCGGTCCGGCGGCAGTACCGCCATGCCGCGATAGAACGATGTACCGGCGGCGCGCACGATCGCCTCCACCGCGGCCAGATCGGCGGGATCGGCGCCGAGTGGGGTCACCACAAATGCCTGGTGGCGCCGAGGACGCTGAAGACCGCGTCGAGTTTCGACAGTTTGACGCGGCTTTCCAGCGGATCGTTATACGCCAGCCGCCGTTGCAGCCGTTTCGCGAGCCCGAGGATGACGGCGGTTTCCAGCCTCAGGCGCCGGTCGCGGGCGATTTCCGGCAGTTCCGCGGCCGCTTGCAGCAGCCGGTCGATCCGGTCGAGCAAGGTCACGAACACGCGGCGCAGGGCCGGGCTTTCCTGCTTGCGGCGCATATCGTCGACACTGGAGCCGAAATGGTCCAGCAACGCTTGCGGCATGTAACAACGATCCATCTCCGCCAGATCTTTGCCGCAATCCTGCATGTGGTTCAGCACCTGCAAGGCGATGCACAAAGCGTCCGACGGCGAATAGCACTCGTGGTTTTCCCCGTGCAGGTCGATCACGTAACGCCCGACGGGGACGGCGGAGTAGCGGCAGTAGTTGTACAGCTCGTCGATGGTGGCGTAGCGCTTTTTGGTGGCGTCGCGGCGAAACGCGATCAGCAGGTCGGTCGCATGCACCGACGAAACCCGGGTCTCGGCCAGACTGTGCCGCAGTTTGAGCGCGCTGGGAGCGCCTTCCTCGCGCTTGCCCAGTAGCACCGCTTCCATGACATCCAACCGCCGGACTTTCTCTTCGGCCGGCAAAGTCGATGAATCGGCGATATCGTCGGCGTTGCGGGCGAAAGCATAGTAGGCATGGATGTGGGGGCGGTATTTGCTGTGGATCAGCTTGGATCCCACGGGGAAGTTCTCGTCGCCCCGGTCTTTGCCGGACCAGGATTCGACGTTTTCCGCCGTTCCGCTCATGCGCCGGCTCCTTGGTAGGCGCGGCCTTTCCAGGCAACGCCGCGGCCACGATGGTGGTTGACCGCCGATCCGATCGTCGCGGCCATGTAAAACGCCGCGACCAGCGGCAGGAACGGCGCCCACAGGGCGGAACGCCCGAAGCGCCGCAATGTCGGCAGATAGGATCCCGCCAGCATCGCCCAGACCGCCAGCCCGAGCCACACGACGAACCCAGTGCCGAACAGCGCGGCATAGGGCGGCAGCAGCCAGGTCAGCGCCATCCCGGCCGTGGTCGCCACCAGCAGCAGGGGAGAAAATCGCAGTTGCACGTAGGCGGTCCTCGCCACCATGCGCCAGATATCCATGGCGCCAGGATAAGGCCGCACCGAACGCGCGAGCGCCGAATGACCCAGCCAAATGCGACCGCCGCGTTTCACCGCCGCCGCCAATGCAACGTCGTCGATCAATGCACCCCTCACAGACTCGACCCCACCGATTCTCTTTAGCGCCCGTGACCGGATAAGAATAGTGCCACCCGCCGCCGCGGCGGTCGAGTGCAGTGGGTCGTTCACCCGAGAAAAGGGATATAACAGTTGAAAGAAGAATACGAACGCCGGCACTAAAGCCCGTTCCGCCCAAGACTCGCAGGCCAGTTCCACCATCTCCGAGACCATGTCCAAGTCGCCCCGTTCCGCTCGGGCGACCAGCGTGCTCAGGTGCTGGGGACGATGCACAATGTCGGCATCGGTCAATAAAATCAGTTCAGCTCCTCCGGCTTCGCGCACGCCTTGCGACACCGCCCAGAGCTTGCCGCTCCAACCCGCCGGGCGGGCGGCGCCTGTTAACACCGTCAGGCGAGGATCGCCGATGCCGCGCGCGATGGCGCCGGTGCCGTCGGTGCTGTTGTCGTCTACCAGGATCACGCGGAAGGCGCCCGAATATTCCTGCGCCAGCAAAGACCGCAGCACGGCGTCGATCGTCGGAGCCTCGTCGCGGGCCGGCACGACGACCGCGACGGTGGGGTGCGACAGCGGCACGCGCGGGGTCAGAACCGGCCCGGCCTGCCAGAAGTGGCCATGGAACAGGAGTAAATAAACCCAAATCAGCGTGGACAGGACGAGCAGGTTCGTCATCGGGATTTCAGCATCCCGTGCGCCTTGAACCACGCCACCGCGTCCTCCACCGCCTCCCGCACCGGCCGTGCGCGATAGCCGAGTTCGGCCGTGGCCTTGGCCGACGAGTAAAACATCTTCTTGCGCGCCATCTTCAGGTGGTCGCGCGTCATCATCGGCGGGATGCGGGTCAGTTGCGCGAACCACTCCATGACGGCGGCGGCGGGCCAAACCACGGCTTCCGGCAGGCAAATGGACGGGGGCCGCCGGCCGGCGACATCGGCGACAAGTGCGAGTACATCCTTCAGCAGCATGTTCTCGCCTCCGAGGATATAGCGTTCCCCGATCCGCCCGCGTTCCAGCGCCAGGACGTGGCCCTCGGCGACGTCGTCGACATGGACGATGTTCAGCCCGGTATCGATATAGGCCGGCACTTTACCGGCGGCGGCGTCGCGGATCATCTTGCCGGTGGGCGTCGGTTTGATGTCGCGCGGCCCGACCGGGGCAGCGGGGTTGACGATCACGACGGGCAAATTCTCCCGCGCCATGGCTTCGCGGATCGCCACCTCGGCGAGGAATTTGGACCGTTTGTAGATGCCGACGAAGTCCGATTCCTTGGCCGGCGTCGCCTCATCGGCCAATGTCCCGTCGCCGATCAGCCCCAGCGCGGCGACCGAACTGCAATGTACGATCCGTTCGGCCCCGGCATTCGCCGCCGCTCTGATCATGTTTAGCGCGCCTTCGACATTGGCGCGCAGCATCTCGTTTTCGTCGGGAACCCAGATGCGGTAGTCGGCGGCGACATGCACGACGTAGCGGCAACCGGCGGCGGCGCGTGCCAAAGACGCGGGATCGGTGAGGTCGCCGACCACAACCTCGGCCTCCAGCCCCGCCATATTGCTGCGGTCGCTGCTCGCTCGAGTCAGCAGACGTAGCTCGTGTCCGTGCGCCAGCAGTGTCCGCGCAACGGCGGAGCCGACAAAGCCGGTCGCGCCGGTTACAAGTGTCGTCACAGGGGTATGCCGCGAATCATGCGGCCTTGTAGCCGAACCGGCGGTGCTGGGGAATGCAGGGGTCGCGGGTTGCCGGGGCGCGGGCCGGCCAATACAGTAGGGGCCTAACCTCCAACGGGAACGTCCGCATGTCCGACAGCATCGTTAAATCTCAGCTCGCGCCGCATGGCGTGCTGCGCGCCGCCATCAATATGGGCAATTTTTTGCTTGTTACCGGCAAGGCCCCGAACGGGGATCCGGACGGCGTGTCGCCGGACATGGCGCGCGCCATCGCCGAACGCTTGGGCGTGCCGGTGAGCTTCGTGCCGTACGCGAAGCCGGCGGACCTCGCCGACGCGGCGGGAACCGACACGTGGGATATCGGCAACATCGGCGCCGAACCGCAGCGCGCCCAGAAAATCGCCTTCACCGCCGCGTACGCCGAGATCGAGGCGACTTATCTCGTGCCGGCCGGATCGCCGATCCAGTCCATCGCCGACGTGGATAAGCCCGGCAACCGCATCTCCGTCTCCAAGGGCAGCGCCTACGAGCTGTGGCTGGCGCGTAATATCCATCAGGCGGAACTGATCCGCGCCGATGGCGGGCCGGCGGCGTTCCAGCAGTTCGTCGATCAGAAGATGGATGCGCTCGCCAGCCTACGGCCGGCGCTGCTGACGGATGTGACCAAGCTGCCGGGTTCGCGCATTCTGGACGGGCAGTTCGCCGCCGTGCAGCAGGCGATCGGGACCAACAAGTCCAGCACCGAAGCCGCGGCGTGGCTGGCGGCGTTCGTGGAAGAGGCGAAGGCGTCCGGTCTGGTCGCCGGCTTCATCAAGAAGCACGGGGTCGAGGGCCGTTTGACGGTTGCGCCTCCGGGCTGATCGCGATCCGCACCCCCTCCCGCAATACGGGAGGGGGCGTTGCCGCTTACGCCTCGTGTTCCAGCCGCAGCCCCGCCTCCGGCCAATCCATCGCCACAAGCTGCCCGGTCCCGGACAGCGTTATATAGGCCGTCTTCAGGTCCGGCCCGCCGAAGCAGATATTGGTGCAGAACATATCAGGCATCGGCACCTGCCGGATCAGCCCGCCCTTCGGCGAGATCACGCTGACGGAGCCGTTCACTAGCGTCGCCACGCAGATATTGCCCGCGGCATCCACCGCCAGACTGTCGAAGCGCTGGAACCCACCCAGGCCCGCGAGAATCCGACCGCCATGCGGCGACGGGAACGGGGCCTTCGCCAGCACGCCGGGGGAGACGATATCCCAGGCCCACAGCCGAGCGGTCTCGGTTTCCGCGACGTAGAGCGTCTTGCCGTCCGGCGACAGGCCGATGCCGTTCGGCGTCAGGATCGGATGCGCGACCTCCTTAATCGAGGACCCGTCGGCCAGCGCGTAATACACTCCGCCCCAGTCGCGATCCCGTGCTCGGGCCTTGCCGAGGTCCGTGAAATAGAAGCCGCCGAGGCCGTCGAACACGATATCGTTCGGTCCCAGCAGCTTATGCGGGCCGCAATGGTCGTACAGGACCGTGACGGCGCCGGTGACGGGATCGACCCGTTGGATGCAGCCGCCGGTGTAGTCCGACGACGGGCCGGCCGGGCGCATCAGGTTCATCTCCAGCCGCCAGGAGAAGCCGCCATTGTTGCAGACGTAGAAAGCGCCGTCCGGTCCCACGGCCAGCCCGTTCGGGCCGCCGCCGGTATAGGCGATGACCTCGGTGCTGCCGTCAGGCTTCACGCGGGTGACGGTCTGACGCTCGATCTCTCCCAGGACGATGGAGCCGTCCTTCATGGCGATCGGGCCTTCCGGAAAGCGCAGGCCGGTGGCGATGGTGCGGAGCGCGGTCATGGTTCGGTTTCCTCTTGGTATATGCAGTTGCCGGCAGCGTAGCCGATTCGAAAAAAGACGGAAGCCGTTAACGGTTTCTTAACCGTTGCTCCGTATGGTCTCGGGCATGCGCGGATTCCGTCTTCCTTTGATCTTGGCGATGCCCATTGGGTTGGCGTTCGTCGCGCCCGCCCTGTTCTGGGGCGCGTTGGGCGTCGTCGGCGTGGCGGCGGCGTCGCTCCTGGCCCTGCGTCATACCACCGGGTTTTGCGTGGCGTGGCTGCTGATCGCCGGATGCTCATTGGAAATGACGCTGAACGATCTGGTGGGACCGGAGGCGTTCCAGACCACGATCGCGGCGGTGAAGGCGGCGGAGATCGGCTTGGCGGCGCTGGCGATGTTGCGCTGGGGCGGGCGGTTCGATCCGGTCAATCCGGCCTGGGCTTTCGTCGCCATGGGCGCCGCCGGGCTGGCGCACGGGCTGTACCCGGGGTTGACGACGGCCGACAGCCTGCGGTCGGTCGTCGGGTCGGTGGCACCGTTCGCGTTCTGCTTCGTCCGTGCGCCGGAGGATTGGGCCGACGCGATGCTGCGCGCCGCGCGCTGGTGCCCGCTCGTCGCGGTCGTGGGCGGCGCATTGCTGGCTGTCGCCGGAGTGCGCCCGCTGTTTATCGACAGCGGCGGCTGGCGGCTGGCAGGGCTGGGGCATCCGGCATTCCTGGCGAGCGTCTGTCTGACCGGCATTTATGCGCCGTTGATCCGGCTCTACCGTCATGGACGGGCGCCGGAATTGGCATTCCTGGCCGCGAATTTTCTAATTTTGGTACTGACGGGCGCCCGAGCGCCGTTGTTTTACGCGGTGGCGGTGACCGGATCGGCACTGGCGTTTGTCGGCTCTCCCGCTGTCCCGGGGCGCTTGCGCGCGCTGATGCTGCTCGCGGGGGTGGCGATGGTTCCGCCGCTGATTCTGCTCGCCGTCTCAGGCGATCTCACATCCGTCCGAGTCTTCGCCCTTCTCGGCAGCGACGCCGCGAACCTCAGTGGGCGCGACTATCTCTGGCCCATGTTCGAAGCGGTTACCGACGGTTCCCCGTGGTTCGGGTGGGGTGTCGGCGCGGGAAACGTCATTATACCGCCGGACAGTCCGGTCGCGCGGCTGCTGCACACATGGGCCGCGCATAACGAATATCTGCGGATCGAAGTCGAGGGCGGCCAAATCGGGCGTGCACTGCTGATTGGCATGTTTGCCGTCTGGGTATGGATGCGCACGCGGCCCTTGGCGGCGGCGGAACGGCGGATCGTGCGGTTGGTGTTCCTGGCGCTCGCTGGCCATGCGGTGACGGATAACGTGCTGATCTCCACGCCCGCCTGCGTGCTGCTGGCGTTCGCGGCCGCGGTGTTCGGGCGCGGGCGGGTCAACCGATAAGGGCGTGCCCGCCGGAGAAGGTGGTGTGATTGGTGAGCAAGTTGAGGGCAGTTTGGCCGGTTGTGTTGAGCAAGACTATCCCGTGGGTGCGGTCGGCGCTGCTGGTAATCGCGATGGCGGCGTTGCCGGAGACCGTGGTGTCGAATGCCTGAAGCACGCTGCTGGCGGCGCTCATGAGATCGATGTTCAGCTCATCGCGACCCAGCGTGAAATTGGCGATCGTCTCGATCCCGCTGCTGGGGGCGAGCGCGTATTCGACGGTGGCGCCCGCGCTGCCCAAAGTAAGCACGTCGGGCGTGCCGATGAAGCTCAGGCTGGGGGCGGTCAGGCCGGCGCTGGCCTGGGCGGTGTTGCCCTCCTGGTTGACGGTCGCGATCGCGGTTTGGCTGGTCAGGTCGAGCGTGTCGCCGCCACTGGTGCCGAGATCGACGACGGTCGAAAGGCGGCCGTCGCCGTTGAGGTCCTGATGGAACGACGGTTCGAGCTGTTCGAGGGCGAAGCTGGTGGCCGATACGGCGCCCGTGGGACTGTTGAGATAGTTGCCGTTGGCGTCGGTATCCCAAACGATATAGAGGCCGTTGTTGGTATTTTCCCACGCGA
>Ga0214182_1000594_pt1 | contig 13363 bp, 14 predicted proteins | sample TroBogEpilimnion_8_FD_153020 | JGI IMG/M metagenome (GOLD analysis project Ga0214182, IMG submission 153020) | Freshwater microbial communities from Trout Bog Lake, WI - 14NOV2007 epilimnion | ecosystem: Environmental > Aquatic > Freshwater > Lake > Epilimnion/Euphotic zone | place: Trout Bog... | reverse complement strand
GGTTCAAGAACTGACCGCCCCGAGCAAGTTCGTCGACCGAGACTCCTGGCGCGGATTGCACGGAAAATCCCGTCAAATCCGCCAAATCCCGATGCTCAGTCGTACCCGCGATCAAAGTCGAGGCTCGGACCATGCCGGCACGAACCACATACTGTTGTGTGTTGCTGATGTTACCCATGGGTTTGGCCACCGTTGCGTGGCCATGTCTCTTAACGACGAAGGGTTAAGAAACTGCTAACGCCGGGCAGTTTTTTTCCGGCCCGTGTGCCATATACGGCGGGTCCTTCCAGCCGAGGTGCCGATGCCCGCGACCCGCAAACCCCTGTTACGCGCCCTGGCCGGGGAGGCCGTTTGGCCGCCGCCGATGTGGCTGATGCGTCAGGCCGGGCGGTACTTGCCGGAATACCGAGCGGTACGGGCGGGGGTGAAGGATTTCATCGCGCTGTGCACGACGCCGGCATTGGCGGCCGAGGTCACGTTGCAGCCGATCCGGCGCTACGGGTTCGATGCCTCGATCCTGTTCAGCGATATTCTGATTTTGCCCTGGGCGTTGGGGCATGGGCTGGAGTTCAAGGAGGGCGAGGGCCCGGTGCTGCCGCGATTGCGCGATGCGGCCGGGCTGGCGGCGCTGAATCCGGCGCGGGTGGCGGATAAGGTAGCGCCGGTCATGGAAACGGTGCGCCGCGTGCGCGCCGGGTTGGCTACCGAGGGATTTGGGCAGACCACGTTGATTGGGTTCGCGGGTGCGCCGTTCACGGTCGCTTGCTACATGGTGGAAGGCGGCGGCTCCCGCGATTTCGCGGCGACGCGGGCGATGGCCTATGCCGATCCGGCGCTGTTCGGCGGGTTGATGGACATGCTGACGGAAGCGACCATCGGTTATTTATCGGCGCAGGTGGAGGCGGGGGCGGAGGCTTTGATGCTGTTCGACTCCTGGGCCGGCGTGTTGTCGCCGTCCTTGTTCCGCCGCTACGTTATCGCGCCCGCGACGCGGATCGTGGCGGCGCTGCAGCTGCGGCATCCGAACGTGCCGGTGATCGGGTTTCCGCGTCTGGCCGGGCTGATGGTTGGGGAATATGCGGCGACCGGGGTGCAGGCGATCGGGATGGATACGTCGATGGACCTCAACCGAGCGGCGGGGCTGGTGCCGGATGGGGTGGCGTTGCAGGGGAATTTGGACCCGATGGCGTTGGTGGCGGGCGGCGCGGCTTTGACCGATGAAACTGCGGCGATATTGCGGGCGATGAAGGGCCGGCCGTTCGTGTTCAACCTCGGGCATGGGATCGTGCCGCAAACGCCCACCGATCACGTCGCCGCTTTGGTGGAGCAAGTCCGTGCCGCGTCGTAAAATCGCTGTCGTTCTGTTCAATCTCGGCGGGCCGGACAGTCCGGCGGCGATCAAGCCTTTTCTGCTGAACCTGTTCAGCGACCCCGCGATCCTGCGCGTGCCGTTCTTTGTCCGTTACTTCCTGGCGCGCATCATCGCGCGGGCCCGACTGAAGCCCGCGACGGAGAATTACGCGCTGTTAGGTGGGCGGTCGCCGTTGCTGGAGCTGACTCAGGCGCAGGCGGCGGCGCTGGAGACCGCGCTGGCGGACGATGTCGAGGCGAAATGCTTCATCGCCATGCGTTACTGGCATCCTTTCAGCCTGCAAGCCGCTCGGGAGGTGAAAGCCTGGGGCGCGGACGAGATCGTTCTTCTGCCGCTGTATCCGCAATATTCCTCGACCACGACAGGAAGTTCTTTAACGGCGTGGCGAACGGCGGCGGCTCAGGCCGGGCTGGCGATGCGGACCACGTCGTTGTGCTGTTACGCGACCGACCCGGATTACGTGGCCGCGACAATGGCCATCGTGCGTGCGGCATTCGACAAGGCCCGAGCGTCGCTGTGCCCGGCGATTTCGTTACGCGTTCTGTTTTCCGCGCATGGGCTGCCGGAGAAGATCGTGACGGCCGGCGACCCGTATCAGGTACAGATCGAACAGACGGTGGCGGCGGTGTTGGCGGCTTGGGGCCAGACCGATATCGATGCGGTCGTCTGTTACCAATCCCGCGCCACACCGGTGAAATGGATCGGCCCGAGCACGGATGCGGAAATAGAACGGGCCGGGCGGGACGGGGTGGCGGTGCTGGTCGTGCCGATCGCGTTCGTGTCGGATCATTCCGAAACGCTGGTGGAACTGGACATCGAATATCGCCATCTCGCCGAAAAATCCGGCGTGAAGGGGTATTTCCGCGTGCCCGTGCAAAATGCCGATCCGGGGTTTATCGCGGCTTTGGCGGGCTTGGTGCGGCGGACGGTCGCAGCGGGGCCGGGGCAGTGCAGTCACGCCGGGGGCCGCGTTTGCGGTGTCTCGCGGACGGATTGCCCCTTGGCTCGGTGCCGGATCGCAGGCACTTGAGGGGTATCCAACCGGCGGTCCTTGTTTGGTCGCATGATTCACGCCGCCGTGCGATTCCACCTCTGGCGATCATGCTCTAGGCGGGTGCGCCTTCGGGGTATTGCGGTAGCCCATCGTCGATCGTCAGCCAGGGCTGCTTGCTGGACGTCCAGATGTGTTCGGTGGGTTGGAAGTCCTCGGGGCGATCCAAGCTGCCGCAGGTCAGGCCGATGACACCGGCACCCGCCCGTTCGGTGAACAACGACGTGCCGCAGACCGAGCAGAAACCCCGGACGAGAACGGGCGAGGAGTTCCGGCGTCCCAGCGGGCCGGTCGCGGTGAAACCGCTCAGGGGCATCAGCACGCGCGCGTTGAACGCCGCGCCGATCGAACGCTGACATATCGTGCAGTGGCAGACGCGGATATTGATCGGCTCCCCTCGCGCCACGTAGCGCGAGGCGCCGCAGAAGCACCCGCCGGCGATCATGCTCTACCGCCCCGTGACGATCCGTTCCACCAGCTGCTTCACCGTCGGAATGAAGCCGTTTGAATAGAACGGGTCGCTTGCGAAGCGGTAGGCATTGTGGCCGCTGAACACGAGGTTGTTTTCCAGCGGTTCCGGCCGATCGCTTTGATGCGCCGCCGCCTGCAACGTCTTTTGGATGCAGAAGCTGCGGGGATCGGCGCGTTTGCCGGTACTAAAATCGGCCTCGTGCTGCGACCAGTTGGAGAAGCGGCAGGTGCTCAGGCAGCCCATGCAGTCGGCCTGATCCTTGACGATTTCCCGCGCCTTCTCCGGCGTCACGAACACCAGGGTGTTGTCCGGGGTGCGCAGCGTATCGGTGAAGCCTTGGGCCTCCCACGCCAGGGCACGCTGACGGTCGGCCGGCGCGACGTAGACGATGCGCTTGCGCGGCCCGACGCCGTATTCGGCGGTGTGCTCGCCGACCGGTTCCGAGGAATAGGCGATCTGCCGGTCCGACCGCTCGCGCAGTTCCTGGATAAAGCCGTTGTTGATGGCGCTGGAATAGAACCCGGTGGGGCTGAAGCGGTTCAGGAAGACGTCGCCCTCCTTCAGCGTAAGAAGTTTCTGCTTCCACGCGTCGCCGATGGGGCTTTCCTGCGTCAGCAGCGGGCGGGTGCCGAACTGGAACGCGATGGGGCCAAGGTCGGGGTTGCCGATCCAGTGTGCCCATTCCTCCAGCCACCAGACGCCGCCGGCCATGATGATGGGCGTGTCGTGCAGCCCGTAGGCCTGCATCTGCTTGCGCAACGCCAGCACACGGGGGAACGGGTCTTCCGGCTTGTTGGGGTCTTCGCTGTTGGACAGGCCGTTATGCCCGCCCGCGAGCCAGGGATCCTCATACACCACGCCGCCCAGCAGCGATGCCGCCTTCGAATACGCCCGCCGCCACAGCGCGTTGAACGCACGGGCCGAGGAGATGATGGGGTAGTAGGGAACGTTGAATTTGGTGGCGATGTCGGACAGGCGGTAGGGCATGCCGGCGCCGCAGGTGACGCCGTGGATCAGGCCTTTGGCCTGTTGCAGCACCTCATCGACGATGCGTTCGGCACCGCCCATTTCCCACAGGATATTGATGTGGATGCGGCCCTTGCCGGCGGTGATGTCCCAGGCGCGCTTGGCCTGCGTCACGGCGCCTTTGATGGCGTAGTCGATCAGCTCTTCATGGCGCTCGCGCCGGGTGCGGCTGTGGTAGATTTGCGGAATCGGGTTGCCGTCGGCGTCGTAGCTGTCGGCGTTCACGGCACTGATCGTGCCGATGCCGCCCGCCTTGGACCAATGCCCGGCGGTGATGCCGTTGGAGATGGCGACGCCCTTGCCACCCTCGACGAGGGGAAGAACGTCGAAGCCGCCCATTCTGATCGCGTTAATGGCTTGCATGGACCCGAATCCCTTGCCAGGCCGCTGCCTCGCACCGTGAAGGAGACACCGATACGGCGCCTGCCACGGGATGCTGTATATTGCGATCCAATGACAGGCGCCAACCGGGATTACGGCAGATCAGTCGCCCGAGGACGGCTGGTCGGAGCCTTCGCGCGGCGTGCGCTCGCGGTATTCGCGGCGGGGGCCACGATCGCCACGGTCGCTGCGTTCCGGACGATCGCCCTCAGGCCGCTCGCCACGGGCCGGCTTGGCGCCGACCTGTTCGGTGATGTCGGCGCCGGTCGCCTGATCGACCACCCGCATCGACAGTTTCACCTTGCCGCGATCGTCGAAACCGATGACCTTCACCTTGACCTGATCGCCGTCCTTGACCACGTCGGTGGTCTTGTTGACGCGGCCCTGCTGCAGCTCGCTGATGTGAACCAGCCCGTCCTTGGAACCCAGGAAGTTCACGAACGCGCCGAATTCGGCGGTTTTCACCACTTTGCCGGTGTAGATCACGCCGATCTCCGGCTCCGCGACGATGCCGCGAATCCAGTCGATCGCCTTCTGCGCCTGATCGTTGTCGGTGGCGGCGATCTTGATGGTGCCGTCGTCGTTGATGTCGATCTTGCACTTGGTGGCTTCGACGATCTCGCGGATCACCTTGCCGCCGGTGCCGATGACTTCGCGGATTTTTTCCTTCGGCACGTTGATCACGGTGATGCGCGGCGCGGTGGTCGCCACATCGCCGCGGGCGCCCGTCAGCGCCTTGGCCATCTCGCCCAGGATGTGCAGGCGGCCGTCTTTGGCCTGATCCAGCGCGGTCTTCATGATGTCGAAGGTGATGGACGTGATCTTGATGTCCATCTGCAGGCTGGTGACGCCCGCTTCGGTCCCGGCCACCTTGAAGTCCATGTCGCCGAGGTGATCCTCATCGCCGAGGATGTCGGACAGCACGGCGAAGCCCTTGTCTTCCTTGATCAGGCCCATGGCGATGCCCGCCACCGGCCGCTTCAGGGGAACGCCGGCATCCATCAGCGCCAGAGACGAGCCGCAAACGGTCGCCATCGACGAAGAGCCGTTGGATTCGGTGATCTCCGACACCACGCGCAGCGTGTACGGGAACTTGTCCTTCTCCGGCAGCAGCGGATGGATCGCGCGCCATGCCAGCTTGCCGTGGCCGATTTCGCGGCGGCCGGGCGAACCCATGCGGCCGGCTTCGCCCACGGAGTACGGGGGGAAGTTGTAGTGCAGCATGAAGTTGGAGCGGTACTCGCCTTCCAGCGCGTCGATCACCTGCTCATCCTGGCCGGTGCCGAGGGTGGCGACGCAGAACGCCTGCGTTTCCCCACGGGTGAACAAAGACGAACCATGCGCACGCGGCAGAATGCCGACTTCGGCGACGATCGGGCGCACCGTGCGGGTATCGCGGCCGTCGATGCGGATGCCGGTGTCCAGGATGGCATTCCGAACGATGTCGGCTTCCAGGTCGTGCAGGATCGCACCGGCCTTGGACACGTCCAGGCCTTCGGCGGCCAGAGCGGCCGTCGCGGCCTTCTTGGCGGCGCCGACTTTCTCGTAGCGGACCTGCTTGACCCGCTCCTGATACGCTTCGGCGATGGACGCACGGCCGACGGCGTCGGCGCGGGCTTTCAGGGCCAGCTCTTCGGCAGACTTTTCGGTCAGCGCCCAAGGCTCTTTCGCGGCGTGTTCGGCCAGTTCGATGATCGCCTGGATCACCGGCTGGAACGCGGCGTGGCCGAAGCTCACGGCGCCCAGCATGATCTCTTCCGACAGCTCGTTGGCTTCGGATTCAACCATCAGAACGCCTTCGCTGGTGCCGGCGAGGACCAGTTCCAGATCGCTATCCTTGGTCTCGGCGAGCGTCGGGTTCAGGACGTAAGCGCCATTCTTGTAGCCGACGCGGGCGGCGGCGACGGGGCCGAAGAAGGGGATGCCGGACAAAGTCAGCGCGGCGGAGCAGCCGATCATCGCGACGACGTCGGGATCGTTCTCCATGTCGTGGCTCAGCACGGTGGCGACGATCTGGACCTCGTTACGGAACCCCTCGGGGAACAGCGGCCGGATCGGACGGTCGATCAGGCGGCTTTTCAGCACTTCGGCTTCCGACGGCCGCCCTTCGCGCTTGAAGAACCCGCCGGGGATCTTACCGGCCGCGAAGGCCTTTTCCTGGTAGTTGACGGTCAGCGGGAAGAAATCCTGGCCGGGCTTGGCGGTTTTCACGCCCACGGCGGTGCAGAGCACGATGGTCTCCCCGTAGGAGATCATGACAGCGCCGTCGGCCTGACGGGCGATCTTGCCGGTTTCCAGGACCAGCTTGCGCCCGCCCCATTCGAGTTCCTTGCGGAAATAGTTAAACATTCGGTCGTCCTTCGGATGCGCGTACAGGGCGGCCGGCAAGCCGGACGATCCATGGGCTTCCTGTGCGGACGGGAGGCGGCGTCTCGGGTCACCAGGGATGACGGGCCGCGCCTTCTTGCAGCGCAGCCACATGCCATGTGGCCGGAAACGCCGTCGCGGTTCCCGCTCCATCAGGGGCGTGCCGGATCGGCTGGTCTGTCGTCCCGCCGTTGTGCGCGGCGTTACCCGGGATCGGGACGATCCCGGGGTCTTCGTTTTAGCGCCGCAGGCCCAAGCGGCCAATCAGCGCCGTGTAGCGGTCGTTGCTCTTGCCCTTGAGATAGTCGAGCAGCCGCCGGCGGCGGCCAACGAGCATCAGCAGGCCGCGGCGCGAATGGAAATCCTTCGCATGCGTCTTCAGATGTTCGGTGAGGTTGGTGATGCGCTCCGACAGCAGGGCAACCTGCACTTCGGGGCTGCCGGTATCGGTTTCGCCGGTTTTATAGTCGCCAATAAGCGCCGTGCGGCGCTCCGCCGTGATCGACATCGGATGTTCTCCGTTAAAAAGGGTGAGAGGGACGCGGGATGGAGGGCTACAGCCCCCGCTCGGGTTTCATCATCCCATCTTCCAGACGGGCCAACCCGATCACGCGGCTCCCCGCCATGGCGCGAACCAACCCGCCGCTGGGGTTGGCGTTGCCAGGAATCCGGCCCATCAGCGCCACCAGGCTGATCGCCTGGCCGTGCCGGAAGTCGGCGGCCTCAGTTTCCGTCAGGGCCAGCGCCGGGATGTCGGCCAGCGCGGTCACGACCGGAAGCAAAAGGTCCGGGGAAGCTGGCGCGGTATCCTCCGCATCGCGCAGTTTGTCCAGCGGAATCGATGCGGCTTCCAGGAAGGGTCCGACCCGCAGCCGGCGCAGGGCGGCGACGTGGCCCACGGTGCCGCAGGCTTTCGCCAAATCGCGGGCCAGACTGCGCATGTAGACGCCTTTGCCGGACGCCACCTCGAACACCGCCGTGTCCTTATCGGTCCGTTCCACCAGCTCGAACCGGTCCACCCGAGCGGCGCGCGGTTCCAGCACCGGGGCGCGGCCCTCGCGCGCCATGTCGTAGGCGCGTTCGCCGGCCACCTTGATGGCGGAGTAGATGGGCGGAATCTGCATGATGTCGCCGCGGAACGCCGGCAGCGCGGCTTCGAGCTGTTCGTTCGTCGGACGCACGGGGGACGTCTCGATAACCTCCCCGTCCGCGTCGTCGGTATCGCGGGCTTCGCCCAGCTTCAGGGTGAAGCGGTAGAGTTTGGTGCCGTCCATGACATAGGGCACGGTCTTGGTCGCAGCGCCGAACGCGATCGGCAGCACGCCGGTGGCCAGCGGGTCCAGCGTGCCGCCGTGGCCGGCTTTCTGCGCGTCAAAGATGCGTTTGACGCGGTTGACCACATCGGTGCTGGTCATGCCGGGCGGCTTGTCGATGATGAGCCACCCGTCGAGCGGGCGGCCTTTTGGCTTACGGCGAGACATAGTTTGGGGGGTCCGTTCAGAAGGGCGCGGGGGTAGGCTCGGGCGCGGGTGGTGTCAACGGAGGCCTATCGATCCGAGCCGACAAATCCGTTCATTTGGGCCCAGGATCGCCATTCGACCTGCTCCTCGGAGATGACCTCCAGGCGTTCGTTCATCGAATGATTGTTTGAAAAGATCATAAGGTTGTCGCAGGACCAGCGTGCCGACGGCGCGATTAACCCGTCAAGGCCCAGGAAGGCTAGCGCGGCGCCGATGGTTTGCGTTCGGCTGTAGTCTCGCTCCCCGTATCGGGTCCAATCGACTCCCAGGCTTTCCAACCCGGTCCGCACCAACCGCATCGTCTGGCTGGTGGAGATGCCTAATTTCGTGGCCTTCAACGGACGTGTAGGCAACGGCGTCAGCATTGCGAGATAAGACACGACCTCGGCCAGTGCGCCGTTCCGTTCCATGCTGGTGTAGAGCGTCGGCACAACGATGCCCGCCCCTGCACCCGGAGCCCAGCGACCGCCATTGACCGAATTGGCCAGCGGGTCGGCACTGAGGCCGGTTACACGGAAAACCTCCCCCGCAAAGTTCTCGACCGGTAACACGCTCAGTCGATCTACGAGGCCTTGATCGTGAATCATGCCCCGTCAACCCCTTAGAAATGAACGGCTTCGCGCAACTGATGTACAAGCCGCATCACATCGTCGATGCGGCCGTCGCGGATGAGCGCGGCGGGCGATTCCCCCGACAGGAGCCTTTGCGGCGCAAATATCCACTGGCGCGCTTCGTTCGGTTCGTAAAAATCCGCTAGCTGATCAACGATGTACTCCAACTCCAGCAGCGTTTTCTCGGTTCCCGCGTGCGGATAGGCCCGTCCCTGGTTCCAGCGGGAAACCGTCTCTGGCCGCGTGCCGAGCAGGTTGGCGACTTCGATGTTTTTCATCGCCCCTTTCGTGCGGAGCGAGTCCAGTTTCCTGGCGACCGCGCTGGTCATGGTCCTGGTATCCTCATTTGCATGTTCGGTTCCGGATTTCGTATTGTTTAGCTACTTTTGCGAGCCTGCCAACGCGGAGGTGCCATGGCTACCGAGGCGTTCTCCACATCGTCCACGAGGTATCCCATCGTCTGACGGAAACGGCTCGTCTCCAGCTGTTTTCTCTTTAGTGCGTTCATCAAATCGGGACTGCTGGTGCTAATCGCGGCAATACCTGCCACGGCGTCGGACACCGGCCGCACGTTATGCTCAACATAATGCCGAGCTCGAATGCTTTGCGGAGTGCTGCTAAGATTCTCGATCTCGCGTACTCGCTGATAGACGGCATGGCGTGCGGGGTGACCAAGCATATCGCGGACTCCAAGGGGACAGCAGTGTGTGTCTCTACAGCCGCACATTGCTTTAACCCTGATGGATATTGAGAGTAGGGCTTCGGCCATGTCCCTCTTCAACATCATGTCGAGTTGTGGAACATAAACCCGCCAGCTCGCGCCGCCTTTTTTGGGGGTCGCGGCGGGTGGTTGACGCCAACTCGACGCTTTAAAATTTTGCTGCATGGTCACGCCATGAGCAATTCCGCCAACCGCCCCAAACGCCAATGCCCCAAGTCCAGGTAGTCCGCCGATATGATCACCTATCACGGGGATACGTCTGGCATGAAAATCCCGACAGGCGTCGATGTAGGCCGCCATTTTCTCCCCAGTTGCATCGTCGCCGAAGTTTTCAACCTTGAGCCAGATCGCATCGCAAGAAGCGTCCGCGATGGCTGCGATAATGGCGCGTCGCTCCGCAGCGCGTCGAAGCACCGCCATGGGGAGGGCCAAGGGGTAAATTAAGCCGATCCGAACGTCATGGTCGGATATCTCTCTCGCGGTCCAATTCATCATCGCGATATCGCGGCGAAGCCACGGATCATTGGCGCCACTCAATAGGTGGGTTGGGCCCAGGATCTGTGTGAAATCGTTAGATACGGCGGCCTCAACGATTTGGGTTGCTTTCGCTTTGCCTAAAGCCCCGTCGAAATCCGCCACGTTATGCAATCGCTCGAGACCCCAGGGCAGGGCCGCGAGGCTGCCCGTGTGGCTGCCTGGAAAACCCATCTGCTGGATTTTTGGGTCAAAGATGACATCGAGGTCATGCCGCCGAGCTTCCGAAATTAGATCTCGATTTCGTTCGATTTTTCTGGCATCTATGACGAAGCCATGAAACCCTCGCTCACCTGTTGAAATAAGGTGTAACATCTCGTTGTGGCCATTATGCCCAATGTGAAGGTAGAGGCCCAAGCCTTGGCTTGGAGGGCGTTGGGCAGGCGCACGCGGAAGATGGATGATGGATGATGTTCGATGGCATCGTTCGCTCCTTCTAAGCATGACGATATCATAGACGTTCAGATTGCGCAATCCATTTATGTACATATTGACGTTTTGAATGACTTATTGCCGACTCCGTACGAGAATGCCCGATGCCGTCTGCTCGGTCTCCGGCCCGCTTCAAAATCAGTCGGCGCCCGTTGGGAGGGGCCGGCGAATGGGGGCGCTGCTTGGAGCCGTCGCATCTGGCCAGCCAAGCGTCGTAGGTACCCTCGGGCAATTTGGCGGCGTCTCGATGGCTCGCATTTGGTGCTGTCCACGCCAACCGCGACGAAGTTCAAGGAGGGGCGGAGTCCCGGCACTAAACTTCTTAAGGGCCACCAGGATGGCTGCGAGCCGGACATCGGGCGACAGGGTATCGTCGTTCGACTGCGACGGACGGCCATCGGACCAACACCGAATGACGGCAGGTTGGCGCCAACACGGCCGCACCCCAGTTCGTCACGATTGACACCTGTCAGAGTTTCTGTGCGAACTATGCCGTATGCAATCGCATTTTGGCCCGCCTTGCAGTGCCTCCCGTCCACCGGGTGCCCAACAAGACCTCCAAATTCCCGGTTGATCAACGCACCGCGCGCTCGTGCGCGGCGCCCAGGACAGAGAGAGACGCAGGCTATGGCTAACGGTACAGTCAAGTGGTTCAATGCCACGAAGGGGTTCGGCTTCATCATGCCGAGCGACGGCGGCAAGGACGTGTTCGTGCACATCACCGCCGTGCAGGCCGCCGGATTGCGCGGCTTGAACGAAGGTCAGGCGATATCGTACGAGGTCGTGATGGAACGCGGCAAAGCCGCGGCCACCAACCTCAAGGCGTCCTGAACCGGCGCTCTCACCCATCCCCGCTCGCGTGCCGGGGGGGCACGCATAGGAAGGAGTGAAACATCATGGCTACTGGCACCGTAAAATGGTTCAACGCGACGAAGGGTTACGGCTTCGTCATGCCGAACGACGGCGGCAAGGATGTGTTCGTGCACATCACCGCGGTCCAGGCCGCCGGCCTGAAGGGGCTGAACGACGGTCAAAAAATCAGCTACGAGGTTGTCATGGAACGCGGCAAGGCCGCGGCCACCAATCTGAAGCTGGACTGACGCCGCACACGTCTGGCGCGGCGTAACAGGGTTCGGGGGGCGTCCCTCGGCCTTGGGCCGGAGGTTGCCTGTGTTTTCCCTGCCGGAACTCGAAGACGCGCGCCGTCTTGTCCATCGCGCCTTTCCCGGTACGCCCCAGTTCGCTTGGCCGCTGCTGGCCAACCGCTGCGGGGCGGAGGTCTGGGTCAAACACGAAAACCATACCCCGACCGGCGCGTTCAAGCTGCGCGGCGGGTTGATTTACGCCGAACGGCTGGCGCGGGAGCGGCCGGACGTGCCGGGGATCGTTTCCGCCACGCGCGGCAATCACGGACAATCCTTGGCCTGGGCCGGACGCCAACACGGCGTATCCGTCACCATCGTCGTCCCCTTCGGCAACAGTACCGAAAAGAATGCGGCGATGCAGGCGCTCGGCTGCCGGCTGATCGAGCACGGCGCGGATTTCGAGGCCGCGCGCGACAAGGCCAGCGTGCTTGCCGCCGAGGAAGGTCTGGAGTTCGCCCCGTCCTTCGCGCCGGACTTGGTCAAGGGCGTCGGGACCTATGCGCTGGAACTGTTCCAGGGGGCGCCGCCGTTGGACGCGGTGTATGTGCCGATCGGCCTGGGGTCGGGCATCTGCGGGGTCATCCGGACACGCGACCTGCTGGGCCTGAAGACCGAGATCGTCGGGGTTCAGGCGACCGGGGCGGACTGTTACGCCCAGTCGCTGGCCGCCGGGCGGCCCATCGGGCTGAACCGAGCGGACACGCTGGCGGATGGGATCGCGGTCAGGCAGCCGGATGCGGCGGCGTTCGCGCAGATACAGGCGGGGGTCAGCCGGATCGTGACGGTCTCCGACGCGGCGATTGCCGAGGCGATCCGGGCGTACTGGACCGATACGCATAACCTGATCGAGGGCGCGGGCGCGGCGCCTCTGGCCGCGCTTCTGCAAGAACGCGACCGCATGGCGGGCAAGCACGTTGGGCTGATCGCGAGCGGCGGCAATATCGATCTGGCGCTGTTCCGGCAGTGGGTTCAGGGCTGACCCTGGTTCGGGACGCGCTGCTGGCCGCCAATGGGCGGATGGCGATGCTGCGGGCTGTCGCTTCGCTGAGGCTGCCGGATTGCTGGGTCGCGGCCGGCGCGGTGCGGAACGCAGTCTGGGATGCACTGCATGGGTATGCGCTCTCGACGCCGCTGGCGGACGTGGATGTCATCTGGTTCGACCGGACGCGGACCGATCCGGCGCTGGACCGGGTGTTGGAGGACCGGCTGTCGGCGATGGTGCCGGGGGTCGTGTGGTCGGTGAAAAATCAAGCGCGGATGCATCTCCGGAACGGGCATACGTCGTACGCGGATTGCCGGGACGCGATGCGGTTCTGGCCGGAAACCGCGACCGGTGTCGCGGCGCGGCTGACCGATACCGGGGAGTTCGAGGTTCAGTCCGCCTACGGGCTGGACGATCTGCTCGGGCTGAGGCTGCGTCCGTCCGGTCCCGAGGCGTTGTTTCGGGAGCGGGTGGCTGCGAAGCGGTGGCTGGAGATTTGGCCGAAGCTGACGGTGGTGGCGGGCTGAGCTTGTGGCACGCATATCCGTCATGGTCGGGCTCGACCCGACCACCTCCTGCGGCCGGAGGGGCCGAAAGGCGCGCAGCCGTCGCGCCGGCGCCCCATTGGCCTGAGATGGCCGGGTCAGGCCCCATAGGCATCAGGCTAAGGGCGGGTTTGGAGGAAACCCTCTCCCTCCCCTTGCGGGAGGGGGCCGGGGGGAGGGGGTGGAGCGCCGCGGATTGTGCCG
>Ga0214182_1000593_pt1 | contig 13367 bp, 8 predicted proteins | sample TroBogEpilimnion_8_FD_153020 | JGI IMG/M metagenome (GOLD analysis project Ga0214182, IMG submission 153020) | Freshwater microbial communities from Trout Bog Lake, WI - 14NOV2007 epilimnion | ecosystem: Environmental > Aquatic > Freshwater > Lake > Epilimnion/Euphotic zone | place: Trout Bog... | reverse complement strand
GGCGTTCCTCTGCGACACCCAAGGCCGCGACAATATCACTTTGGGCGAGCTCGCCATCGACGCCGACGGCAAGTTTACCGCGCTGCGCACACGCAACGTGTCCAATATGGGCGCGTATCTTTCCACGTTCGCGCCGTATATCCCGACGTACGCTGGCACATCCGTCCTTTCCAGCGTCTACGGCTTCAAGGCGATCCATGCTCAGGTGCTGGGCGTGTTCACCAACACCGTCCCGGTGGACGCCTATCGCGGCGCCGGCCGGCCGGAGGCGAATTATCTGGTCGAACGTCTGGTCGATGCCGCCGCGCGCGAACTGGGCGTCGATCGCGCGGAATTGCGCCGCCGGAATATGGTCGGGCCGGAGGCGATGCCGCACAGCACGCCGGTCGGCAAAACCTACGACAGCGGCGACTTCAAAATCGTCCTGGAAGCAGCGCTGACGAAAATGGATTACGCCGGCTTCGGCACCCGCCGAGCAGCGGCGGCGCGTCAGGGCAAACGGCGCGGGATCGGATTCGCGTATTATCTGGAGGCGACGGGCGGCGACGCCACCGAACGCGCGGAAATCCGTTTCGCCGACGATGGGTACGTGGACGTCTACGTCGGCACCCAATCCACCGGACAGGGCCACGAAACCGCATACGTGCAGCTGACGGCGGCTCAGCTGGGCATCGACGGCGATCTGATCCGTATCCGTCAGGGCGACACCGATACCATCCCGGTCGGCGGCGGTACCGGTGGCGCCCGCAGCCTGTATTCCGAGGGGCAGGCGATCCTGCTGACCTCCGGTTCCGTGATCGCGAAGGGCAAGGAAGCGGCGTCGGATGTGCTGGAAGCCGCCGTTGCCGATATCGGGTTCGCCGACGGGCGCTTCACTGTGGTCGGGACCGATCGCGGCGTGGATATCATGGCGCTGGCCAAGGCGCGGCCCGGCGTCCTGAACGCCGCGGAAATCGCCCCGATCGATCACCACACTTTCCCGAACGGCTGCCACATCGCCGAGGTGGAAATCGACCCGGAAACCGGCGCGACGACCGTGGACCGCTACGTCGTCTGCGACGACTTCGGCAAAACCGTAAATCCCCTGATCGTGCGCGGCCAAGTGGCCGGCGGCGTGGCGCAGGGCATGGGTCAGGCGATGCTGGAACACACCGTGTTCGACAAGGACTCCGGCCAGCTTCTGTCCGGCAGTTTCATGGACTACGCGCTCCCCCGCGCCGACGATCTGCCGGACATCGAGGTCGAACTGCTGGAAATCCCCTGCGCGTCCAACCCCTTGGGCGTGAAGGGTGCGGGCGAGGCCGGCGCGGTCGGATCGCCCCCCGCGCTGGTCAACGCAATCCTGGATGCGCTGGCAGGCGACGGGGTGACGCATATCGACATGCCGGTGACGACGGAGCGTATCTGGCGGGCCATGGCGGCAGCATAGCGCCGCTTGCAAGGCCCGCACCCGTCACGCAGGATACCGCTTTCAAACCAAAGGAGACGTCCATGTCCGCCGCCCTGCAAACCCAGATGTCCGAGGCCGAATGGCTGGCACGCTGCGAACTCGCGGCCGTGTATCATGTGAACGAACACCTCGGCTGGACCGACACCATCAACACCCATATGTCGGTGCGGGTACCTGGCGAGCCGAACCATTTTCTGATCAATAACTACGGCGACATGTTCGACGAAGTGACCGCCTCGTCGCTGGTGAAAATGGACATGGACGGCAACGTCCTGACACCGGGCGGGCGCTTCAACAACGCCGGCTTCATCATCCATTCCGGCGTCTACAAGGCACGCCCCGACGCGAATTGCGTGCTGCACACCCACACCCGTGCCGGCGCCGGCGTGTCGCTGCTGCGTAACGGACTGCGGCCCATCAGCCAGGATGTGCTGGGCGTGTGGGACGAAATCGCGTACCACGAATACGGCGTACCCGCGACCGTCGAGGAATGCGAGGAACTCGGCAAGACCTGCCAGCATGGCACCTGCGTCATCTTGCTGAACCACGGACTTCTAACCTGTGGCGAAACGGTCCACGGCGCGATGATGCGCATGTGGTCGCTGGAACGCGCTTGCGAGCTGGAATTGATCGCGCGCCAGATGGGCGAACCGCCGGTGGTGATCAGCGATTACGTAATCGCCAAGGCCGGCGAGCGGATGAAGAAGCGCCGCGCCACCGATGAATACGGCCTGAACGAATGGCGCGGGCTGGTGCGGCAGGTGGAACGGAAGGGGTTCGACTTCCGGGTTTAAGGACCGCACGAGCATTCCGGTGACGCTGTACGATGCCCTGTCTCACGCCTCGGCGCTTCACCGGGAAGGACGATTCGCGGAGGCCAAAGCGGCCTACCGCGATATCCTCCGACAAACGCCCAACCAGTTCGACGCGTTGCATTTGCTGGGCGTTCTCGCACTGCAATCCGGCGATCCCGTCAAGGGACTCGCGTGGATCGATAAGGCCATCGCCGAACGATCCGATGTTTCCATCGCCCACAAGCATCGCGGTATGGGGCTGGAGGCGCTTGGGCGGGACACCGAAGCGCTGAGCGCCTACGAACGCGCGGTTGCCCTAAATGCCGACTACGCCGAAGCCTGGGCCAACCATGGCCATCTCCTGCTGCAACGGCAAAACAACGAAGCGGCCCTGCGCAGCCTGGATAAAGCCTTGGCATTGCAGCCCGGCCTTCCGTTGGCGGCGGTGGATCGGGCTGTCGCCCTGCATCGGCTCCAGCGGTACGCGGAATCGGCCGCGGCGCACCGGCGGGTTCTCGCCATTTGCGACGCGACCCTCGCGACCGATCCCCGGAATGCGCCGACCCATGTCATGCGCGGTCTGGCCTCTCACGCGCTGGGTGCCGAACAGGATGCCGTGGCGAGCTACGACAAAGCCCTGGATGCCGTACCGGATTACCCCGAAGCGCATTACAATCGCGGGATCGCGCTAATGTGTCTCGGCCGGCGGGAAGAAGGATTGCAGGCTTACGATCGGGCTTTGGCACTCCGCCCCGGTTACCTCGACGCCATGCTCGCCAAGGCCCATGCCTTATTGTTGCTGGGGCGCCTCGAGGAAGGATGGCGCTATTACGAATGGCGCAAACAATCGATCGAACGCCCCGGAGACCGCGCGTTCCCGCAACCGCTGTGGCTCGGCGAACAACCGATCGCAGGCAAGCACCTGTTCGTGCACTGGGAACAGGGTTACGGCGATATCGTGCAGATGTGCCGCTACACCAGTATTCTCTACGATATGGGAGCGAAGGTTACGCTGTCCGTCCCGGTCGGCCTGCTGCCGCTGATGCGGGGCTTCGACCGACGAATTTCCATCATCGGCGGCGCGGCGGTCCCGCCCGCGTTCGACTTTCATTGCCCGCTGATGAGTTTACCGATGGCCCTGGGCACAACGGTCGCGACGATCCCCGCCATGCCCCGCTATCTCTCCGCCGACACCGAGGCCTCCGCACGATGGAAGGCATGGCTGGGACCGGATCCAAGGCCGAAAATCGGCCTCGTCTGGCGCGGCAACCCCAGCCGCCACTACAACCGCGTACGGTCCATTCCGCTTCCCGATATTCTGGGCATTCTGGACGATCGCCGGCGCTGGATCTGCCTGCAACACGAACTGGACGACGAGGACGCGGAGGCGGTGCGCCAGGACGGGCGTATCGAATTCCTGGGTGGGAAAATCCAGGATATCGGCGAAACCGCGGCGCTGGTCGAAAACCTGGATGCCGTCATCAGCATCGATACATTCTTCGCCCATTTGGCCGGGGCGCTGGGCAAGCCGTTGTTTCTGCCCTTGGCCTACGCGCCGGACTGGCGATGGTTGGTCGACCGGCCGGACAGCCCCTGGTATCCCAGTGCGCGCTTGTTCCGCCAGCAGACGATGGGCGACTGGTCTTCTGTGTTGCGGGATATCGCAGATTCGCTCCCGACCGAGCGATAGAGGAGACTCCCCATGGCAAAGGCAATCGTACTGCGTGAACACGGCGGGCCGGAGGCCTTGCGGCTCGAAACCGCGTCCGTGGGCGCGCCGGCCAGCGGACAGCTGCGCATCGTGCAAACCGCCGTCGGGGTGAATTTCCACGATTGCTATGTGCGCTCGGGTTTATACCGGACGCTGGCTCTGCCGGGCATTCCCGGGATCGAAGCAGCGGGCGTGGTGGAAGAGGTCGGGGCGGACGTCGCCGGTTTCAAACGCGGCGACCGGATCGGCTACGTGACGGGCAGCTACGGCGCCTATGCCTCGGAACGGCTGCTGGACGCGCGCCTCGCGATCCCGCTGCCGGCTGCCATCACGAACGAAATGGCGGCATCGGTGCTGGTGCGCGGGCTGACGGTACAGATGCTGACCCGAGCGGTGCATCGGGTGACAGCGGGAGACCGCGTATTGGTGCACGCGGCGGCGGGGGGCGTCGGGCGGATGCTGTGCCAGGCACTGAAACATCTGGGCGCATTCGTGATCGGAACGGCGGGCAGCGCGGAGAAAGCCGCGGTGGCGCGTGCGGCCGGGTGCGACGAAACGATATTGTATCGTGAACAGGATTTCGTGGCGGAGGTCGCCGCGATCACCGAAGGACGGGGTGTCGCCGTGGCCTACGATTCCGTGGGAAAGGATACGTTCGCGGGGTCTCTGGCCTGCCTCGGCGTGCGCGGGCACCTGGTGAATTTCGGTCAGGCCTCCGGCCCGGTGGCACCGTTCGAGGTGTCCCGGCTGGCGGCCCGGTCCAATTCCGTGACCCGGCCGATTTTGTTCCATTATCTGGCCGACAACGCGGAACGCAACGCGATGGTGCGGGCGTTGTTCGATGCGTTGGTGGGCGGGGTTCTGACGGTGGAAGGTGTGACCCGCTTTCCGCTGTCCGGCGTCGGTCACGCCCATGCCACGCTCGAGGATCGGCGGGCAAGCGGGCCGGCGATATTGATACCGTGATTGTGCGCGTGTCGGCCGGCGGACGATGTCCGCAGGCCGAGGCGATCCGTCCTTAAGCCGCCTGCTTCGCCAGCATGCCCTGCGCGATCAGCGTCTCGGCGATCTGCACCGCGTTCAATGCCGCGCCCTTCCGCAGATTGTCCGAGACGCACCAGAACGACAGCCCGTGCGGCACCGTCGGGTCCTTGCGGATGCGGCTGACATACACCGCGTCTTCCCCGGCGCATTCCAGCTGCGTCATGTAACCGCCGTCTTCGCGGACATCGACCACTTCCACACCGGGCGCATCGCGCAGCACAGCCCGCGCCTGACCGGCGGTGACAGGGTTTTCGAACTCGACGGTCACAGCCTCGCCATGGCCGATGAACACCGGCACGCGCACACACGTGGCGAACACCGCGATCTTGGGATCGAGGATCTTCTGAGTCTCGACCACCATCTTCCACTCTTCCTTGGTCGACCCGTCGTCCATGAACTTGTCGATGTGCGGAATGCAGTTGAAGGCGATTTCCTTGGTAAAGACCTGCGGTGCGCTTTTCTCGTGCACGAAGGACGACTTGGTGTGCATGAACAGCTCGTCCATCGCTTCCTTGCCGCCGCCGGAGGTCGACTGATACGTCGACACCACCACCCGCTTCACCCCGAACGCGTCGTGCAGCGGCTTCAGCGCCACGACCATCTGGATGGTAGAGCAGTTGGGGTTCGCGATGATGCCGCGCTTAGTGAACTGGCGCAGGTGATGCGGATTGACCTCGGGCACCACCAGGGGGATGTCCGGGTCCATGCGGAACTGGCTGGTGTTGTCGATCACGATGCAGCCGGCCGCCGCCGCGCGCGGGGCGTGGATCGCCGAGACCGACGCACCCGGGCTGAACAACCCGATATCGATGCCTTTGAAATCGTACGTGTCCAGGTTCTGCACCGTGAGCACGGTTTTCTCACCGTAGGAGACCTGCGTGCCGGCCGAACGGCCGGAGGCCAGCGCCACCACTTCCGACGCGGGGAAGTTGCGCTCGACCAGGGTTTTCAGCATTTCGCGTCCGACCGCCCCGGTGGCGCCGACAACCGCGACCCTGTAGCCCATCTTACTGTCTCCTGTGCTTCGTTCATGTCCGGCCCGTTACCGAACAGGGGCGCACCGATAGCGGGGTGATGGGCGGGAGGCAAGGGTTTCCATGCGGTGGGAACGCATTGGTGGGATGTTTCCGCGGGGTTCGCAAACGCATAGCCGCTGATTTCCTTGCCCCCGCCCGCCGCGATGGCGTAGATTGTCGTATGGAGTTCGACTGGTATGAGGCCAAACGGCTCTGGACCATCGCGGATCGCGGCCTCGACTTTCGCGATGCGTGGCGCCTGTTCGATGGCCGGCCGATCTACAGCTACCCCTCTCCGCGAGACGGCGAAGATCGGTTCGTGACCGTCGGGCTTATCGATTTGCGTCATGTCGCGGTGGTCTGGATGGATCGTGATGACGTGCGGCGGATTATCTCGATGAGGAGAGCAAGGCGTGCCGAAGAACAGAAGCATCGTGCGCTATTCGGTTGGCCAACTGGCGGCCTTGAAGAGCCACACTGACTGGGCGAAAGCCGATGCCGTTTCGCGGGAAGAGATCGAACGGGTGGCAAGCCTGGAAGACGGGGACCTACCCGACGGGTGGGAGCAAACCATTTCCATAGGTGAGCCCAGCATGGAACGGGAAAAAGCGGATCGTCCGGTTCCGGTTACGGCAGCGTAAGCTTACGCCGCCTTCGCTTCCCCCACGATCTTCACCAACGCCCCCAGCGTATCCCGCGCGAACTTCAACCGCGTCGCCACATCCATATCCCGCGAAATCGCCAGCTTATGGTCCGGCCGCAACCGGATCAGCCCGCCTTTGCTGGACAACCATTTCACCAAGCCCGCCGGATTGGCGAAGGCATTGCGCCGGAACGTCAGCACCATCCCCTTCGGCCCGGCATCCAGCTTCTCCACCCCCGCCGTCCGGCAGGCGCGCTTTAACGCGACGACGCCCAGCAGATTGTCCACCTCCCCCGGCATCGGCCCGAACCTGTCCACCAGCTCCGCCGCCATCGCATCGCTTTCCCGGTCGGACGCCAGCGCCCCGATCCGCCGGTACAGCCCCAGCCGCACCGGCAAATCGCGTACATACGTCTCCGGGATCAGCACCGGCAGGCCCAACCCGATATTCGGCGTCCAATCCCGCTGCTGATCGCTCTCCCGCCCGTCGCCGGAGCGGATGTCGTTCACCGCGTCCTCCAGCATCTGCTGATACAGCTCGATGCCGACTTCGCGGATATGCCCGGACTGCTCGTCACCGAGCAAATTACCGGCGCCGCGGATATCCAGATCGTGAGACGCCAGCGTGAACCCGGCGCCCAACGTGTCCAGCGTCTGCATCACGTTCAACCGCTTCTCGGCGGCAACGGACAGGCGATGGTTGGCGGGCCAGGTCAGATAGGCATAACCCCGCTGCTTGCCGCGCCCCACCCGTCCCCTCAGCTGATACAGCTGACCCAGCCCGAACATATCCGCTCGGTAAATGATCAGCGTATTGACGGCCGGCATGTCCAGCCCGCTTTCGACGATGTTGGTGGACAGCAAAATATCGTATTTCCCATCGCCGAACTCGGTCATCACGCGTTCGAGTTCCGTGGGCGCCAACCGTCCGTGCGCCTGGATGGTCCGAGCCTCCGGAACGATTTCGATCAGACGGTCGGCGATGCGGGCCATGTCCTCGATCCGCGGCACGACGCAGAAAATCTGCCCGCCACGGAAACGTTCGCGCTGGATCGCCTCGCGGATCACCACCGAATCGAACGGCATGATGAAAGTGCGCACGGCCAATCGATCGACCGGCGGCGTGGCGATAATGCTCATTTGCCGCACGCCGGTCAGCGCCAGTTGCAGCGTGCGCGGGATCGGCGTCGCGGTCAGCGTCAGGACGTGAACATCGGCTTTCAGCGCCTTCAGCCGTTCCTTGTGCGCAACGCCGAAATGCTGCTCTTCGTCCACGATCACCAAGCCGAGGTCGGAAAACTCGATCGACTTCGCCAGTAGCGCGTGGGTGCCGACGACGATGTTGACGTCGCCGTTGGCGATGCCGCGCTTGGTTTCCGCCGCTTCCTTGGCGGTCACCATCCGCGACAATTGCGCCACCTTAATCGGTAACCCTTCGAACCGAGCGGCAAAGGTCCGGTGATGCTGGCGGGCGAGCAGTGTGGTCGGGACCACCACCGCGACCTGCGCCCCCGCCATGGCGGCAACGAAAGCGGCGCGCAACGCGACCTCGGTCTTGCCGAAGCCCACGTCGCCGCAGATCAGCCGGTCCATCGGGCGGCCGGTCGCGAGGTCCTCCAGCACATCGGCGATGGCGCGCGACTGGTCTTCCGTCTCCGCGAACGGAAAGCGGGCGCAGAACTCGTCCCAGGCGCCCTCGGCCGGGGCCAAGACCGGCGCATCGCGGACCATGCGCGCGGCGGCGATGCGGATCAGCTCCCCAGCGATATCCTGGATGCGCTGCTTCATCTTGGCTTTGCGCGTCTGCCAACCCAGGCCGCCCAGCTTATCCAGCGCCACGCCCTGGGTTTCCGACCCGAAGCGGGACAGGATTTCGATGTTTTCGACCGGCAGGAACAGTTTTTCCCCGCCATCGTAAATCAGCCGCAAACAATCGTGCGCGGCGCCCGACACGTTCAGCGTCGTCAGCCCGTCGTAGCGGCCGATGCCGTATTCCTGGTGCACGACCAGATCGCCCTCGGCGATTTCGGTGGCCTCGGCGATGAACTGGTCGGCGCGTTTGCGCCGGCGCGGTGGGCGGGAGATGCGTTCGCCCAGCAAATCCTGCTCGCTGACCAGCGCCATCCGTTCGGCCACGAACCCGCGTTCGATGCCCAGGACGATCAGCGACACCGACCCAGCGGGCTTGCGCCGGATGGCGGCCAAACTCTCCTCGGCCGCCACATCCTTGAACTTGTGTTCCCGCAGCAGGTTCGCCAGCCGTTCCCGCGAGCCCCGAGTCCAGGCCGCGACCACGATGCGGCGCCCCTCGGCCGTCCACCGCTCCGCCTGTCCCCGCAGCTGATCGAACACATTCACCGGCTGCGCGACCGCTCGGTTGGTCGTGAACACCGGGCCGGGGCGCCCTCCCCCGTCCACGCCCGAGGCGCCGTCCGGCTTGCCGAATGGGGTAAACGCGGTGCACGGGCCGAAGGACAGCATCTCGTCCCAGCCGTCGCGGTCGAGATACAGCATCTCCGGCGGGATCGGCCGATACGGCACTTCCCCATCGCGCGGCACCGATTTCCGGGCCTGCGCGTGGTCGGCGATCATTTCCAGGCGGGCTTCCAGGACCTCATTCGCCTGATGGTCGAGGCTGACAGCGGCGTCCGGCAGATAATCCAGCAGGTTTTCCATCGTCGGATGAAACAGCGGCACCCAATGCTCCATCCCGGGGTGCCGGCGGCCCTCGGAGATGGACAAATAGATCGGGTCCTTGGCCGCGTCCTGACCGAACAATTCGCGCCAAGCCGTGCGAAAGCGGGAGATCGACTCTTTCCCCAACGGCACTTCCGACACCGGCCGCAGCGACAAAGATTTGCGAGCGGCGGCGCTGCGCTGCGTGGTCGCGTCAAAGGTTTTGATGGACTCGATGGTGTCGCCGAACAGATCGAGGCGGACGGGATCGGCTTCCCCCGACGGGAAAATGTCGATGATGCCCCCGCGCATGGCGTATTCGCCGGGCTCCATCACCGTGTTGGCGCGACCGTAGCCATTGGCCTCCAGGAACAACGCCAGCTTCTCGGGCTGGACCGTGCCGTTGACCGTCAGGTCCATGCTGGCCCCGGCAAACGTGGCGCGCGGCGGGACACGCTGTACCAGAGCGTTCACGGTGGTCAGCACAATGCGCGGCCCCCGCGCCGGTTCCAACAAGCGCGCCAACGTGGAAATGCGTTCGGACACCAGCACCGGGTTCGGCGACACGCGGTCGTAGGGCAGACAGTCCCAGGCGGGGAAGCGCAGGATTTCGGCCTCGGGCATGGTGAACGCCAGAGCCTCCGCCAATCGCGCCATGCGGGAATCGTCGCGGGTGACGTGCACCACGGGGCCGGCAAATTCGCGGCGGCGCTGCGCCAGGAGAAAGGCGTCCCACCCTTCCGGCGCGCCCCAGACTTTCAGCGGTTCGGTCATGCGATCAGGCTGTCCCGAATGCGCAGCAGCATCGGCGTGGCATCCTCCGCCGGAATCGGCCGACGGCCGGTGAGCCAATCCGCGAGGTCCACGTCCGGTAGCTCCAGAATTTCCTCCAGCGCATCGAGCTCGGCCTCGGTGAACGCGCTAAGGCCGGCGCGCACGAATCCGCCGATCATGAGATCGTTCTCGAACGTGCCGCGATGGGTGGCTCGGAACAGCAGGCGGCGGCGGCGGGGGTCTTGTTCTGGGTCTGGCATGGGTGAAACCGGTTTAGCGCGCGGGACCGGGTTTGGCCATGTCAGCGGAAGCTTCCCGGCATCCGATCCATCCAACGACTGACCATAACCCCACCGGCCGGTGGATGGGCTGGCCCAAGGGCCGCCAAGCGGGGCAATGTTCGGACACTGCGGAGCAACGCAATGGGGGGCGGCGACATGTTTCTGGGAATCGATCTTGGGACCTCCGGCGTCAAGGCGGTGCTGCTGTCCGGCGACGGCACCATCCTCGGACAATCGAGCGCGCCGCTGACCGTATCCACCCCCCTGCCCCTCTGGCGCGAGCAGAACCCCGAGGATTGGTGGACCGCGACCTGCGCCGCCGTCGGCCAACTGCGCGCGACGCACGACCTGCGCGCCGTGCGTGGGCTCGGCCTGTGCGGCCAGATGCACGGGGCCGTCCTGCTGGACTCGGCGGACCGGGTCCTGCGCCCGGCCATCCTGTGGAACGACGGGCGCAGCCAGACGGAGTGCGCCGCGCTGGAAGCCGCCGAACCCCGGACCTGGGACATCGCGGGCAACCGAGCGATGCCGGGCTTTACGGCGCCGAAGCTGCTGTGGGTCAGGCGCCACGAACCGGCCCTGTTCGCCCGCATCCGCCGGGTGTTGCTGCCCAAGGATTGGCTGCGGCTGCGCCTGACCGGCGAGGCAATCTCCGACATGTCCGACGCCGCCGGCACCCTATGGCTGGATGTCGCGAGGCGGCGCTGGTCGCCGGAGATGCTGGCGGCAACGGAATTGGAACCACGCCATATGCCGGCCCTGGCGGAAGGCAGCGACCGAACCGGCGTGGTGCGGCCGAACATCGCCGCCGCCTGGGGCTTGCCGGCGGATTGCATCGTCGCCGGCGGCGCGGGCGACAACGCCGCCGGCGCCATCGGCATCGGATGCATCGAACCCGGCCAGGCCTTCGTCTCGCTCGGCACCTCCGGCGTGATCTTCACCGCCGATGCCGGGTTTCAGCCGGATGCCGCCCGCACCGTGCATAGCTTCTGCCACTGCCTGCCGAACCGGTGGCACCGCATGTCGGTCATCCTGTCCGCGGCCTCCGCGCTGACCTGGGTCGCCCAGGCCACCGGCGCCGCGGACGAGGCCGCGCTTCTGCGCGAAATCGCCGCATCCCCGCCGCCCGACCAGGAGCGTCTGGTGTTTCTCCCCTATCTCTCGGGAGAACGGACCCCGCACAACGACGCCGCCGCCGCCGGGGTCTTCTTCGGCCTGCACGCCGGCCACAACCGCGCCGCCATGGGCCGAGCAGTGCTGGAGGGTGTGGCATTCGCCCTGGCCGACGGACTGGATGCGCTGGAGGCACGCGGCGGCCGCATCGCCGCACTGACCGCCATCGGCGGCGGCGCACGCGGGACAGAATGGCTGCATATCCTCGCGACGGCGCTGGACCGGCCGGTCGCGACGGTCCACGGCGGCGAGGTCGGGCCGGCTCTGGGCGCCGCCAGATTGGCGATACTGGCGCGCGAGGGAGGCGCGGCCAGCGACATCTGCCTCGCACCGCGCGTGGATCGCGTCTTCGATCCGGACCCCATGCGCGCCGGCGGGCTGAAACGACGGAGGGACGTGTTCCGGTCGCTCTATCCGGCCCTGCGAGATCTGTTCGCCCGCAGCGCCGCCACGGGATAGCGGGCTGCCTCCCGCGTTGGCGCCGCCCCCGTCTTATCCTACAGGGGACCCTGTGAACCCCGACGCGCTTCTTCCCCTGTTCGCCCCCCTCACCACCCTTCGCGGCATCGGCCCCGCGCTGGCGGCCGCCATCGCGCGCGCGGTGGGCGGAGACCGCGTGATCGACGTCCTGTTCCACATGCCCGACTCCTACCTGGACCGCCGCAACCGCCCCAAGATCGCCGCCGCCCGCCCCGGCACCGTCGCGACCCTGGCCGTCGAGGTCGTGCGCCACGAACGCCCCGCCAACCCCCGCCAGCCCTGGCGGATCGTCGTCAAAGACGAAACCGGCACCGCCGAACTCGTCTTCTTCAAATTCTCCCGCGAATCCCAGTTCCCGCCCGGCGCCAAGCTGCTGGTGTCCGGCAAGATCGACCTCTTCAACGGCCGCGTCACACTCCCCCACCCCGACCATCTGGTCCCCTTGGACCAAGCCGAAAAGCTCCCGGCCATCGAACCGGTCTGGCCGCTCACCGCCGGCCTCTGGCCCCGGCAAGTCGCATCCAGCATCCAGCAGGCCATCGCCCTCCTTCCCCCATTCCCCGAATGGCACGACGGCCCCCTGCTGAAGCGCGAGCAATGGCCATCCTTCCTCGAAGCCATCGAAGCCGTCCAAACCCCCGCCACCGAAATCCCGCCGCCGAAGATGCGGGCGAGACTCGCCTACGACGAATTCCTCGCCGGCCAGGTCGCCTTGGCCGTCGTTCGGGGCCGAGTCCGCGCCCGCCCGGGCCGCCCCCTGATCGGCGATTCCCACCTGCGTGACGTGGCGTTCCAACGCTTCGGCTTCGCCCCCACCGCATCCCAAACCCAGGCGCTGAAGGAAATCGACGCCGACCTCGCCTCCCCCCGCCGCATGCTCCGCCTGCTGCAAGGCGATGTCGGATCCGGCAAAACCCTGGTCGCCATCATGGCCATGCTCCGAGCGGTCGAGGCCGGCGCCCAGGCCGCGATCATGGCGCCGACCGAGGTCCTCGCGAAGCAGCACCACCGCACCCTGTCCCGCCTCTGCCCCGTCCCCGTCGCTTTGCTGACCGGCTCCGTCAAAGGCCGCGAACGCGCCAAGCTGTTACGAGGCCTGAAAGACGGCTCCATCCCCCTCGTCGTCGGCACCCACGCTTTGTTCCAGGACGCCGTCGAATACCGGGACCTCGCGCTTGCCGTCATCGACGAACAACACCGCTTCGGCGTCACCCAGCGCCTCACGCTCGGCGGCAAGGGCGAGCAGACCGACGTCCTGGTCATGACCGCCACCCCCATCCCCCGCACGTTGCTGCTGACCAACTGGGGGGAGATGGATGTCAGCC
>Ga0214182_1000590_pt1 | contig 13410 bp, 14 predicted proteins | sample TroBogEpilimnion_8_FD_153020 | JGI IMG/M metagenome (GOLD analysis project Ga0214182, IMG submission 153020) | Freshwater microbial communities from Trout Bog Lake, WI - 14NOV2007 epilimnion | ecosystem: Environmental > Aquatic > Freshwater > Lake > Epilimnion/Euphotic zone | place: Trout Bog... | reverse complement strand
GGGATTTGAACTCGGTCCCGTGGTTTTCCATCTCATCCTGGTTCCAGCCGTTGCCGACGCCGAACAGGAACCGTCCGCCGGTCACGGTGTCGATCGACGCCACCAGCTTCGCGGTCTGGATCGGGTCGCGCTGCTGGATCAGGCAAATGCCGGTGCCGACCTTCAGCGTCTTGGTCGCCATCGCGGCCGCCGTCAGGGTCACGAACGGGTCCATGCAGTCGTAATATTTCTTCGGCAGATCGCCGCCACCCGGAAACGGCGACTTGCGCGACACCGGAATATGGGAGTGTTCGGGCGCCCAAACCGACTCGTAACCCCGGCTTTCCAGGGCTTGGCCGAGTTCGCCGGGCCCCATGGAATAATCGGTAAAGAACATCGATACGCCGAATTTCAGCACGGTCGCCTCCGGTTGGTTGTCTTGGATGGGGCATCATGCCCGATCCAGGGTTTGGCGTCACGCCCCGCGACGGCTACCCTGGCGGCACGAAACGGGAGACGTTCATGAACGCCGGAAAACCCCAGCACGCCTGGGCGGCCATCGCCGCCGTGACGGTGCTGAATCTGCCCTTGGGGTCGATCTACGCGTTCAGCGTGTTCCTGAAGCCGATCGAGGCCGAGTTGGGTATCCACCGGTCGGAGATGTCGCTGGTGTTCGGGCTGGCTTCGGTCGGTTTCACCGTGGGGATGCTGCTGGCGCCCTATCTGTTCGGGCGCCTGTCGGCGGGGCGGCTGATCGCGCTCTGCGGCGCGGCGGCGGTCGCGGGGATCGGGCTGTCGGCCGCGGCGAACGGGCTTCTATTGCTGCTGATCGGCTACAGCGTGCTGTTCGGGCTGGGCGGCGGCGCGGCCTATATCGTCGCGCAGCAGAGCGTGAATTTGCTGGTCACCCGCAACAAGGGCCTGGTGAACGGGTACATCGTCGGGCTTTACCCGGCCGGAGCGATGCTCTCGGCGCCGCTGTTCGGCTGGGCCAACGCCGCGTTCGGCTACCGGACGACTCTGATGGGCCTGTCCGGCGTGCTGCTGGTCGCGACATTGTCCGCCATCGCGCTGCTGACCCATGCCGGCGCGGCGCTGCCGCCGCCGAACACCGTCACCGCGTATGCCAAGGGCCGCACAGCGATCTTCATCCGCATGTGGACGGTGTTTTTTGTCGCCGCCGCCGCCGGGCTGACCGTCCTAAGCCAAGCGGCCGGCATCGTCGCGGCCTATGGCGGCGGAACGTCGCTGGCGCTGGCCGCGACCACCGGCATCACCGGCGCCATCGCCGTGGCTCGCCTGTCCGGCGGGTGGCTGACCGATCGCTTCCCGGTCCCCTATGTCGCGGCCTTCGCGCAGAGTTTCGCCCTGGTTGGCGCCATCGCGCTGACCTTGTTCCCCTCCCCCATGGTCGCCTGCGTCGCGCTCGGGATGGTGGGGATGGGATACGGCTTCATCTCCGGCGCCACCGCCGGAGGAATCGCCGCGTACTGGCCGCCCGAGGTCTACGGCCGTATCGCCAGCCGGTTGTACATCGCGTGGTGCCTGGCGGCGGTGACGCTGCCGATCTTGGCCGGGCATCTCTTCGACCTGACGCAGGGCTACGGCACGACGGTCGTCATCGCCGGCTGCGGCAACCTCATCGGCACGATCGTCGCGCTCGGGTTGCCGCGGTCGCGGGCCTGATCGGTCAGAGCGTGGTTCGAACCCGGCTGGGTGAGCCAACGGCGCGCCGCATCGACGTCCTCACGTGCCCGAGGCGCGTAGATCAACCGGCGGGGCACAGGATCGCCGGGTCAGAGACGGCGGGTCGGGGGTGATGGCAGCTCGTGAGCAGTGCCGACGGAGGCGATCCAGGCGTCCATCTCATCGGCGTCGACGTAGGAGCCGGCTTCGATTTCCGCGTCTGCCTCGGCGATCATCTTTGCTTCCCGCGCGAGTCGGGATTGGCCTTCGGCGCCGGTTTGCGAATTTGCCGGTTGGCCGGCATGATCGTGTCCGTGAGCACAGTATAATCCCGCTCGTATCCAGGTACCACAAATTTTGGCCAATTCGAGCGGGAAATCGGGGGTGGCCGGCCCGGCCGGTCGGTAGCGAGCCCCACAATAATCTGCGAAATCCGCGGACAAAACCTGCATATCCACCCACGCACCCGGCCTGCATTCCGGGGAAAACAATGCATTTTTTGTCCGCAGATTACGCAGATTACGCAGATTTTTACCCAGCCCCTGGAAACGTCGCCCCTACGGCCGCAACATCACCTTCGATGCCGCGCGCTGCCGAGCCAGCTCGAACCCGCGGAGCCCGTCCTCCAGCGGCAAACGATGCGTGATCATCGGCCGGAAGCTGTCCGGCTCCCGCCCGAGGATGGTTAAAACTTTGTCCCAGGTCGGCCGCTCGCACCCATGCGTCGCGCGCAGTTGATGCCGGTTGCGCACGAAATCCGTCAGCGGCAGGGTCAGCGGCCCCGGATGGATGCCGGCCACCACCAGCACGCCCCCCTTCCGCAGAACCCCCAACCCATCCGTCACGCTCGGCGGATAGCCCGTGGCCTCGATGACGACATCGACTTTAAGGCCGTTCAGCAGTTCCGACAGCGGGGCCTCGGCCACGTCCAGGATGTCGTGGAACCCGAGGCTCCGCAGCACGTCGAAGCGCGGCCCGTCGGCTTTGCCGGCGATGAACACCCTGCCCGCCCCCGCCGCGCGCGCGAACAGCGCGATGGCCTGACCGATCGTACCCGGTCCCATCACCAGCACCGTGTCGCCGAGACCGACGTCGCCGGTCAGCACGGCCTCCGCCCCCACGCACAGAGGTTCGGTCAGCGCGCCGAGTTCGGTGTCCACGCTGTCTGGCAACGTTAGGCAGTTGGCGGCGGGCACCGTCACGTAGCGGCCGAACCCGCCATCGCGGGTCAGCCCGATCGCCGACCGATTCAAGCAGTTCCGGGCGTTGCCCGGCCGGCAATTGGCGCACACACCGCAATCCACGCCGGGCATGACGGTGACCCGCGCGCCCTCCTTCAGCACCGATCCGGCGCCGGCCTTCACGATATGGCCGGCGAATTCGTGCCCCATGACGATGGGCAAATGCGGCACCATGAAGCCGTAGCCGTCCGTCCATTCATACGCGTGCACGTCGGAGCCGCAGATCCCCGCTGATTCCACCCGGATGGTGACGTCCTGCGCCGAGGGATCGGGCGCCTCGGTGCCGTCGAACAGGTCGAGGCCGAAGCCGGGTTTGGTTTTGCGGAGAGTAAGCATGCCATCAATCCTAAAACTGAAAAAACGCCCGCTCACACTCGTCGTTGCGAGCGAAGCGAAGCAATCCAGTGCCACGTCCCCCTGGTTTGCTTCGCTCCGCTCGCAATGACGAGGGGGCGTCGAACGAATCTAAACCGGCACGTAAATCCGCCCATCGAACAGCCGCCGCGCCGTGCGGTAGAACGCTCCGCTATGCGCCACCCAGGCGCCGGAGGCATCGCGCCCGACATCCGCATCCACCGTCAGAATGCCCGATGGCATGCCGATGCGGATCGATCCCGCGGCGTCCGGCCCCAATGCCTGATGGGTCACCGTCCCCTCGATCCGAGCGGCCACGGCCGTGCAAAGCGACGCCGTCAGCGGCAGTGCCCGGTGCGGCTGCCCGTTGGACAGGAAGCGGGCGGTCAGATCGACCTGGGAGGCCTGAATGACCTCGCCCGACAACGTGGGCGAATCCATGGGCGGGGCGACAAACCCGATGATCGGCACGCCGGCGATGCCGCGGGCCTCTTCCTCGTTCTTCGCGATCCCCATGGCGACAGAGGCCGCGCGGCGGATGTTTTGCAGCGTCGCCAGCAGCTCCAGATTGGCATCCAGAGCTTCCGGCAGTTCCCGCCCGGTCAGCCCCAAATCGCGGGCTCGCACGAACACGCAGGCATTGGCGGCATCCACCAACGAAACCTCGATCCGCCCTAGCCCTTGCACGTCCAGCCAATCGGTCGGGTGGCCGGTGGGCAGCAGCTTGCCGGTCGTGGCGCCGCCGGGGGTAAGGAAATCCAGTTTCACCGGCGCCCCGAAACCGGCCACGCCCGGAATGGCCATTGTCCCGTCGGTCGCGGCGCGGCCATCGATAAGCGGGAAGGTGGAGCGGATGATCTTCTTCGTGTTGGTATTGAAAATCCGCACCATCGCCGTTTCGCCGTTCGGGCGCACAATACCCTCATCCACCGCGAAGGGGCCGACGGCGGAGCTCATGTTGCCGCAGTTGGACCGGTAATCGACTGCCGCTTCCTTGATCTGCACTTGCGCGAATGTGTAGTCCACATCGGCGTCTTCCCGCGCAGACGGCGCCAGCACGCACACCTTCGACAAAGACGAAATCCCGCCGCCCATGCCGTTCAACTGCCGGCCGTTCGGGTCGGGCGTGCCCATCGCGGCCATGAACAGCGGGTCCCACGCCGCCCGCTCCGGCAAGTCCTTCGCGTGAAACATCACGGCGCGGCTGGTGCCTCCGCGCATGAAAACGGCGGGAAGAGCGAGAAGCGGCATGGCGGACCCCCTGTGGCGATTGCCGCCAAGGTGGAAGCGGTCCAGCCCCCGGTCAAGCGTGGGGGTGCAACGCGTCCCGCAGCTTGGCGCGGTCCAAATCCCCTTCCCACGCACTCACCACGATCGTCGCCACCCCATTGCCCACCAAATTCGTCAACGCTCGGCATTCGCTCATGAATTTGTCGATGCCCAGCACGAGGGTCATGGCGGCAACCGGCACCGGACTGTCCGGAATCGCCGCCAGCGTCGCGGCCAGGGTGATGAACCCCGCCCCAGTGACGCCCGAAGCCCCCTTCGACGTCAGCATCGCCACCGCGATAATCACGGCGTACTGCCCGAACCCCAGGTGCGCCCCCACCGCCTGCGCCAAGAACAGGGTGGTCAGCGTCATGTAGATATTGGTGCCATCCAGGTTGAAACTGTAACCGGTCGGGATCACCAGCCCGACCACGGAACGGCTGGCGCCCAGACGCTCCATCTTGGCCATCATCTGCGGCAGCACGGTTTCCGACGACGACGTACCCAGAACGATCAGCAGTTCGTCCTTGATGTACAGAATGAAGCGGAAGATCGAGAAACCGGCCATCCGCGCGATCGTTCCCAATACGACGATCACAAACAGAATGCTGGTGACATAGAACGTGGCCACCAGCCCGGCGAGATTGCCCAGGCTGGACAACCCGTACTGCCCGATCGTGAACGCCATCGCGCCGAACGCGCCCAGCGGCGCCAGCTTCACGATCATGCCGATAATGCGGAAGAAGATGCGGCCCATGATGTCGATGGCATGCCCGACCGGCGCCGCGTATTCCCCCAGCCCCGTGACCGCGACGCCCGTCAACACCGAGATCAGCAGTGTTTGCAGCAAATCGCCGCCGACGATGGCATTGAGGAAGGAACTCGGGATCAGCCCCAGGATATGGGCAACGACGCTGTCCTTCGCGGCGGCGGTCGCATAAGTGGCAACAGCGGCGGGGTTCAGCGTCTTGGGGTCCACCCCGAAGCTGGACCCGGGATGCGCCAGTTCGGCGACCGCGATGCCGATGACCAACGCGAATGTCGAAACAATTTCGAAGTAAAACAGCGCCTTGATGCCCACGCGCCCGGCTTTGCTCAAGTCGCCCATCGAAGCGATGCCGTGCACGATGGTGCAGAAGATGACCGGCGCGATCATCATGCGGATTAACGACACGAACCCGTCGCCGAGCCATTTGAGCGACTTGGCGCTTTCCGGCGCGACAACGCCGAGGATCACGCCGAGCAGGATCGCGATCAGAACCTGAACATACAGAAGCTTGTGCCACGGATGGCGGACGGCGGCGGTGGTCGCGGACATGAGATTTCCCCGTTTATGCGGGGTGCATAGCATGACGCGCGGCGGAATGTCTTGCTGGGACTGGCAGCCGGCCTCCGAAGAGAATTTCTCGGCCGGCGTTAACCTTCCGTTAACCCATTGCTGCCAGGATAGGTCCGCCGGCGGGAATGAACCCGCCGGCTTCAACCAAGGAGCCCGAGATGTTAAAGCATCTCTTCATCCTGCCGCTTATTATCGTGAAATGGGCTATCGAAGTCAAGATCACGATTACCCGGAAGACGATCGTCTGGAAACAGCGGTAGGGGCAGGCCGGTCCGTCTCACGGCGGGCCGGCCTGCCCCTGGTGAATTAGCTTCCCGGCCGAGCGGCGATGGTCAAGGCAATCGTCCGCGGTTCGCCGGCCCGCAGCAGACGGAGCGTCACGGTCTGCCCGATCCGCTCCGGCCCCATGAAAAGCGACAACGGGCGGCGGTGGCCGAACTTCCTGCCGTCCATGTCCAGCAGGATATCGCCCGCGATAATGCCGGCATGGTCGGCCGGCGCCCCGGACGCGACGTTCAGCACCATCGCACCACGGCGCTGGCCGACCGCCGCGGCCGATTTCTCGGAAAGTGTCACCGGCTCCAGCCCAACACCCAGCCAGCCGCGCGCCACCCGCCCATGTTCCAAAATCGGATCGACGACGCGCACGATGGTGGCGGTGGGGATGACCAGCACCCGGCGGTGCGGGCCGGATGTGGACATGCCCAGCAACCCGCCGGCGGCATCCAGGACGGGGCCGCCCTCATCCGCGCCCAGGCGGGCATCCAGCCGGATCAGGGTATCGATGCGGCCGCCGGCCATCGCGTGCCACTCCGGCCCGACCGCATGCACCATCGCCAGCCGGCCAGTCGCCGCGCCTCGATCGTCGGCACCGAGTATCACGGCCAACGACCCGACCCGGGGCGCCTCAGCGGCCGGTGGCAGCACGCCCGCCAGCGCGGCTTCGAGCCGAAAGACCGCCACGTTCGTACCCGGGTCTCGTCCGGCGAGCTTGGCGCGGATCTCGACACCGTCGCACACCACGCACACGCTGTCGCGCTGACCCACCGTTTGTTCCGATGCCACGACCACATCCGGCCGCCAGAGGATGCCGGCACGCGGGCGGTCCTCCATCCGTAGAGCCACCACGCTGGGCGACGCCGCGGCCACACGCTCCGTCAGCGCCTGAGAGAGTTGGGCGAGGATATCCATAGTCGCGCGATCCAGTGTCGTTGGACGGCCGGGATAGCCCATTTCGCACGCTATCCCTATCGCCGATCCGTCGGAGGGAAAGCGGCTACGATCCCAACACCGCCTTCGCCACCGCGGCTGTCCCGCCTGCCGGAACCGGAATGGCGACGTCCGGCGCGGTCGTGTATCCCGAGCCGCCGGCCTGCACCACGATTTGCGTGATCGCGCCGGTCCCGTCGGCGACCGCATAGCCCTTCGCACCGCTGCCGCCGCCGCCCGTGAACACCAGATCGACATGGGCGCCGGCGACATATCTGGCGCCGCCGCCGATCAGGTTGACGTCCGACACCGCGACCCCGCTATCGCCGGCGCCGGAGATCTGGATGCCCTTGGCGATAACGTAGCTGCCGCCGCTAATGCCGATCAGTCCCAGCACGCCGGCCGGAATATTCGGCAGTTGCAGCACACCGCCCTCGATCAGTTTGGGGCAATCGTTGCCCGTGCACCCCAGCGCCCAAGATAGCAACAGCAAATAGCTGCCAGCGATGACGAAGGTGAACACCAGGAACTGAAAGCGCGACAGGCTGGCATGTCCATTCGCTTCGGAAATCAGAAAGGTCATATCGATCTGGCCATTGAGCATCTTGCCCAACAGGACCGCGAACAACACCGTGAGGACCGAGATGATCAGCGCCTCGGTCACCAGGGAAAAGGTAATCGCGGCGTGCACGGTTTGGGTGCCGGCGGGCATGGTCACGGCATATAGAATGACAACCATGATCCCGAGCGTGCTCAGCAGCCCCTGCCAAAATCCTTTCATCTGCGTTCTCCCTTGGTTCGTGGTTCAGTTGTTACGTTTTGCTGCCTGCCACAGGCCCAGCAACCCCGCCACCTTGCCCCCGAGGTGGATGGCCTGAGTGCCGCCCAGCAGTGCCAGCAGCGCCGTCGGCGGTTCGGGAAGGCTATGCGTCGTCATCACCAACTGCAGGTACCACCCGGCGGCGACGAATGTCCCGAACAACATCTGCACGCTCGCGACACTGATCGGCGTGCCCGGCGCGTTGCGCAGCAGCCCGACCGTGTTGATCCGCCCGGTAAGGATCCGAAACGCCATTATCCCCGCCAGAACGAGAAGCAGAACCAACAGTTCGACACGGATCACCGAGAAAAACATGACGGGCACCTGCCTCAGCATGTCAATGCCGTAACATTACCGCCTGTCGAAACGGAACGCAAGCTCCCCCCAAGACAGCGTGCCCGTTTCTGCTATCATCCGCCCGCAATCGACGGAGGAACCCATCATGAGCGACGACCCAGGCCTGTTCGACATCATCGGCACGACGCGTTCGATGCGCCGGCTGAAACCCGATCCCGTACCGGACGAACTGATCCATAAGATCCTGGAGGCAGGTTCCTGCGCCGCGAACGGCGGCAATACGCAGAAGTGGCGCTTCCTGGTGGTGAAGGACCCCGCGATCAAAAAGGCCGTGCAGGTTTGGTACAAAAAGGCGTTCGACGACGTGGTCGGCCCGCGCTACGCGGCCGCCGCCCCGCCCCCCGGTGCCACGCCGGACAAGTACAAGCGCCAGCACAGCGCCGTGGAATACCTGACCGAACACTTCCACGAAGCGCCGGTATGGATCGTGGCATGCATAGACGAGGGTCCGAACCCGCCGCCGCGCTGGGCCGGGGCGTCGATCTACCCGGCGGTGCAAAACATGCTGCTGGCGGCGCGCGCGCTGGGTCTGGGATCGACCCTGACCACGCGGCATCTGTTGTTCGAAGCCGAGACCGACGGCGCATTGGGCCTGCCGCCCGGCGTGCGGTCGTATGCGATTTTGCCGATCGGCTATCCGATGGGGAAATTCGGCCCGGTCGGCCGCGGTAAGCTGGCGGATTTTGTCTACCAGGACCGCTGGGGCCAGCCGTACATGGCCGAGTAACGGAAACCGGCGCCCGCATCGCGGGATGCGGGCGCCAACTTCGGGTCAGGCTCGGACTTCGACCTTCATTTTCATCTTTTGATGGATGGAGCAGCGAACGGTATATTCGCCGATCTTGTCGAATTTCTGAACGATGGTCTGACCGGGATTTTGCAGGCCCCGATCGACATCGCTCCCGTCGGAACCGAATACGTGGATATTGTGCTGAACGTCGTCGTGGTTGATATAATGAACCACGTCACCCGACAGGATCGAAATCTTCGACAGGCTGAAACGTTGCCGGACCTGATCGATAATCGTCGGCTCCGTCCCGTATGAGGCCTGCGCGACGAAGATACCCACGACGGACAAAGCCAAAGCAAGACAAATGGGCCGTTTGGTCATGAAAAAATCTCCTTTCGCGTTATCAAAAATGCGTCGCCAGCCAAACACTGAGGTACAACGCGTTGTTGGCGTTGGCGCCATGGCTCACGCCATTGAACTGCGTATACGCCACATACTGCGCGGCGAACCGGATATTGCCCCAACTGATCGCCGAATCCGGCTTGCCGAATGGCACATAGGCGATTTCGCCGATGAACCCGCTGCTGTTCGGCCGATAAATCGTCGGTCCATTCGGCGAGGTATAGAAATTCGCGTCCGCCGAACCCCACGTATTGAAATACTGCACGCTCGGCGTCACCGTCGCGGCGATCGCATAGGACACGTCGGCACGGAAGATATTCAGCGTATTGTGGGCGTTGCTGCCGGCCAGGATGGAGCTGGCGTTCAGATCCTGCTTTTCATGGATCAACGTCGCATGCGCCGAGATCATGTCCGACGTCGTCACGTCGGGGTTCGTGATGAACTGATAATTCGCGTCGAAAGCGATGTCCGTATAGGCATCCGTCGCGCCGGCGGATCTATCGCCGTTCGGATAGATATTCGCGTGCAGCCCATAGGTGCCCAACTCGAACGAATGGCCACTGTCGAAATCGTGCTGCAACGCCAGCCGCCAATAAGGCACCAACCCGTCGATCCGCGGCGCGCCGGAAACCGGAACGATGCCGGTCGCGTTCAACACATCCCGGCCAAGGCCCCGATACAGCGCGAATTCCGTGTAAACCCAGTCGCCCCACAGCGCGTAGGCGCCCGTTCCGGCGACGCGCTGACCGAGTTGCCCATCGATAATCGCCGATGCCACCGGTCCGGGCGCGAGCCCGGAGCTGTTGTACGGAAAACCCCAAACCGGCGTGGAATTCCACAGATCCGATACGGTCGGGCTGTTGTTAACGGTGAAACCGAAAACACTGTCCATATCGAACGGCGAGAACTCATCGGCGTAGCGGATATCCGCGTTGTCGAGATGCACGACGCGCGCGATACCATCGTAGGTGGTCTGAATAAACGCACCGAGATTGGGTGCAATGCGGCCAGCGTAATAGACCGACACCTGATCCAGCGCGAAATTGTCGTTCGGTGCGAACCACCGCGCGGCGCCGCCGGGCTGCGCGCTTTGGGTATGCGTGAACGAGGTTTGAATCGTCATCGCAATCGGCGGCTTCCATGGTTTCCCGTCCGTCGCGGTATAGCCCCGAAGCTTGAAGTCCCGACCATAGGGTTTGAGCTGCGGACCGAACGCACCGACGTGGCAGGTCGCACAGGGTTGCCCGGTTTGTTGCGCGAACGCGGGCACGGCTTCGGCATCCCTCATGCCCCCCAGGAAGACCAGGGCCGTTATCAAGCCAAAAAAAATGGCCGACATCGCGCGCGGTTTCCCACAACACGACCGGCCCTATAGCGATTTCAGTGACATAAGAGTTTTTTCCGATCGCCCTTTAAGGGTAACATTGCCACTCTGTTAGCGTATGCCAGAATCCTGCGTCAATATCAATTTTGCAAAATCTCGGACCGATTGTCTTTTTTTGTCGCTGTCATCGCCAGCCCAACCCCGGTGCCACATGGGACACACGCCCGATCTCGGCTATAAGCCGTGCGATACCAAAAACCTCCGTCCAGGAACACCGAACATGCGGCGACGCACCCTGCTCTCCTCGGCCGCCATCGCGGGCCTGCCCACCCGCTTCGCCATTGGGCAAGGCACGGGCGCCGGCACCAACCGCCTGCTCCGCTATATTCCGACCGCCGACCTGTCGGTCTTGGATCCCTCCTGGACCACCACGCAGGTGTCCATCACACATGGGTATTATGTGTTCGACACACTCTTCGCCCTCGACAGCACGCAAAAGCCGCGCTTGCAGATGGCCGAAAGTGCCAATGTCTCCGACGACGGCCGGACCTGGGACATCAAGCTGCGCGACGGGCTGACCTTCCATGACGGGGAGAAAGTGCTGGCCCGCGACGCCGCCGCCAGCCTCCGGCGTTGGGCCGCGCGCGACGTCTACGGCCAAACCCTCGGCGCCTTCGTCGAGTCGTTCGCCGGCGCCGACGACCGGACGCTGCGGATCAAGTTGAAATCCCCCTTCTCCCTGCTACCCGACGCGCTGGCAAAACCCAACGGCATGCTACCGGTGGTTATGCCGGAGCGTCTGGCCAATACCGACTTGAATAAGCCGAACACCGAGATGGTCGGCTCCGGCCCCTACCGCTTCCTGAAGGACGAATTCGTCGCCGGCGGCAGCGCCGCCTACGAACGCTTCAAAGGCTACATCCCCCGCAATGAAAAGCCGTCCTGGGCCTCCGGCGGCAAGGTCGCGCATATCGACCGGATCGAATGGAAAATCGTCAACGATTCCTCCACCGCCTCCGCCGCGCTGCAAAAAAACGAGATCGACTGGTGGGAACAGGTGCAGCCCGACCTGCTGCCGTTGCTGCGCAAAAACCCCGATCTGACGGTCACCAACTTCAACACCGTCGGTTTCTTCGGCTGCCTGCGCTTCAACCATCTGCAACCGCCGTTCAACAACCCGGCGATCCGCCGAGCGGTCCGCCTGGGCATGAACCAGGAGGATTACATGAGCGCGGTGACCGGCTCCGATCCGGCGATTTACCGGTCCTGCAAGGCTCTGTTCCCCTGCGGCACGACATACGGGGAGGAAATCGGCGGCGCCCAGATGACCGGCGACATCGCCGCCGCCCGCGCGGCGTTGAAAGCCGCCGGATACGCTGGGGAGAAGGTGGTGATCCTCAACCCCGCCGACATCCCGACGATCGGACCGTTCGGGCTGGTGACATACGACTACCTCAAGCAGATCGGCATGAACGTCGAACTGCAATCGATGGACTGGAACACCCTGGCGCAGCGCCGCACCAAGGCCGACCCCGTCGACAAGGGCGGATGGTCGATCTTCCACAACTGGTGGCTCGGCACGTCTTTCTCGAACCCCGCGATCTCGGTCGTGCTGCGCGGCCTCGGCGCCAAGGGCTGGGCCGGCTGGTTCACCGATGAAAAGATCGAGGCTCTGACGGCCGATTGGACCACCGCCCCCACCGACGACGACCGTGTGCGGCTGGCACGCGCCATCCACCAGCAGGCGATGGACACCGTCCCCACCGTCGTGCTCGGGCGCTTCTTCATCCTGACCGCGCACCGTAAGGGACTAACCGGGTTGCTGGAGGGCACCGCGCCCTTCCCCTGGAATCTGAAATGGAGCTGACCATGACGAACGAAACCGACCTGTTCGAGATCATGCGCACGACCCGATCCATGCGCCGCCTGAAACCCGACCCGGTGCCGCAAGAGCTGATCGCGAAGGTGCTGGAAGCCGGGACCATGGCCGCGAACGGCGGCAACATGCAGAACTGGCGCTTCCTGGTAATCCGCGATCCCGCGATCAAAGCCGCCGTCGGCGCGTATTACCGACGCAGCTGGCATGAGGTCGTCGGTCCGCGCTACCGCGCCGGCGGCCCCGCCCCCGGCACCACACCGGAACGGTTCGCTCGGATGTTGGACGCGGCCGAGTATCTGGCGGACCATTTCCATGAAGCGCCGGTCTGGATCGTCCCCTGCGCCGCCGGAGCCAATCCGACGCGGACCACGGGATCGTCCATCTACCCCGCCGTGCAGAACATGCTGCTGGCCGCTCGGGCTTTGGGGTTGGGGGCGACGCTGACGACGCTGTATCTGAACTTCGAAAAGGAAGCCGAGGCGGCGATGGGCCTGCCGGAGGGCGTGCATTCCTACGCGATTATTCCGATCGGCTACCCGATGGGGAAGTTCGGCCCGGTGCGGCGGACGGCGCTGGCGGATGTGGTTTACGATGATCGTTGGGGGAATGGGTGGGGCACCACCGCCTAAAACCGTCATGGCGGGCGAAGGCCCGACACCCACGACTTATACCCACCGCTGTAACCATTGACCCATGCGCCCTGCCCTTTTCCGTCATCTCCCGTCTTTCGGGTCAACCGCGAATTGCGTTTTGTGCTCGTTCGTCGCTTGTCCGTTTCGGATCAATCGCGTCCGAAGCCCTTTGGCGGTTGGATGGCTACG
>Ga0214182_1000580_pt1 | contig 13570 bp, 10 predicted proteins | sample TroBogEpilimnion_8_FD_153020 | JGI IMG/M metagenome (GOLD analysis project Ga0214182, IMG submission 153020) | Freshwater microbial communities from Trout Bog Lake, WI - 14NOV2007 epilimnion | ecosystem: Environmental > Aquatic > Freshwater > Lake > Epilimnion/Euphotic zone | place: Trout Bog... | reverse complement strand
CTCAGCTTCATGGCTGTTGCCTTCCTCAGATTCGCGTCGATCCGGCTAATGGTCAGGAAGCTGTGCAATCCGCAATGAAACTTTTCGGACGGACTCTGAAGGAAGGCCAAAAGGTCCAGTTCGAGGTGGTAGCGGGCCCCAAGGGCAAGCAGGCGGCGAACATTCAGGCTGCAGAATAGGCCCAGGGCGAACCCGCTGGCGTCCCCCTGGTCAACACCCCGGCCTCCGCCTAGTTTGCCCGTTCGGGAGGCTACCCAGGGACGCTTATGACCATCACGATATCACGACGCGCGCTCACGGCCGGGCTGGCGGCGGCAACGCTGCCGATGGCCGCGCATGCCGACACCAAAGCCTTGGAGGAAGCGGCCCGCCGGGAAGGTTCGCTGACGTGGTACATCGCCCAGGTCGACTCCGAAACCGCGGAGATCATGGGACGCGCGTTCACACAGCAGTACCCCGGCGTCAAAGTGTCCGTCATCCGGACCACCGGGCAGGTCGCCTATGAGCGTCTGTTGCAGGACCTGAAGAACAACGCGCCGCAATGCGACGTGTTCAGCACCACCGACATCGCCCATATGCCGGCGCTGATGAAGCGCAATCAGCTCGCGTCCTACGTGCCGGAGAACGCCGCTTTCATCGCCCCCGCGTTCCAGGGACTGGGGGAGGATGGGTTCTACTACCCCAGCACCTCCACCCTGATGGTGATGATCGCCAACAGCGCCAAGGTGAAGCCGGAGGAAATGCCGAAATCCTGGCCCGACCTGCTCGATCCTCGCTGGAAGGGAAAGGTGGCGTTGGGTCACCCCGGTTTCAGCGGCTATGTCGGCGTCTGGACCGTGGCGATGCGCAAGCTCTACGGTTGGGACTATTTCGACAAGCTGGCGAAAAATAACCCCCGTATCGGCCGGTCCGGCAACGACCCCATTACCCTGCTCAATGCCGGCGAATGTCTGGTCGGGCTGGGGCCGCTGGGGACGTCGCTGCTGTCCGCCGACCATGGCAACCCGATCTCGGTTGTCTATCCTACCGACGGGTCGGTGCTGTGCGTCGGTCCCTCGGCCGTGCTGGCCAGCGCCCCGCATCCCAATGCGGCCCGGCTCTTCGCGAACTGGCTCATGAGCCTGGAATTCGCGCGCATCTGCATCGAACAGCGATCCGATTCGGTGCGTGCGGAGGTGCCCCCGAAAGCCGGCGCCAAACCTTTGAGCGAGGTCAAGCTGCTGCGCCTGACCACGGCGGAGCTGGGCAAACAGGTGCCAGAGGTGATCGAGCAGTGGCGCGACACCTTCATATAAGAGAGAACGCCCACCGATGAGTGCCACCTCCTCCAGCCTTCGCCGCCGGTCGTTCGATCCCCTGATTTTCCTGTGGGTCGTGCTCGCGGCCGTTCTGGTGTTCCTGGTCGTCAACCCGCTGTTTCAGCTGGTGAACACCAGCCTGCAGGAAGTCGATACCGGCAACTTCACGCTGATGAACTACGTCGCGGCCTATTCCCGGCCGCGTTATCTGCTGGCGATGTGGAACTCGATCCGCTTGGGTTTCTGCGTTACCGCCTTGTGCCTGATATTCGCCGTGCCGATGGCTTGGGCGGTGTCGCGCACCGATATGCCGTGCAAAAACCTGATTCGCATGCTGGTGCTTGGCGCGTTTATCACGCCGCCCTATCTCGGCGCCATCGGTTGGATTCTGTTGGCGGGGCCGAACTCTGGTTGGCTCAACCGGATATACATGGGTATTACCGGCGCGCCGGAGGGACTGTTCAACATCTATTCGTTCGAAGGTCTGGCGTTCAACATCGCCGTGTATTCCTTCCCGTATATCTTCATCTTCACCTCCGCTGCCTTGGATCTGGTGTCGTCGGAGATGGAGGACGCGGCGAACATTCTGGGCGCAGGCGTTATGCGGACGACGTTCAAGGTGACGCTGCCGATGGTGCTGCCGGCTATCGTGGGCGGTGCCATCATCACCTTTCTGGAAGCTATCGCGCTATTCGGCTCCCCCGCGCTGATCGCCATTCCCGCGCGGTTCAACGTTGTTACGACACAATTGTTACAATTTTTCAGCCAGCCGATCCGAGCGGAGGTCGCGGCGGCGTACGCCGTGCCGCTGCTGCTGATCACCGTGGTGCTGTTCGGACTGCAACGCTGGCTGGTGCACCGCCGCGGCTTCGTGGCGCTGACCGGTAAAGGCGGGGAGCGGCGAATCATGGAACTCGGTCCCTGGCGCTATGTCATGCTGGGGTATTCGCTGTTCGTGCTGTCGCTGTCGGTGCTGCTGCCCTACATCGTGCTTTCGCAGGCCGCGCTCGCGAAGGCCTGGGGCAGGGGGTTCGCCTGGGACAATCTGACGTTCCACAATTTTTACTATTTGCTGTTCCAGCACGAGACCGCGGGCCAGTCAGTGGTCAACAGTTTTACATATGCCGCCGCTGCCGCCTGCATCGCGATTACACTCGGCCTGTCGATCGCCTACATCGTTAGCCGCCGGTTGCTGCCCTTCGCGGGAATCTTGAGCTTCCTGGCGATGGCGCCGTTCGTCGTGCCGGGGATCGTGCTGGCGATCGCGTTCTATGCCGCTTACGCCCCGCCACCCTTCACACTCTATGGCACCGCCGCGATCCTGATTCTGGCCTTCGCCACCCGCTTCCTGCCGATCGGCTACGTTAATGCCGACGCCGCCATCCGTTCCATCAATCCGGAAATGGAGGAAGCGGTGCGCATTCTCGGCGGCGGCCGGCTGGTGGCGATCCGCAAGGTCATGGCGCCGCTGATGAAGCGCAATCTGATCGGCGCTTGGCTGCTGGTGTTCATCCCGGCGACGCGAGAACTGTCCAGCGCCCTGTTTCTGTACGGCCCGAAAACCCGCACCATGTCCGTGATGCTGATGGACATGAGCGAGGAGGGCAATTTCGAACACCTCGCCGCCTTGGGTTTCCTTCTGCTGGCCGCGACGCTGGTGATCGTCGGCCTCGCCTCCGCCCTGCTGGGGCGCGACTTCATGCTACGCCGGGAGCGTCCATAACATGTCCGATCACGCCAAACTTTCGCTCTCCGGCTTGGGCAAGAGCTTCGGTTCCGTCCCCGCGGTGGTCGATGTCGATCTGTCGCTGCGTTCGGGGGAGTTCGTGTCGCTGTTGGGCCCGTCGGGCTGCGGCAAGACGACGACGCTGCGCATGATCGCCGGGTTCATGAAACCGACCGCCGGAACCATCGCGATGAACGGGGCGGAGATGTCGTCGCCGGGGAACGTCGTGCCGCCGGAAAAGCGCGGTATGTCGATGATTTTCCAAAGCTACGCCATCTGGCCGAACATGACCGTGGGCGAAAACGTCGCCTTCGGCCTGAAACTGCGCAAACTGGGCAACGCCGAGGTGACCGAACGCGTCAACCGCATTCTGGACACCGTGCAGTTGCGGCACCTCAAGGACCGCTATCCGGCGGAGCTTTCCGGTGGGCAGCAGCAGCGCGTGGCGCTGGCGCGCGCCATCGTGATCGAGCCGGAAGTGCTGCTGCTGGATGAGCCGTTGTCGAACCTGGATGCGAATCTGCGGGAGGAAATGCGCAGCGAAATCCGTCGGCTGCACGATGCCTTCAAGATCACCACGGTCTATGTGACGCACGATCAGAGCGAGGCGATGGTGACGTCGGACCGGATCGTGGTGATGAACCATGGGCGGATCGATCAGGTGGACGATCCGGTGTCGCTCTACAACCGGCCGCGGACGCGGTTTGTCGCGGGTTTCATCGGACGCACCAATTTTTTGGATGGCCGGATCGATGGCGGCCAGATCGTGTTCCCTGGCTTTGCCGTTCCGGCGGCCAGCGCCCCTGACTCCGCCGGGGTAAGCGGGGCGATCAGCTTTTCTGTCCGGCCACAGACGATCGAGATCGCGCCCGACCGGTCGGATCGAGACGGCTGGTGGGTGGCGGGGTGCATCGCGGAACGGGCCTATCTGGGCGAGTACTGGGAATATGTCGTGCGGCCGGAGGGCAGCGATGCCAAGCTGCGCGTCACGACCGTTCCCACCACTGTTTACGAGGCGGGACAGACGGTATGGGTGCGAATCGACCCGAGCCGCATCGCGCGGGTTCCGGCGCCGGACAGTGTTGGAAAACTGTCATAAATTGTCCGACAGCGCGGGCTTGGTGTTGAGGTAACGATATTGTGATGGACGGCGCGAGGCGTGGATGCACGACTTGCAGAAGCGCCTACCGCACCGAATAACAACTTATGGTGGTATCTTATTGAACTGCCTGTTGTGGCTTCGATTGGTGCGCAACCCTTTCCACAGGCGCGTTGGACAGGCGACCGAGAGGTGGTAGCGTTATGGAGTGTCTAGAAAACTACCGGTGGCATCGATTTTTTCGATAAATGTGCTGGGGCGCTTCGGTACGGCCGGTCGTAGCGCGGCGTGTTCGGAGTCCTGGGGTCGGATTCGTTTCCAGGGTTGGGCAACGTGCTTTCCGCCGCGACGCACAAAAACGACAATTGCATGGGTTGGCCGCCAAAACGGCGGAAATCAGGGGATTCCGAGGCACGGTGTGCCGGTTTCGGTCGGGCTGAACGGAAACGATCCATTGACAGCCCCCCTCACGAAATGTTTTGAAGCGTTTGGAGCCGGCGGACGCTAGGGTGTCTGAGGTTGTCGAAGGATCGGATCGCGCGATACGGTACCAATGTGTGCCGTAGAATGTGGTTGCAAATGACTGAATTGGGGCCATAATTCGCTGGCGCGGGTTCATCGCGCGGGTGAGTTGGCTGAGACCTCGAAGGCGGAGTGGGCATCGTTATGGTGACCGGTATTACAGTGCCGGGCACCGCCGGGGGCAACATCATCGTCTCGACCGGGACGGGCGACTATCTCAAGCTCGCCCAGCAGATGGCGAACATCCTCAATGGTGCGAGGTCGGGGTCGACGCTTACGGTTAGCACCGTCACTGGCGGCTCCTCGGTGCCGACGGCGCCGATCACCAAGAACACCACCGAGCTGGGCATTGTCGGGGCCGGCGGCGTCACGACACACACCGAAGGCACAGGCTGGAATTACGTCGTCAATGTCACGAGCAGCCCCGACACCGTCGTGGCATCCAACACGCAGGTTCTTTCGGGCGATCAGGGTGGTTCCTTCTATGTCAGCGGCACCAGCACGGTCGCGGCGACCGGCGGCAACAACTATGTCAGTGCCACCGGTTCGTACCTGATTTCCACGGCAACCGGTAACGACACCATTCTCGCGGCTGGTAGCGGCACGATCGCCGCCGGCGCGGGCGCGAACTTCGTGTCTGTATCCGCGGGCACGAGTACTGTCGGGAACTATATCATCTCCGCCGGCACGGGCGACACCATTCGGCAGGGCAGCGGCAATGCCTCGGTGAACGCGCTGGGCACCAACGCCACCATTACCGGCAGCAATAGCGGCGCCGACAGTTTGGTCGTGACGTTGGGCGGCAGCGGCAACAAGACCTACACGCAGGCGGCCCAAACGCAGGCGACGATTTCCGGGACCAACGATCAAATCGTCGGTGGGACCGGGTCGCTCAACGCGCTCGTATCCGGCGGTTCGGATTCCGTCGCTCTTGGCTCCGGTGCGGCGACCGTGTCGGTTAGCGGCGCCGGTGACGCTGTGTTCGGCAACGCCGCGACAACGGGGGGCTCCCTCAATCTGTTCGTATCGGGCGCATCCGTCCTGGCGAGCCTTGCCGCCGAAACCACCTCCAACGTCACGATTGGGGGCTCGAGCGCGGTCGTCTTCGGCAGCAGCGGTACGATGAACCTGTCGGTGGGCGGCGCAGGTGCGTCCGTCCTGGCCGGCACCGGTACGTCGAATATCACGCTCAGCGGCGGCGGCTCCAGCCTGTTCGGCACCAGCGTCCCGTCCGGCGTCGCCGGGACCATGAACGTGGTCGATTTCGACAGTAACTCGTTCATCGCTACGCGCGCCGAGGCGGTTACCAATGCCACGATCCAGGGTTCGGGCAATAAGGTGCTCGGTGGCACCGGTACCCTCAACCTGTCGATCGGCGGCTCCGCGGACACGGTTTACTCCAGCAGCAGCAGTCCTACGACGGTGCGGGCGAGTGGCGCCGATCTGGTTTTCGGAGGGACTGGCACCAAATTGACGTTCGTCGGTGTCGGGTTCAATGCGCAGACGATCGTTGGCGGGGCGAGCGGCACGGATGTGGTGACGGTCGGCAGCGGCAGTCTGGCGTTCAACTCGGGCGGCAACGACAACGCGACACTCACGGGTGGCACCGGTACCGTCACGGTGTTCGGTAACGCTGGGGTGAACCTCGATTACATCGGCAACGCAGGCGGCAGCGCACGCCTCCAGGCCTACGGCGGCAACGAAACCCTCAGCGCTGCCGGGTCGACGGACAGCAACAGCTTCTGGGGCTCGTCCAACGTCAGCAGTTCCGATTTGTTCATCGCTGGCTCGGGCAACGACGTGTTGATTGCCGGTGCGGGCAACACCACGATGACCGGCGGTAGCGGGCACGACATCTTCTTGGCCTTCGACAAAATAACCAGTGTCGCGGGGTCGGTGGGCGGTGCGCACATCACTGTCAATAACTTCACCTCCAGCGACGCGGTCTATGTCCTTGGCTACGACAGCACGAAATCGGCATCGTACCTGCAGGCGAACGCAACTGACCCGGGCGTCAATGGGTCGGGGGCAGGGGTTACGCTGACCCTGTCGGACAAGACCACGATCACCTTCACCAACCTGACATCGGTCACGCAGCTGAACGGTAAGATCCTTTACGCTTAACCGGGCCCTGCCGTCCGACATCCTTCGGATACGAAAACGCCCGCGGGTCCCCTGGTCCCGCGGGTTTTCTGTTTGTGCCAGGCAGCGAACGCTACCGCATCATACGTCTCAACGCCGGGCGGGCCATGGCGACCAGAGGCGCCAGAGTTCGAGCGAGCGCTGGCGTGGCGAGGATGGGCATGAGCAGCTTCATCATCAGCCGAATGCGGGGGCGGTGCAGCGGCAACAGGAACCGCATGTCGTCCAGCGCCTTGTGGATCGCCACTGAATCGCCGGCTGCCAACGCCATGTTGTATTCCCGCACAAGCCAAGGGAAGAACCGAGGGACGATCAGGTCGCGCGCGTAATTCATGCCGCGATGGGTGTCGTTGGGGTATTCCGCCAGAAGCTTCCGTACATAGATCATCCGGCTGATCGCCATGCGGCGGGAAAATGAAGAACTACCGCCGAAAATTCGCCATTTCGTCAGCGACTTCTTCAGAAAGACATTGTCGTAGCCGGCTCGGAACAGCCGAAGGAACATGTCGTCGTCTTCGAATCCGACCAACTGCTCATCGAAACCGCCCACAGCATTGAAGGCCGCTTTGCTGATTAGACTGGCAGACGGCAAGATGAACATGTCCGCCATCAGACAATGCGTGAGATCGCGTTTCGGATGGATGACATTGGCGGCCCGATTCAAGCAATCGCGCCCGACCATCTTGCCGGACTCGTCCATCTCATCAAGGTTGCTGTAAACCCAGCCGAGTTCCGGGTAGCGTGGGCGGCGGAAGGGTTTGACGAGTTCGGCAAGATGGTTAGGGTACCAGATGTCGTCCTGATCCAGTAGTGCGATCAGTTGCCCTTTGGCATGCGCGATACCGAAGTTTCGGGCGGAGGACTGGCCCCCATTCGCCTTGCGCAACAGGATAATGGGCCGAGTTTCCGCGAGCCGCTCGACGATCGCGGGACCGTCGTCGGTGGAGCCGTCGTCGACGACGATCAACTCGTCCGGCGGCAGAGTTTGGCTTAAGACGCTGTCGATGGATTGCTGGATATACGGTGCCCCATTGTACAGGGGGATCACAGCGGAAATCGTCAATTTGTCCGATGGCATACCCGACCCTTGGAAATGGCCCCGCATGGGTGCCTGACTGCATATCGGCGGACGTTAGCACGGAGAGCCGCCAACCCATAATAGGCATATGCTTGGTCCGGTTATATGGCGTTTGGAGGCGTCCTTCCGCGTCGGGATGCGCTCGATCCACGCTGTTTTCCGCCGTTATTTCGCCGGATCGGTCCGAAAGGCTTGGCGATTGGGTCCCTCGGCGGGTGAACCCAAAATCGCGTTACAGCACAATGGCACATAAATCTAATTTTCGTGACATTCTGGCGGCGGCGGAATCCTCCTGCCGGTGATGCGGGGCTTGGAAAATGAGATGCGGGGCACCTATAACCAACCGAGTGTCGCTGTAGCTTTTGGGGCCGCCGCGGCGAAGCGAGAAGCTGCTGAAGTCGGTCAACGTGCGGGATGTCGGGGACCCGGAAGCGTTCCTCGCGCGCCTGCCCATCTATGAGTAAATGCGATGACATTGCCCAAACTGCCGTCCCTCCGTCTGGACGGGAAACGCGCGCTGGTCACCGGCGCTGGCCGCGGCATCGGGTTGGCCGCCGCCGCGGGCTTGGCGCAATCCGGCGCCCATGTCGTGCTGGTCGCGCGAACCTCGGCCGAGATCGACGAAGCGGCAGCGGAAATCCGAGCCGAGGGTGGCAGCGCGGAGTCGTTGGTGCTGGACGTGACCGATCTGCCAGCGGTGCGGGCGGCGATTGGGGCGCAGGCGCCGTTTCATGTCCTGGTCAACAATGCCGGCACCAACCGGCCGCGGTCCTTCCTGGAGGTGACCGAGGACGATTACGACTCGATCACGCTGCTCAACCAACGCGCCGCCTATTTCGTGGCGCAGGCCGTGGCCCAGCGGATGGTCGCGACCGGCACGCAGGGCTCGATCATCCACATGTCGTCCCAAATGGGCCACGTCGGCGGGGCGCGACGCACCGTCTATTGCATGACCAAGCATGGGATCGAGGGGCTAACCAAGGCCATGGCCATCGACCTCGCGGCCCATGGCATTCGCGTGAACACGATCGGCCCGACCTTCATCGACACCCCGTTGACCCGCCCGTTCTTCGAGGACAAAGCCTTCCGAGCCGACACGCTGCGCCGAATCAAGCTCGGGCGTCTCGGGACGGTGGAAGACTTGATGGGGGCGGTCGTGTATTTGGCCTCCGACGCGGCGGCGCTGGTCACGGGGACCGCGCTGGTTGTCGATGGCGGTTGGACGGCGGAGTAAGCGATGATCCGGGTATTGAAGCAGGGCGCGACGGAAGCGGAGAAGAAAGAGGCCGACCGTCAGGTCCGCCAATCCGTGGAAGCCATTTTGGAAGACATCGCCGAACGCGGCGACACCGCGGTGCGCGAATTGTCGGTGAAGTTCGACAAATGGGACCCGCCGAGCTTCCGCCTGCGGCCGGACGAGATCGAGTCCTTGATGAACGGCCTGCCGTCGCAGGTGATCGAGGACATCAAATTTGCCCAGGCACAGATCCGCCGGTTCGCGGAGGCGCAGAAAGGCGCCCTGCGCGATATCGAGATCGAGACGCTGCCCGGCATCCGCCTCGGCCACAAGAACATCCCGGTTTCCAGTGTCGGTTGCTACGTCCCGGGCGGGCGCTACCCAATGGTGGCTTCGGCTCACATGTCGGTGCTGACGGCCAAGGTTGCCGGCGTGCCGCGAGTCGCCGCCTGCACCCCGCCGCTAAACGGTATTCCGCCCGCTGCGACCGTCGCCGCCATGTCGCTGGCCGGCGCCGACGAAATCTATCTGCTCGGCGGTATTCAAGCCGTGGCCGCGATGGGACTCGGGACGCAGACCATCGGGCAGGTGGACATGCTGGTCGGCCCCGGCAACGCCTTCGTCGCCGAGGCCAAGCGCCAACTGTTCGGCCGAGTCGGCATCGATCTGCTGGCCGGTCCGACGGAAACGCTGATCATCGCCGACGATACCGCCGACGCCGAAATGTGCGCGACCGATCTGCTCGGGCAGGCCGAACACGGCCCGACCTCCCCGGCGATTCTGCTGACGACGTCGGCGAAGATCGCGGGTGAAATCCAGGCAGAGATCGACCGGCAACTGGGCGTGCTGGCGACCGCCGAAATCGCCGGTGCCGCGTGGCGCGACCATGGCCAAGTGATCCTGTGCGACACGGACGAAGAACTGCTGTCCGAAGCCGACCGCATCGCGTCCGAACACGTGCAGGTCCTGACCCGCGATCCTCGCTGGTTCCTGGACCGGATGACCAATTATGGTGCGCTGTTCCTGGGCAAGGAAACCAACGTCGCGTACGGCGACAAGGTCATCGGCACCAACCACACGCTCCCGACCAAGCGGGCTGCTCGGTATACTGGCGGGCTGTGGGTCGGGAAATTCCTGAAGACCGTGACGTATCAGCAGGTGACGCCGGAAGCGACGGCGATGATCGGCGAATACTGCTCGCGGCTTTGTGCCATCGAGAACTTCGCCGGCCACAAGGAACAGGCCGATTTGCGCGTCCGCCGGTATGGCGGCAAGAATACCATCTGAAACCGCGTCATGGTTGGGCCTGACCCGACCAACTCTATCCAATGGGCCTGAGATGGTCGGGTCAGGCCCGACTATGACGCGTGCGACTAGGAAGAAGGGGAAACAACCATGAGCGACGACGTCAAAATCCTGGCGACAGGTCTGGGCTTTCCGGAAGGGCCGGTGGTGTGTCCGGATGGTTCCATCATCGTGACGGAAATCCGTAATAACCAGTGCTCCCGCATCACACAGGACGGCAAGGTCAGCGTGTTCTCCAAGTGCGGCGGCGGGCCGAACGGCTTGGCGTATGGGCCGGACGGGGCGCTTTACCTCTGCAACAACGGGGGCAGCCTGTATGTCGAGGGGCACTCGATGGGTATCGCGCCGCACCCCGACTACAAATTTGGCTCGATCCAGCGCCTTGACCCGAAGACCGGTGAGGCGACGCTGCTTTACAAGGAATGCGACGGCCACCTGCTGTCGGCTCCGAACGATCTGGTGTTCGACACGTCGGGCGGGTTCTATTTCACCGATCTGGGCAAGCGCTACGCACGCCAGCGGGACCACGGCGGCATCTATTACGCGCTGCCGGACGGCTCGAAGATCACCCGGCTGGCGTTCCCGTTCCTGAGCCCGAATGGTTGCAGCCTGTCCCCGGATGGTAAGATTCTGTACGTCGCCGACACGGAAAGCGCGCGCCTGTATGCGTTCGACGTGGAAGGTCCGGGACAGTTGAAAAAGCCGGCGCCGTTCGCCGCGCATAGCGGCCGCCCAATCGGCGGCACGGGCAGCAACTCCCGCTTCGACAGCATCGCGACGTTGGCGAACGGGAACGTGGCGGTGGCGACGCTCAGCACCGGCTACATCACCGAATTCTCCCCGGCCGGCGATATCGTGCGGGCGGTGAAGATGCCGGATGCGTATCCGACGAACATCTGCTTCGGCGGGGCGGATATGCGGACGGCGTATATTACGCTGTCGGATACCGGCCGCATCGGTGTCATGCAGTGGGCGACGCCGGGGTTGAAGCTGAATTACAACGGGTAAAATTCAGCGTATCCTTGTTACGGTCGCTCCTGGGTTCGTCCCGGGGGCGATCCGCCGAGCACCAAATCGGCGATCAGTGCTGCCAAGCCTACCTCGTCTCCCAAGGACCCCAGATCGATTGCCCCCGGCGCGGCGGCGAGTAGCGCCGGTAGATCGACCCGGACATGCATCCCCTCGCCGGCGAAAACCCCCAGCACGGCGGCGGGACCGTCAATGGTGGACAGGACTTCCTTAACCGAAGGCTGCTCTTCCAGGAACGCGACATGCACCGCGGCGAACCGCGCTCGCAGCCGTGCCGCGTGATCGTGCAAAGCCATCCGCCGTCCGGGTGAGCGGGCCGAACCGTGCCCGACCAGAACCAGCGACAGAGTGTCCGGCGCTAAACCGGCCCGCACCGTGCGCCCCAGGATCAGTTTCGCCATGCCCGGATGCGTGCCGACCGCCGGATACAGCCGCATTTCCGCACTGCCGAGCGCTTTGGGGACCGCGACGCGGGTGAAATAGCCATCCTCCATGAAGAACGGCACGACATCAATGGGGCGCGGCCCCAAGGACGCCAACGCGTCCGCGACGGATGGGGCGCCATTCAGCAGCCCCACCGCCACCGCCGCGAACCGGCCGGACATGCGGATCGCGTCCGCATGCATCAGAACTGTTCCGGCGGCCTCGGGGTACCGCGCCGAACCATGGGCAACAATCAGCAGGGCGTGTTCGGCCTCTTGGCCTGAGATGGTCCCCGGATCAAGTCCGGGGACGTCAGGCCCGACCATGACGGGGGAGGCGGACGCTGTCACCCCACGCGGTTCTCCACCAGCTCCGTCACCACCGCCGGATCGGCGAGGGTGGAAGTATCGCCCAGGCTGTCCGTCTCGTTCGCCGCTATCTTACGGAGAATACGCCGCATGATCTTGCCGCTGCGGGTCTTCGGCAGGCCGGGCGCCCATTGGATCGCGTCGGGGGAGGCGATGGGACCGATCTCCTTCCGCACCCAAGCCACCAATTCGCGTCGCAGATCCTCGGTGGGTTCCTCGCCCAGGTTCAGGGTGACGTACGCATAGATACCCTGGCCCTTGATGTCGTGCGGGAAGCCGACAACGGCGGCCTCGGCCACCTTGGGATGCGCCACCAGCGCGCTTTCCACTTCCGCCGTGCCCATGCGGTGGCCGGACACGTTGATCACGTCGTCCACGCGGCCGGTGATCCAGTAGTACCCGTCCTCGTCCCGCCGAGCGCCGTCGCCGGTGAAGTAAAGGCCGGGGAAGGTGGAGAAATAGGTCTGCACGAACCGCTCATGATCGCCGAACACGGTGCGCATCTGGCCCGGCCAGGAGTCCGAAATGCACAGATTGCCCTCGGTCGCGCCATGCAGCTCATGCCCTTCGCCATCGACGAGCATCGGCCGCACGCCCGGCAGCGGCTTGGTTGCCGATCCCGGCTTCAGCGGCGTCGCACCCGGCAGCGGGCTGATGAGAATGCCGCCGGTTTCCGTCTGCCACCACGTATCGACGATCGGGCAGCGATGCTCGCCCACCACGCGGTGATACCAGAGCCACGCCTCGGGGTTGATCGGCTCGCCCACGCTGCCCAACAGCCGCAGCGAGGCACGCGAGGTCTTCTTCACCGGCCCTTCGCCGTCGCGCATCAGCGCGCGGATGGCGGTCGGCGCTGTATAGAAAATATTGACCTTGTGTTTGTCCACCACCTGCCAGAAGCGCGAGGAATCGGGATAGTTGGGAATCCCCTCGAACATCAGCGTGGTGGCGCCGTTGGCCAGCGGCCCGTACAGAATATAGCTGTGCCCGGTCACCCAGCCCACGTCGGCGGTGCACCAGTAGACGTCGCCCTGGTGGTAATCGAACACGATTTCATGCGTGTAGCTGGTCCAGACCATGTAGCCGCCGGTCGTGTGCAGCACGCCCTTGGGTTTGCCGGTGCTGCCCGATGTATACAGAATGAACAGCGGGTCTTCCGCGCTGAGTTCCACCGGCGGGCAAACCGGCGACGCCGCGGCGCACAAGGCCGCGTAATCGTGGTCCCGGCCCGGCTTCATCGTCACGTCCCCGCCGGTTACGCGGACCACGATGACATTCGTCACGCTCGGGCTGGTGTCCAAAGCCGCGTCGGCATTCGCCTTCAACGGCACGCGCCGCCCGCC
>Ga0214182_1000579_pt1 | contig 13582 bp, 10 predicted proteins | sample TroBogEpilimnion_8_FD_153020 | JGI IMG/M metagenome (GOLD analysis project Ga0214182, IMG submission 153020) | Freshwater microbial communities from Trout Bog Lake, WI - 14NOV2007 epilimnion | ecosystem: Environmental > Aquatic > Freshwater > Lake > Epilimnion/Euphotic zone | place: Trout Bog... | reverse complement strand
ATCAAGCGGCCGTTCCCGCACCATCTGCCCAATGGCATCCAGGGCTACGCGATGAACACGCGGCGGGCGGTGTTCGCCAACCGTCTGGTGCGGCAGGCCATCGCGGAAATGTTCGATTTCGAATGGTCGAACAAAGCCCTGTTCTACGGCGCCTACACCCGCACGACGAGTTATTTCAGCAATAGCGATCTGGCCTCGTCCGGCCTGCCCACCGGCGGCGAACTGGCCCAGCTGACTCCCTTCAAAGCCTCGCTGCCCGATGCGGTGTTCACGACACCGTTTTCCGTCCCGGTGACCGACGGGTCCGGCAACAACCGCGACCAGATGCGGCACGCCTTGAGCCTGTTGAAAGAGGCTGGCTGGACCATCAAAGACCGCAAACTGGTGGACGCCAGCGGCCAGCAGATGAGCTTCACCGTTCTGCTCGACGAACCGTCTTTGGAACGTCCGACGTTGCCTTATACCGAAACACTGCAAAAGCTGGGGATCGATGCGAAGGTCCGCGTGGTCGATCCCGCGCAATATCAGCGCCTGACCGACGAATTCGATTTCGACATGATCATGATGGTGTATCCGCAGAGCGACGTGCCCGGCAACGAGTTGCGGGACTATTTCACCTGCGCCGCCGCGAAAGCCCAAGGCAGTTCCAACGTCGCGGGGGTCTGCGATCCCGCGATCGACACGCTGATCGAAAAGATCGTCACCGCGCAAACCCGACCGGTCTTGACCGAAGCCTCCCGGGCATTGGACCGCATCCTCTTGTGGAACTGGTACCTGGTACCGAACTGGGGCAATCTGGAATTCCGTTTGGCGTGGTGGGACCGGTTCGGGACGCCGGACAAGCCCATTCGCGAGGGCGTTAATTTCGACAGCTGGTGGGTCGACCCCGCCAAAGCTGCCGCGACCGACGCGGCACGTGGCCGCTGAATGGGCGCGTACGTCGTCCGGCGGCTGTTGCTGGTTATTCCGACATTGTTCGGAATTATCGCGATCAATTTCGCGATCATCCAATTCGCCCCCGGCGGCCCGGTCGAGCAAATGATCGCCGAATTGAAAGGCCGCGGCGATATATCCTCTCGCCTGGTGGGCGCACGGTCCGATATGGCCGGTGCTGGAACCTACCGCGGCACCAGCGGATTGGACCCCGCCATCGTCGCCGATATTCGCAAAATGTTCGGCTTCGATAAGCCGCCGCTGACACGATTCCGCGACATGATATCCGGTTACCTCCAGTTCGATTTCGGCCGCAGCTTCTTCCGCGACCAGACCGTCCTGCAATTGCTGCTGCAACGCATGCCGGTCTCCATTTCGCTCGGCCTGTGGTCCACACTGCTGGTGTACGGAATCTCCATCCCGCTCGGCATCGCCAAGGCGGTACGGCATGGCAGCCGCTTCGACATCGCCACCAGCGCCGTGGTGCTGGTCGGCTACGCGGTGCCGGGCTTCCTGCTGGCGATCATGCTGGTCGTCGTTTTCGCCGGCGGGAGCTTTCTGCACTGGTTCCCGCTTAATGGATTATTGACCGAAGGAGCCGTCGACTGGCCTTGGCCGGCCCGTGCCTCCGACTATCTGTGGCACATGGTCCTGCCGACGGTCGCCATGGTGGTGGGCGGTTTCGCCAGCCTGACGATGCTGACGAAAAACTGCTTCCTGGAGGAAATCGGCAAACAATACACCGTCACAGCGCGGGCGAAGGGGGCCAGCGAAAACCGGGTTCTGTACGGGCACATGTTCCGCAACGCGATGCTGCTGATCGTGGCCGGTTTTCCCTCAGCCTTCATCAGCATCCTGTTCACCTCGGCGCTGCTGGTAGAGATCATATTCTCGCTCGACGGCCTGGGCTTGCTTGGCTTTCAGGCGGCGATCCAACGGGATTATCCCGTGATGTTCGGGACGCTATATTTGTTCACGTTGGCCGGTCTGCTTCTGCAGATCGTCGGCGACCTGATGTACACGCTGGTCGATCCGCGTATCGATTTCGAGTCCAGGTCGTGACTCAACATATCCGCACTTCACGCGAAATGCCGTCGGCTAAAACCGTCATGGTCCGCGAAGGCGGACCACCCACGCCTTCAACATTGCAAGTCGTGGGTGGTCCGCCTTCGCGGCCCATGACGCCAAGGGGGTGGTTGTGACCCTCAACCCCGTCACCCGCCGCCGTATCGCGATCTTCAAATCCAACCGCCGAGGGTTTTGGTCGCTATGGATTTTCACGGTGCTGTTCGGCCTGTCGCTGTTCGCCGAATTCATCGCCAACGACCGGCCCTTGCTGATCCGCTACGACAACCATTGGTTTGTCCCGGTTCTACAGGATTACAGCGAGGACGCTTTCGGCCCCGACTTCCTTCCGACCGAAGCCGATTATACAGACCCGGAATTGCGCAAAACCATTGAGGCGAAAGGCTGGATGCTCTGGCCCCCGGTGCCGTTCAGCTACACGACCTCTGTCAAGGACCTCGACACGCCGTCCCCATCGCCGCCGAGCTGGCGGAACCCGCTGGGTACCGACGATCAGGCGCGCGACGTGCTGGCCCGCGTCATCTACGGTTTCCGCCTGTCGGTCTTGTTCGGATTCACGCTGACAGTGGTTTCCTCAGTCGTCGGGATCATGGCCGGCGCGGTGCAGGGCTTCTACGGCGGCACCACCGACCTATTGTTCCAGCGTTTTATCGAAGTCTGGAGCGGCATGCCCGAGCTTTATCTGCTGATTATACTTGGCAGCATCATCACCCCCGGCTTCTGGGTATTGCTGATTTTCCTGCTGTTATTCCGCTGGATGAGCCTGACCGGTGTCGTCCGAGCCGAATTCCTGCGCGGCCGTAACCTGGACTACGTGCGGGCCGCCAAAGCGCTCGGCGTGTCCGACATCGTCGTCATGTGGCGCCATATCCTGCCCAACGCCATGGTCGCGACACTGACCTTCCTGCCGTTCACCCTGTCCGGCTCCGTCACGTTATTATCGACGCTGGATTTCCTGGGTTTCGGACTGCCACCCGGTTCTCCATCGCTTGGCGAGCTTGTCGCCCAAGGAAAAAGCAACCTCACCGCCCCCTGGCTTGGCTTTACCGCCTTCTTCGTATTGGGCGGCGTGCTGACGCTGCTGATTTTCGTGGGCGAAGCGGTGCGGGACGCCTTCGATCCCCGCCGTCTGCCGGGGTCACGGCCTTGAGCCTCGTCGAAGTCCAGGACCTGTCGGTCGCCTTCGGCACCAAACGCGTCGTCGATGGCGTTTCGTTCCACGTCGATCGCGGAGAAACGCTCGCGCTGGTGGGCGAATCCGGTTCCGGTAAATCCCTGACGGCCCTGTCGCTGCTGCAACTGCTGCCGGCCGGCGGAACGAACCCGACGGGTGCGGTGACGTTGGACGGTCAGTGCGTCATCGGCGCCGATCCCGCGACGTTACACCGCATCCGCGGCGACCTGGCGGGCATCATTTTCCAGGAGCCGATGACGAGCCTGAACCCGCTGCACCGCATCGGTCGCCAAATCGCCGAGGCCATCACGCTGCATCACAACCTCCCGGCCCCCGAGGTAAGGCAACGCGTGATACGAGCGCTGACCCAAGCCGGATTTGCCGACGCCGAACACCGGCTGGAGGCGTTCCCGCATCAACTCTCCGGCGGCCAACGCCAACGGGTCATGATCGCGATGGCCTTGGCTAACGATCCTGCTTTGCTGATCGCGGACGAACCGACAACGGCGTTGGATGTGACAATTCAGGCGCAAATCCTGCGTCTGCTGGCCCAACTTAAAATGGATCGAGGACTGGCGCTGCTGCTGATCACCCACGACCTGGCGCTGGTCCGCCGTTTCGCGGATCGAGTCGCGGTGATGAAAGACGGGAAAATCGTGGAGACCGGCCCAGTCGCCGAAGTCTTCGCCGCGCCGGAGCACCCCTACACAAAAATGCTGCTGGCATCGGTCCCGAATGGAACACCCGCGCCAGTCGCGCCCGATGCCGCAACCGTTTTGGAAGCCGACGACATCCGGGTGCATTTCCCTATCAGGCGCGGCGTCTTCCGCCGCGTTGTCGGCACGGTGCGCGCCGTGGACGGCGTTTCGTTCGCCATCCATGAAGGCGAAACGGTCGGGCTGGTGGGTGAATCAGGTTCGGGTAAGACCACGTTGGCGCTGGCGACCCTGCGGTTGGAACAAATGACCGGACGCGTCGCCTATCTGGGGCAGGACCTGTCGGCGGTCGGAAAGCGGGCGATGCGGCATTTGCGTGCACGCCTGCAAATTGTTTTCCAAGACCCCTACAGCAGCCTGTCCCCTCGCCTCCCGATCGGCGATATTGTCGCGGAGGGCCTGACCGTTCACAAGCCGGCCCTCACCCGAACGGAACGCATGGAACGGGTGAGGACCGTGTTGGAGGAGGTGGGGTTGTCCCCCGACAGCGCCGACCGTTACCCGCACGAATTCAGCGGCGGCCAGCGTCAGCGCATCGCCATCGCGCGCGCCATGATCCTGAGACCTCGGTTCGTCGTGCTGGATGAGCCGACCAGCGCGCTGGACATGTCGGTGCAGGCCCAGATCGTCGATTTGTTGCGCGATCTGCAAAATCGCCATGGGCTGGCGTATCTGTTTATCAGCCACGATCTGAAGGTTGTGCGCGCCCTCGCCCACCGCGTCATCGTGCTGCGCGGCGGGCAAATTGTGGAAGAAGGCGACGCCGCATCGATTTTCGCGGCGCCGCAAGAGGATTACACAAAAGCGCTGATGGCGGCGGCCTTCGCGTAACGAATATTACCACGCTTCCTTGCCCTTGATCGGCCGAGCGATCTCTGCCGACGCTTCTTTCGCCTTTTGCTCGGCCTCATGTTTGTCGAACATCAGCCGTGCCGCCGAAGCCCGTTTTTCCGACAGCAAATCGCGATGCTCCGTGCACCAGTCGAACGACTCCGTCCGCGGCCCGTTATCGCCGGAGAAATGCGGCATCACGTAGCGCTGATACAGCTCGTAAGACCGCTTCGTCTCGGCGAAATCGGCCCAGTTGTGCACCTGCTGCAGGAACACCCCGAAATCGCCCTGTTTCGCGTACAGACGCTCGATCAACGCGATGGCATCGTCCGGCGTCCCGATCACGCCGAATTTGTTCTCGATGAACCATTCCGCCGCGTCGTAACCCTTGGGCACGTTAAAACGGAGTTGGTTGTTGTTCAGATAATTCAGGTACCGCTCGAACCCGAATTTGACGTTCTCCATCGCCTTCTGGCGCGTTTCCGCGATGTGCATCGGGCCGACCAGCCGCAACCGCGCCGGATCCATGGTGCGGCCGTGTTCGGCGGCGAGGTCGTTGGCGATTTTCCAGTTCGCGGCCAGCGCGTCGAACCCGAACGGGTTGGTCGCCGCGACGCAGATCATCGCCAGATCGTATTTCCCGGCGAGACGCCCGCCGGACGGTGTGACCGAGCTGACCACCGCCACCTCGGGATACGGCTTCGTGTAGGGGAGAATATGCGCCCGAGCGCCGACGAAATTGTACCAGTCGGTCTTCTCGGTGACGGTCTCGCCCTTGAACAGACGCAGGATCAGGTCCAACGCCTCAGCCATACGATCCCGCTGCGTATCCGGATCGATACCCATCATCAGCGCGTCGGAGGCCAGCAGACCCGGCCCCGCACCGAACATCACCCGGCCCCGCGTATGATGGTCCAATTGAATGATCCGGTTCGCGACCATCAACGGGTTATGGTACGGCAAAGAGATCACGCCGGTCCCGAATTTGATGGACTTCGTCCGTTCGGCCGCCACCGCGATGAACAGCTCCGGGGAGCTGATCAGCTCCCACCCGGCAGAATGGTGTTCGCCGATCCAGGCCTCGTGAAAGCCCAGCTTATCCAGCCACTGCATCAGCTCCAGATCGCGGTCGAGGCAAGCGGAGGGGTTTTCGTCCATCGGGTGAAACGGCGGCAGGAAAGCGCCGTGACGAAGCGGGATGCGGGCCATGTGGGGTTTCTCCGGTTGGGGACAGTTCTCCGAACCCATGTTATCAGGGTTTCCACAACCGGAAACCACCGCGCCCCAATCCATGTCCGAAACCGTCACCCGTATCGACCGCCGAGTCTGGACCATCGCCGCCGCCTGCACCATGGGCCCGCTGATGTCCGGCCTGGATGCGACGATGGTGAACGTGTCGCTCGACACCATCGGGCGCGCGTTCCAGGCGCCTCTGGGGCTGATCCAATGGGTCACCAGTGCGTATCTTTTGGCACTGGCGCTGGCCTTGCCGCTCAGTGGCTGGTTGGTGGACCGTATCGGTGCCCGCCGTATCTTCCTGGCATGCTTCGCCGCTTTCGTCGTGTGCTCGATGCTGTGCGGCGGCGCGCGTTCGGTCCGGTTGCTGATTGCTTGCCGTGTTCTTCAAGGCATCGCCGGCGGTTTGCTGGCGCCGATGATGCAGATGATGATGGCGCGCCATGCCGGCAAACATATGGCCCGGGTCATCGGCATCGCCGCCATGCCCGTCATGGTCGGCCAAATGCTCGGCCCCAGCCTTGGGGGGCTGATCCTCTCGTACTCGTCCTGGCGCTGGACGTTCTTCGTCAATGTGCCCGTGGGGTTGCTGGGGATCGCATTCGCCTGGACCGTGCTGCCGCGCGATGAGACCGTGAGTCCGCGCCGGTTGGATGTCGCCGGGTTCGCGATGGTCTCCCCGGGTTTGGCGCTGTTGCTGTTCGGACTGGTGTCCGCGGCCCACGGGGAAGGCGGTGCGTCGATTGCCCTTGTCATAAGCGCCGTATTGCTGAGTGCCTTCGCCTTCCGAGCGCTGAAGTGGCCGAGCTCCGCGTTGATCGATCTTCGGCTGTTCGCGGGGAAGACCTTCCGAGCGGCGGCAGCCACCCAGTTCCTGTCGAACGCGATCAACTTCGGCGGACAACTGCTGATGCCGCTCTATTTTCTGAAACTGCGCGAAACACCGCCGGGTCTGGCAGGGTTGCTCCTGGCGCCGATGGCTCTCGGCGTGTTCTTCGCGCTGCCGATCATGGGGCGTCTGAGCGAGCGATATGGTGCCCGCGCTATCTCCGGCGGCGGGGCGGCCATCGCCCTGGTGGGAACCCTGCCGTTCGTGTTCGCGGGGACCAATATGCCGCTCCCCATTCTGGCCATCGCGCTTCTGGTGCGGGGCTTCGGTGTCGGTTCCATCACGTTGCCATCGGCGGCAGCAGCTTATGCGTCGGTCCCCCGTGAGTCGCTGGGACACGCGACGACCGCGATCAACATCTGCCAACGCTTCGGCGGGCCGGTGGGTACGACCGGTTTGGCGCTGGTTCTGCAGTTCGCGCTTGCCAACACGGTGCTCCCCGCAACCGCTTACACTTGGACGTTTTGCGTGCTCGCGGGGCTGGCGGCGGCGGCGATTCTGGCGGCCTCGCAATTGCCCGGCGCGGGGAGTCGTGCCTAAGCTGGGAGCAATCAACGCACCACGAGAGGGAACCAAGCCATGAGCGGCGAAAATTGTCTAGCCGGTCTGAAAATCCTCGACCTGACCCAGTTCGAGGCCGGCCCATCCTGCACCGAAGCCCTCGCTTGGCTCGGCGCCGATGTTGTGAAAGTGGAGAATCCCGGTTTGGGCGATCCCGGCCGTTCGTCCGGCCGCACCAGCGCCGACAAGGATGCCAACTACTTCCTGCAATACAACTCGAACAAGCGTTCGGCCGCGGTCAATCTGAAGGATCCGCGCGGGCTGGAGATCGTTAAGAACCTCGCCAAACAGGCCGACGTGATGATCGAGAATTTCGCCCCCGGCGCGATCGAGCGGCTGGGGCTGGGTTACGACGTGGTGAAAGCCATCAACCCCGGCATCATCTTCTGCCAAATCAAAGGCTTCGGCACTGGCAGCCCGTTCGAAAAGGGCTTGGCGTTCGACATGATTGCTCAGGCCTGCGGCGGCCTGATGTCCATCACAGGCGAGGAAGACGGCCCGCCCTGCAAACCCGGCGCGACCATCGGCGACACCGGCACCGGGATGCTGATGGCGATCTCGATCCTCGGGGCCTACATCCGCAAGCAGCGCACCGGCCAGGGCGAGCACCTGCAACTCGCGATGCAGGACTCCATCATGCACTACATCCGCAACGCCTTCGCCTACATGGAGCGTACCGACGGCAAACCCGCGCCACGCGCCGGTTCGAAGACGGTCGGCGGCGGCAACCCGCCGATCGGGGTTTATCCCTGCAAAGGCGGCGGCCCGAACGATTACGTTTACGTCTACACCTCGGCCGCGAACCCGGAGCACTGGACGCGTCTGCTGAAGGTGATGGGACGCGACGATCTGATCGGCGATCCGCGTTATGCGAATCCCGCCGCGCGGACCGAACGGCGGGAAGAAGTCGATGCCATCGTGGCCGAGTGGACGCGCAAGCACGACAAGGTGACGGCGATGCAACTGATCAGCGGCGCGACCATCCCGTCCGGTGCGGTGCTGGATACACGCGAACTCGCGGACGACAAGTCGTTCGAGGAACGCAAAATCCGCCAGACCATGAAGCACCCGGCCAACGGCGATTACGTCATGAGCGGTTGGCCCGTCCGATTTGGCGGCACACCGCCCGCCGTCGGTCCGGCACCACTGCTGGGGCAACACTCCGGCAACGTGCTCGCGGATTGGCTGAATCTGGACAACGATGTCATCGGCACGCTGAAAGCCGAAAAGGTGATCGTGGAATGAAAACGCAATTCTGTACCGTACAGGACGAAGGGCGTGTGCGGATTGTCACGCTCAACCGCCCGGAAGTGCTGAACGCGCTCCATGCCGATGCCAACGACGAATTGGCGGCGGTGTGGGACGAATTCGCGACGCGCGACGATTTGTGGGTGGGGATTGTCACCGGAGCCGGCGAGAGAGCTTTCTCCGCCGGGAACGACCTGAAAGTTCAGGCCGCCGGGAAACGCCGGCCGAACGGGCCGCGCGGTTTCGCCGGAATCACGCATCGGTTCGACATGTTCAAACCGATGATCGCCGCGGTGAACGGCGTTGCGATGGGGGGAGGGTTCGAGACCGCTCTGGCCTGCGATATCATCATCGCGGCGGAGAACGCGGTCTTCGCGCTGCCCGAACCTCGGGTCGGGCTGATCGCGGGTGGCGGCGGCGTGCACCGGCTGCCGCGCTCGATCCCGATCAAGCAGGCCATGGGCATGATCCTGACGGGACGGCGGGTGCCGGCGCGGGAAGGTTTCGAACTCGGGTTCGTGACCGAGGTCGTGCCGGAAGGGCAGGCCCTGGAAGCCGCGAAGCGCTGGGCGGCGATGATCCTGGAATGCTCGCCGAAAGCGGTGCGGGCATCGAAGCAGGCATCCTACCTGGGCTTGGACGAGCAGAAGCTGGAAACGGCGATGCGGTCCGTTTATCCGGCGCAGCAGGAAAACATCGAGAGCCAAGATTACATCGAAGGTCCGAAGGCTTTCGCCGAAAAGCGCAAGCCAAACTGGCAGAACAAGTAAGGGAATTCGGGAATGGGGATCCACATCCACAATCTGTACTGCGACGCCAATGGCGAATCGCATTGGCGGGACGTTCAGATCGAGTGGGCACAAGAGGGGCCAGAGGGAAAAACCTCGGTCCGCGAACCTGCCTACGGGATCATCTTCCGCCAAACGCAGGCGGAGCATGACCGGCCGTGGCATCCCGCGCCACGCCGGCAATATATTGTCAATCTCGACGCTGGGGTGGAACTGACCTCCAGCGACGGAGAGTCACGCAAGATCGGGGCCGGTGAGATCATCCTCGTGGAAGACACCTCCGGTAAAGGTCACCTGTCGAAATCGATTAACAACCAGATGCGGCATTCCATCTTTTTGCCGATCGAACCCTGAGGGAAACGTACCATGCGCATTCACAACATCTACGTCGACGACGCCGGCGAAACCCACTGGCGCGATATCGAAGTCGAATGGGTCCAGGAGCGGAACGGTAGTAAGCTGTCCGATCGTCTGCCCGCCACCGGCATCATCTTCCGTGAGACGTCCGGCGACTACGACCTCAGCTGGCACCCGGCGCCGCGCCGCCAGTACATCATTAACCTCGATGGCGGTGTGAAGATCACCGCCAGCGACGGTGAGTCTCGGGAAATCGGGGCTGGCGAAGTCATCCTTGTGGAAGACGTGCGCGGCAAGGGGCATTTGTCGCAGGCGATCGGCGGCAAAATGCGTCACTCGATCTTCGTGCCAGTCGAATAAGCAATCGGTTATTGCGCGGTGTCGCTCAGCGGCACCGCCGCGAACGTCGCGGCCAGCGGGAAATCCAAATTCCAGGCGGTGCCGAGATCGGTCGCGATATTCCAGCCGGCCGGTGCGGCGATATTCGAATAATTGTCCGTCACCGCGTTGCCCCGCCCGATGGTCGTTCCACCGTACGGATAATACAAACCGCAAGACGCCGATGGATTGGCAAGCGCGCTCGCAAGCGTGAGAAGCAGGTGGGTCGCATCGATCCTCGCGCACGCGGTGGCGCTAATAATATTTCCCGGCGCGGCCACCGAACCGCCGTCCATAACGGCGAAACCAATACCGTTCGCAGCTTGCAGCGGTACCTTGAGATCGTTCCCCGCGTCGTGCTGTATCGTCAGCATGATCGATGTGTTGGACTGTCGGTAAGCATGAACGATCCGAGGACCGCCCGCCACCGGAACGCCGCTCGGAATAGACGCGATGGAATCCGCCGCACCCGCGGCGATCAAGGCGCGGGCGACAACTGGCGCCGCCAACCTGGCAAACCGCTGATTGTCCAAGCTGTCGCCTCCTGTCGCGATGCCGGTCGTGGGATCCCACGAGGAGCCGCGCGGGTTGCTGTCGGACGTCTGCGGATTGCCGACGATCACGTTCTGTGTTGGGTCGGCCGCCAGCGAGGCCACTGCTGCGCGATGCATTTGCATCCCGCCGGCGCCCCCGTAGGGGATCGCGTTCCACCAAATCAGCGGCAAATTGGCGGGGGGCCGGTTGAGCATGCCGCGTTCGAGGCTCAAGAAGCGCTTTGCCGCCGATGTGAACGTGGTCAGCTCCGAATAGCTTCGGAGACTGTCGGTCTCATTCCAAGGCCAAACGATCGCGCATATGTCGCTGGCGTCGGAGACAGCAAGTGCTTGCTGGACGGCTTGTCCGTCCGTCCCGAGGCTCCAAGCGGACGGATCGGAGCCGTCGCCGGGGTTCTGTAGAAAGCTTCCGGGATAATTACCGTTGGATACGGCGTATATGCCGTGCCCGCTCTGCATCGTGTAGCTGGTCGGGCTGCCGGTCGAAGCGACAACGCCGTAGGACAGCGCGCCTGTGTGCCAGGCAATGCCTTGGGCGAGCAACCCGGCCGCGCCATCGTTCAGGGCGTAGTTGATGGAATTCGATTGGCCGTCGATCAGAAGCAGAATGCTTCGGCGGGTGCCGCGATACCAGCGAGTCGCATAGGACAATACAGTGGCGACCTCAGAGGGGGTCAGGGCACGTTGCCAACATGCCGCCTCGTGGAACCAACATTGCGCGCCACCGAGCAGCGTACCGTCGTGGAGGAAAAGGGTGGGGGCGGTGGACGAAGGCATCGCAGGCGTCGGTGCTCCCGACGCGACTTGGGTGCCGTCGAGCCAAGCGTTGATACCGTTGCCCGGCTGATATTGCAGGATGATCGAATGCGTATGCCGACGCGTTAGAACCGGGGTTAAGACAGTCTGACTGGTTCCGGGACAAAGGACCAACCGATTGGCACCTCCCAGACTATCGGCCTGCAACAGCGGCGTGGTGCCGGCCGTGAGTAGCGTGACCGGATTCCCGTCGCGTCCCGAGCCCTGACGCCAATTCGGGCGCGACCAAACCAACAGCCATGTCCAGGCAGAGGTCCAGTTGACGACAGTGCCCGGAACCTGAAACCCGCTATCCGGGTCGAGGCCCGGCGTGACTGGATTGGGGCTACCGGCAAATCGGCCCAAGCCCCCCAGCAGGCCGGCCAATCGGGGCGTTCCGTTCGGCAGGCCGCTTGGCGTGGCGAAAGAATAAGGCGTCATGGGGTGTCCGGCGGTGGACAGGTCCTGGACGCTGCCCACCGCTTGATTCCAACCGGCGACCGGGGTTCCGGATGGACCGACAAGATGTGTCGGCACACCCGCATCCCACCAGCCGCCGAGGCCCGTTACCGCCGTCAAAGACGTGCCCGAGGTTCCGGCCGTTGGAGCGGTGGCCCCCATCGGTTGCCACAACGCCACGTGACCGTCACCCATTGCCATCGGCCGGCCGGGTCCAACCAAGATCATACTCATTCAGGTTACCGTGAAGGAGGAGCTGTATACGGTCGGCGCACTGCCGTCGGTGCCCGCTGCCCATGCGAACCAGGTGCCCGCCGTGGGCGGGGTGGGGACATAGGCGCCCCAAAGATCCGTATTGACGTTGGCACCGGCGGTCCAACTGGTCGGTTGCACGGTGGACGAGGTAGAGAAGCCGAACTGCACGGCCGCGGTGGAGGGCGAAACATGGACGTTAACGCCAATTGCCCCCGATCCGTGCGTGTAACTTCCGAACGGTGCGACGTTCCAGACAATGGACGATACGGCCCCAGCCGGCGCAGCGGTCGTTGCGGTCATAACCAGCGACGTCGGACCCGCCCCGGCCGCATTGATACCGAAGACGCTGAAATCATAGGATGTCCGGCTGGAAAGACCGCTGACTATCGCGGTAGTGCCGCTGATGCCCGTCATGGTGCCGGTCCATGCCGTTCCGCCGGTTACGCGGTATTGAACCGTATAGCTGGTTGGCGCGCTGCCGCTGGAGGGCGCTTGCCAAGTCAGCTGGACACTGGCCGAGGTAATGGTCCCCGCCGTCAGCCCGGTCACGATGCCGGGGGTGCTGCTGATCGCCGAGGTCGCGATGGTGAATATCGTGGAGCCTATTCCCGATCCCGCTGCATTCGTCGCGAACACACAGAAATCGTACGATGTGTTCGATGTCAGCGATGTCACCGAACATCCGGGGCTGGTAAGCGTTTGGTTCAGCACAGACCACACCGATGTCCCGGTCGGCCTGAATTGCACCTGATATCCCGTCGGTACCGGTCCTGTCGCCGGCGCCACCCATGTCAGGACGATGCTGCTGGTGGTCTGCCCCGAACTGGTCAAACCGGTCACTTGGCCGGGGACGGAGGGCGCCGTTCCGCCATCCCCCATGAAGGCATACACTACGGTTCCGGCGGAATATGTCAGGCATCTCAGGGTCGCGGCCTGGCCTGGGGCGAGTGTCGAAACACCGGAGGACGTGACGATGGATCCGGCAAAGGCCACCGAACCCGAACTGAGATTAACGATCTCGCACTGAAATCCATTGCCCATATTGGCCGTCACCGGACTGAGCGTGACAGGCTGGCTACAGACCAAAACGCGGGCATTGTGCACGGTGCCGTCCAGGGTGGTATTCGCCGAAATCTCGACGACTGGCGTCTTGGCGGTTACCAGTTTTCCCTGAACCCAGGGCCAGATCGCGCTGAATGTCTGGCTGAGCATCGTGTTGCTGCCTTGGGCGACCCAAAAGGTATCGCCATCGGAGACGGCTGCCGCCGGTTGGGCATGGTCGATGGTCTCGCCATTGATCAGGCTGGAATACGCGATCGCGT
>Ga0214182_1000571_pt1 | contig 13702 bp, 9 predicted proteins | sample TroBogEpilimnion_8_FD_153020 | JGI IMG/M metagenome (GOLD analysis project Ga0214182, IMG submission 153020) | Freshwater microbial communities from Trout Bog Lake, WI - 14NOV2007 epilimnion | ecosystem: Environmental > Aquatic > Freshwater > Lake > Epilimnion/Euphotic zone | place: Trout Bog... | reverse complement strand
CGGCACCGCAAGTCGTGGGTGGCGGGCCTGCGCCCGCCATGACGATTTTCGGCGACGGAGCCTGATCGCGGGCATCGGCCTCCCCGCCATCCCGCCGCATGGCGTAGGGGGATAACGACCACAAAAACGCATCCAAACTCCCCGGCAATGCCAAAACGGCCTTCGCATTCTCCCGCACCGAATAAATCTTCAACCGGTTGCGGATCAGCCCCGACCCGGCGATCAGCGCTTCCAGTTCCGCATCCGTCATCGCGGCCACGCGAGGAATATCGAACCCGTGATACGCCTCCCGATACGCATCGCGGCGCATCAGGACCGAACGCCAGGACAATCCGGCCTGGGCACCCTCCAGAGTCAGCATCTCGAACAACTTCGTATCGTCGTGTTCGGGCACGCCCCATTCGGTGTCGTGATAAGCCTGCATCGTGGGGTCGTTGGCGGTGGCCCAGGCGCAGCGGGGAAGGGTTGGGTCGATCATGCGCTTACCGTTGAAACAAAGCGGGCTTCGGAGTTGCCCCCGAAGCCCTGGCATTGTTTATGACTGTCCGTTTCCGGACCGGAGTAATTTATGCCGCCGCGTCCGCGCCGGCAATCCGAGTCTCGGTGTGGGAAGCCAAGGAACAATGAGACACTGGATCACCTCCTTTCGGTTGGTTGAAGACAGACGGAGTGTGACGCGCCTTTTCGCGCCGGTGCAAGCGATTCCCGCACGATTTATGCCGGGGCCGTCATTTTTTCGCGGCGGCGATGCCAACCTTCCATCAATTGAAACACCGTGGCCGCGGTTTCCTCGATGGAACGGCGGGTGACATCGATCACCGGCCAGCCGTGGCTGGTGCACAGGCGGCGCGCCCACAGCAATTCCTTCTTCACCGCGTCTTCGTCGATGTAGTCCGTGCCGCCCTGACGCGCGAAGCCGGCCGCGCCGTTGGCGCCGATCAGTTTCAGCCGGTGGCGGCGGATTTCGATCAGGGCGTTGTCCTCCAACGTCAGGCCGATCACCGGGCAGCGCGCGTTGAGCAGCCCCGGCACCTCCGGCGCCCCCGGCACCAGCGGCACGTTGGCGGCCTTGATGCCGCGATTGGCCAGATAGAAGCAGGTAGGCGTCTTCGAGCTGCGGGACACGCCGACCAGGATGACATCCGCCTCAGCGAGGTTGGTGTGCGCCTGCCCGTCGTCGTGCGCCAACACGTAGTGCATGGCGTCGATGCGTTTGAAGTAGTCCGTGTTCATCACGTACTGCTGGCCGGGCTTGGCGGTGGCTTTCTCCCCCAGATAGGCCTGCAGCATCGTCAGAACGGGGTCGAGCACGTTCACGATCGGCAGATTGAGCTGCTGGCAGGTTTTCTCCAGCTCGGCCCGCAACCCTTGATCGACGATCGTGGACAAAACGGGGCCGGGTTCGGCCTCTATCCCCTCGATCACCCGGTGCAGTTGGAAGCGGGAGCGGATCATGTTCCAGCGGTGATGAATCACGTCGGCATGCTTGAACTGCACGATCGTGGCGCGCGCCATCGTGTTCAGGGTTTCCCCAGTAGCGTCGGAAACCAGATGCAGATTGATGCGGTGGGTGTCGTCCATGCCCCGATGCTATGCCCCTACCTGGACCTGTCAATCGGGGTTAGGCTGACGCGCCAACCAGCGAGAGGCCGCCATGACATACGTCGCCCCGAACTCCGTCCAGGCGCGGGATATCGCCAGCATTGTACATCCGCAGACCAATCTGGTCGCGCACATGGAACAAGGGCCGCTGGTCATCGGCCAGGGCAGCGGCTGCTTCGTCACCGACGACAGCGGCAAGGAATATTTGGACGCCGCCGCCGGCCTCTGGTGCGCCTCCCTCGGCTACGCCTCCGAACGCTTGGCCCGCGTCGCCTACGAACAGATGCGTAAGCTTGGCTATTACCACCTGTATCGCGGCACCACGAACGACAACAGCGTCGATCTGGCGGAAAAGCTGCTGGCGATCGCGCCGGTGCCGATGAGCAAAGTGCTGTTCCAATGTTCGGGATCCGAGGCCAACGACACCGCGATCAAGCTCGTATGGTACTACCACCACGCCATCGGCAAGCCGAACAAACGAAAGATCATCGGCCGCAAGATGGGGTATCATGGCAGCACCACGGCCTCCATCAGCGCGTCCGGCAAGGCCGACATGCATGCCGATTTCGGCCTGCCCTTCCCGGGGTTCGTGCACACGGAATATCCGCACTACTACCGCGACCACCACGAAGGCGAGTCCGAGGAACAATATGCGACCCGCCTCGCCGACGCCTTCGAACAGCTGATCCTGCGCGAAGGCCCCGAAACCTGCGCCGCCTTCATCGGCGAACCGGTGATGGGCGCCGGAGGGGGTCTGCCGCCGCCCCGCACCTACTGGGAGAAGATGCAGGCCGTCATCCGCAAATACGACCTGCTGTTCATCGCCGATGAAGTCATCTGCGGCTTCGGCCGCACCGGCAACATGTGGGGCAGCCAGACCTACGACCTGAAACCGGACATGATCTCCTGCGCCAAGGCGCTCTCGGCCGGGATGCAGCCGATTTCGGCCCTGATAATCAACCAGCGCGTCTTCGGCGCCATGCTCGACGAAAGCCGCAAGCTTGGCAATTTCGCCCACGGCTTCACCTATGCCGGCCACCCCGTGACCACGGCGGTGGCGCTGGAGACGCTGAAAATCTACGACGAAATGGATATGATCGGGCACGTCCAACAGGTCGGTCCGTACATGCAGACCGCGCTCGGCAAGCTGATCGATCACCCGCTGGTGGGCGAGGTCCGCGGCATCGGCATGATCGTCGGTATCGAATTGGTCGCGAACAAGGAAACGCGCGCGCTGTACGACCCCGCCCGCAAGGTCGGCGCCACGGTGGACAAATACGCAAGGGAACACGGCCTGATCTGCCGCCTGATCGGCGACCGCGTGGCGTTCTCCCCACCGCTGATCGTCACCGAAGCTGAAATCGATCAGATCGCCAGCCGGCTGCGGCAGGCGCTGGACGACACCTGGGCCGAAATCCGCGGCCATTGAGGGGCATGTTCGCGCACCTGTTTCATCGCAAGCCGGCCGCCGCCGCGTGCACGGCCGATACCGGCGCCTTGCACGAACAAGGCTCGTTGCCGGCGCCGGACCTGTTTCGCGCCCTCGGCTGTTCCCCGGACGGCCTGACCGACGCGGAGGCCGCCGCTCGGCTGGCCCGCGTCGGCCCCAATCTCGTCGCCCGCGAACAGCCGCAATCCATCCCGATGGAGCTGCTGGGCCGCGCCCGTAATCCACTGAATTTCCTGTTGTTGTCCCTCGCGGGCGTCTCCTGGGCCACGGGCGACTCACGCGCCGCAATCGTCATCGTCCTGATGGTGGTCCTGAGTGTCTCGCTGGCCTTCGTGCAGGAACACCGCTCCAACAAAGCGGCGGCAGCGCTGCGGGCGATGGTGCACACCACCGCCAGCGTGCGGCGCGGCGGCGCGTTCAAGGACGTGCCGCTGGATACGCTGGTGCCCGGCGACATCGTGCGCCTGTCGGCCGGCGCGCTGATCCCGGCCGATCTGCGCCTGCTGACCAGCAAGGACCTGCACGTCAACCAATCCGCTCTGACCGGAGAGGCGATGCCAGTCGAAAAGCAGGACACGCCGCCGGTAACCCCAACGGAAAATCCGCTGGACTCCCCGAACCTGTGCTTCATGGGCAGCAACGTCCTCAGCGGATCGGCGACCGGCGTCATCCTGCGGACAGGGTCGGGCACCACGTTCGGGCAGCTCGCCGACAGCATGGTCGGCACGCGGGTGGAAACCGCGTTCGACAAAGGCGTCAGCCGGTTCACCTGGCTGATGCTGCGCTTCATTATCGTGATGGTACCGGCCGTCTTTTTGATCAACGGCCTGACCAAGGGCGATTGGCTGGAAGCGCTGCTGTTCGCCACCGCCGTCGCCGTCGGCCTGACGCCGGAAATGCTGCCGATGATCGTGACTGTGAACCTCGCCAAAGGCGCCCTGGCGATGGCGCGCAAACGGGTGATCGTGAAGCGGCTGAATTCCATCCAGAATTTCGGCGCGATGGACGTGCTGTGCACCGACAAGACCGGCACGCTGACGCAGGACCGGATCGTTCTGCAATACCACCTGGATTTCGAGGGCCAGGAATCCCGCGAAGTGCTGGATTACGCCTTCCTCAACAGCCACTACCAGTCCGGTCTGCGCAACCTGCTGGACGAAGCCGTTCTGGCCTACGTGCAACGCCCGGAATACGCCGACATCGTTCCGCGCTACACCAAAGTCGACGAAATGCCGTTCGACTTTCAGCGCCGGCGCATGTCGGTCGTGCTGGATCGCGGCGACGGCACGCATCTGCTGATCGCCAAGGGCGCCGTCGAGGAAATCTTCGCCGTTTCCGATCATTACCGGTTGGGCGATACCGGCGGCCCCCTCGACCCCCAGCATTTCGACGACGCCAAGCGGGAGATGGAAAAGCTCAATACCCAGGGCTTCCGCGTCGTCGCCGTCGCCTGCAAGGAAATCGCCGCTGCGAAATCCGCCTACACTGTCGCCGACGAGTCCGGCCTGACGCTGCTGGGCTATATCGCCTTCCTCGATCCGCCCAAGGAAACCGCCGCCCCGGCCATCGCCGCGTTGAACCGGTCCGGCGTCAGCGTGAAAATCCTGACCGGCGATAACGACACGATCACCCGAACCGTCTGCCGGCAGGTGGGCATGACGGTCGATCGCGTCGTTCTGGGCAACGAAATCGAAGCGCTGAGCAACGAGGCGCTGGGCACTTTGGCCGAACAGGTCAGCGTGTTCGCGAAGATGACCCCGGCACAAAAGGCGCGTGTGATCGCTGCGCTGCAATCGCGCGGCCACGTCGTGGGCTACATGGGCGACGGCATCAACGACGGACCCGCGCTCAAAGCCGCCGACGTCGGAATTTCCGTCGATACCGCCGTGGATATCGCCAAGGAATCCGCCGACATCATCCTGCTGGAAAAAAGCCTCGCAGTGTTGGGAGACGGCGTGCTGGAGGGGCGGCGCATCTTCGGCAATATCGTCAAATACATCAAAATGGGTGCCAGCTCCAATTTCGGGAACATGTTCAGCGTGTTGGGCGCCAGCATTTTCCTGCCGTTCCTGCCGATGGCCCCGATCCAGGTGCTGACCAACAATCTGCTGTACGATTTTTCCCAGACCACGATCCCGACCGATACGGTGGACGATGAGTATTTATCGGTACCGCGCCGCTGGGATATCGGCAACCTGACCCGGTTCGTGTTGCTTATCGGTCCCATCAGCTCGATCTTCGATTACGTCACCTTCGGCACCATGCTCTATGTGTTCGGCGCTTGGGACAATCCCGGCCTGTTTCAGGCGGGGTGGTTCGTGGAATCGCTGCTGACGCAGACGTTGATTATCCATATCATTCGCACCGCTCGCATTCCGTTCGTGGAAAGCCGAGCGAGCACGCCGTTAATTATGACCACCGTTATCATCGTTGCGATCGGCGGCGCGATTCCCTACACGCCGCTGGGCGGGATGCTGGGGTTCGTGCCGCTGCCCGGGCTTTATTGGGTTTGCGTGACAGCGATGATGTTGGCCTATGCCACGCTGACGCACATCGTGAAGATGTGGTTCGTGCGGCGGTGGGGGATGTAGAGGAAAGATCGAATGCCGGCACCGATCCAACCACCCGCCAGGTTTTTCCCTTGGGCGCTGCTGTACGCCCTTCTGATCGCCTACAGCAGCACCATCGTCGGACCGACCGGCATGCACTACGTCCCGATGGATTCCACCGAGGCCTGGAGCCAATTCCTCGCGCGCGCCTTCGTATGGGTCGATAACGGGTCCGACCAGCGGGCGGACTGGATGGGCAATTTGTCCATGTACGTTCCGTTCGGGTTCCTGCTGACCGGCATGTTGTGGCCCCGGCGCGGTGCCTCGCTTGGCAAGGGCTTGGCGATGATCGTGGCGTTCGCGATCGGGGTGGGGTTTCTGCTCGCGGTCAAATATGCCCAAATCTATTTCCCGCCCCGCACCGTCACGCTGAACTACGTCGTCGCGCAGAGCGTCGGCACCGCTACCGGAACGATGGCATTCGCGCTGACGCATGGCGCTTTGTCGGAACGGGTGTGGCACGATGCCAACGGCAGCCGCGACAACCTGCGCACGCTGCTGCGGCTTTATGCTGTCGCGTTATCGGTTTTCCTGCTGATGCCGCTCGACTTCGCGCTGAGCACCGAAGATCTGCTGGCCGTCGCGCAACGGCTGCCCACGGTGCTGTTCGCGATGCCCGGCGCGGGCCGGCCAGCGGTGGTGCAGGCGGTGGCGCTGGCCGCCAGTGCCGCGGCCGTGGCGCCCCTCGGCCTTTTGATGGTGCTGGCGCCGCGCGGACGCAACCGGCCTTTCGGCATCGCGATGGTGCGCGGCACCGGATGGATCTTGGTGCTGTTCGGGCTCGCGGCCCTGCTGCTCAGCGGCGCGCCAACACTGGTATCGTTGCTATGCCGCATAATCGGCATCGGTGCCGGAGCCGGCATCATGCGCTGGCTGGTGCGGCAAGACCCCAGGCAGTTACGCCGGCTGCTGCGCATCTGGTCGTTGCTGCTGCTACCATTCTATCTGTTGGTACTTTTGGCGGTGAACGGGTTGCTGTCCACCCATTGGCGCGACCCCGTCGAGGCCGTCGGCGACATCCATATGCGCGCGCTACTGCCGCTGTTCGATTATTATATCGTCACCAAGGCGGACGCGGCGAAGAACATCGTCGGACATCTGGTCATGTATGCACCGCTGGGGATGTTCGCGTGGTCGCGCGGCTACCGGCCCGGTGCGGGATGCGTCTGGGCCATCCTCCTAGCCCTCGGCGTCGAGGCCGCTCGGTATTTGCGGCCGGGGTTGGAAGGCGACGTCAACGCGGTGGCGGTCGCGGGATTGGCCGCCTTGTTCGTCGGCCGCCTGATGCCCGCGGTTTGGCGGATGCTGGAGGGCGCGATGCGTCCGGCAGCCGCGATCGCCGGTCAAGAGCAGGCGCCGGGTTGGCGGGAACGGGCGGCGACGCGCCAGTTGCGCGCCCAGGCGCACGCGGTGGCAGAGGACGACGCGGAACAGTTTTAGGCCTTTCGCTTCCGATCCCACGGTTATGTCGGACGCGTCGAGCCGATGTCATACCAACCGCCCTAACCGTTGACACGTGTGGCGACGCCCCCACCGCGTCATGCGCGGACGTGATCCGCGCACCCCAAGCGGAACAATTCCGCGATTTTGTACCGCTTGGGGTGGCCGGATCGAGTCCGGCCATGACGGCATTTTGGTCCGAGTTATGGGTCGAAAGTTCGGTCTGTTGGTATCACATCCGCGACGGCAGCCACAGGGCGATAACCGGGAACAGAATCAAAATCGCCAGCCGCACCAGATCGGTCGCCACGAACGGCAGCACGCCTTTGAAGATCGTGGAGAAACTGACGTCCTTCACGACCGTTTTGATGACGAACACGTTCATCCCCACGGGCGGGTGGATCAGCCCCAATTCCACCGTCATCACGATGATCACCCCGAACCACACCGGATCGAACCCCAGCGCCGTGACGACGGGGAAAATGATCGGCACGGTGAGAATGATCATCGCCATCGCGTCCATCAGGCACCCGAGCACGAGATACATGCCCATGATGAGCATCAGGACGCCGTAGCGGCCGAGGCCCAGGCCGGTCACGAACTCGGTCACGTTCTGCGGGGTTTGCGTGACGGTCAGAAAATATCCGAACAGAATGGCGCCGATCAGCACGGTGAAGACGGCGGCGGCGGTGCGGGTGGCCTGCAACAGGCATTGCAGGATGTCGTCGCGCGACAGGCGGCGGCGGGCGATGCCGATCAGGAACGATCCGCCGGCCCCCATGCCGCCGGCCTCGGTCGGGGTGAACAGCCCGCCGTACAGGCCGCCGATGACGAACACGAACAGCAGGATCGGTGCCCAGATGTCTTTCAGGGCCTGACAGCGTTCCGCCCAGGTTGACACGGGCACGGTCGGCAGCCAGCCGGGGCGGATGACGCCGATCAGGAAAATCGTGCCCATATACATGCTCACCGCGAGCAATCCGGGAAACACCCCAGCCATGAACAGCTTGCCGATATCCTGCTGGGTGATCAGCCCGTACACCGCCAGAACGATGGATGGCGGAAACATCGCGCCCAGTGTGCCCCCGGCGGCGATGACGCCGGTCGCGAAGGATTGCGGGTAATTGAAGCGCCGCATTTCCGGATAGGCGACCGTGGAAAAGGTCGCAGCGGTGGCGACGGACGATCCGCTGATCGCGGCGAACCCGGCGCAGGCGGCGATGGTGGCCAATCCCAGCCCGCCGCGCCAATGGCCGATGAAGGTATTGGCGGCACGAAACATCTCCCGGCTCATGCCCGATTTCGAGACGAAGGCGCCCATCAGCAGGAACATCGGGATGACGCCGAAGGTATAATCGGTGACGATCCGCATGGATGTCTGCCCAACCATTTTCAGCGCCGGTCCGCCGCCGACGAGGTATCCGAAGCCGCTGACCCCGATCAGCCCCATCGCCATGCCGACCGGCACGCGCAGCAGCATCAAAACGAACAGCGTAACGAAGCCGATAACGGCGACGGCGTCGGGGGAGAGTTCCATGCTACTCGGCCACGTCTTCGGGATGGAAAATCAGCCGGTAGGTGCGCACGGCGATCAGCAGCACGGCGGAGACATCGCCGAGCCACGCGACAGCCGCGAACGGCCACGTGGGGATATTGAGGTCGTAGGTCAGCACGTTGTCCCGCCACATGCCGCGCACTTTGTCGAACAGCATGATGGTTTGGACCGTCACGACGAGCAGCAGCACCAGGGTCGCGAAAATATCGATGAACCGCTTGCCGCGCGGGCCGGCGGCGGACCAGACCAGATCGACGGTGATATGGGTGCCGCGATAGCTGGTCGCGGCGATGCCCCAGAAGATCAGAATACCCAGCAGCAGCTTGCCGAAATCGTAGCTGTCGGGGATGGACACGGCGAAGAAGTAGCGCAGCAGCACGCTGACGAAAATATCCAGCGCGACGAGGCCGACGAAGCCGGCGGCGATCCACTCGATCCCGTCGATAAAGCGGTCCATCCGGCTGGGCACGGTCATTCCGACAGCGCCCCGTATTTGCGCAAGGACGCGGTCAGGTCGCCGAACACCACGGCGGGATCGGCCTTTTTCACCTGCGAGGCCCAACGGGTTTTCAGGGGTTCGGCGGCTTTGCGCCACGCGGCGATCTGATCCGGCGTCAGCTGGTAGACCTCATGATTCGGCATCGACGCCAGTTTGACGTGGCCTGCTTCCTCGAACGCCGTCCAAGGCGCGGCGATCTTCGCGGCCCATTCGGACGTGCAATGGCTATCGACAACGGCGCGTTGGGCAGCCGACAGGGCGTCGTATTTTCCCTGATTCATCGTCCAGACGAAGGGCATGGAATAAAGCGGTAAATCCATGTGGTATTTCGTCGCGTGATCGATGCCGAACAGCATCAGCGAACCCCAGTTGAAGGTAATCGCGTCGGCGACATGGCGTTCCAGCACATCCCGTGCCTCAGGGGCGGAGGCTTGTACGTTGGTGCCGCCCAACAGGGTGACGAAGGCGCCGATGGTGGCGTTGGCGGGGCGGATTTTCATGCCGCGCAGGTCTTCCGGCGCCACGATTTTTTTATTGCCGTTCAATGTCGCGGGATCGAGGGCGACGACGAGACAAACATGCGTATCGGGCATGTCCAGCGGCGCGTATTTGCGGAACCACTCGTCCATCGCGGGCGTGGCGCCGGTGCCGTTGGAAACCAGGAACGGCAGTTCGGCCGCCCCGGCGATGGGGAAGCGGCCGGGTTGGTAACCGGGGCTGACCCAGCCGAAATCGGCGATCCCGTCGCGCACCATGTCGTAATGGTCGAAGGCTTTGCCCAGTTGTTCGGCCGGAAACAGCGTCGCCTTGATGCTGCCGCCGGAGGCTTTTTCCAAATCCGCCGCCCAGGCTCTCAGTTCGGTATTGATCTGATGCGCGGGTGGTAGCCAGGTGGACAGTTTCAGGCTGACCGGTTTGTCCTGGGCGAAGGCCGGAAAGGCGGTGAGAACCGCGCACAGGACGATCATAAATAACGTCATGGCAGGTTCCGGCCTGCCACCCACGACTTTACGGCAAAAAGTCGTGGGTGGCGGGCCTTCGCCCGCCATGACGTGCAAAAAATGCCGCGGCATCACGGTGCCAGCGCGTCGCGTTTTTTCAGCTCCGCGATCAGTTCTCCATAAACCGCGTCGGCATCGTATCCTTTCACCTGCCCCGCCCATTTCGCCTTCAACGGTTCGGCCGCCTTGCGCCACGCCGCGATTTGTTCCGGGGTCAGGGTGTAGATTTCATGCCCCGCCATCGCCCCGATCTTGTCGTGCCCGGCATGCTCGAAATCGGCCCAAGGGCTGGCGATTTTTTCCGCCCATTCGGTGGTGCAGTGATGGTCGATCACCGCCCGCTGTGCCGGCGACATGGCGTCGTACTTGGCCTGATTCATCGACCACGTGAAAGTCGCGGTCCAGAACGGCATATCCATGTGATATTTCACCACCTTGTCGATCCCGAACAAGACGATGGAGCCCCAAGGGAAGGTGATCTCGTCCGCCACACCGCGTTCCAGCATGTCGCGCGCCTCGGGGGCCGAGGCCTGCACGTTGGTGCCGCCCAACAACGTCACGAACGCGCCCATCGTGGCGTTGGCGGGGCGGACTTTCACGCCTTTGATGTCCTCGGGCAGCATGATTTTGCGTTTGCCGTGCCAAGTGCCGGGGTCCAACACGAAGGCCATGCAAAAATGCGTGTCCTTCATTTCGGCTGCCGCGTATTTTCGGTACCAGGCATCCAGCGCGGCGGTGCCGCCTTTGGCGTTGGCGAACAGGAACGGCAATTCCCCCGCGGCGATGATCGGGAAGCGGCCGGGCTGATAGCCGGGGTTCACGTACGTGGCATCGGCGATGCCGTCGCGCGCCATATCGTAATGGTCGAACGCTTTGCCCAGTTGCTCCGACGGGAACAACGTCGATTTGATGGTGCCGCCGGATTCCTTTTCGATGTCCTCGGCCCAGGCTTTCAGCGCCGGGTTCAGCGGATGCGCCGGCGGCAGCCAGGTGGATAGTTTCAACTGAACGGTTTTGTCCTGCGCGTGGGCGGTTGCCACGCCGAACAACAGTGCGAACGCGGCCAACAGATATCGCAGCTTCATGACAAACTCCCCGTCATGGTCGGGCCTGACCCGACCATCTCAGGCCAACAGGAAAAAGATGGTCGGGTCAGGCCCGACCATGACGCGGGGAGAGGGGCGTTCATACGCCCAACTGCCTCGCCAAATCCTCGATATCCGTCGCCACCACGTCCCAATCCTGGTCCGCCGCGTAATCGCGCTTCTGGTGCGGCCCGTATTCCAGCGGCCTCGGCCAGAACGCCGTCATCAGCCCAGCCTTCCGGGCAGCCCCCAGATCGCCGTTATGCGCGGCGGCCATCATCACCTGCCCCGGCTCCAGGTCCATCAGCTTCGCCACGCCCAAATACGTCTCCGGGTCCGGCTTGAAGTGCATGAACAGGTCGGACCCGAAAATCATGTCCCACGGCAGCCCCGCGTGTTTCGCCATATAGGTCAGCAGCGACACGTTGCCGTTGGACAGCGGCCCGATCACGTATTTCGTCTTCAACCGCGTCAGCCCCGGCACCGAATCCTTCCAGCCGTTCAGCCGGTGCCAGCCGAGGTTGATGTGCACCAGATCGGCCTCATTCAGCCCCTTGATCCCGAAATCCGCCACCAGCTTGTCCAGCGATGCTCGGTGCAGCGCGTCCAGCTTGGTCCAGGGCTGCTCGCCCTTGCGGACCCGGTCCATCGACGGGTGGTAAGCCGCGCGCCACGCATCCACCAGCGCCGGCCAATCGGCGGTCACGCCGCGTTGCGCGCCATAGGCGGACAGATCGGCGATCAGGCTGCCGCGCCAATCGACAACGCTGCCGAAGGTGTCGAAAACGATGGCGACGGGTTTCTTGCTGGGCATGACGTCCTCCGAACTTTGGCGGAACCCAACCCGTATCCGGCGATCCGGTCAAGCGGGGTCAGAAGATGCCGAACAACCCACGCAGAAAACCCGGCGTCAGCATGGTCAGCGGATTCACGAACACCGTGGGGTCGGCCAGCGGGCCGCGGATCGTGTATCGCGCGGCGAACAGGCCGCCGCCTTCCTCGCCCCGGAACAGGTTGCCGAGGACGGGGATTTTGCCCAGCAGCGAATTGAAGAAATAGGCCGGCACGATGGTGCCTTCCAGGTTCGCGGTCTCGGCGGCGAGGTTCAGGGTGCCCTTCGCGGTCATGCCCAAGGATGGGCTGAAGGCGCGCATCTCCTTCAACTCCAGGACATCGTCCGCCAGGGTGAAGGGCGCGGTCAGCGTGGCGAACCCCAATCCGGGACCGCGCACCACGTCGACCAGCCCGTATAACGTCATCGCCTGTAGCAGCTTTCCCAGAGCTGGGGCGCCGCGCACCCGGAAATCGGCGATTTCCAGGCTGCCGGTCAAAGCGTGAGCGGCGTTGCTGTCGTCGTAGGTGCCGCGCACGGTCAACGTGCCGCCTTGGACGGTATGAACCATGTCCGCCCCGCGCAGAAACGCCCCGGCGTCGGAGGATGTCGCCGTCAGTTGACGGATGCCGCGCTCCCGCACGATCGTCACGCCGAACGGCGCGGCCGGTTGCATGGCACCGGCGATATGCAGGCTTTGAAACACCCGCCCGTCATGCGCGGCGTCCACCGTCGCCTTGATCGCGACCGCATCGTTGGCCAGCAGAATACGGCCGAACGACCCTGCCATGGTCCAGGCCGGTCCCGGCGGCGGCTCCGGTTTCGTCTTGTCCCGAGGCGGCGTTTTCTCCGCCATCTTCGCACCGAGGTCCAAGGTCGGACCGTTCAGCGACAGCGCCATCGGCCCACCCACCGGCAGTTCGATCGTCCCGGCGATCTCCGTCTGCCCGAGGATCAGCCGGTCCAGCCGGATCGCGGCGATCCGCCCATCCACGGCCTTGGCTCCGGCGCGCAGGCTCAGTTCGGGGCCATCGACCGCGATGGAATCGATACCGGTCATGCGATCCTGCGCCAGGATCAGGCGAGCGGAGGCCCTGGCCGCCGTGCCAACGGGTTTGCGCCAAGCCAACGGCGCGGCGATCAGCGTCGCCCCGGTCAGATCGGCCTCGATCGCCAGGGCGCCGGCCCCGTTCACCTGCCGCGTCCACACCGCCGAGACAGGCAGCGCCTCCCCGGTCGCCACGTCGCTCGCATCCAGGCCGGCGGCGGCCAATTGGCGCGTGCCGGTTTTGGCCGACACAGCGATGCGCTGGCTGACCGCCGTCGGCTTTTCGGCCTGAAAATCCATCAGGCCGTCGATCTGCGCCGGGATACTCGCGATCTGGCCAGTGCCCTTCAGCGTCAGCCGGTCCTTGTTCGCGACGATATCCAGCATCGCCTGATCCAGGTCGCGACCGGCCGCGACCCCGGTCAGATGACCTTGCCGGAGCTGCGCCGTCGCCTCGATGTCGATCTCATCCAGCGTGACCTTGTTCTCCAGCGGCAGCTTGACCTTCAAGGCGATGGCGGCGTCGCCGCCGGGTTCGCGCAGGTCGATCGGATGGGTCGCGAGCAGCCGCAGCCGCGGTT
>Ga0214182_1000569_pt1 | contig 13788 bp, 11 predicted proteins | sample TroBogEpilimnion_8_FD_153020 | JGI IMG/M metagenome (GOLD analysis project Ga0214182, IMG submission 153020) | Freshwater microbial communities from Trout Bog Lake, WI - 14NOV2007 epilimnion | ecosystem: Environmental > Aquatic > Freshwater > Lake > Epilimnion/Euphotic zone | place: Trout Bog... | reverse complement strand
CCCGAGCCGCGGGGCTCGGGCGCTGGGGGTGAGGCCGGATCGGGCCTACAGAATAAACCGGCTCAAATCCCCCTTCTGTGCCAGCGGGGCCACTTTCTCATTCACATAAGCCGCGTCCACTTCGACCGCCTCTCCGCCGCGATCCGTCGCGGTGAAACTGATGTCTTCCAGCAGCCGTTCCAACACCGTGTGCAACCGGCGGGCGCCGATGTTTTCCACGCGGTCGTTGATATCGGCGGCGAGGTCGGCCAGTGCGTCGATCGCGTCGTCGGAGAACGACAGGTTTACCCGTTCCGTCCCCATCAGCGCGGTGTATTGCTTCAACAGGGAGTGTTCGGGTTCCGTCAGTATCCGTCGCAGATCTTCGCGCGATAGCGGTGCCAGTTCCACCCGGATCGGCAGACGGCCCTGCAATTCCGGCAGCAGATCGGACGGTTTCGCCAGATGGAACGCGCCGGAGGCGATGAACAGCACGTGATCGGTCTTCACCAGACCGTACTTGGTGTGAACGGTCGTGCCCTCGATCAGCGGCAGAAGATCGCGCTGCACGCCTTCCCGCGAGACATCGCCGCCGCGCATGCCGCCTTCGGAGCTGCGGGCGCAGATTTTGTCGATTTCGTCGATGAACACGATGCCGTTGTTCTGGGCGTGATCCACCGCGTCCTTGGCCAGACGGTCGTTGTCCAGAAGGTCCTCGGCCTCTTCTTGTTCCAGCACGCGCCGAGCGGCTTCGACGGTCATGCGGCGCGGATGCTGCTGGCGGCCGCCCATCATACCTTTCATCATCTCGGACAGGTTGATCACTTGGCCCGGCGGCATACCGGGCAGGTCGATCTGGCCGATGGGGTTGTTGGGGGCTTCGGCGACGTTGATTTCGATCTCTTTCTGCTCGAACTCCCCGGCGCGCAGCATGCGGCGGAATTTGGATCGCGTGTCCGCGGCGGCTTCTTCGCCGACCAAAGCGGTGATCAGCCGTTCTTCCGCGTTCAGTTCGGCCTTGGCCTGGACTTCCTTGCGCATGACCTCGCGCAGCATGTTCAGGCTGGCGTCCACCAGATCGCGAACGATGCTTTCGACGTCGCGGCCGACATACCCGACTTCGGTGAATTTGGTCGCTTCCACCTTCAGGAACGGTGCCTGTGCCAGCTTGGCCAGACGCCGAGCAATTTCGGTTTTGCCGCAGCCGGTTGGACCGATCATGAGGATGTTCTTCGGCACGACTTCCTCGCGCATCCCCTCCGGCAGTTGCTGGCGGCGCCAGCGGTTGCGCATGGCGATGGCGACGGCGCGCTTGGCATCGTTCTGCCCGACAATGTAGCGGTCGAGCTCCGACACGATCTCGCGCGGGGAATAGGTGGGAACGTCCATCAGATGGTCTCGAGAATAATGTTGCCGTTGGTGTAGACGCAGATTTGCGACGCGATGGACATGGCTTTGCGGGCGATGTCTTCGGCCGACAGGCCGGGGATGTCGATCAGCGCGCGGGCGGCCGACAGGGCGTAATTACCGCCGGAGCCGATGGCGATGACGCCGTCTTCGGGTTCCAGCACGTCCCCGTTGCCGGTCAGGGTATAGGAATGGGACTTGTCGGCGACCGCCATCATGGCTTCCAGCCGCCGGAGATACCGGTCCGTCCGCCAGTCCTTGGCCAGCTCAACGCACGCGCGTTCGAGCTGGTTGGGAAACCGCTCCAGCTTGGTTTCCAGGCGTTCGAGCAAGGTGAACGCGTCGGCCGTGGCGCCGGCGAAACCGGCGAGCACGGTGCCGCCCGCGCCGATGCGGCGGACCTTGCGCGCGTTGCCTTTGACAATGGTCTGGCCAAGGCTGACCTGACCGTCTCCGGCCATCGCCACCTTGCCGTCGCGCCGGACGCACAGGATGGTGGTGCCGTGCCAGCCGATCGGATCGGCCGGATTGGATGATATGTTCTGCATGACGCTGCTAGATGGCGGTTCGGGGGGGCCGGGGCAAGGCCTTGACGTCGGAAGATCGCAACCTATGTGTATGAAGTAGGTATTTTTACACATGGAACCGCCATGCGAACCAACATCGACATCGACGATACGCTCCTCGCTCGTGCTCAGGCGGCTTGCGGCACATCGACCAAGAAGGCCACGGTCGAGGAGGCGTTGCGCACCATCATCCGCCTGCGAGAACAGGAGGACATTCTCGGTCTCGCCGGCAAAGTCCACTGGGAAGGCGATCTGGAGGAAAGCCGTCTGGGGCGTGGCGCGTAGAAGGTGGTCCTGGTCGATACGACGGTGTGGGTGGACCACCTCAAAAACACCGTAACGCCAGAGGTCGCTTGGCTGCGGCATGCCATCCTGCATCGCACGGCTTCCATTGCTGTTGGCGATCTGGTGCTGTGCGAGGTCTTGCAAGGCCTGTCCACCGAACGGGAGGCCGCGTTGGTAGAGCAGGCGTTGCGCCGATTCGACGTTCTATCGTTGGTTACGCCCGATCTCGCGACGCAATCGGCCGCCCATTTCCGCACCTTGCGCCGGCGCGGGGTGACGGTTCGCAAAACCATAGACATGCTGATCGGCACGTTCTGCATCGCGCACGGGCATGCGCTGCTGCACACCGACCGAGATTTCGATCAGTTGGAGCGGCATCTCGGGTTGCGCGTGGTGCATCCCTGAGACGGTTGGGTTACTCGTGCCGCAAGGCTTCCACCGGGTCCGTCCTGGCCGCGCGCCAACTGGGATACACCGTCGCCAGCAGCGACAGCACCAGACCGAGCACCACGACCCTGACGACATCGCCCCAGTCAATGGTGTCGGGCAGGGAGGTCAGCATGAACACGTTGGAATCGAACACCCGCCCGCCGGTCATGGCCTCGATCCCATGCTGAATGGTGTGGATGTTGCGGCAGAACAGCACCCCGATCGTCGTGCCGATCAGCGTGCCGGACACGCCGACGAACGCGCCGCACATCAGGAAGATGCGCAGGATCGCGCCGCTGCTGGCGCCGATCGTGCGCAAAACGGCGATGTCGGCGCGCTTGTCCTTCACCAGCATGATCAGCGACGAAATTACGTTGAACGCCGCCACCAGCACGATCATGCCCAACACGATGAACATCGTGTCCTTCTGCACCTGCAACACGCCGATCAGCCCGTCGTTGGCGTGCCGCCAGTCGCGCGCCCAGGCCTGCCGGCCTTGCAGCAGAGCGGTCAGAGGCGTGGCGATCCCGTCTACTAGATCGGGGTCGGTCATGCGGATTTCGATGCCCGTGACGGCGTCGGCCTTTTGAAAGAACGCCTGCGCCGACGCCAGCGGCAGGAACACGATGGAATTGTTGTATTCGTTCAGCCCGGCGTCGAAGATCGCCACGACCTTGTAGGCCCGCACCCGCGGAATAGTCCCGAACGCCGTCGCCGCGCCCTGCGGCGATATCACCGTCAGCGGATCGCCGATCCGCAACCGGTAGAAATTGGCGAGGCCCACGCCCACCGCCATCGCGTCGTCGCTCTTAAAGTCGTCCAAGCTGCCGGCCAAAACATTGTCGGCCACGGGCCGCAACGCCCGCAGATCGGCCTGAGTCATGCCCCGCACCAGCCCGCCCCGCGACCCGCCGCTGTTGGTTGTCAGCAGCGCTTGCCCATCCAGCACCGGGGTGACGGAGGCGACATGCGGCAGCGCCTTGATACCCGCGACCAACGGCGGGTAGGCGTCGATCTTCTGACCCGCGTAGGCCTCGACCGTCACATGCCCGTTCGCGCCCAGAATGCGGGACACCAACTCGGTTTGAAATCCGCTCATGACGGATGTCACGACGATCAGCGTCGCGACGCCCAGCGCGATGCCGACAAGCGAAAAGATCGCGATGATGGAAACGAACCGCTCGCCCTTGCGCGCCCGAAGGTAGCGGGCGGCGACCATGCGTTCGAAGGGGGAGAACATGGTCATGCGGCTGTGCCACTCGTTTTTCGGGGGCGTGGCGGACGGGGCGTGAATACGGGAATGGCGCGTTTCATGTACTCGTCGAACATTGGCACGGTGAACGCGGTATCGCCGTGGGCCGGGGCATAGGCCATGCCTTTCAGGATGACTTTGGAGCGTATCGGTGCCACCTGCTCGACCGGCCGTTGCATGATCGCTGCGATATCGCCGGACCGGTGCGACTGAGGCCCTAATTCGGCCATGGCGCGCAGGTACTCCCGTTCCGTGGGTGTCAGCCGGTCGAACCGCACCCGGAAAAAGCTCTGATCCAACTCCCGGATCGCTTCCGGGGTCGCCGCGATCGCATCGTCGCGGGTAATCGGTGTCGATTGGGCTTTGATCCAGGTATGTTTGCCCCACTCCTGGAGGAAATAGGGGTAACCCGCCGTCGCATTCAAAATTTCGTCGAGCGCCTCGGGGAGGAAACGTACCCCGACCCGTTCGGCCGGGTCTTCCAACGCCTTGATTGCGTCATCGCGCGACAACGGTCCGATTTCCTTGAACACGAACAACCGCTCTGCATAGGATTTCGCATTTCCCATGAGACCCGCCAATTGGGGCAGTCCGGCACCGAAAACAATCAGCGGCAGATTCCTTTGCGACACACGATGCAGCGCGGCAATCAAGCCGGCGAGGTCTTCCTCCCGCAGATATTGCATCTCATCGATCAGGATCGCGACCAACGTGCCCTTATCCGCCGCCGCCTCTCCCACCATGGTCATGAGATCGGTCAAATCGCGGCCAAGGTCGCCGCTGTCCGCCATTCCCGGGGCAGACGCGACCCCGACACCGACATCGCCGATCGATATTTTGAATATGCTGGCAAATGCGCGTAATGCACCCAGCGCCCGCTTGGCGGTGTCTTTCGCACCTTCCAGCATGTCCAGCTGGAGCAACAGCTTTCTCAATTCAGGCGCAAGCAGTTCGGCTAGGCTCCGATTTTCCGGCGCCTCCAGAAGCGCGGAATGGAAACCCAGGTCCCGAGCCATTCTGTCGATACGGTTGAGGAGAACCGTCTTTCCGACACCGCGCAACCCGATCAGTATCTGGCTCCGGTCGGAGTAGCGACGGCGCAGCCGTTCCAGGATGACCGCTGTCTCGGCCAACACAACGCCGCGCCCGGTGAGTTCGGGCGGTTGGTTGCCAGCCCCTGGGGCGAATGGGTTGATCGCGGGGTCCATCGGTTATCGACCTTACCTCATCTTATCGTTCATGACGATAAACTATGGTAAGTTCGATAACAAGCCTCACCCCGCCATCTTCGCGAACGCGTCCTCGACCGACAATTCCAGCCGTTCCCCGGTCGCGCGCCGCTTCAGCTCCACCTTGCCAGCGGCCGCGCCCCGAGGCCCCACGACGATTTGCCACGGGTGCCCCATCAGATCGGCGTCGTTGAACTTCACGCCCGCTCGGTCCGAACGATCATCGTACAGCGCCTCGCCGCCGAAGCGCGCATAAAGGTCCTCGCAGATCGCGTCGCAGGCGGCATCGCCGTTTTTCAGGTTCAGGATCGCGGCCTTGAAGGGGGCGATGGCGTCCGGCCAGATAATGCCTGCGTCGTCGTGGCTGGCCTCGATCACCGCACCGACAAGGCGCGACACGCCGATGCCGTAGCTGCCCATCTCCGGATGGAACATCTTTCCGTCTGCCCCGGCCACCGCCGCGTTCATCGCCTTGGTGTATTTGGTGCCGAAATAGAAGATGTGCCCAACCTCGATCCCGCGCCCTTCGCGCTGGCTGGCGGCCGGCACCGCGGCCCATTTTTCGGCGGAGTGCATCTCCTCGGTCGCGGCGTAGCGGGAGGTGATGTCGGTGAAAAACCGCTCCAGGTCTTCGTCGCTTTCATGCCGGAAGCCGCCGGCGAGGTAATCGACCGATTCGAAGGCCGCGTCGTAATACACTTGGCTTTCCCCGGTCGGTGCCAGGATGATGAACTCGTGCGACAGATCGCCGCCGATCGGGCCGGTGTCGGCGACCATGGGGATGGCTTTCAGGCCCATGCGCTGGAATGTCCGCATATAGGCCAGCATCATGGTGCGGTAGGACCGCACGGCGCCGGCATGATCGACGTCGAAGGAGTAGGCGTCCTTCATCAGGAACTCGCGCCCGCGCATCACGCCGAAGCGGGGGCGCACCTCATCGCGGAACTTCCACTGTATATGGTACAGATTCAACGGCAGGTCGCGATACGACTTCACGCACTGGCGGAACAGGTCGGTGATCATTTCCTCGTTCGTCGGGCCGTACAGCATCTCGCGTTCATGCCGGTCGGTGATCCGCAGCATCTCCTTGCCGTAATCGTCGTAGCGCCCGCTTTCCTTCCACAGCTCGGCCGGCTGGATCGTCGGCATCAGCACCTCGTGCGCCCCGGCGGCATTCTGCTCCTCCCGCACGATCCGTTCGATATTGCGCAGCACGCGCAAGCCGAGCGGCAGCCAGGCGTAGATGCCGGCGGAGGTCTGGCGGACGAGGCCGGCACGCAGCATCAGCCGGTGCGACGCGATCTGCGCCTCGGACGGGGTTTCCTTGATGGTGGGGATGAAGCCGCGGGACAAACGCATGAGGGGGAGAGTTCCTGGTTTTCGGTGGCCCCAACCCTAGCGGCACCGAAGCGGCACCGCCAGAGCCGGAATATTCGTGCGGTGCACAATGTTTTCACGTAAGAAAATCACGAAAAAAGGCGAAATTGTGATGGAAAACGCGTGACTCCCGAGGGGAGATTGGCTACCAAGCGGTAGCCCCGTGCCCGGGCATCAATCAGGGCAAAGTTTGGGGAGGAAACACTAAGCGCTCGGGCAGACCAGGGGGATATCCTTGGACTGCCCGAAGTGATTCAACCCGCCAGGATGCCGTGGCGGAAACTCAGCACATCGTATTCGATCAGATAGAACGCGATGCCGAACAGGATCGTGGCGACGATCGTCGTGATCCCGGCCTTTTTCCACATGCTGATTCCGGCCGGCGCGCCGCGCCAGCCCGTGACCGTGTCGGCCTCGGCGTTCGGACGCGCGCCGATGGGCAGCACGGCGAACAGCGTGAGCATCCAGATCATGATGTAGAGGACGACGCCGGATGCCCAGTTCATGGCTGCTGGTGGACCATTTTCATCGGATCGGAACTTTCGCCTGTGCGTCGTTGCGTGAGGAACGCCCCCACAACACGTCATGGTCGGGCTTGACCCGACCATCTCCTGCGACTGGAGGTATTTCTTGCGTTTGTATAGGTCGGACTCCTGCGGGTGCCACAACGGCCTGAGATGGTCGGGTCAGGCCCGACCATGACGGATTGGTCGGCCGACGCCATCACACCCGCATCAAAAGCACGTCCACCAGCGGCCGCTTCTGCAACCGCCGGCCCAACGCCCGCCGCAGCGCGGTCTTCGCGGCGTCCAGCAGCGCATCGTCGTCGCGCCGGACCGAGGCCGGTTGATCCTCCATCGCCTCGGTAAACGCGCCGATCACGCGGTCGGCTTCATCGTCGTCCACGTCGAACAGACCCGGTGCACTCAGACGCGCACGCCCGACCGGACGGCCGTTTTCGTCTACCGCCAAACTGGCCACGACCACGCCATTGTACAGCATCCGCCGGCGGGCGTTCATGACCTCGCCCTTCAGCGGCACCAATCGCGCGCCATCCAGCACCAAGCGCCCGACCGGCGCGCTGCCGACGATCTCCGGCGGACCGCCGGTGAAGGACAGGATATCGCCGTCTTCCATCAACGTCGGAGTCGCCCCCAGCTCGCGCGCCAGTTCGGCATGGGCGGACAGATGCCGCCATTCGCCATGTACGGGGACGGAGTATTTGGGCTTGATCAGTGAATACAAACGCCGCAGTTCGTCACGCGCCGGGTGGCCGGAGACATGCACCATGTGGTCGGCGTCGGTCATCAGGTTCACGCCGCGGCGCACCAGATGGTCCTGCACGGTGCCGATGGCGCGTTCGTTGCCGGGGATCATGCGCGAGGAAAAAATCACCGTATCGCCTTCGCCCAGCGCCACGCGCGGATGCGTGTCCATGGCGATGCGCGAAAGGGCGCTGCGGGCCTCGCCCTGGCTGCCGGTGCAAATGATCACCAGCCGGTCGTCGGAGATGTCGTCGACATCGTCCTCCGTCAGGAACGGCGGCAGGCCTTTCAGATAGCCGCATTCGCGGGCGGCAGCGTCCATGTTGCGGAGCGACCGTCCCACCAGCGCGGTACTGCGCCCGGCCTGCTGTGCGGCGTAGGCGATGGATTCCATGCGCGCGACATTGCTGGCAAAGCAGGTCACCGCGACGCGCCCGCGCTTGATGCCCCGGATCAGCGCCGTCAGGCTGCGGCGGACGTCGGACTCGCTGCCGGAATGCCCTTCCACCATCGCGTTGGTGGAATCGCAAATCATCGCCAGCACGCCGCGTTCCCCCAACGCCGCCAACGCGGCTTCGTCGGAGGGCGGCCCGAGCAGAGGGGTGGGATCGAGCTTCCAGTCTCCGGTGTGGAACAGCAGGCCGTAGGGCGTATCGATCGCCAGCGCCTGCGATTCCGGGATCGAGTGCGACATGCGGATGAAGCGCAGCTTGAACGGCGTCAGGTCGATTTCGCCGCCGGTTGGGATAACGTGCAGACGAACCTGATTGACCAACCCGGCCTCGCCCAGCTTCCGTTTCAGCACGGCGGCCGCGAAGGGGGTCGCGTAGACCGGGCAGCGCAGTTGCGGCCAGAGATGGGCGACAGCGCCGAGGTGATCCTCATGCGCGTGGGTGATCACCAGACCCAGCAGATCTTTGTACCGTTCGGCGATGAACACCGGGTCGGGCATCATGATCTCGACCTCCGGATGTTCCGATCCGCCGAAGCCGATGCCGCAATCCACCGCCAGCCACCGATCCCCTTTCGGTGTCTTGCAACGGTAGAGGTTGAGATTCATGCCGATTTCGCCCGTTCCGCCCAAAGGCAGGAACGCCAGGTCGCCGCTTGCCGCGTTCATGAAATGCTGTCGATGTCCCACAGGTCAGGTGGCCCGCCGAGGATACGGGGGCCGAAGCCATTTGTTGGGCCGCCTATACAGGGAAAGGGCGGGCTGCGTCGAGTTAATCGCGAAGCAGCCTCAATCCGGCTCTATCATCCGGCTCCGCTCCCGCGGCATGACCGGCGCGGGGTTCCGCTCCGCCAGCATCCGCAGTCCGTCCAGCGTCAGATCCGGCAGAATATGGTGGATCATGTTCGTGCCCTCGGAGAACAAGGGCGCCAGCCCGCCGGTGGCGACGACCTTCATCGGGCCGCCGAACTCGGCCTTGATGCGCACCAGCAGTCCCTCGATTAGCCCGACATATCCCCAGTAAACGCCCGACTGCATCGCCGGCACCGTCGCCCGTCCGATCACCGACTGCGGCCGGCCCATGCCGATGCGGGGGAGGCGAGCGGCAGCCTGGTGCAAAGCCTCCAGCGACAGGTTCACACCGGGGCAGATCACCCCACCCAAATAGGCCCCGGATTCGTCCACCACGTCGAAGGTGGTCGCGGTGCCGAAATCCACCACGATCAGCGGCCCGCCGAACTGTTTGTGCCCGGCCAGCGCGTTCAGCAACCGGTCCGCCCCGACCTCATTGGGGTTATCGACCTTGATATCGAATCCCCAATCCAGGCCGGCGCGGGCGACCAGCGGCTCCACATTGAACCATTCGCGGCAAAGCCGGCGGAGGTGATACAGCCCCGCCGGCACGACCGTGCCGATCACCGCGGCGTCGATATCGTCCCGCGACAACCCGCTATGGGCGATCAACGTGGTCAGCCAGACCGCGTATTCGTCGGACGTGCGCTGCGCATCGGTACGGATGCGCCAAACGCCGCGCCAACCCGAGGGGTCGTGCACGGCGAAAACGCAATTGGTGTTGCCGGCGTCGACGACAAGAAGCATCCGTGGGGTCCCGCTGTCACCGTTCCGACATCATAGAAGCGCCGAGCCTCTGTCAACAGAGGGCGGTTAGCGGCCCGAACAGACGAAGTGCGGGTTTTCCCACCCGGGTTTGCCGTAAAGCAGAGGCGTGCCATCGACATTGCACACCGATCCGCCCGCGGCTTCCAGCACCGCCTGCGGCGCGCCGGTGTCCCATTCCATGGTGCGGCCGAAGCGCGGATAGAGATCGGCGATCCCCTCCGCCAGCCGGCAGAATTTCAGGCTCGACCCATAATTGCGGATCGCGGCGACCGTCCGTCCCGCCAGGAACGCATCCAGCTCCGGCCCGGCGCCGTGATGCCGGCTGGCGACGATGGTCGCGCCTTCCGGCGGGATGGATCGCACCGAAATCGGAGTCTGCACCCCGTGCCAGCGCTTCCAGGCGCCCCGTCCGACGATGCCGCCGAACAATTCGCCCGTCGCCGGCACCGCCACGACGCCCAGCGCCACCCGACGGTCGCGCACCAGACCGATATTCACCGCGAAATCGTCGCTGCCGGAGGTGAACTCCCGCGTGCCGTCCAGCGGATCGACCAGCCAGAACGCGGGGCTGGCCGTGGCGACATGGCCGGCGGCGATTTCCTCCTCGGCGACGACCTGAATATCCGGGGCGGCGGCGCGCAGCCCGGCCAGGATCAGCGCTTCGGCGGCACGATCGGCCTCCGTCACGACCGAACGGTCCGCCTTGCGATCCACCGAGAACCCGCGTGCGCGAATTTCCAGAATGACCTCGGATGCCCGCAGCGCGAGTCCGGCGGCGAGTTCCAGCAACGCGTCGTCGTTCATCGGCCTGTCCCCGTTTCGATGGCCGGGCGGGCCAGCATCGTTTCCGCGAGCCGGTGCACAATGCCGGGTTCCAGCAGATTCAGGCAGGCCAGCCCGCGCGGGCAATCCGCCGCGACCGCCAGATAGCAAGGGCTACAGGTCATGTTGCGCTGCAACGCCACGGCACGTCGTCCGATCGGCCCCCATTCCGTCGCGTCCACCACGCCGGAATGAATGCCGATCGTCGGCAGACCCATCGCGGCGGCGATATGCTTGGGGCCACTGTCGTTGCCGATATACAGCGCGCAGGCGGCCAGCACTCGCGGCAGCAGGACCAGCGACGTCTGCCCCGCCATCGAGGCCACGGCTTCCGGATGCAGCACCGTTCCCATCAGCGCAGCGGCGATCTCCACCTCGTCCGGCCCGCCGACCAGCAGGATGTTGACGTCGTTCTTCTCGATCAGCAGGTCGATCAGCGCCGAGAAATGTTCCTCCGGCCACTGCTTTGTGATGTTGCCGGCACCGGGATGAATCGCGACCACCGGCTTGCCGAACAACGCCGCGACCGCGTCGGGGAAGTCCTCCATTGGCAGCGGTTCGGGGGCCGTCTGGATCAGCATGCGATCGGTTTCCATGGCCTCGCCGATCGCCCCCACCAGCGACAGCAGATCGTCGACCACATGGCCGCGTTTGCGCTGCAGGGTTTTGTCGCCGTCCCACTCCAGCGCGATGTCCAGAAAGGGGAACTCGCCCATGTAGTCGAACCCGGCCAGGAACCGCGCCCCGGTATGGCGCAGTACGTCGCGGGTAGACAGATGCTTGCGCAAATCCACCGCCAGATCGAACCGGCGCGGTTTCAGTTGGCCGGCCAATTCGGCGTAATCGTCCGGCGTCAGTTCGCGTTCGCCAAGCTGGGAACGGGCGTGGAAGAACGCGAAATCGATGAAATCGTCGATGGCGGGTTCCAAAGCGGCGAAGGCGCGGGAGGCCGGGCCCGCCAGTACCGTGATGGAGGCGTGCGGAAACAGATTCTTTAGTCGCCGGATCGCCGGAATGGCGGTGACGAAATCGCCGATATGATCGAGCTTCACCACCAGAATGCGCTGAATATCCCCCACCCGAAACAACGGATGCCCGGCATGAACCAACTCGGTCGGTTCGTCGTCGGGGCGGTAATCGTCGGCATGCCGCGACAGATTGGGATTGAAATACGGGTCCCCGGCCGCGAACAGTGTTTTCCAGTGATTGTTGAAATGCGTGAGGTCGTACACGTCCTTCATCCGCTCGCGGCTGGCGAGTTCGTGATGGATCAACGTCGCGTACGGCGTGAACACCGTCAGCAGCCCGGCCTTGTGCGCCCTCAGGCAGAAATCCAGATCGTTGTTGACGATCTCGTGCGCCTCGTCGAAGCGTCCGAGGCTCTCGAACACCTCCCGCCGCACCAGCATGCAGGCGCCCGTCACGGCCATGACGTTACGCTGCGTCAGCGCGAGGCCGAAATATCCCGGCTGGTCGGCGGCGGCGAAACGGAACGCATGGCGGCCGATCCCGTTGGTCGCCAGGAACATGCCGGCGTGCTGCACCTTGCGGTCGGGGTAGAGCAGTTGCGGCCCGACCAGTCCGACTTCCGGGCGCTGCGCGTGCTCCATCAACACATCCAACCAGTCTTCCTGCCAGATTTCGATATCGTCGTTCAGGAACAGCAGGAATTCCCCGTCCGCCTCATCGGCGGCGGTATTGTTGAAATACGACCAGTTGAAGGCGTCGGGCATGTCGACGACCTTGTCGGCATGCTGTTGCAGCCAGAGTTTCCACGCCATCTGGCTTTCGGGAATATTGTCGACGACGATGATTTCGTAGTCGGTGTAGGCGGTTTTGGCCCGCAGGGTATCGATGCAGGTCTCGATATAGCCATGCGCCGCGCAGGTCGGAATAATAATCGACACTTTGCCTTGAACCGGCACCGCGCGCTTCAGCCGCCATGTGCCTTCGACCGCCGCCGGCAATACCTCCGCCGCGAAATCGCGGCGCGCGGCGGCCCGTTGCAGCGCCGCGACGCTGGCTTCCGCCGAATCGAGGTCGCCCGCGCCGCGGGCGCAGAGCAGTTTGGGGATGTGATGCACGGCCTCGGCGCTATCGGCCGCGCGCAGCACCAGGTCGTACTCGCCGTAAGCCAGCAGATCGGCCGGCGTTGCCGCCAACGCTTCCATCAACGCCGGCCGCGCCACCCAGGGCCGCCCGATATAATTCGTGGACAGCAGCAGATCCGGCGAGAAATCGGGTTTGTAGAAAGGCTCCCGTTCGTGGCTGGCCGGGCTGATGCGGGATTCGTCGGCATAGATCAGCGCCGCGCCGGGCCGTTGCAGCGATGCCATGGCGAACTCCGCCAGGGCATCGGCGCCCAGTTCGTCGCCGGGGCACAGCAGCACGGTCAACGAGGAGCCGTCGATAAGCGGCGCGCGCCACGCGGCATCGGCGGGGTCGACAACCGATACCCGGCCGGCCAGATCGTCGCCAAACGCGTCGAGCGCTGCCTGCGCATCGGCGCGCGCGTCCGCATCCGCCAACAGGATCGTCGCATGCCAGTCCGGGTAGGATTGGGATAGCAACGCGGTCAAGGTGCGGCCTAGCGCGAGCCGGTCCACCGGCCCATCCTGGCGCAGAAACACCGCGAAGCCGGGCTGTGCGCCGCCGGCCGACAGATCGGACCGCAGCGCATCCATCAAATCGGATTCAACGCGCCTGGTGCGGCGCCGGATCGAATCGATCGCGTCCTCGTCTTCGGATTTCCTGACGTGAATGGAGAAGTCGCGCCGCAATTCGTCGCCGTTCTTGGCGCGCAGGACCAACCGGACCTCATGGCTGCCGTCGCGCAGGCTTCTGGGCGGACAATGGAAGGCGAAACCGCTGCGCAGCGAATCGGTCCACTCCGGATAGGCGGCGCCGACGTCCTGACGGGCGAGGCCGTAATGCGCGGCTCCCAAGCGCTGATCGTCCAGAAACACATCGAGCCCCGCCACACCCGAGCGCGCGAGCGCCCAGCCCTCGATCGTCAGGCGGCCGGTGATTGTCGACACGGCGACATTGTCGTCGAGCTGCGGGCTGTCGATCTGGAACGTGAACTCATCGCGGCTGGGGGAGTCCG
>Ga0214182_1000568_pt1 | contig 13809 bp, 11 predicted proteins | sample TroBogEpilimnion_8_FD_153020 | JGI IMG/M metagenome (GOLD analysis project Ga0214182, IMG submission 153020) | Freshwater microbial communities from Trout Bog Lake, WI - 14NOV2007 epilimnion | ecosystem: Environmental > Aquatic > Freshwater > Lake > Epilimnion/Euphotic zone | place: Trout Bog... | reverse complement strand
CCATGCGCGATCGCCAGATCGCAGTTCGGGACCTGCACCTTCGGATGCGCTTCGCCGCGGAGCTGACGCACCGCTTCGATGATCTTGGTGATGCCGCCACGGTTGGCCGGATGGTTGGAGCACAGCCCGCCGCCATCGGTGTTGAACGGCAGCTTGCCGACGCCGGAGATCAGGTTGCCGTCCATGACGAATTTTCCTCCAGCGCCCTTCTCGCAGAAGCCCAGATCTTCGAGCTGCATGAGAACGGTGATGGTGAAGCTGTCATAAATGGAGGCATACTTGATGTCCGAAGGCTTGATGCCGGCCATCGCCCAAGCGGGCGGGCCCGACCAGCGCGCGGCGGAGTAGGTCAGTTCGGTCTCGCCGCCGGCCTGATTCTTGGCCGATTCGCCGACGCCGATCACCTTCACCAGCGGCCGCTTCAGCGACTTGGCGATTTCCGGCTTCGTGACGATCAACGCGCCGCCGCCGTCGGAGATGACGCAGCAGTCCAGCCGGTGCAGCGGGCTGGCAACCATCGGGGAATTCACGACATCCTCGACCGTCACCACATCGCGCAGCATCGCGTGCGGGTTGTACTGGGCATGATGCGACGCCGCGACCTTGATCCAGGCCAGCTGTTCGGACGTCGTGCCGTACTCGTACATGTGCCGCATGGCGCACAATGCGTACATGTTCGCGGTGGCCGGCCCGTACGGATATTCGAACTGCATTTCCGCCTGCGACGGGTTGCCGGCGCGCGGCGCGGTGCCCGTGGCCTGGCCCTCGCTGCGCGGCCGGCCCGCGAGCGTGATCAGGCACACATTAGCCCGACCGGTAGCAATCGCCTGCAACGCATGCCCGACGGCGACCTGATACGACGACCCACCGACGTCGGTGGAGTCCATGTGTCGCACCTTCAGGCCCATGTAGTCGATCATGGACATCGGGCCGAGGCCCGGCGCGTCGCCCGCGCAGTAGTAGGCGTCCACGTCGTCCTTGCTCAGGCCGGCGTCGTCCAGCGCGCCCTTGGCGCATTCCGCGTGTAGCAAGGTGACCGATTTATCGGTCGCTTTGCGCGTGGGATGCTCCCAGGCACCCACGATGTATCCCGCACCCTTCAAACTCATGCTTCGCTCCCATTTCGACCGGCCTTGGGGCCCTCCCGGGTGGGAGGGCGCTTGGGCTCGGGTCAGGCCTACCGATTATACTGATCGGTAGGCCGGGCGCCAGTCATGGCGAGAGACAGGACGGGTGCGGCCTGCTATGCTCCCCCCATGAGCGCGACCGTCCGCACGCCAACCATGACCCGCGAGCAGTTCTTCGACTGGGCCGAGGCCCAGAACGAGCGGTACGAGTTCGACGGTTTCGAACCGGTCCTTATGACCGGTGGCAAGCTGGGCCACAACATGGTGCTGTTGAACGTGCAGTTCGCTCTGCGCACCCGCCTTGCCGGCAAAGGCTGCCAACCGCTCGGACCGGACTCAGGCGTTGCAACGATCGGAGACACCGTCCGTTATCCGGATGGCGTCGTCACATGCTCGCCCATCGATCCCGACAGTCGTCTGGTGGCAAATCCCGTCGTCATCTTCGAGGTCATCAGCCCGACATCCGGCCGAATCGACCGGATCGTCAAGGTCCGCGAATACGCCGCCGTTCCCTCTATCCGGCGCTACGTGATCGTGGAATCCTCGACCATCGGCCTCACTGTCATGGAGCGGAAGGTTGCGGGAGAACACTGGACGCTATCGACGCTGATCGCCGAAGACACCCTGCGGATGCCGGAAATCGGCGTCGAAATCCCGGTCGTCGCGCTCTACGAAGGCCTCGATTTCCCCTTATAGAAACGTTGCGTACCCTCCCAACCGCACGCTACGCTGCGGGAAAATAACGGGAGGAACCAGTGGCCCCAAGCTATTACCACCGCACGTCCGACATCCCCCTGCTGAACGATACCCTCGGCGGCGCATTGGACAAGGCGGCCGAACGCTGGCCGGACCGAGAAGCGGTCGTGGTTCTGGACCAAGGCGTCCGCCTGACCTTCGCCGCCCTTCGTCGCGAAGTGGACCGCCTCGCCGCCGGCCTGATCGCGCTCGGCTTGCAACCCGGCGACCGTGTCGGGATTTGGTCGCCCAACCGGATCGAATGGGTTTTGACGCAATACGCTACCGCCAAAGCCGGGCTTATCCTGGTCAATATCAACCCCGGCTACCGAGCCGCGGAGTTGGAATACGCGCTAAACAAGGTGGGATGTAAGGCGATTATATCTTCGGACCAGTTCCGTACCACGCATTATATCGGCATCCTGCGCGAACTGGCGCCGGAACTGGAACGTTGCGCCCCCGGTGCGCTCAAAGCGGCCCGACTGCCGCATCTGACCACCGCCATCCATTTCGCGGACACCGACGAACCCGGCTACTTCCGCTTCAGCCAAATCCAGGCACTCGGCGGACCGGCGGACTATGCGCGATTGCAGGACCTGGCGGAGCTGCTGCAACCCGACGATCCCATCGATATCCAGTTCACCTCCGGCACGACCGGCTCGCCGAAGGCCGCGACGCTGACGCATCACGCGCTACTGAACAACGGCTACTTCTTCGGACTGGAGGCCGGCGTGGGCGAGGGCGACCGCTACGTCACCCCGATGCCGCTATATCATGTCGGCGGCATGGTCATCGGCAGCATCACCGGCATCGCACTCGGCGTTACGATGATCTATCTGGGGGAGGCGTTCGACCCCATCGCCTCCCTGGAAGCGATCCAAGCCGAGCGGTGCACCCATTTCGGCGGCGTGCCGACGATGCTGATCGCGATCATGAACCATCCGGCCTTCGCCAAGTACGACGTCAGCAGCTTGCGCGGCGGGTTTTCCGGTGGATCGCCGGTGCCCAGCGACATCATGCGCCGTTCGATCGACGACATGAACATGCGGGAGATGGTCTGCGTTTACGGCATGACCGAACTATCGGGGGTCAGCGTGCAGAACCATCCCAGCGACAGTTTCGAACGCCGGCTCAACACGATCGGCCGCGTGCAGCCGCATATGGAGATCAAAATCGCCGACCCGCATGGCCGGCCGCTGCCGATCGGTGTTCAAGGCGAACTCTGTTTTCGCGGTCATATGGTCATGCGCGGCTACTGGGGCGACGATGCCAAAACCGCCGAAACGATCGATGCGGCGCGCTGGCTGCACTCCGGCGACCTCGGAACCATGGACGCAGACGGTTTCATTACGATCACCGGCCGCAGCAAGGACATGGTGATCCGCGGCGGCGAAAACATTTATCCGCGGGAGGTGGAGGAATTCCTGTTCCGTCATCCCGCGGTCGCGGACGCGCAGGTGTTCGGGATTCCCGACGAGCGGTTCGGTGAGGAACTATGCGCCTGGATTCGCCTGAAACCCGGCGCTACAGCGACCGAGGAGGATATTCGCGAATTCTGCCGCGGCCAGATCACGCATTTCAAAATTCCTCGGCACGTGCGGTTTGTCGAGGAATACCCGATGACCGTGACGGGAAAGGTGCAGAAATACGTGATGCGGGAGATGATGGCGAACGAGTTAAACCCAGCGCGTCATGGTCGGGCTTGACCCGACCAACTCAGGCCCACTGGATAAAGTTGGTCGGGTCAAGCCCGACCATGACGGGTTGTTATCCGGATCAAATAACCCCCGCGTCCTTCAACCGCGCCATCTCCGCATCGGTCATCCCGAGCATCCCTTTGTAAATATCGTCATTATGCGCACCGAGCGCCTCGCCGAGCCAATGGACCGCGCCGGGTGTGTCGCTGAGACGGGGCACGAGATTGGGCACCGCCAATTCTCCGACGCGAGAGTCCGGCACGCGCAGGATGTTTTTCCGCGCGGCGTAATGCGGGTCCTCGAAAATTTCGTCGATCGCGTAGACCGGGCCGCAGGGCACTTGCGATGTTTCGCAGATGTTCATCAGGTCCACGCGGTCGAACGTGCTCGTCCAGGCCGCCACGGTCTCATCGACCTTCGCGCGATCCCGTTCGCGGTGCGCCAGCACGCCCCAGCTTACCGGTTCGGCCAAATCCGGGCGTCCCATCGCTTCCGCCAGACGCGCGAAAATCTTGTCGTTGGTGCAGGCGATGGCTATCCAGCGGTTATCCTTCGTCGGATAATGGCTATGCGGCACCACGTTCACCGTGCCCGGCCCCATGCGCTGGCGCACGTAGCCGGCCTTCTGAAACGCCGGCGCCAATTCGTCGAGAATGCGGAAAATCGGTTCGTACAACCCGATATCCACCACCTGCCCGCGGCCGGTTTTCTCCCGCGCCTGCATCGCCAGCAGCGTGCCCATGGCGCCATAGATACCAGCCATGTAGTCGGGAATGGTCGCCGAACCCGGCGTGACCGGCGCACGATCCGGGTAGCCGGCCAGAAACGACAGGCCACCGAATGCGTTACCGATCCGTCCGAAACCCGGGCGGTCCTTGTAGGGGCCGGTCTGACCGTACCCAGAAATACGCACCATGATCAGACGGGGATTTACCGCCGACAGCACATCCCAGCCCAGACCCCAGCGCTCCATCGTGCCGGGCTGGAAATTCTCCACCAGCACGTCGGATTGTTCCACCAGGCGCTTGATCAGCGCCACGCCGTCCGGCTTGCGCAAATCCAGCGTGATGCACTTCTTATTCCGCGACTCAGACAGCCACGGCAGCGAATCGCCGCATTCCGTCATCGTGCCGAAGCGCCGCGTGGCATCGCCGACGCCGGGGAGTTCGACTTTGATCACCTCAGCGCCGAATTCTCCCAACTGCGTGGCGCAGAACGGGCCGGCGAGAAAGGTCGCGATATCCAGGACCCGGCAGCCCTGCAATGCCTGCACATCCATCAGACGATTCCTCCGCGCGACAGAACCTGCCGGGCGCGTTGCACGATCGGGTAATCGATGAATTGGCCGTCGAGTTGGATCGAGGCCAGACCTTGCTTTTCCGCCTCATCGAACGCCGCGATCACCCGCCGCGCCTGGGCCACAGTCGCCTCATCGGGCGTAAATGCGGCGTTGGTGACCACGATCTGGTCGGGGTGGATGCACATTTTCCCCTGGAACCCCAACGACGCCGCCCGTTTCGCCGACAGCGCGAAACCCTCGGCATCGCGGAGATCGGCCCACACGGTATCCAACGGCGAGTCCATCCCCGCCGCGCGACAGGCAATCACGCACGCCGCGCGATACGGCAGCAATTCGCTTTCGTCGCGGGACCAGATCATCCCGACATCGAGCGTAAAATCCCCCGCCCCGAACGCCACCGTGCGCGCCCGCGTCCCGGCACCGCAGATGGCCGGCAGAGCCTGGATGCCCCGGGCCGTTTCGATGATCGGGATCAGATCGATCCCGCCCTGCTTCAATCCGCGTTCGCGTTCCAGCGAACGGATTGTCCAGTCGGCCGTCCGCAGCTCGTCGGCGCTTTCGGTCTTTGGCAGAATGATCCCGTCCAGCCCGGCGTGCACCACCGCGACCAAGTCCGCGAAACACCATTCCGTGGACAACGCATTCACCCGCACATACAGCTTGCCGGCGCGCGGCAGGCCTAACGCGGCGGCGACCACCGGACGCGTCGCCGGTTTCTCGGAAATCGCAACGGCATCCTCCAAATCCAAGATGACGCCGTCGGCCGGCAGGGTCAGGGCTTTTTCGACGCGACGGGCATGGTTGCCGGGCGCGAACAACAGGCTGCGCAAAGCGGTCATTCCGCCGCCCTCCGCCGAGCGGCGTGCCAATCGGCGGCGCGGGGTTTCGCCAGACCGAGGTTATCGCGCAATGTCGGGCCTTCGTAATCCAGGTGGAACAGACCGCGCCGTTGCAGTTCCGGCACCAGCAGCCGCACCACGTCGTCGTGCGCCCCCGGCATGCTGGACGCCGCGAGCACAAAACCGTCGCAAGCCGGCGCGGTGAACCATTCCTCCATCTGATCGGCGACCTGTTTCGGGTTGCCGCAGAACATCGTGTGTTCCTTCACCGTGCCGCGGCCGGAGACGTTGATAAAGTCGCGCACTGTGGGGTTTTTCTTGCCGGAGTGATGGATCACGCGCTCGCGGAATCCGTGCCAGGAGAATGCGGCGAGTTCCTCATCGCTGAACGGCTCATCGATCGGCTTGGCGCCGAAATCGTAGTTCAACACTTCGGAGATCAGCACCAGCGCGTCCACGTCGCGCGCCGTCGATTCGATCACCGCGCGTTTTTCCTGCGCGATGCTTTCGGTTTCGCCGACGCAGACGTAGCACGCTGGCGCGACATGCACTTTCGACGGATCGCGGCCCGCGGCAGCGACCATGTCCTTGAATGCCTTGTATTGCCGCTTGCCGTCCTCGAGGCTGTGATAAATCGTGAACACCAGCTCCGCCCATTTCGCGGCGAAGGCCTGGCCGCGGCCGGATTGTCCGGCCTGGATCAGCACCGGATGCCCCTGCGGCGAACGCGGCACGCTGAACGGCCCCCGCGACTGGAAATGGGTCCCGACATGATCCAGGCGGTGCACTTTTGTCGGATCGGCGAAGCGGTTATTCGCCTTGTCCAAAATCAGCGCATCGTCTTCCCACGTGTTCCAGTGGCCCATGACCACATCCATGAACTCATCGGCGCGATCGTAGCGCGCGTCGTGTTCCATGTGCTCGACCTGCCCGAAATTCCGAGCCTCCGCGCTGTTCAGCGAGGTCACGATATTCCAGGCGGCGCGCCCCTTCAGCATCAGGTCCATCGTCGCGAACACGCGCGCCACGTGAAACGGCTCGAAGTAGGTGGTGGAATAGGTCGTCCCAAGGCCCAGCTTCTGCGTCGCCATCCCCATAGCCATCATGATGGTGGAGGGGTCCATTTTCACCGCGCGGACGCCGGCGGCGACGGCCTCGGCATGGTTGCCGGTGTAAAGATCGGGCAGCGCCAGACGGTCGTCGAAGAACGCCATCTGGATTTTGCCGTCTTCCAGCGTGCGGGCGATACGCTGATAATATTCCGGCGTCAGGAAATCCAGCATCGTCGACGGATGCCGCCACGATCCCGGCAAATTGGAACAATTCTGCGCCTGCAAAAAGGCGACCAACGTCATCATACGGCTCATAACGGACCTCGCTTCTGAGTACCCGCGTCATGGTCGGGCTTAACCCGACCATCTCGGGCCAATGGGATGGGGATGGTCGGGTCAAGCCCGACCATGACGGGGTGGTGGGTCATCATATCGGCAAATCGACATCCAGCAGCGGGGCATGCTGCTGACAACCGTAGACATCCGTATCCCCGAATTCACCGGCCGGTACCAACCGCGGGAACGTCGCCTTAAACGCGAAGGCCGCGTCGTACGGGGTGAACAGCACGTGCTCTTCCGGCACGTTATACAAGCGGGCGAACAACGCCGGGCACAACACGCCGGTCGCCTTCACCTTTTGAAACACCGCGGCATCGTCGAACACCACATCGATGGTCAGTTCGAACGGCCCGGCGTTCTTGCTTTTACAGACGCGCGCGGCGTCGCGGATCAGGGTCATCGCACCATCTCGTATTCGATAGGGAACAATTCGCGGGGATCGGCAAGGTCAGCGACATGAAACACGCTGAACCGGTAGACCGGCCCGACATCGATGTCCGACGGAGAGAACGGGAACGCCATATTCCCCTCCCGGCACAAACGCCCGGGGAAATCGGTGTGCAGCATGTTCGCGCGTGCCACACCCAGCACGGCGGCGGCCATTTCGCGGGATTGCTGGCTCACGACTTCGATGACGAACCCAACCTCATGCGGTTCGGCATCGCGCTTCGGCTCGCGTTCCGCCATCACCCCGTCGCGGCCGTAAACGCGGAAACCCAGGCGATACGTGTCCGGCGTCGCACCGAACGCGGCGGCTTTCGTGGCGACTTCCGCCCGCACGGACTCCAGGAAATTATCCAGCCGCCCGATCAGCAGAGGATCGCGTGTCCCCGCCACGCAGATCGCGCGATAGCCGGCAAGCTCTACACCCTCCAGCTTGACGGTATATTGCGAGGCCGGATTCCACTTCATTCCCGAAATGCGCACTGCCCGATCGCTGACCGCATCGAACCGGCAATCGGACGTGTCCAGCATGCCGCCCGGCTCGATATGATGGATCGGGCTGGAATTCTCGTGCAGCGAGTGATTGGCGATCGACAACGGCGTGCAGCGGCGCGCGGGATTGCAAGGCTCGCATTCCATATGATCTTCGCGCACCGTCACGAACAGCGAATCGTGCCCCTTGGGAATGGACGGCGTCGCCCCGCATTCCAGCATTTTCCCAGCGTACCAAGCCGGCGCCGGAGGCAGTTGCGCGCGGATGCACATCGCGGCCCAAGGCGCCGGATCGCTGCTGCGCCCGGCCAGCACCACCTGAGCGCCATTATCCAATGCCTCGATAAACGGCTCCGGCCCCATCATCCCCACGATCCGGGTCGCTCGGTCTACCACCGCGTCGGTCAGTTCCGGCTGATGTGCCAGCGGATGAATGCCGCCGGCCGCGATGCGCCGCTTAATTTCCGCCTTGTCCTGTTCGGCACGGATCAGCGCCATTTTGAACGACAGCCCGTCCTCGCGCGCGATATCCCGCGCCATGCCGGCGACCAGATCGAGGTGCGGATTGCCGCCCGCGCCGCCGCAGGTGCCGATGACCATGGGAATGCCCGCTTCGATCGCCGCATGCAGCATCAGCCGCAGGTCGCGTTTGATGGCAATCGGCGAGCAGAACGGGATGCCCGCCCCCAAATAATGCGGGCCGGGATCGACGCTGCCGCCGTCCACCCCGATCATGTCCGGCTTGCGCGCCATGCCTGCCTTCAGCGACGCCTCCGAGAATCCGTATCCCAGGATGGCACTGACGGAGAGCAGGCGGATTTCCTTGGTCGACATGGATGACGATCCCCCTCGGCTTTCCGGGACACCAGTACAGCGTTGGGCGTGAAAGTCCACTTTCCGAGAAATTCGTCATGGTCGGGCTTGACCCGACCAACCCTATCCCATTGGCCCGAGGTGGTCGGGTCAGGCCCGACCATGACGGTTGGCGTGGAGGCCAGGAACCCGCTATCGTCTTACAAAAATCGAAGGGAACACCACCATGATCGCCTGCTTCTGCGGCCAACCCCATGCACTCGGGCGCCGAGCGCTGCTGGCCAGTGCTGTCGCCGCTGCCGCGACCGCCGCCCGAGCGCAAAGCGCGCCCGCGTCGGCCGGACCCGCCGATCCGGTGCTGATCGAGGAACTCGTGGCCGGCAACCGCATTCTATACGACCAGAACGTCGTGGACGGGTTCGGCCATATCAGCGTCCGGCATAACAAGGACCCGAACCGCTATCTGCTGTCGCGCAGCATGGCGCCGGCTTTGGTGACGGCGGACGACATCCTGGAATACGACCTCGACAGCAATCCGGTGAACGCCAACGGGCGCACGTCCTACCTGGAACGCTTCATCCATGGCGAAATCTACAAGGTGCGTCCGGACGTAAAGGCGATCGTGCACAGCCACTCGCCCGGCATTCTTCCCTTCGCGGATACCGGCGTGAAGCTGCGGCCGATGAACCACATCGCCAGCTTCCTGGGCGACGGCGCGCCGGTGTTCGAAATCCGCGCCACCGCTGGGCCGGAGACCGACATGCTGATCCGCAATGCCGCATTGGGTAAGGCTCTGACCGTCACGCTCGGCAATCATCCGGTGGCGTTGATGCGCGGCCATGGATCGGTCGCTGCCGCGCAATCCATCCGCCATGTCGTATTCCGCGCGATCTATACGGAAGTGAACGCGAAGGTGCAGGCGGAGGCGCTGAAACTCGGCAAGCCCGAATACCTGAACCCCAAAGAGGCCGCCGCCGCGACCAAAGCGAACGACGGTCTGGTCGACCGCCCGTGGGAGTTGTGGAAACGCCGCGCCATGGCGAAACCATGAGCATCCGGAGCTTCCTGGCGGCCCTGCTGCTGCTCGGCGCGCCCGCCGCCGCGCGGGCCGAGGCCGATACCATCCGCATCGCGCAGCCGTACGGACTCGGGTATTTGCCCAGCTACGTCGCGACCGATCTACATCTGTTCGAAAAACACGCGAAGGCCGCGGGGCTGGGAGACATCAAAGTCACCCTGACACGTCTGGCAAGCGGCCCAGCCACCAGCGACCTGATCCTCGCGGGGGATGCCGATATCGGCATGGGCGGCTTCGGGCCGGCGTTCGTGATGTGGGACAAGACTCGCGGCACGCAAAAAGTGCGCGGGATCATGCCGCTGAGCAGTCAGACCATTTTCATGTACTCGACCGACCCGCGGATCCAGTCGCTGCGCGATTTCCGCGAGGGCGACAAGATCGCGATCAGTGCCATCAAGGTCACCGATCAAGCCATCGTGCTGCAAATGGCGGCGGTGAAGGAATGGGGCTGGGATCAGCGCTTTCGCCTCGATCCGCTGACGGTATCGATGTCCAACCCGGACGGAATGACGGCAATTCTTACCGGAAGCGCCGACGTGCGGAACCACTTCAGCATTATTCCATACAGCCAGATGGAAGCTGAGTCCGGCAAGGCGCATCTGGTGATGACGTCGGAGTCGTATCTGACCCCGAAAGCATCGGGGGTCGTCATGTACGCCTCCGCCCGCTTCCACGACCCGAACCCGAAGCTGTATGCCGCGACGGTCGCGGCGTTCGAGGAAGCGATCGACATCATCCAGCGCAACCCGCATTTGGCGACGGAGATCTACGTCGCCCGCGAGCCGCAAAAGCGCGAACCCGCCTGGATCGAAGCGATGATCCGCAACCCCGATCAAATCACCTACAGTTCGACCCCGCGCGGCACGAAGGAACACGCGGACTTCATGCACGCGATCGGGACGCTGAAGAACAAGCCAGAGAGCTGGAAGGATTTGTTCTGGGAGAATGAGTGGGGGAAGGACGGGAGTTAAGCCGAAGCCCGCGACAATTCCCCCGCATCCACCAGCGCCCCGATCCCCCAGCTTTTCGCCACCAGTTCCCGTGTACGAACCGCGCCGATGACCGGTTCGCTCATGTCGATGAATTTCCGCTCCAAATCCGCATCGCTCATGGGGTTGGCGGCGCTGCCGATGCCGTGTTCGATCTTGCAGACATGCACCGCTCCGTCCGTTAGGGTCAACGTCACTTCGGTCGCATCGGCGGCGATTGCCGGATTGAGCACGGCTTCCACCTTGGACTGGAATGCCATCAGCGCGGGGTCCCTCACCGCGGTTTCGGTATCCATATCCTGGATCCGCGCGGTGCCGCGGACGAAAGCGACGGCGACCCAGTGATGCAGGCTGACATGGGCTTGCAGCTCATCCTTGGGGTTGCGGTTATTGCACAGCGCCATCGTGCCGGGAGACGCCTGAATATCGACGCGCGCGATTTTGTCCGCCACGATTCCCTCTTCCCGCCGTAATTTTAGGCACGCATCGATAATGGGATGGATCACGATGCCGCAGGGGTACGGTTTATAGGTGTTTCGCAACAGTTCGAACCGCGATCCCAGTCCGCCCGCCAGCGCATCGAGATCGGGCTTTTCGCAGAATACAGTCAGAAAACCGTATTTTCCCTCTAATGCGACAGGCGACGCGGTAAATCCGCGCTCCGCCAGCACGGCCGCTCGCAACCCCACGGGCGCGCCCTGTGCCGGCATCATCGACGCCTGCATGGTGCCATGCATCGCGCGAAAACCGGAGGCCTGCGACAGCGCGATCCCGATCGCCCAGCGCATGCGTTCGACGTCCAGGTTCATCAGCTTTCCCGCGGCAACAACCGCGCCGAGGCCGCCGGATATGCCGGTGCCGGACCATGCCATGGACCCCACCGCTGGTGCGACCGAAACGGCTTTGCACAGGCGGCATTCCAGTTCGACACCCAACGCGAACGCGGCCAGCAGGTCCGACCCCGATACCGGCCGCATTTCCGCCAACGCCAATACCGCCGCCGCGACCGGGCCGGACGGGTGCACCACGGCCTGCGCATGGGTGTCGTCGAAGCTATAGATACTGGATGCAAAGCAGTTGATCAGCGCCGCATGCATGATGTCGGCCTTTCGCCCGCGGGCAAACAAGGTCGCCTGCTGCGGCCCGGCGAATGGCGCCAGGGTTTTATCCGCGAGGTCCACGATCGGGTGCCGCGCCCCGCCGATGGTGCAGCCGACGATATTGAAGAAAGATCGCAGGGCTTCGTGACGAACGGTATCCGGCAGGTCGTTGGTTCGGGTGTATACGGCATAATCAGCCAGACGTGCCGTGATTTCGCTTTCCGCGTAGGCCATGAGCGGTTTCTCCCTGTTACGTTTAATACGACCGAGTCGCGTTCGGCGGATGACCCACCCGATTCATCCGGTTCGGTCTCGGAGGAAACCCGACATTATCGCCACGAACGATGGAACGGTGACGCATCGTGCGTTCGAGGTTTCGTCTGAAACGACCGGTTTTCGTCAACCCTAGGTTGACCGGCAAGACGGGCATTGCCACGTAAACATTCGGTAATGCGGCGGCATTCATACGCATCTTCGCTCGACCGTGTCCGACCGGGCAATTGTACGGGCCGGTCGCCTGACTTGCCGTAGTGACTAAAGCGATCCTGCCGGACAGTCCCAATTTCATGGCCTTCTCTCCCGATTGAGCTTTCCGGCATGTTCCGCCAAAAGCTTGAGTTTAGCAAATGCCAAACCGAAGTACGATCGCAACAAGGATATAGCCAAGTCTGCCGGAATCCGTTAGACGCACTCGAACACTCTGTTGGGAAATAAAATATGGCTGACGACATCCTGGGGCTCACCGCCCAAATTGTGAGCGCGCACGTACAACGCAATCCCGTTGCCGTGGACGCGCTACCGTCTCTCATACGGGACGTGCACCAGACGCTCGCGACCCTCGGGACTGCTCCCGCGGCCGCGACTCCGGCGCCCGCCGTTATCGAAGATGCACCGAAACCGGTCGCCCCGAGCACGCGACGGCCGGCGGTTCCGATCACCGAATCGGTATTTGCGGATCACGTCGTTTGCCTGGAAGACGGCAAGTCGATGACCATGCTCAAGCGCCACCTGATGACCGAACACAACATGACGGTCGATCAGTACCGGGCGAAGTGGAACCTGCCGTCCAACTATCCGATGGTCGCGCCGAACTACGCGGAGACCCGGTCCAAGCTCGCGAAGAAGATGGGTCTGGGACGCGCGGCGCAGCCGAAGCGCGGCGGACGGAAGTCCAGCCGCTGATCGAGCGATCGGTCCCGGTTAGGGTGAACCGGGACCTGTCTGCTACTTGCCTTTGAAGGGGCGCGGCTTGCGCTTTTCCTTAAAGGCCAATGCTGCCTCATGGAAATCCTCCGTGAGGTAAAGCTTCAACGGTGCCATCTGGAACGCTGCTTCGCGGGTGTACTGCGCCAACGTGAAGCGCCGGGTCCGGACGGTCGCACGGGTCGACAGCGGCGGATTGGCCGCGACTTGCTGGGCCAATGCCCATGCTACCTCCATCACCTTTCCCTTCGGCGCCAGACGGTTGACCACGTTCGCGGCATGCGCTTCCTCGGCCGTGAAATAGCGGCCCGTCAGGACCACATCGTCGCCGAACGCGCCGGCGTTGCGGAAATGCATCTGCGCCCAATGCTTCGCCGCGCCCAAGCCGCGCGACGTTTCGGTGATCTGTAGTTTCGTGCCTTCCTCGGCCACGATCAGATCACAGTCCAGCATCATGCCGGTACCCAGGCCCAGCACGTAGCCGTGCACCGCACAAATCACCGGCTTGTAGTTGACCGATTGAGTCAACAGATCGCCCGAGTTGGCGCCATGGCCCTGCGGGCCGCCGAGACGCTCGAACTCCTCCCGCGAGCGCAATTGG
>Ga0214182_1000565_pt1 | contig 13884 bp, 10 predicted proteins | sample TroBogEpilimnion_8_FD_153020 | JGI IMG/M metagenome (GOLD analysis project Ga0214182, IMG submission 153020) | Freshwater microbial communities from Trout Bog Lake, WI - 14NOV2007 epilimnion | ecosystem: Environmental > Aquatic > Freshwater > Lake > Epilimnion/Euphotic zone | place: Trout Bog... | reverse complement strand
CCCCGCCACAAGTACCGATTTCCCGCCGATCTCGATCGTGCGGAATGCGTTCCGATGCCGCGCTTGCGGCGTATCCAACTGCTCATGCAGTTCCTTCAGCGGAAAGCTCGGCACCCGCGCGGCCTGAGCGGTATCGGCGATCCATTGCTTGGTGTGCTGGCGGCTCCATGCCGACATCAGCGCGTGCAGCGCATCCCAGTTCGCCACGCGATCCGCCTTGGTGCGAAAGCGCGGATCGTCGCCCCAGGCCGGCGACCCCATCGCCTTCAGCCAGGACGCCCATTGCTTGTCCTCCCGCGGCGAAATCGCGGTGAACCCGTCGCTCGCCGGCAGAATGCAGACTGTGGCCCCGTTCCCATCCGCCACCCGCTTGCGCGGCCATCTCTTGCCCGACACCCCCGCTCGGGTCAGTTCGGTCACCGCGATGGTCGCCAGAGCCTCCTGGATCGACACATCCACCACCGCCGGTTCGGCCGCCTGCAACGCCTGCATCCCCGAGCACGCGGCTGCCAACCCGCCGAGGAACGCGGATTGGTGCCCGACCGGCCGCGTCGGCGGTTCGCTCAGGTCGTCCACCTGCCCCGTCAGCAGCCGCGAAATGCCGCTGGCGCACATCAGGGTCAGGTCGGTCGCGGGATCGTCGGCTTGGGGGCCGGCCTGGCCGTAAGGGCCGATCAGGACGATGGTCGCGTTTGGGTTCGCAGCGCGCAACGTCGCGGCATCGTAGCCCTGGGCTTTCAACGCGGCCGGCCCGCCCTCCGCCACGATCAGATCGGCGCTCGCGATGTCCCCGGCCGTTTTGCCGTGGTTCAGGTAGGTTTCCAGCAGCGTCCGCGTTTGTGCCCCGATCGTGCCGACCGCCGCGCCCGCATCGGCGAACAGCCGGCCGCAGACCGCCGCCGCCAAGCCGTCGCCCAACTGCGCGACCGTCAACCCCGTGAGTATGGACATGCCAGAACCTCGAACGAACCTCTTGGCATCATGACGAAGGGAACGCCGCGCGGTGTCAATCTTGGGGGCTTACAAAAGGGGCGCGGAGATACGATCTAATGGCGGAACCCGAACGGAGTGAGTCCCATGATCGAACTGCGCCCCTTCGCCCGCCTCGGCGGCGGCAATCACGGCTGGCTTCTGTCGAAACACCATTTCTCCTTCGCCGACTATCACGACGATGAGCGTATGCACTGGGGCCGGCTGCGCGTCTGGAACGACGATGAAATCGCGGCCGGCACCGGCTTCGGCACCCATCCGCATGCCAACATGGAAATCGTCACCTACGTCACGCAGGGCGCGATCACCCACACCGACAGCCTGGGCAACACCGGCCGGACCGAGGCCGGGGACGTGCAGGTCATGAGCGCCGGCACCGGCATCCAGCACGCGGAATGGAACAAGGAAGCCGAGACGACAAAACTGTTCCAAATCTGGATTCTCCCCGACCAGCGCGGCGGGGCGCCGTCCTGGGGCGCCCGTCCGTTCCCCAAGGACGCCCGCGCCGGCCAGTTCGTGACTCTGGCAAGCGGGCGCGCGGACGACGGCGATGCCCTGCCGATCCGAGCGGACGCGCGTGTGGCGGGTGCGACGCTGAAGAAGGGGGAGACGACGGAATACCGCCTCGGTGCTGGGCGTTACGCGTATCTGGTAGCGGCGCGGGGCGCGATCGAGGTGAACGGCGTGAAGGCCGCCGCGCGCGATGGGATGGCAATCGCGGATGAGGACGTGCTGCGCGTCGTGGCGACGGAGGATGCGGAGGTCGTGCTGGTCGACGCGGGATGATCGGCGGTATCGCTCAAGGTCCGCCCGGCACGCTTTTCCTCCGCCACGTCCAACGAAAAACCCGCCCTGGTTGCCCAGGGCGGGTTCTTCTTACTCAACCTCCGAGCGACGCAAGCGCCTCATTCAGCGTCTTGCTCGGACGCATCGCCGCCGAGGTCTTGGCGAAATCCGGCAGGTAGTATCCGCCGGTGTCCACCTTATGACCCTGCGCGGCGAGCAGTTCGGCATTGATCTTCGCCTCATTCGCCGTCAGCGTGTCGGCCAGCGGCTTGAACCGGGCCGCCATGGCCGAGCTGTTGTCGCGGGCGGCGAGCGCCTGCGCCCAGTACAGCGCGAGGTAGAAATGGCTGCCGCGGTTGTCGATCTCGCCGACCCGGCGCGCCGGGGAGCGATTGTATTCCAGGATCTTGGCGTTGGCTTCATCCAGCGTCTCGGCCAGAACCTGCACATCCTCGCTCTTCGCGGTCTGCGCCAGATGTTCCAGAGAGGCGCACAGAGCCAGGAATTCGCCCAGCGAATCCCAGCGCAGGTAGTCTTCCTCTTGGAACTGCTCGACGTGCTTCGGGGCGGACCCGCCGGCACCCGTCTCGAACAGCCCGCCGCCGGCCATCAGCGGCACGATCGACAGCATCTTCGCGGAGGTGCCGAGTTCCATGATCGGGAACAAGTCGGTCAGGTAGTCGCGCAGCACGTTGCCGGTGACGGAGATTGTGTCCAGCCCCGCGCGGATGCGGTCGCAGGAGAATTGCGTCGCCTCGATCGGCGCCATGATGCGGATATCCAGGCCGGTCGTGTCCTGATCTTTCAGGTATTTCTCGACCTTGGCGATCAGTTGCGCGTCGTGGGCGCGGTTGGAGTCCAGCCAGAACACCGCCGGGGTGTCGGTCAGGCGGGCGCGGCGCACGCCGAGTTCCACCCAGTTCCGGATCGGCGCGTCCTTGACCTGGCACATGCGGAAGATGTCGCCGGTCTCGACCGGACGGGACAGCAGCACGGTGCCGTCTTCGGCGACCACCCGGATAACGCCGTCGCAGGCCGCTTCGAAGGTCTTGTCGTGGGAGCCGTATTCCTCGGCCTGCTGCGCCATCAGGCCGACGTTCGGAACGGTGCCCATCGTCTTGGGATCGAACGCGCCGTGCTTCTTGCAGTCGGCGATCACCACCTGGAACAGGCGGGCGTAGCTGCGGTCCGGGATCGCGGCCAGGGTGTCGTGCAGCTTGCCGTCGGGGCCCCACATCTTGCCGGACTCACGGATCATCGCCGGCATCGACGCGTCGATGATCGTGTCGCTCGACACATGCAGGTTGGTGATGCCCTTGTCGGAATTCACCATCGCGAGGCTGGGGCGCGCCGCGTAGACGGCGGCGATGTCGGCCTCGATGGCGGCCTTTTCGGCGGCCGGCAGCTTCTCGATCCGGGCCAGCAGATCGCCGACGCCGTTGTCGGGATCGACGCCCAGGCGTGCCAGGGTTTCGGCGTGCTTTTCATAGACGTCTTCGAAGAACACCGACACGGCGTGGCCGAACAGGATGGGATCGGAGATCTTCATCATGGTCGCCTTCAGGTGCACCGAGAACAGGATGCCCTGCTTCTTCGCCTCGGCGATCTGTTCGGCGTAGAAGGCGCGCAACGCTTTGCGGCTCATGGTCGAAGCGTCGATGATCTCACCCGCGATCAGCGGCGTTTTGGCTTTCAGCACCGTGACGGTGCCGTCGGTCGCGACCAGCTCGATCCTGGCATTGGTCGGTGTCTCGACGGTGGTCGCGACTTCGGTGCCATAGAAATCCCCGCCGTTCATGTAGGCGACATGGGATTTGGAATCCGGGCTCCAGACGCCCATTTTGTGCGGGTTGTTGCGGGCATACTGCTTCACGGCGCCGGCGGCGCGCCGGTCGGAGTTGCCTTCGCGCAGCACCGGGTTCACGGCACTGCCCAGCACCTTGCCGTAGCGGGCGCGGATTTCCTTGTCGGCCGGCGTCGCGTCGCTGTCCGGATAATCCGGCACGTTGTAGCCCTTGCTCTGCAACTCCTTGATCGCGGCCTTGAGCTGCGGAACCGAGGCGGAGATGTTCGGCAGCTTGATGATGTTGGCCTCGGGCTTCATCGCCAGCCGGCCCAATTCCGCGAGTTCGTCGTTGATCCGCTGTTCGGGTTTCAGATTCTCGGGGAAGTTCGCCAGGATGCGGCCCGGCAGGGAGATGTCCTTCAGCGTCATCTTCACGCCGGCCGCGCCGACGAAAGCCTGAACGATCGGCAGCAGGGAATACGTCGCGAGCGCCGGGGCTTCATCGACCTTTGTCCAAACGATTTCGAGATCCGACATGCTTGCACCTCAATTGCGGCGGTCTGGTTTAGGCTGGGCTTTTCAGCCCAGTAATTCGAGGCGCCTTGTCGCACCGGCCGGCGGTGAGAGCAAGCGGGTGCTGGCGTCTGCACCCGTCATTGCAAGTGCGACGTAAATCTTGCCGGCGCGACCGCAACCCGCTACATGTATCGGCATGAGCGCGCTTACGAATGCCGAACGGGTCGCACGTCGCCGCGATAAGATGCGCGCCGCGGGTCTGCGTCCTGTCCAGATTTGGGTTCCGGATACCCGGCGAACGGCCTTCGCGGCGGAATGCCGCCGCCAATGCGCTGCGATCGCGGCAGCCGAGACAACGGACGAAGCCCGAACCGAGATGGCATTCTGGGAAAGCGCGACCGCCGATGCCTGGGACGATCTCGGCTGACACGCCGGGGCGACATCGTCGTCGTGACTTTGCAAGGGGACAGCGGTAAGCCCCGTCCCGCTCTCGTCGTTCAGGCGGATTGGTTCGAAGCCCTCCCGACCATCGTTGTGTTACCACTGACGAGCACATTGCACGACGCCGCCATAACGCGGGTGGATGTCGCACCGACCCCGGACAATGGATTACGCGTTCCTTCCCAGATTGCGATCGACCGCCCCCAAACCGTTCGCCGTTCGAAGATCGGTCCCACGATCGGACGGCTCGGCGACGATACGATGCACGCGGTGCAACGAGCGATGGCGGTGTTTCTAGGGCTGGCGTAGCCGCCGCCCCGTCTGTCCGTCCTGAAATCCTCTTCCCCCAAGACCCGATTCCGGGGCAGAGTACCGCAGCGGCGCAAGATGAACGGGAGGCTGACAATGAACGACATGGCGGGACTGGACGGGCTGCGGGAATATCCTCTGGCGCGTCGCGGGTTCTTCATGACCAGCCTCATCGGCGGCCTGACGCTGGCAACCGAACGGGTGGAAGCGCAGGCCATCGCGACGGACACCGCCGGCATCGAGGCGGGCGAGACGAAAATTCCGGTGCCCGGCGGCAGCCTGCCGGCTTATTTCGCCCGTCCCGCGAAAGGGACGAAATTCCCGATCGTCATCGTCAACGAAGAGATCTTCGGCGTCCACGACTATATCAAGGACGTCTGCCGCCGGCTGGCGAAGGCCGGCTACCTCGCGGTCGCGACGGAATACTATGCCCGGATCGCCGACCTTTCGAAGATGACCGACGTCAAGCAGATTATCGCCGACGTGATCTCCAAGGAACCGGTTGCCCAGTACATGGCGGATGCCGACGCGACGGTGGATTGGGCGGCCGCGAACAAAGGCGACACACAGCGGCTGGGCGTGACAGGATTCTGTCGCGGCGGGCGCATGACCTGGTTGTTCGCCGCGCACCACCCGAAGGCGAAGGCGGCGGTCGCCTGGTATGGGCCGCTGGGCGGCGAACACACGGCCATCCAGCCGGCCACCGCCACCGATTATGCCGATGCGATCCGTTGTCCGCTGCTCGGTCTGTATGGCGGTCAGGACGCGGGCATCCCGGTGGACGCGGTGAAAGCCGCGGAAGCGAAGGCGAAGGCGGCGAAGAAGACCGTGAAAATCGTGATCTACCCGGACGCCCCGCACGGCTTCCACGCGGATTACCGCCCGAGCTACCGCAAGGAAGCGGCGGAGGATGGGTGGAAGCAGATGTTGGCGTGGTTCAAGCGCTACGGCGTGGCCTGAACGCGCGCCCCGTGCGGGCTGCTGAGACGCCATAGCCGCCGCACGCACAACAACAGCACGATCGACGGCGCGATCGGTCCGATCGGCAAATGCCAGAGGTTGCCGAGCGGCCAGCCCACCAATGCCAGCACGTAGACGATCGCGAAGGCCAGCTTCTCCCAGGCTCGGAAGCCCGTGTCCTGCGCTTCCCGAACCAACCAGACGACGGCCAACAGCACCAGCATCTGGTCGTAGAGCAGCGCGACCGGCACCGCCAGCAAGGTCGCGGCCAGCAGCGTCGCCGCGCGCAGCGGCAGGCTGAGCCCGCGCCGCCAGATCATCGCGACGAGCATCACCATCTCCAGACTGGCAACGGCCTGGAGCGCATAGGCCGGCCCGACGGCGAAGCCCATCAACCGCTCCGCCCCGAAAACCGTGACGACGCCGGCGTAGTCGATACGGCCCGAGGCGAAGACCTGCTTGGCCGAGAGGAATGCGTTGCCATAAGCGTACCATATCTCACCGCCGAACAACGCGACGGATAGGCCGATGGCCGCGATCAGGGTGGCGGTCGCGACGAAGAACGTGCGCCACAGACCGGCGGCCGCCAACGCGAAGGGCACCAGAACGCCGAAATGCGGTTTGTAGCAGAGCAGGCCCAACGGCACGCCCGCGATGACCGGTCGCCGCTCCAGCAGCATGGTGAACGCGGCGAACAGAGCGGTCGTTAGAAACGCATTCTGACCCAAACCGATGGTCCAGAACACGGCCGGGAAAGCCAACACCGGGACCAGCCAGCCATGGCTGTTGTGCCGCAGCAGGTGGTGCAGCATCAGCAGCAACGGCACCAGCGTCCCGATTTGAAACAGGGCGAACGCCACGTAGTAGGGCAGTGTCGCCAGGACGGCACAAAGCGGCAGGTAGACCGGCGGGTAAAAGAAGAATTGATACGGCGCGCCGGCCCCGTGAATGGCCTGTTCGGCCAGCGCATGCGCGGCTTGGTCGTAGGCCAGCCACGGGGTGCCCGCGAGCACCAGTTTGCCGGCAGCGTAGAAACTGACGAAATCGCCCGAGGTCGCGGCGACCGGTCCGAACGCGCCATGCTGCCAGCACGCGACCAACAGCAGGAACGCGGCCTCCAGCCCCGCGAGGATCGCGCACCAAACGACGATGCGATCACGATCCAGCCATGCCGACTGGCGCAGGGTGGCGATCAGCCGGGATGGGAAGGCAGCCATGAATCGGTCCGGAAGTCTCGGCGTAACAGTAGAACCAGAAACACGATTGGCGAAGAGGCTCAAATATATTTGTCACCCGCCTTGCGCCGGTCCGGCCGGATGTGTTTGCTCAAGCTGTTCGTACCGAAGGAGTCGGGCACTGGCCTACGCGTTGCAGCAGCTGATCAACGGCGTCACTTTGGGCATGATCTATGGCCTGATCGCGGTGGGCTACACCATGGTCTACGGCATCATCGGCATGATCAACTTCGCCCATGGCGACATCTTCATGGTCGGCGCATTCCTGTCGCTGATCGCGCTGCTGGGGCTGGCGTCGCTGGGGATAACGGCCGTTCCGCTGGCCTTGGCGCTGACCTTGTTGTTCGCCGCCGGGCTTGCCGCCCTGTACGGCTGGACGGTGGAGCGTGTGGCGTATCGCCCGTTGCGCGGATCCTTCCGGTTGGCGCCGCTGATCAGCGCCATCGGCATGTCCATCGTGCTGCAGAACTTTGTCCAGGTCGGCCAGGGCGCGCGGGTCAAGCCGATGAACGCGCTGCTGCCCGGCGGGATCGAATTGATGAATGAGGCCGGGTTCGCGGTGCAACTGTCCTGGATGCAGATCGCCATCGTCGCGACCACGCTGATCGTGCTGACCGCGTTTACGTGGTTGGTCACCCGCACCCCGCTCGGGCGTTCGATGCGGGCCTGCGAGCAGGATTTGAAAATGGCCGGGCTGCTGGGGATCGATACCGATCGCACGATCAGCCTGACATTCGTGATCGGCGCCGCGCTGGCCGCCGTCGCGGGGCTGCTGTTCCTGCTGTATTACGGGGTGATCGACTTCTTCATCGGCTTCCTGGCCGGGGTGAAGGCCTTCACCGCCGCCGTCCTGGGCGGGATCGGCAGCCTGCCGGGGGCAGTGCTGGGCGGCCTGCTGATCGGCCTGATCGAGGTCTTCTGGTCCGCCTATTTCAGCGTCGAATACAAGGACGTCGCCGCCTTCGCGGTGCTGATTCTGGTGCTGATCTTCCGTCCCACGGGGATTCTAGGCCGGGCGGAGGTCGAGAAGGTATGAGAGCCGAACCAATCTTCTCCCCCTCCCCTCGCGGGAGGGGGCCAGGGGGAGGGGCAGGAAAATCGCGCATGGCGGGACACCGCTTTTTTCTCGTCATCCTCGGGCGCGACCCGAGGATCGCCCACGGCACAATACCGCGGTTTCCGGTCGCTTCGGATGGTCGGGTCAAGCCCGACCATGACGCGAGGGGAAGGTCCCTCCCGCGAGGGGAGGGGGAGGTCTTGCCATGAAGCCCGCCCTCCGCGACGCATTCCTGTCCGCCGCCATTGCACTCGGCCTTTTCGCACCCCTGGTCGGACTGGTGCTGGACAACGGCGACCAAGGCCTTGTCCTGCGCGGCCGTCCCGTCGCGGCGGCAGTGTTGGTGGCGCTGGTGTTCTTCGGCCGCCTCGGCATGCATCTCTGGGCCGACCGCCCCGGCAAGGAAGCCCGAGCCGTCAAACGCGGTCTCATCGTGCCCGCCGGCGCCAACCGATTCCTCGCGCCAATGTTGTTGGCCGCCGCCGTGCTGCTGCCGCTGACGGGGTCGCGTTACTACGTCGATCTGGGAACGCTTGTCCTGACCTACGTGATGCTGGGCTGGGGCCTGAACATCGTCGTCGGTCTCGCGGGGCTGCTGGACCTTGGATACGTCGCCTTCTACGCGGTCGGCGCCTATTCCTATGCGCTGCTGGCGGAGACCTTCGGGCTCGGGTTTTGGACCTGCCTCCCGTTGGCAGGAATTCTGGCCGCCTTCTGGGGCGTGCTACTGGGCTTCCCGGTGCTGCGGCTGCGCGGCGACTACCTTGCCATCGTCACCCTGGCCTTCGGCGAAATCATCCGCGTCGTGCTGATCAACTGGGTCGCGCTGACCCACGGCCCCAACGGCATCACCGACATCCCGCGCCCGACCCTGTTCGGCCTGCGCTTCAGCATGGACGGCGGCGAAGGCACCGTGGCCGGCTTCTTCGATATCGAGCCGGAGACCATCCACCGCGTCGTCTTCCTCTATTATCTGATCCTGGCACTGGCTCTGCTGACCAACTGGGTCACAATCCGCCTGCGCGGTCTGCCGCTCGGGCGCGCGTGGGAGGCTTTGCGCGAAGACGAAATCGCCTGCCGGTCCCTGGGCATCGACGTCACCAACACCAAGCTGACCGCCTTCGCCATCGGCGCCATGTTCGGCGGCTTCGCGGGTGCGTTCTTCGCCACGCGGCAGGCCTTCATCAGCCCGGAAAGCTTCACCTTCATCGAAAGCGCGACCGTGCTGGCGATCGTCGTGCTGGGCGGCCTCGGCAGCCAAATCGGCGTCGCGCTGGCGGCTCTGGTCATGGTCGGTGGGCTGGAAATGCTGCGCGATCTTCTCAGCACCATCGGCGAACAGATGGGCAGCGAGCTGTTCTCCGGTCTGGCGGGCGACCTGCCGACCTATCGCATGCTGATCTTCGGGTTGGCGCTGGTGGTGATGATGGTCCTGCGCCCGCGCGGGCTGGTGTCGGGCCGCACGCCCACGGCGGTGCTGTGATGCTTGCGGTATCCGACCTGACCATGCGCTTCGGCGGCCTGACGGCGGTGGACAGACTGTCGTTCGAGGCGCGGGCCGGGGAGGTCACAGCGGTGATCGGCCCCAACGGCGCCGGCAAGACGACCGTCTTCAACTGCGTCACCGGCTTCTACCGCCCGAGCAGCGGGGGGATCGCGCTGACTCATGCCGGCGGGGTGCGGTTCGCGCTGGAGAAAATGCCGGGGCACCGCATCGCCTCCCGCGCCAAGGTCGCGCGGACGTTCCAGAACATCCGGCTGTTCGCGGGGATGACGGTGTTGGAAAACCTGCTGGTCGCCCAGCACAACCGGCTGATGGCGGCGACGGGATTCGGGGTGATGGCGGTCCTGGGCCTCGGCGGATATCGCGCCGCGGAAAAGGCCGGGGTGGAGAAGGCCCGGCACTGGCTGGAACGGATCGGCCTGATCGACCGCGCCAACGATGTCGCCAGTGCCCTGCCCTACGGCGCCCAGCGGCGGCTGGAGATCGCGCGGGCCATGTGCATCGATCCGGTGATGCTGTGTCTGGACGAACCGGCGGCCGGGCTGAACCCGCGCGAGACCGAGGATTTGAACCAACTGCTGCTGAGCATCCGCGCCGACGGGTGTTCGCTGCTGCTGATCGAGCACGACATGGGCGTGGTCATGCGAATCTCCGACCACATCGTGGTGCTGGATCACGGCCGGAAAATCAGCGACGGCACGCCCGAGCAGGTGCGGGCCGATCCGGCGGTGATCGCGGCCTATCTCGGTGAAGGCGACGACGACGAATGACCGAACCGTTGCTGTCCCTGACCGGTGTTTCGACGTTCTACGGCGCCATCCAGGCGCTGCGGGATGTGGACATGTCCGTCAACGAAGGCGAGATCGTCACCCTCATCGGCGCCAACGGGGCGGGCAAATCGACGTTGATGATGACGATCTGCGGCAGTCCTCAGGCGCGTGCGGGACGTATCGTTTACGCCGGACGGGAGATTACGCGGCTGCCGACGCACGAAATCATGCGTCAGCGGATCGCGCAGGCGCCGGAGGGGCGCCGTATCTTCGGCCGGATGACCGTCTACGAAAACCTGCTGATGGGCGCCGAAGTTTCCGGCCAGACCGACATCCCCGCCGTGCTGGATCAGGTCTGCGGGCTGTTTCCCCGCTTGAAGGAACGCCTGACGCAGCGCGGCGGCACCCTGTCCGGCGGCGAACAGCAAATGCTGGCCATCGGCCGCGCCCTCATGGCTCGACCGCGCCTGCTGCTGCTGGACGAACCGTCGCTCGGGCTGGCCCCGCTGGTCGTGCGGCAGATTTTCGGCGCCATCCGCACGCTGAACCGGGAAACGGGGCTGACGGTGCTGCTGGTGGAGCAGAACGCGCATCAGGCGCTGCGGCTGGCGCACCGGGGCTACGTCCTGGTCAACGGCGCGATCACCATGGCCGGGACCGGAGCGGACCTGCTGGCGCGGCCGGAGATACGGGCGGCGTATCTGGAGGGCGGCTGATGGCCAGCCTGAGCAGGCAGCAAATCATTGGCCCCTGATTCCGCTTCCCTGCTATCGGCTGCCGTCGATTTGCATAACCGAGGCGACCTCGATGGCGCGCAGGCGCTGTATTGGAAAATCCTCGCCGGCGACCCCATCCATTTCAATGCCCTGCATCTGCTCGGCGTCAGCAAATGCCAACAGGGCCGGCACGCCGAAGGCAGTTGGTTCATCGGACGAGCGCTGGAGCAACGGCCCGACGAACCCGGCGCGCGCTATAATTTGGGTTTGGCCTTGCTGGATATGCACCGCCCCGCAGCTGCGATTGTGGAATTCGACCGCACGCTGGCCGCCCGGCCCGATCACGCGCTTGCCTGGGTCAGCCGGGGCGACGCGATGCAGACCGATGGGCGGTTCGAGGACGCCGTCCACAGCTACAAGCGGGCTGTGGCCGTCCGGCCGGGCCTGGCTGTCGCGTTGGGCAACATCTGCAAGGCCCTGCTCGCTTTGGGCCGTCCCGCCGAGGCGCTCGAGATTCTCGAAGATGCGCTGAGCAAGGGGGCGGATCGCGGTGCGGCGCTGCTTGGGATCGGCCGAGCCCAGCAGGCGCTTGGGCGGTTGGCGGAGGCACGCGCCAGCTTCGGCGCTGCGTGTGCCGCCGATCCCGATGCGGCCGAACCGCGTTGGGCCTGGGCCATCGCGGCCCTGCCGGACTTGCAGGGCGATGCGTCCGATGTCGCGGCATCCCGCCAAACCTTCGCGGATGCCATCGATGCCCTTTCGGACTGGTACGACGCCGATCCCGACGGCCGGCGCGACCGGACCGCGCTGGCATGGCCGTTCTACCTCGCTTATCAGGCGCGGAATAACGTGGCGCTGTTGCAGCGGTTCGGTGCCTTGTTGGACCGCTGCATGGATCGCTGGCGGGCGGTGGAGAAGCTGCCGCCGATGACGCCGGCGCGCGATGGACCGATCCGGGTCGGTATCGTATCCGCGCAATTGCACAGTCATTCCGTGTGGCACGCGATCGTGCGGGGCTGGTTCGCGCATTTCGATCCGTCCCGTATTGCGCTGCATGGGTTTCATTTGGGAAGCCAAAGCGACTCCGAAACAACATGGGCTGCATCGCGGGCCGCTGGCTTCACGGCCGGCCGGCGTCCTTTGCGGGATTGGGTCGCGGCGATCCAGGCCTTTCGGCCCGAGGTCTTGATCTACCCGGCGATCGGTATGGATAACCTGTCCGCCAATCTCGCGGCTTTACGTCTGGCGCCGGTGCAGATGGCGAGTTGGGGACACCCGGAGACCACCGGTATTCCCAATATCGATTGCTACATTTCCGCCGAGGCGTTCGAGCCTCCGGACGCCGAGGCCGCCTATTCCGAAGAGCTGATCCGTCTGCCGGGTCTCGGCGTCGCGTACCGGCCGCCGTCCATTGTGCCGCGTGCACCGGATTTCGGGGCGTTGGGTATCGATCCGTCTCGGCCGATCGTGTTGTGTCCGGGGACACCGTTCAAATACCCGGCCGATCAGGACGCCGTTCCGATAGCGCTGGTTCGGCGTGTGCCGACGGCGCAACTGGTGTTTTTTCACGCGAAAAATAACATGCCGTTATCGTCGCGGCTGGAACAGCGTCTCATCGCGGCTTTCGCGACGGAGGGTTTGGATTTTAGCGCTCATGCGAAATTCGTTCCATTTCAAAATATGGAGAGTTTTTATGGGTTGTTAAGACGAGCGGATGTGTGCCTCGATACGATGGGGTTTTCGGGGTTCAATCTTGCGATGCACGCGTTGGAAAACGGCGTGCCATTCGTTGCGTACGAAGGCGCGTTTATGCGCGGGCGGCTGGGAAGCGGTATTTTGCGCCTTATGGGGCTGGATGAAATGGTCGCGACCGGCGATGCGGATTTCGTGTCCATCGCGGCGCGGTCGATTGAAGATTCCGAATACAACGAGGCGATCCGTTCCCGGATCGCCTCGGCTGTTGCGGGATCGTACGACGACAGGCGCGCGGTTGGGGTGCTGCAGGAGGAAATTATCCGTCGCGCCCGCCCCTGGCGGAAATGACTTACCGAACCGCCAGCGAGTCAATATCCCTGACATCGCTTGACAGCGGATCGGTCGGTAAACTCGCGATAGTTTGGTTGTCGAGCATTCGTTCTTTGAAGGCGCTGCTTACGGCCTTTCCTGTCATACCGGCTGAACTAATCAATGACATACCGGTGCTCGCCACATCGTCATGCTGACGGAGGTCAGCATCCACGACTTTCTTTGGAGCGGCGGGCAAGTCGTGGATGCCGACCTGCGTCGGCATGACGATCTGCTAGGCGTCACTGTGTCAGTGGTTGGTTTGGCTGGCATCAGATACGGTGGAGTCGATTACGCACAATATCAGGGATTTTGGCGGTGCCGGCGCCGCGTTCGGCATTCAGGTGTTGCGGCCCGCCGATGCTTTGAGGAGATTCAGATTATGAGCAAAGGCACCTACCCGTTAAAGCTACCCCAATCCATCAAGCGTGCGGCCGAACGGCTGGCGAAGGAGGATGGCGTGTCGCTCAATCAGTGGATTTCGGTGGCGGTGGCGCAGAAGGTTGGCACCATGGAGACTGCGGCCGAATTTTTGCGGTGCCGCGCTGGGGATGCGAAGGTTGAGGACTTGAAGAAGTTTATGGCCATGTTACCGGATGCGGAGCCAATGCCAGGGGATGAGTTGCCGTCACTACCGTAAATTGTTCGCTGCGATCCGATCGGCCGTAGGGTGAGAGTGAAGCATGTCCTGCGTACGAGATTGCGGACACCCGCAATTCTACCTTTAGCTGTGCGTGGCGGGGCCCGAAG
>Ga0214182_1000564_pt1 | contig 13897 bp, 14 predicted proteins | sample TroBogEpilimnion_8_FD_153020 | JGI IMG/M metagenome (GOLD analysis project Ga0214182, IMG submission 153020) | Freshwater microbial communities from Trout Bog Lake, WI - 14NOV2007 epilimnion | ecosystem: Environmental > Aquatic > Freshwater > Lake > Epilimnion/Euphotic zone | place: Trout Bog... | reverse complement strand
CAGGACCCAAAACCATGAGAGCCGGATGGGCACAACTCGACACCATGGTAATGGGGTTCGAAATCGCGGAGACCATCAGGCGAGAGTCAAAAGTGAGAATCCCCTAGCCCTCATGGTCGGCTTGCATCGGCGTATCCGATCAGTCCGGCGGCGTTTGTAGCTCCATCAACTGGAGTGGATCGTTGGCTAGCACGGTGGCGGACTGGTTTTCCGGGTCCATCTCCAGAATAGCGTAGCCTTCTTGTGGCTGCTCGGCGAGCGCCCGAGACACGGAGACGCCGCCGACGGTCACCCGGCCACGCAAACGGTCCCAGAACCCCTGCGGCTCGTGCCAAGTCGGGATGATTCTATCGCGCAATTCCGATATCTTCGTGCTGCCCTTAAAGTCACCGGCCTGTTTGGTGAGGTCGAGCGCAGATACCGTGACGATCCGGCTTCCTTTCGGATCGCCGAGGACGAAACCGCCACGCTTCCTATCTTTCATGCGTGCACGCACGTCGTCGATTGTCACGTCTTTGTCGATCACCGGATCGATCACCGGCAGGGTCACGGTCTGAAGCATGGCGGCCTATCCTCGCAGCAGCGATCAGGTATGAAGATAATAGGAGACGATCCAACCTGTTTCAATGGGTCACCTCGCTCACCGATCTGAAACCCATTTTGCGCCCCTCTGAGCCGCTTCCCGACCGGCGTTACGACGGTAGGCGGGACGCACAAGCCATAACTGACGACCCGTGCCGTAGGACGGCTTCAGGTCCCACCGGCCGCCCGCCCCCCCTAAAACGTAAACAGCGGCCGATCCGGCTTCCTTCCCAGCAACACCTGCCCCACCGTCTCAAAATGCTCGGGGTGCCCCTGGATCTGCTGGGTCACCGTGTGCACATCGCGGAACCGCCGCTCGAACGGCCGAGCATTGAAGATCGCCATGGCCCCGGCGGCCTCGTAGAGCGTGGCGACCACCTGCTTCGCCGACTGGATCGCGAAGGTGGACGCCATGCGGATGGCGATCAGATCTTCCTGCGTCAGCGTTCCCCGCACCCGCGCCTCCTCCCAAATGTCGGACACCGAGGTCAGCAGGAACGTGCGTGCCGCCCGCAGCTTCGCCTCATTGAACCCCACATGCGCTTGCATCACGTGGTTTTCGGACCGCGCCCGGCTGCCGCCGCGCGGCACCGACCCGGCGGCTTCCTTCACGAAGGATGTCATCACGCTGCGCGCGATCCCCAGCGCGATGCCCGCGAAGCTCGATGCATACAGCGTGCTCGGCGTGAACACGTACAGCGGCCCTTTGACCCGCAGCGGCGCCGATCCATCGCGCGCCATCGTGTAGGCTTCCGGCACGAACAGGTCCTTCACCGTGTAGCTGTCGCTGCCGGTGCCGCGCAGGCCCATGGTCTGCCAAGTGTCGCGGACCTCCACGGTGTTTTTGCGAAAGAACATGGTCATGCTGAGCGGCTTGCCGTCCTGGCCCATGCGCTTCGATCCATCGGCCTCGATCACCGGCACATGGGCGCCGAGCCAACTGGCGAGGCGGGATCCGCTGGCGAAATCGAAGGATCCATTGACGCGGTAGCCGCCCGGCACGGCGGCGGCGGTCCCCGGCCCGGGACCCCAGGCCAGAATGCCGGTGTCGGGGCCGAAGATGTCCTTGACCACCTCGGGCGGCAGATAGGCGGCGGTCAGGGCGCAGATGTTGGTCTGGCCGACGCACCAGGCGACGCTGGCGTCGTGGCTGGCGATTTCCTCGATGATTTGCACCAAGGACGGCGGGTCGAGCTCGGCGCCGCCGTAGTCCTCGGGCTGCACCAGCCGGAACAGGTTTTTTTCCCGCAGGGCGGCGAACAGAGACGCGGGCAGGTCGCGGGTGCTGTCGATCTCATCCACCGCGGCGTCGATGGCGGGGCCGAGGGATCGGGCGCGTTGCAGGTAGTCGGTGCCTTTGGCGCTGAGGCTGTTCATGATACGGCGGGTCCGGAGAAGTGGGCGCCGATCATGCGGCAGCCCACCCTAGGGTTCAACCCGCGTCGCGGGCCAAAGGTTGGGGTTCGATATGAGAAAGCGCACAGGCCGCGGGTTGCTATGGGCTGGGGTGACGGCGGCGGTTGTCCTCGCGGTCGGGGCCGGCGGTTTCGCCGCCTATAAGCGCTTCGGCGGCTACCATCAGGCCTGCTTGCTGCCGGCGGTTTCCGGGAATGGTGCCGGCATTTCCACCGGTAGCGCGGACTCACCGCTGCGCGTCGTCGACGGGAATACCGCCCTTCTGCAACGTGCCGAAAATCCGGTGAAATTCACCAAAACGACGTCGCGGGTGGAATTACGCGGCGTCTATTACGATGGCGCCCTATTCGGCGACTACACCGTACCGCGGGTCGGCGGCCTCCGCACACTTCGGATCGCAGGCCAACCGGTCCCGTTGCGCGATGGCACCATCGACGGCGGCTGCGTCGACACGAAATCCCTGGGGCATGTGATCGTCCTGTTCTCCGGCGCTCAGTCGGTCACAGCGACGGTCCTGCTGACGCAGGAGCAGATCGATCTGCTGCGGTAGTCGGGCTTACAGCGCCAAATCGACGCACACCGGCACGTGGTCGGACCCGCGTTCCCAGTCGCGCGCGTGGGTCAGGACAATGTGCTGCTGTAGCGCGGGGCGCAGGTCGGGCGTCACCCAAACATGATCCAGCCGCCGGCCGCGATTGGCGACTTTCCAGTCCTTGTTGCGATAGGACCACCACGTGTAGAGTTTCTGGTCCTCCGGCACGAAATGCCGCAGCGCGTCCATGAAACCGGCGTTCATCCAGGCGTTCAGGCCCTCGGTTTCCGGCGGCGTGTGGCTGACGACATCCAGGAGCTGCTTGTGGCTCCAGACATCGTGTTCCAGCGCGGCGATGTTCAGGTCGCCCACCAGAACGGTGCGCGTCAGGCCGGTGCGGGCGGCGAACCAATTGCGGGTTTCGGCGATGAAATCCAGCTTGTGGCCGTATTTCGGGTTGGCTTCGCGGTCCGGCACATCCCCGCCGGCGGGGACATAGAAATCATGCAGTTCCAGCGGGCCGCTGGGCGTTTCGACGGTCACGGCGACGTGGCGGCTGTCGCCCTTGCCGCACCAGTCGGGTGCGATATCCAGGCGCTGGATGGGCAGGCGGGACAGGATCGCCACCCCGTTGTAGCCCTTCATCCCCTGATACGCGACGTGCGGATACCCAAGTTCGGCCGGACCGGCCACCGGGAACAACTCATTCGGGACTTTGGTTTCCTGCAAACAGATCACGTCGGGATCGAGCTCGCGCACCAGTTCCCCCAGCAACCCCATCCGCAGGCGGAGCGAGTTGATGTTCCAGGTGGCGATGCGCATCAGACGACGCGAGTCCGCACGGTGCCGACGCCGGCCACGACGCCTTCCATCAGGTCGCCACGCTGCACGGCGGCCACGCCTTCCGGCGTCCCGGTGTAGATCAGATCGCCCGGCGCGAGTTTTACCAGTCCGGACAAATACGCGATGGTTTCCGGCACGTTCCAGATCATCATGGACAGGTCGGAGGTCTGGACGACCTTGCCGTTCACCTTCAATTCGATCAGGCCCTTGTCGGGGTGGCCGATCTTGGAGGCCGGCACCATCAGGCCGATCGGGGCGGAGAAGTCGAAGCCTTTGCCCATATCCCAGGGCTTGCCTTCCTTCTTGGCGGCGTTCTGCAGGTCCCGGCGGGTCATATCCAGGCCGGCGGCGTAACCCCAGACGTGGCGGAGCGCATCGGCTTCCGCGATGTTGGCGCCGCCCTCGCCGATGGCGACGACCAGCTCCATCTCATGGTGCAGGTCTTTGCTCTGCGGCGGGTAGGGCATGTCGGCGTCGTTCAGCAGCAGCGCGTCGGCCGGTTTCATGAAAAAGAACGGCGGTTCGCGATCCGGATCCGACCCCATTTCGCGCGCGTGGGCGGCATAGTTGCGGCCGACGCAGAAGACGCGGCGGACGGGGAAGGCACCGCCACCGGCAACGGGGACGGAGACAACGGCGGGCGGCGGAATGACGAAATCGGCCATGATGGACCCCGGCTGAAGGAAGCGATGGCCGGTCATACAGGTTCGGGATGCGCCGGGAAATAGGGTGCTATCGTGCGTAGAGATCCGCCCGCGTCGGCGGCAAGGCGGCCGGCCCGCGCACCCGTTTCGAGGCCAAGGTCTGGTATATCCCGACCGTGTTACGCTCGAACGCCAGCGAACAACCGGCGAGGTAGACCAGCCACAGCCGGGTTTTCACCGACCCGATCTCGGCACAGGCTTCGGCATACCGGTCGAGCAGCCGGTCGTGCCAAAACCGGCAGGTCCGGGCGTAGTGTTCCCGCCATGCCTCCATGTCGTGCACTTCGAAGCCGTACCGTTGCAGGTTGGCGATGGACATGCCGACGTGATCCAGCTCCCCTCCGGGGAAAATATAACGCAGCAGGGCCGCGTATTCCTTCGGGCGGCGATTGAAGGCGCGGTCGTCGCGCTTCGCCGGGCGGGCGATGGCGTGATGCAGATAAAGGCCGCCGGGGTTCAGCAGCCGGTTCACCGCCTGAAAATAGCGCGGGTGGTTGGCGATCCCCACATGCTCGAACATGCCGATCGAGGAGATCTTGTCGAACCGTTCGTCCAAGGACGCGTAATCCCGCAGCTGTAGCGTGATCCGGTCGGACAATCCGGCTTCAGCGACCCGCTCCGACGCCGTGGCGAACTGTTCCTTCGACAGTGTCACGCCGGTGGCGCGTACCCCGTAATGCCGGGCGGCATGGAGCACCAGGGCGCCCCAACCGCAGCCGATATCCAGCAAGGTTTCTCCCGGCTTCAGGCGCAATTTCCGGCAGATCATGTCGAGTTTGTCGAACTGCGCCTGATCGATCGTGTTGCCCCAGCCGGTGAAATAGGCGCAGCTGTAGACCATGGATTTATCCAGGAACAGCTTATAGAAATCGTCGGAGACATCGTAATGATAGGACACGTTCGACTGGTTCGCCGCCGCGCTGCCATCGGTCGTCGCCTTATCGCCACGCACGGTCTCCAGCGGCCACGGCCCGCCGCGCCCGACGAGCAGAAACGGCGCCAAGGCCCTGAACGCCGCCATCTTATCCAAACTCTTCAGCAACGCCCGGGATCGCACCTTCGGGCGGCGCGCCACGAGATCGAAGATCGTACCGCCCTGGAGATCGATCCGTTCCGACACCCACAGGTTGCCCAGCGTGTCCAGATTCGGCCGGCGCAAGAGGGCGGCAACGGCACCCTCATCGGCGATGCGGATCGTCAGGGCGTCGGCCGCCAATGTCTCCGGGACGGTGGAGCCGTCCCAAAGCGCGAAGCCGATGTCCATCCCCAACTTATCGCGGGCATGCGTCAACAATCGCCGCAGGCCAGCCGCTCGGGTCGTTGCACTCACCGTGGATCTCCGTTCGGACGGGCCGGTTTAGCGCGCTTCTCGGCTGGCTGGGAACGCCCTACCCTTCGATGACGAACGCCCGCCATGCCAGTCTGCCCGTGGCCTCCCGCAGCAAACCCTCATCCACCAGGCGCTTGAGCATATCCAGGGCCGATCGTGTGGATACACCGATACTTTCCCCGAGGCCCCGGGCGGTCAGCACCGGTTCCCGCAGCGCGCAACCGACAGCGTCGGCCAGATGCGAACGGCCGCCGGTTTTCAGGTCTGTCGCCTTGCGTTCCACCGTTCGCAACGCCGTCAACTCACGCCGAGAACGCAGGGCCGCTTCGGTGACGCAGTCCAGCCAAGCCAGCACGAAATCGGCGCCGGCCTTTTGTGCCAGAGCATCGATACGCGACAGCGGGGCGGACCAGAACGGCAGCGCGATCGTGTGGCCGAAGCCGTGCAGCCGCCACAGGCAGGATGCCGCGTAGGTGGATGGCAGATCGATGAAGTCCCCCCGCCCGATGCCGGGCACGCCCTGCGCGGCGACATCCGCCGCCGCGATCAGGCCCGGGACCTCGGTTCGGCTGGGCATGCTCTCGACCCAGTCGGTCAAGGTGTCCTCGGTCATGCCGCCGGCCCCCAGCAACCCGAAGGCCGAACGCCACCGCTCCGGACGGTGCGCGCCGGGCTGGGTGGCGAGCTGCCGCCAAAGGCGTGCGTAGTGCAACGCTTGTTCGACCAACCAGTCCTTCGGCGCTTCGTCCATCCCGTGTGCGAAGCTCCACGGCAGCTCGTGCGCCAGCGTCCCCAGGATCGAGGCGGCGGTGTACGATCCCGTCAGCCCGGCCTCATGCAACGCCAGGTCGCGCGGATGCACGGTTGTATGCCGGTGCCCCAACACGCCGGATGCCTCGTGCAGCGACACCCGCGCGCGCAGCCCGGTCGCGACGTCCGCCGACGCTGCCTCCAACCCGGCCTCCAACCGAGCCACGGCATCCTGTGCTCGGGCGAGCGGGATCAGAACCGGATCGGGCTTGCGGCGTTCGGCCACGGGCCAGAAGGTCAGCGCCGGCCGGTCCTCGTCCGGGAACTGCCAGGCCGGCGGCAGGAAGTCTTCCTCGGTCAACGCATAAGTCCTTGATAATGAGTCAGCGTCCGAGTCGAGACGGAGGCTGCGAGTCGCCCATCTTCCGTATCTCCCCCGAGTCGCACCAAGCCCGGCGTTTGCCCAAGGCCGGCCGGCGCGGCATTGTGCGGCCCACCTGCCTTGAGGAGAGACGCATGAAATTCGGCGCGGCGATGTTCTTTACCGACTATTCCATGACCCCCGCGGCCCTGGCGCGCGCGCTGGAGGATCGGGGATTCGAGTCGGTGTGGGCGCCCGAACACTCCCACATTCCGCTGTCGCGGAAATCCCCGTTTGTGTACGGCGGGGAGCTGCCGAAGAAGTACTACGACGTGATGGACCCGTTCGTGACGCTGGCGGCGGCCGCCGCGGCGACCAAGACCATCAACATCGGCACCGGCGTCTGCCTGATCACCCAGCGCGATCCGATTCAGACCGCGAAATCGGTGGCCTCCTTGGACCAGATTTCCGGCGGGCGGTTCCTGTTCGGCATCGGGAATGGCTGGAACCAGGACGAGATGGAGGATCACGGTCAGGTCTTCGCCACCCGCCACAAGCTCGCCCGTGAGCGGATCGAGGCGATGAAAGAGATCTGGACCAAGTCCAAAGCCGAATATCACGGGGAGTTCGTGAACTTCGACCCGATGATGGCGTGGCCGAAGCCGGTGCGGAAACCGCATCCGCCGATTTTGGTCGGTGGCGCATTCCCATATTCGGCCCGCCGAGCCATTCGGTACGGGGACGGGTGGATGCCGCAGATGACGGCGACCGCGACGACGGAACTCGCCGATCTGGTGCCGCGGTTCCGGCAGATGGCGGCGGAAGCCGGACGGGATCCGGATAGCCTACCGATATCCGTTTGGGGCCGGTCGCCTGATGCGGACGCGTTGAAGCGCTATCGCGATCTGGGGGTCGATCGGGTGGTGACGAGTTTGGAGCCGGAGAAGGAGGACACGATCCTGCCGCTGTTGGATCATTGGGCTTCGGTGATTCGGGCGGTGAATGGATGATATCGGCTGCTATCGGTTCGCGGCCCGATAGCATTCGGATAGCCGACCGATATCGACAGGAATGATCGCGTGTCGCGGTGGCAGCGCCATATCGGCGGCGTCCGATCGCTTGGCCATCCATCTCGCCGCCCGCGCCGAAATCCCCTACAATCCACCCAAGACCACCAAACAGAGGAAACAACCATGGCCAATGTCGCCGATTCGAAAGGCCCCTATGTCGGCTCCCACGTCCGGGACGACGCCGCCCTCGCCGCCTGGCTCGCCAAGCGCCCGACCGAGGCCGCGCTTGAACCCGACCTCCCCATCATCGATCCGCACCATCACTTCTGGGACTCGCCGGGCCGCGGCACTTACCTGCTGCCGGGAATCCTGTCCGATATCGGCGGCGGGCATAACATCGTGTCCACGGTCTTCCTGGAATGCCGGGCGATGTATCGCAAGGACGGCCCGCGCCACATGGCGGCGCTGGGGGAAGTCGAGTTCGTGACCGGCCTCGCGGCCATGAGCGCCTCCGGCGGCTTCGGCCCCTGTCGCGTGGCCGAGGTCATCATCGGGGGCGGCGACCTGACCCTCGGCGCCGCGAATGTCCGCGAGCTGATGGAAGCCGAGATCGTCGCCGCCGGCGGCCGCCTGCGCGGCATGCGCCACGGCGTCGCCTGGGATGAGCATCCGGCGGTCAGCGACTATGCCTCCCGCAAGGTCGCGCTGCATCAGGTCATGGACCCGAAATTCCGCGAGGGGTTCGCGCAACTCGCGCCGTTGGGGTTGAGCTTCGAATCCTGGCAGTACCACCCGCAATTGCCCGATGCGATCGACTTGGCTCGGTCGTTCCCCGGCACATCGATCATCCTGAACCATGTCGGCGGCATCCTGGGCGTCGGCCCTTATTCCGGCCACCGGCAGGAGGTTTTCGCGGGTTGGAAGGCGAATATTTCCGAGCTGGCGAAATGCCCGAACGTGACGATGAAGCTGGGCGGCCTCGGGATGGTGTCCGTCGGTTTCGATTTCCACGAACGCGACGTGCCGCCGGGGTCGGACGACCTCGCCGCCGCGTGGCGCCCGTATATCGAGCATTGCATCGAAGCCTTCGGCGTCGACCGCTGCATGTTCGAAAGCAACTTCCCGCCCGACAAGCAGTCCGGCGGCTATACGGAACTGTGGAACGCGTTCAAGCGGATCACCGCGGGCGCTTCGGCGGCGGAGAAAAAGGCGCTGTACAGTGGCACCGCCGCTCGGGTTTACCGGATGATCGCGCCGTGACACCGGCCGACCCACCGCGTCATGCTGACGAAGGTCAGCATCCACGACTTGTTAACGGTTAGTCGTGGATGCCGACCTGCGTCGGCATGACGGGACACGGCTACAGCGCCCCACCCCGCCTTCCCAGGGAAACCCCATCATGACCCAGGCCTTCGCCGGCGTTCGGATCGTCGATTTTTCTCAGGTGTTCGCCGGTCCGTTCGCGACCATGCAGCTGGGGCTGCTGGGCGCGGATGTGATCAAGATCGAGGAACCCGGGGCTGGCGACCAGTGCCGCGGCATCGGCGCCGACAACGACATCGGTCAGGCCGGCATGCCGCCGTTCTTCCTGGCCATGAACGCCAACAAACGGTCGCTGACGCTGGACTTGAAACACCCCAAGGCCGCCGAAGTCGTCGCTCGGCTGGTCAAGAATGCCGATGTCGTCGTGCAGAACTTCCGGCCGGGCGTGATCGACCGGCTGGGCTTCGGGTATGAGGCGATGAAGGCCATCAAGCCCGATCTGATCTATTGTTCGGTGTCGGGCTACGGCCAGACCGGGCCGTCGTCCAAGGCGCCGGCCTACGACGGGGCGATCCAAGCGACGTCCGGGATGATGTCGGTGACGGGTTATCCGGAAAACGGGCCGACCCGCGTGGGCTTCACCGTGGTGGACCTCGGCACCGCCGTCATGGCCGCTTTCGCCATCGCCGGGGCGCTGTACCGGAAAGCGACCACCGGGGAGGGTCAGCATCTTGACGTGTCCATGCTGGATACCTCGCTGGCGCTGCTGGCGCCGTTGGTTAGCGGCTATCTCAACGTCGGAACGGTCCCTGCCCTGGTCGGCAACGGTTCGGTGGTGCGCCTGCCGACCACGGGATCATTCGAAACCGAGGGCGGTGGCGGCATCCTGCTTAGCGCCATGACCGACAAACAATGGGCCGGCATCGTCAAAGCGATCGAACGTCCCGATCTGGGCGCCGATCCCCGCTTCGCGACGGTGGACGGACGCCGCGAACACTACGACACGATCCGCCCCGAGCTGGCGAAGTCGTTCGCGGGGAACACCGCCCAACATTGGGAAAAGCGGTTGAATGAGGAAGGCGTCCCAGGCTCCGCGATCCGCACGCTCCCGGAAGTCGTGGAGCATGCCCAGGTCGCGCATCGGCAATCGATCGGTCGGGTTTCAGGCGCGGCGGGAGTCGGGCGGGACATTGGGATCGTGAAATCCGGTTTCACGGCCAGCGCCGACGGTCCCGCGATCACGGCTCCGCCGCCCGGCAAGGGGGAGCACACGGACGACATCCTGCGGGAAGCCGGTTACTCGGCGGCGGAAATCGCCGCGCTGCGGGCGGAGGGGGCGCTTTAAAGCCCGAACGCTTCCAGCAGCGCCAGCGTCCGCGTCGGCTTGCGCGGCGCGCGCAGGAAGGCACGCAGATCGACGGGGTGGTCGATATCCAGCCCGATCCCCGGCAGCCGCACGATCGCCGGCTCGATCCCGCAGCGTCGCGCCGAGGCGAGATGCGGGAAATAGCTGTCGTCGCCGAACCGTAATGGCACCGAGCCGGCGGGGTTGCACAGGACGGCGTTCGAGCCGAGCTCGTCGTGTGCTGGAACGATCGTGAACGATGGGGCATCGCGGCAGGACGAAACCACCGAATCGACTTCCGCCGATGTGACGCGAGGAATATCGCCGGGCATGGTCAGCAGCGCGCCGTTGCCTTCCGCCGCCAATACCCGCGCCATGCCCATGACGGCGCCGGTGTGCCCGTCCAAGGCGCCGTCGGTGACAACGCGTGCGCCGTACCGTTCCGCCAACGCCGCGGCGCGGGGATCGACGGTGTTGACCAGAATGCCCGCCAGCCGCGTCGCCCCGGCCAGCGCCGCCAGCACATCCTCCAGCATCGTCGCGGCCAGCACTTCCCGTTGTTCGGGTGATAGAAACACCGACAGGCGCTGCTTCGCGCCGGTGAAGGCCTTCACCGGGACACAGGCAAAAACGCGTGTCACTTGCGGCGCCGTAACATCGCGGCGGCGTCCAGCACGATTCGCGCCAGCGCCACCCGGTCCTCGATGGTTGTCATCATGGTTTGCGCCAGAGTCACGCGCGCATCGATGGAAACGACTTCCGCCATGTCGGCGTGATCGATGACGTAACCGTCCAGCAGGTCGGCGTACCGATGCGCGACCGAACCGGCGGACGGGTCCAACCCCAGTTCCGTCATCATCTTCGCCGTCGGCCCCTTGACCGCTCGGCCCGCGATGATCGGCGACACCGCGATGACCGGCGCCTTGCAGGCAACCAACGCGGCCCGCACGCCGGGAATGGCCAGGATGGGTTCGACGCTGATGAAAGGGTTGGACGGGCAAATCACCACGCCCTGCAATTTCGGGTCGGCCAGGGCCGCCATGAACGTGGGGTGCGGCGTCGCTGTCGCCGCGCCCTCGAACGCCAGTTCCTTCACCACCGGTTCGCAGCGGCGGTTGACGAAATAATCCTGGAAATCGAGCCAACCGGCATCCGTCAGCAGCCGCGTCCGCACACGATCATCGGTCATGGGAATGACCGCCGGGCCGATGCCCAGACGCTTGCAGATATCGGCCGTCACCGCCGACAGGGATTCTCCGGCCCGCAGCCGCATCGTCCGAACGGCGTGCAGCGCCACGTCGCGATCGCCCAGGCGGAACCAGGTGTCGCCGCCCAGCGCCTCCATGGTTTCCATGAACGACCAGGTTTCGTCGTGCCGGCCCCAGCCGAGTTCCCGGTTCGCCAGACCGGCCAAGGTATACGTGACGGTATCGATGTCGGGGGAGATCGACAGCCCCAAATGTTCGAAATCGTCGCCGGTATTGACGACAACCAAAAGGTCCTCGGGCGGCAGGATGCGGGACAAACCCAGGGCGAGCTTGGCGCCGCCCACCCCGCCGGATAACGCAATGATCACTGGAACAAATCCTCTTCCGGCGGGCGAACCAAATCCGCGACCGGGGCTTCCGGCGCGGTCCATGTCAGGCCGCGGATGACGACGACGGGTTGGCCCTCGGCGGCTTGTCCTTGCAGCAGCGAGGCGGCGGCGGCGATTTCGTCGGCGAACCCGATGATGCTGACTTCCAGGATGCGGCCAAACAAATCGGGCTGGCCGCGCAGGTCGATGAACGATGGCAGCCCGGCGCAGCCGATGGCGACTCCGGCGGTGCCGCGGCGCCAGGGACGGCCGAAACTGTCGCTGATCACCACGCCCAGCTTTACGCCGTATTTTTCCGCCAGCGCGGCACGAATCGCTTCCGCCGACCCGTCGGGATCGAGCGGCAGCAGCAGCGCGCGGTGGATGCCGTCGGCCGGCGCGACATTGGACTGATCCACCCCGGCGTTCGCCATCACGAAGCCCAGGCGGTGCTGCATGATCATCAGATTGGGCCGGCTGCGGACGACTTTGACGGAATCCGACAGCACGACCTGCACGATGCGCGGATCCTTGCCGACTTCCTTCGCCAGCTTCTCGGCTTCCGGGGTCGGCACGACGGAAGCCAGATCGACGCTGCGGCCCTCGGCTTTCGACACGATCTTCTGCGCGAGCACCACGACATCGCGCTCGCGCAACTCCAGCCCGGCGCGTGCCAAGCCGTCCGCGATCAAAGCGGGCAGATGGTCGCCCTCCCGAACCATGGGGAAGTCCGGGATGGCGAAGAGTTCCAGGCGGTTAGTCACAACCCGAGCATCCCCTGAGTAACGGGGCGGCAGTTTGGCCCCGCCGTCATCCTCGGGCCTGACCCGAGGATCGCCCACGGCACCATGCTTCGGACGCGTGCCGCTTCGGACCCTCGGGTCGAGCCCGAGGGTGACGGAAAACCTTCCAGGTCAGAAGCTGTCGACGCGCGTCCGGACATGACGGTGTCGATCAATCGAACTTCTGACGCAGCTTGGGCAGCACCTGGTCCCCGTACAGCTTCAGGAAGCGCGCCTGATCCGGGCCGGGGGCGTGGAACACGAGGTGACGGAAGCCCATCTCGATGTACGGCTTGATCTTCTCGATATGCTCGTCCGGGTCGTTGGACACGATCCAGCGGCTGGCGGCACGCTCGATCGGCAGCGCGTCGGCGAGGCGTTCCATCTCGGCCGGGTCTTCGGTGTTGGCCTTTTCTTCCGGCGTCAGCGCCAAGGCCGCCCAGTGGCGGGTGTCCTGCAACGCGCGATCTTTGTCGGTGTCGAAGGACACTTTCATCTCGATCATGCGGTCGTAATTCGGCTTCGGCTTGGACGACAGCTTCAGGCCTTCTTCGACGTTCGGCAGCAGCGTTTCGTTGTACAGCTTCCACGCCTTGCCCGAGGTGCAGATGAACCCATCCGCCATCCGGCCCGCGTATTTCGCGACCTGCGGACCCGCGCCCGCGACGTAGATCGGCACGGGGGTCGAGGGCTTGTCGTAAATGGTGGCATTCTCGGTCTTGTAGAACTCACCCTCGAACGACAGGCGTTCTTCGGTCCACAGGCGGCGGATCAGGGTCAGAGCTTCGCGCATACGGGCGAAGCGTTCCTTGGTTTCCGGCCATTTAATGCCCATGGCGGGGACTTCGTTCAGCGCCTCCCCGGTGCCGACACCCAGGATTACGCGGCCGGGGAACATCGAGCCAAGTGTGCCGAAAACCTGCGCGACGACGGAGGGGTGGTAGCGGAAGGTCGGCGTCAGCACCGACGTGCCCATCACGATGCGCGACGTGCTCGCCCCAAGTGCTCCCATCCATGCCAGCGCGGACGGCGCGTGCGCGTCGGTGTGCTTCCACGGCTGGAAGTGGTCGCTAATGAAGACCGAGTCAAAGCCGCATTGTTCGGCCAACACGGAAAAATCCAGCAGCGGTTTCGGCGCGAACTGTTCGGCCGACGCCTTGTATCCAAGCTTGAGCACGATGGGGTCTCCCTCCTAAGCAGGGGGGCAAGCTACCGCCGGGGCCGCGCGGCGGCAATCCGGGGTGTCGCCGGTTGGGGCAGGGCTGCTATCGTGCGGACGACCGACACAGGAGGCCCGTCATGGTCCGCGGAACAGGTCCGGGGATTGTATCTCTCCGCCATCCTCTGAAAGGAGGATGACGCCGGCAGACGCCCGTTCCGGGGATTGATCCCTGCGATCGTCG
>Ga0214182_1000563_pt1 | contig 13900 bp, 17 predicted proteins | sample TroBogEpilimnion_8_FD_153020 | JGI IMG/M metagenome (GOLD analysis project Ga0214182, IMG submission 153020) | Freshwater microbial communities from Trout Bog Lake, WI - 14NOV2007 epilimnion | ecosystem: Environmental > Aquatic > Freshwater > Lake > Epilimnion/Euphotic zone | place: Trout Bog... | reverse complement strand
CGGAACGGGCGTCTGCCGGCGTCATCCTCCTTTCAGAGGATGGCGGAGAGATACAATCCTCGGGCTCGACCCGAGGACCGCCAACGGCACAATTCCGCGACTTCCCGCCACTCGGGATGGGCCATAATCGGTGGGATCTGTCACCGCGGAGACGGGTCACCGGCGCGGGCGATCACGGCCCACCCACCATCGCCGCCATCGCCGCGACAAACAGCTTGCTCGCCGCGACCGCTTCGGTCGCCATTTCCTCCGAAACGTCGGATCCAGGGCCGGTTTCATAATCCGCGATCGCTTTGAGGTTGTAGGTCCGGCCAAGGAAAGCCCTAAGATCGAGGTCGATCGTCGCTTCGTCCTTCGTCAGCCGATGCAATTCCGCGCTGACGCCGCGGTGGGTCTTCACGGATCGGCCGGTTCGTTCGAAAATCAGTGCCTGAGCCGCATGGAAACCGGCAAGATAAGCCGTGCGTCCAGCTGCGTCGTGGTATCGCAGGGACAACACCCCGTCGGCTTCACCCAGCAATTTCCAGGCCTTCGCCAGGAAATATCCCGTTTCCGGTTTCAGAGGTCGATGCCTTCAAGCCGGATTTCCCGCATCAACGGCGTCCGTTCGCCGTAAGCACTCGCCGCGTAAGGCATGGCGTGGACGAATTCCCCAGTCTCCTCAATCAGTTCGGTACTCAAATCCGCGAGGCGGTAAAGTTCGCTGAAACGGTCGGGCAAATCGCGCAGGAAGACCGCGACATCGTAGTCGGAATCCGGCCGCGCGTCCCCCCGCGCGCGGGACCCGAACAGGACCACGCGATCGATCCGGTCGCCATAGAGGCCGTCCAACGCGGAGCGAAACCGCGCCAGCACGGGATCATGGAATTGCGTTGCCATCGCGGTCTCCGGCTGTTCACCGCCGACCGAATAGCACAACGGCGTTTGGCGATGAAGCAACCCCCTCCCCTTCCGCCTCCCCCCACGCTAAACCCCCGCCATGAGCCTCCTGGTCATCTCCGGCGTCACCATCCGTATGGGCGGACGCGTCCTCATGAACGGCGCCGACCTCACGGTCGATCCCGGCAAGCGCATCGGCCTGGTCGGACGCAACGGCGCCGGCAAGTCCACGCTGCTGCGCGCCATCGCGGGCGAAATCCCCCTGGATGGCGGCGACATTCGGCTGGCAAACCGAGCCAGGATGGCCACCGTGCGACAGGAAGCACCCGAGGGACCGGCGTCGCTGTTGGAAACCGTGCTGGAAGGCGACCCGGAACGCCTCAAGCTGCTGAAAGAGGCCGAAACCGCCGAACCCATGCGGCTCGCGGAAATCCACGAGCGTCTTATCGCCATTGGCGCCGATTCCGCCCCCGCCCGCGCCGCGACGATCCTGGCGGGCCTCGGCTTCGACGAAGCCCAACAGGCCCGGCCGGTGCGCGAATTCTCCGGCGGCTGGCGCATGCGCGTGGCGCTGGCGACGGCGCTGTTCGCCAACCCCGATCTGCTGCTGCTGGACGAGCCGACCAACCATCTCGACCTTGAAGCGACGTTGTGGCTGGAAACCTGGCTCGCCCGTTTCCCCGGGGCCGCCGTGGTCGTCTCCCACGACCGAGGCCTGCTGGATCGCGCGGTGGAGGCCATCGCGCACCTCGACAAAGGCAAGATTTCGCTGACTCCCGGCGGCTTCGACGAATTCGTCCGCATCCGCACGGAAAAGGCGATGCAGCAGAACGCCGCCGCCGCCCAGATCGCGCGCGAACGTGCCCATATCCAATCGTTCGTGGACCGCTTCCGCTACAAGGCGTCCAAAGCCCGTCAGGCGCAGGCGCGCATCAAGGCGCTGGAACGCCTGCCGCAGATCGAATCCGTGATCGAGGACGCCCCCACCCGCTTCAACTTCCCGCAACCCGCCCGCATCGCCCCGCCGATCCTGGCGCTGGACCGCGTGACCATCGGCTACGACGGCAATCCCGTCCTGCGGAACCTCTCGCTCACCGTCGACATGGACGACCGCATCGCCCTGCTAGGCGCCAACGGCAACGGCAAATCGACGCTGGCCAAGCTGCTGGCCGGCCGGATGGACCCAATGTCCGGCGAAATCCGCCGAGGCCCAAAGCTGAAAGTCGGCTACTTCGCCCAGCACCAGACCGAAGAGCTGACGATGGACGAAAACCCCATCGATCACATGACCCGCGCCCTGCCCCGAGCAACGCCGCCGCAAGTGCGGGCACAGTTGGCGCGGTTTGGGCTGGATGCGAACCGAGCGGAAACGCCCATTGCGAATCTGTCCGGCGGGGAAAAGGCGCGGCTGCTGCTGGCGCTGGCGACCCGGGACGCGCCGCAACTGCTGATCCTCGACGAACCCACCAACCATCTGGATATCGACGCCCGCGACGCGCTGGTAAAGGCACTGGGCGATTTCGAGGGCGCGGTGCTCCTGATTACCCACGATCCGCACCTTGTCGAACTGGTCGCCGACCGTCTGTGGCTGGTCGGCGACGGTACGGTGAAACCATACGACGGCGACATGGACGACTACCGGGCGTTGTTGGTCGAACGCGCCCGCCCGGCGGCGAAAGCCGAAAGCGTCACCCGTAAAGACGACCGCCGCGAACGCGCCGAAGCCCGAGCGGCCGTGGCGCCGTTGCGCAAACAGGCCAAGGACGCGGAAGCCCTGTTGGCGAAACTGAACGCCGAACGCGCGAAGATCGAGGCCAAGCTGGCCGACCCCGCGCTTTACGCTCCCGGCCGTGTGGCGGAAGTCACGGCCGCGAACGCCCGTCTCGCCGCGATCCGGCGGGAAGCGGAAGCCGCGGAAACGGCATGGCTCGAAGCCGAGGAAGCGCTGGAAGCGGCGGCCTGACTTCTGCCGCAATTTGACGCTTAACAAGCGCCACCCTCGACTCGCCACGAAAGCACGACAGCGTGAAAATCGCCCAAATCGCCCCGCCCTGGTTCGCCACGCCGCCAAAAACCTACGGCGGCACGGAATCGATCATCGCCTTCATCGTCGAAGAACTGGTCGCGATGGGACACGACGTGACGCTGTTCGCACCGGGCGATTCCGTGACATCGGGCAAACTGGTATCGTTCTTCCCGCAGTCGCTGATATCCGAAGGCGTGCCCTGGCAAGCGGCGCTGAAACCCTACTACCACCTGCACAAATCCCTGGAACGCGCACACGAGTTCGATATCGTGCACACGCATCTTTCCTCGACTGCCGATATGTTCATGTTTCCGCTGATGGCGGACATGAAGACGCCGCATGTCACGACGATGCACTCCAACTTCCCGTTCGATCGCGTCAGCGACTGGATCGGCGACGCGGACAAGTATTTTCTGGACTGGATCAAACCCGCGCCGCTGGTCACCGTCAGCCATCGCGCGAAGGAGAACATCCCGTACGACCTGAACGTCGCCGGCGTGGTGCACCTGGGCGTTCCGATGGCGGACTATCAGTTCACGGGTGTCCAACCGGAACCGTATTTCACCTGGCTCGGCCGGTTTTCCCCGCCCAAAGGCCCGCATCTGGCGATCGCCGCCGCGAAACAGGCCGGCGTGAAACTGGTCCTGGCGGGGATCATCGAACACGGCAACAAGGAATCGTCGGATTACTTCCGCGATGAGATCGAACCGCATCTGGACGGCGAGCAGATCCAATACATCGGCCCGGCAAACATGGAACAAAAAGTCGAACTGCTGAGCCACGCCCGAGGCTTCCTGAACCCGATCACCTGGGAAGAACCCGGCGCGACCGTCGTCCTGGAAGCCATGGCGCTCGGCTGCCCCGTCATCGGCTTCGCGCGCGGGGTGGTGCCGGAGCTGATCGTGCACGGACAGACCGGGTTTCTGGTAAACGACGTGGCCGAGATGGTCAGCTACATCCCGCGCATCGGAGAGATCGACCGCCGGGCCACGCATCTGCATGTGGAGCGGAACTTCTCGTCCAAGGCGATGGCGGAGAAATATCTGCGCATCTACGAACGATTGATCGCCAACGCCTGAAATAGAAAACCCCGCCGAAGCGGGGCTTTCTGACGTCGCGGCAGTTTGCGATCACTGCGCCGCGCCGGCCACGGAAGCCGTGGACTTAAATGCCGGTCAAGCCGGCGACCCGCACCTTATGCCTCATCGCCCCCTCAAAAGCAAGCCTATAATCCAAGCCCGAACCGCACGCAGCGCTGCACACGGGCGAATGTCTCTCGGTCGAGAACCCGGATATCGTAGTCCCGCTCCCCCTTGCCATGACCGGCAAACAAATAGCGCAGCCGGCGAAACGCCACGGTCAGCACGATATCGCCCTTCAGCCATGCAACCGGATCGGAATACGGAGGAGGCAGCGGCGGATCGAAGACGATCTGCATGTGATGCGGCAGCACCGGGTTGGGCGGCGTCGTGCTCAACGGCACGATGGTGCACATTTGCGGACGGCCCGGCAGCAACGGAGAAAGCACCACGGCCGGCCGGCGCTTGCCGATTTCGGGCGGCCGAAACCCCTCGGACAGATCGATTCGCACGATGGTACCGGGCAAGGGATGGCGGTTTACGGTCATGGCAGCACCTATCGGAAGCGTCTCCGGGCGATCCTGCGCATGAATTGGTAAAAATTCGGTTAACGCGGACGAGGAATTTCGCGCCCCTTGCCCTCCATCCCCCAACCCATTTGAATACCCCCGACATCCAACAAACGGGGAAACGCACATGCCGCGACTCGCGGGAAAGATCGCTTGGGTCACCGGGGCCGGCTCCGGCATCGGGGAGGCCGCCGCGCTGGCCCTGGCCGATGAGGGCGCGACCGTCATCCTGACCGGCCGCACCGCCTCCAAGCTGGAAAGCGTCGCGCAACGCATCAACCAGACCGGCGTGGCGCACGTCGCCCAGGCGGACCTGACCGACAAGGCGCAAGTCGCGAAAGTCGGCGAGTACATCCGCGAGAAATTCAACCGCCTGGATATTCTGGTCAACAACGCCGGCGTGAACATCGTCGACCGGCACTGGGACAAGCTCACACCCGATGGGATCGACACGCTGATCCAGGGCAATCTCGTTGGCGCGCTCTATTGCGTCACCGTCGCGCTGCCCTTCATGCGGGCGCAGCAGGACGGGGTGATCATCCACACCGCGTCCATGGCCGGCCGCTTCATCGGCGGCGTCTCCGGCCCCATATACGTCACCGCCAAGCACGGCATCGTCGCCATGAGTCACGGCCTGAACATGCAGGAATGCATCAACGGCATCCGCTCCACCGTGTTTCTGCCGGGCGAGGTCGCGACGCCGATCCTGGATCAGCGCCCCAACCCCGTCCCGCCCGAGGTGCGCGCCCGCATGGTGCAGCCGGAGGATTGCGGCGATCTGATCCGCTACATCGCCTGCCTGCCCAAGCACCTGACGATGAATGAGGTGCATCTGGCACCGACCCACAATCGCGGCTATCTCGCCAGCCTGACCCGCACGCTTTAAGGACCGAAATCCATGGCCTCCAACAAACGCAAGGTGATGCTGCCCCACACCATGGGCAAGCAAGGCGTCGCGATCGTGCAGGCGCGCGAGGATATCGAGCTGGTGATCTATCAAGCCGGCATCGCCCAGGCCGATCTGCTGCCGCAGCTGGCCGATTGCGCGGGGATCGCGCTGTCGGCCACGCCGTTCAAGCAGACGGAAATGGACGCCGCCCCGGCGATCCAGGTCGTGGCACGCATCGGCGTCGGCTTCGACGCGGTGGAAGTGCCGGCCCTGACCGCGCGCGGCGTGCCGCTGATGGTGGTCGGGATCGCGAATTCCACATCCGTGGCCGAACAGGCATTCCACATGATGATTTCGCTGGCGAAGCTGAATCACCACATGGACGGGCTGGTGAAGGGCGGAAAATGGAACGACCGGCACCAGACGCTGCCGATGGAAATCTCCGGCAAAACCGTTCTGATTGTCGGTTTCGGCCGTATCGGCACGCGCACCGCGCCGCGCTGCAAGGCGTTCGACATGCACGTGCTGATCTACGACCCGTATGTCGATCCCGCGGTTATCACGGCCGCAGGGTTCACGCCCGTCGCCGATCTCGACGCGGCACTGCCCAGCGTCGATTTCCTCTGCATCCACTGCCCGAAAAACCCCGAAACCGTCGGTATGTTCGATGCCCGCCGTCTGGCGCTGCTGAAAAAAGGCGCCTACTGCGTCAGCACCGCCCGCGGCGGCATCATCGCCGAGGCGCCCTTGTACGACGCCCTGAAATCCGGCCACCTCGCCGGCGCCGGGCTGGACGTGTTCGAGTCCGAACCGACACCGAACGACAACAAGCTTCTTACGCTGAACAACGTCATCGCCTCCCCCCACATGGCCGGCATCACGACCGAGGCCGTGGCCGCGATGGCGGTTATGACCGCACGGAATATTCTCAGCGTGCTGGACGGGACGCCGATGAAGGAAAACGCGGTCAACCCTGAAGTCTTCAGGTAGAATCGGCATGGACAGCCCGTTTACCGATCGAGTCGCTTTGGCAGACCTGTGCCAACGCGCCCATATCAGCCGGCTGTGCCTCTTCGGTTCCACCCTGAAGGGCAACGCTCGCCAGGACAGCGATGTCGATCTCCTGGTCGAGTTCGAGCCCGGGCATAAGCCCGGCCTCCTCGGGTTGGCCGAGATCGAAATCGCGCTGACCGCTCTACTCGGCGGGCGTCATGCCGATCTGCGGACGGCACAGGACCTCAGCCCCTATTTCCGCGATGAGGTCGTGGCGCAGGCAACGGTTCAGTATGCGGCCTGAGGACCGGGTTCGTATCCTTCACATGATCGACGCGGCGGATACCATTGCCGCGTTCGTGACCGGTCGCGCGCGACCGGATTTGGATACCGACCGTATGTTTCTGTTCGCCCTTATCCGAGCGATTGAAATCATGGGCGAAGCGGCGGCACGATTGTCACCGGAGACGCGCGCCGCGGAGCCAACGGTGCCTTGGGCCTTAATGATCGGAATGCGTAACCGGGTGATCCATGCCTATTTCGATATCGACGCGGATATCCTGTGGCGGACGGTCACGGAGGAGATACCCAAACTCAAGCCCATTTTGACCGAACTGGCTGCCCGCCCATAATCCGGGTCACCGTAAACCCCGAAGTGTTTGGAAAACCCGCCATGCCCCAGCCCGACCACATCTCCGCCCTCGGCGTCCCCGATCCGGCCACGCTGGATGAGGATCTTCAAACCCTCTGGCGCAAATGCGTGGAAAAGCTGGGGTTCGTGCCGAACGTGTTCAGCACCTACAGCCTGAAGCCCAAGCGCCTACGCAACTTCATGGCGATGTACAACGACATCATGCTGTCGGACTCCGGTCTGACGAAGCTGGAGCGGGAGATGGTGGCCGTCGTCGTGTCCTCGGCCAATCGTTGCTATTATTGTTTGGTCGCGCACGGCGCGGCGGTGCGGCAGTTGTCGGGCGATCCGGAACTCGGGGAGATGATGGCGCTGAACTACCGCGTCGCGAGGCTGGATACCCGCCAACGCTCGATGCTGGATTTCGCCTGGAAGCTGACGACGACCCCGAACCTGATCGACGATGCGGATCGCGACGGGCTGCGGGCCGTTGGGCTATCGAATGAGGATATGTTCGATCTTTCCGAAACTGTCGCGTTCTTCAACCTTTCGAACCGGATGGCATCGGCAACGGATATGATGCCGAACAAGGAATATCACCGCGCCGTCCGGGGCTGAGCGCATCATGATGACGATGCACATGCTGTCGGGCGGGCGTCTGCGCATGCGGCGCGGCGTGTATTACCCCGATGCGCCGCGCGACGAAACGATGGACATGCCGGTGTCCTGCGCGCTGCTGCGCCATCCCCAGGGATTGGCGTTGTTCGATACCGGATGCCACCCGTCGATCGTCGCGGGGGCGGAGGAACGATGGGGTTCCCTGTCGCGCTTCATGGCACCCGTATTCGCCGAACCGGAAACGTTGATCGCGCAACTGCCTCTGGCCGGCGCGACCCCGGACGACATCGATATCGTCATCTGTTCCCACCTGCACCCCGACCATTGCGGCTGCAACGCCTATTTTCCGCGTGCCACCGTCATCGCCCAAGCCGCCGAGGTCGCCGCCGCGCGCGCCGATAACGCCGACGCCTGGGGTTATCGCACCGTGGAATGGGAATTGCCCAACCGGCTGGAAACGATCGAGGGCACGCACGATCTTTTCGGCGACGGACGGGTCACCCTGCTGCCTATGCCCGGTCACACGCCGGGCATGATGGCCGCGCATGTCGTGCTGGATAAAGACGGCGCCTTCGTTTTGGGATCGGACGCGGTCGCGGTGCGCGCGCATTTGGACGAACGACGGGCGCCGAAGAATACCTGGAACACCGATTTGGCCGTTGCCTCGATCATGGAAATCGCGGCGCTGCAACGGGACGGCGCCACCGTGCTGTTCGGACACGACGCCGAACAATGGGCGACGTTGAAGACTGGCGCGGCGTTTTATCGTTAGGTCGGCGTCGCCTGCACGTCCTTGACCACCGGCAACATGGTTGCCAGCGCATCGTCTGTTGCCAAGCGCGCCAAGGTCGCGGTTTGATCGGTCAGCATACGCGGCAACCGACGCGCGACCACGCGCGGGAAACCTTCGGTCTGGCTCATTTCCTCGCACAGGATTTCGCCGGCCGCTTTGATCATTGCGTATTCCGTCATGTCGCGGGGCCGGCCCGGCTCCACGAAAACCGACGACGGATAAAACGCCACCTCCGGCCGCAGCGCCACGCACAGCTCGTAAAAAGACCCCAAATACGCTCGGGTGAATTCACCGAACACCGCCGCGTCGGCCGTCATATCGTAACGCAACGTCGTGCAAGCCTCGCGCCCGAGGAACCCGTTGATCTCCGCCGCCACCGCATCGGCATCGTCGCGGCCCATCGCGTAGGTCGCAATCACGCGCGCACCGCCCGCCGCCAAAATCTTGGCCGTCAGCGCGCCCAACCCGCGCGATCCGCCGGTCACCAGCGCACAAGCCCCCGCGAATGCATCCGGTGCCACCAAGGCGGCGATGTCGGCAATATCCGGCTGACGCACTGCCTCCCGCCGAGCGAAGGCGATGACGGTGCCCGCGATACCGGAACCGGCGATGGGCATCCGCAGCAAGCGGGTCCGCACGTTCGCCATCGCCACATGAAACCCCAGTCCCGGACGCGGGTGTTCGGGAACCACCGCGACCTCCAGCGATCCGTAGACCGAGTGCAGGCCAGGAAACAGCATCCCCACCAGCCGGGAGGACAGCGCGATGGCGCCCACCCGGCGCGCGCCCAACACGGCGGCGGCATGCGGGAACATCGCCTCGTCGCCCTCGGGGTCGATCCAACCGGACTGTTTCGCCATGTCGGCCAAATCGGGGATATTCGGCAGCATCCCCTGTGTCGCGACCGGCGCCTGATCGAACGCAGCCTCCGGCGCCTCACCCTCCGGCACCAGGCCGATCGTGACGGTCGTGGTATCGACATCCGCGGCCGAGATCACCGCCTCGACCGACCCGTCCGTCGTCTGCGTCACACGGATAACGGCCGGCGTATCCAGGTAGACAAACTTGTTGAACACCGCCCCCACCGAGGCAACCGGCCCACGCACGACGCCCGCCCCGATCAGCGTGTCCAGCGCCCACAGTGCCAAATGCACGCCATGCACCACCGGCGCGCCCGGCTGAGTCCGCCGCGCCGCGACCGGGTCCATGTGCATCGGGTTAAAATCGCCGGACAGCCGCGCGAACCGTTCCTGATCCGCGGCGGTAAAGCGGCGTGCCGGAAAACTCAGCCCCGGCATTTGATCATTCGCAGCGGCGTATAGGTCAGCGCCACGGTGCCGTCCTGCTTCACAACCTTGTTCCGCGTCCGCACGAGGCCGCGACCGGGCCGGTTCTTGGAAAGCCGAGCCTCGATGACCTCGACCTCCACATGGATGGTGTCGCCGGCGAAGACCGGGGCCTGGATGTTCAGCTCCATATGCAGGAAGGCGAAGCCGGTGTGCTGCATGGTGGACTGCACCAGCAGACCCTCGGCGAACGTGTAGCCCAGAGCGCCAGGGGCGATGCGTTGCTTGATGTCGGATTCCTCTTTCAGGAATTCGATGTTGGTGAACAGCACCTCCACCATGCCGGTGGCGTTGATGAAATTAGTGATATCGGCCTCGGTGACGGTACGGCCGATGGTCTTGAAGGTGCGGCCGACCGGCAGATCCTCGTAGTACATGCCCAGCCCGACGGTTTCCATGCGCGTTTCTCCCCTTGGTTTGCCTAAGTGTCCTGCTTCACGGCGGTAAAGTGCAACCCGCAGGGGCCGTTGGTCACGTCGCCCACGATTTGCCTGGCGTCCCGCGTGCCGACCAGCGTGATGCCGGGGCCTTCGCCGTGCACGGCCCCGTCGCGCTCGATCGTGGCGTCGATCCAGGTGTTGGCGTCCCAGCGATATTGGAACCGGTCGTCCAGCACCCGCAGCGTGACCAATCCCGGATGCGGGCAGGACCGCAGATCGGCCTGAAACCGGGTGGAAGACCCGCGCCAGACGCCGGTCGCCGGCGGGAAAGCCGGCCGAGCGGGTTGGGCGGGCGGAGGCGGGGAGCCGCATCCGGTCAGGCACAGCGCAACGAACAACGGCAGCGAAAGGCGGGCGGCGATCATGGGATTCCTTGGCGTTAGGGACGATCCCCCGCGTCATGGTTCGCGGCGCCCGGCTTTGCAAGCCGGTGCCGCCGCCCCACCTTGATTATCGCCCGTGGAACGTCCCTTTCCGCTTCTCCACGAACGCCTTCCGAGCCTCTTTCGCGTCCTCGGACTGCTGTAGAATGCCGCCCGCGTTGGACGTTAGAACCATCGTCGTTTCCAGCGTGCTGTCCTGCGCCGCCCGCATCACGCGCTTGCTGATCCACTGCACCAGCGGCGGAATGCCCATCATCTTCGCGCACAGCGCTCGGGTGGTCGCCTCCAGCTCGTCCGACGTCACCAGATGGTTCAGCATGCCCCACCGATACGCCCGTTCGGCGTCCAGTTCGCCGGTGTAGGCGAATTCCAAGGCGCGCCCCAGACCAACCATTTTCGGCAGATAATAACAGCCGCCGTTCTCGATGATCTGGCCGGCATTGTGATACGCGATGAACCGCGTCCGTTCGCAGCCGATACGGATATCGCAATGCAGCGCCATATCCATGCCCGACCCGACCGCCGCGCCGTTGATCATCGCGATCGTCGGCTTGCGGATCAAAGAGATATCCCGGTGCAGGTCGGTGAACCCGTGGTAAAAATGCTGCCGAGCGGCATCGGGTCCGTCGTGCGCGCCACGGTTGCCGGGGAAATTCTCGCCCTTGTCCTCACCCCCGGTGCGCGATCCCAGATTGGCCCCGGAGCAGAACCCGCGCCCCACGCCGGTCAGCACGATCACCCGCACATCGGGATCGTCGTCGCCGGCCCGCATATATTCGCCGACCTTCGCCACCGTCCCGTTTTCCTCGGCCGTACCCACCAAGGCATTCATCCGCTCGGGGCGATTGAACTTGATCCAGAGGATGCCGTTGTCCTCTTTTTCGTACAGCAGATAATCGACGAGCCTGGGTCCCATGTCTGTTTCCTCCGGTTGAGTAGCCTTGGCGGGCAGCATAGAACGGGATTCGAGCCAACGGCAAAAGCGGGAGCACGCGACATGGAAGCAGGATACCTCGGCGTCGGGAACATGGGCCTTCCCATGGCGCACCGGCTGTTGGACGCGGGCCACAGCCTTACGATCTACGACATCCGCGAAGCCGCGATGCAGCCGCTGCTGGAACGCCAGGCCCGCCGCGCCACGTCGCCGCGCGATCTGGCCGACACGTGTGAGATCGTGTTCGTCTCCCTGCCCACCCTGGCGGCCTTCCGCGCCGTCGCGTTCGGCGAAGACGGGCTGACGCAGGGCAAAAAGATGAAGCTGCTGGTGAACACCTGCACCATCGGCGTGCCCTTCGTCCGCGAAATCGAAAAGGCCATGGAAGCCCAAGGCGTCACCGTCGTCGATTGCCCGATCTCCGGCGGCCCGCCTGGCGCGCGGGCCGGCACGCTGTCGGTCATGGTGTCCGGCGATCCGGCGGCCGTGGAGAAAATCCGCCCCATGATCTCCCAATGGGGCCGCACGCTGACCGTCGCCGGCGACAAGCCGGGTGCCGCGCAGGTGCTGAAACTCACCAACAACATCCTGTCCGCCGTCGCCCTCGCCGCGACGGCCGAGGCCTTCGTTATGGGCGCCAAAGGCGGGCTGGACCCGGAAGTCATGGTCTCCGCCATCAGTGCCGGCAGCGGCCGCAACAGCGCGGTGGAGAGCAAATTCCCGGTCTCCGTCCTGGACCGCAGCTTCAACTACGGCGCGGAGATGCACATCCTGATGAAGGACATCGACCTCGCCATCGCACAGGGCGAGGATCTGGGCATCCCGATGTGGGTCTGTCAGGCCGCGCGTCTGGTGTTCAAGCACGCGATGTTCCAGGGTGCGGAAAAGGAAGACCTGACGGCGATCGTGAAATACGTGGAACGCGCCGCCGGGTTCGAGATTCCGAAGACCCGTTGATGATCCAATCGCTGCTGGATTTCGTCCGCGGCTTGGGGATTCCGGCGACGATCGCCTCGTTGCCGGAACCCACCTTTCTGCCCGGCCTCGCGATCCGGTCCGGCACACTGCTGGTCGATCCCGATCGCCTGCGCTACCCCGGCGATATCCTGCACGAAGCCGGCCATATCGCTGTGGCCTCCCCTGAGGCCCGTGTTCTGTCCGAACTGACCCCGGACGCCGCCGATGAGATCGCGACCCACGCCTGGGCCTACGCCGCCGTTCGGTATCTGGGGATGTCCCCCCATGTCGTCTTCCACGCCGACGGCTACCGCGGTGGCGCCAACTCGCTTGTGGAAAACTTCGACGCCGGCCGCACGATCGGTGTGCCGTTGCTGCAGTATTACGGCATGTCGCTGGAACCGCGCGTCGCGGCGGAACGCGGTTTACCGGCGTATCCCCACATGCTGCGCTGGGTCAGGTGACGGACAGTAGCCCCGAGCCGCCCAAACGATTACCGTGGCGCTAACGCCCTATCCGGAGAGACTCCCCGATGCCCCAGACCAATGTTCTCCTGTGGACCGACGGTCCCGGCCCCTACATCGACGCCATCGCCGCCGCCGGCCTGAGCGACCGTGTGCACGTCGAAACCCTCGCCCGCACCGAAATGCCGAACCAAGATCAGCGCGCGAATACCGAGGCGCTGCTCGCCTGGGGCGTGCCCAAGGGCGTGCTGCCGACGATGCCGAAGCTCCGCTGGGCACAGGCGCTGACGGCGGGTGTGGAAGCCTGGCTCGCCGTCCCCGACCTGCCGGCGTCGCTGACCCTGACCTGCGCCCGCGGTACGCATCGGGAGTCGATGCCGGAAAACATCCTCGGCGCGATGTTCCATCTGACGAAACCCTACGCCGCCGCGAACGAGGATCAGAAAACCGCGACCTGGACCCGCCGCATGGCGACCCCGCTCAGCGGCCAGACTCTGGGTATTCTCGGCCTGGGCGAAATCGGCCAGCGCGTCGCACGTCTCGCCACCGCCCTGGGCATGCGGGTGATCGGCACCAAGCGCAACACCACGCCTTTGCCCGACGTGGCTGAGGTGCTTCCATCCAGCCGCACCAACGAAATCCTGGCGCAGTCCGACTTCGTTCTGCTGCTGCTGCCCGCGACACCGGATACCGAGAATTTCATTAACGCCGAACGCCTGTCGCACATGAAGCCCAGCGCTTACCTGCTGAATTTCGGCCGCGGCCATCTGATCGACGACGCCGCCTTGATCGCCGCCGTCACCGGCAAGAAGATCGCGGGCGCGGTGCTGGACGTGTTCCGGCAGGAGCCGCTCCCGTCGTCGCACCCGTTCTGGGGCACGCCCGGCATCCAGGTCCTG
>Ga0214182_1000562_pt1 | contig 13938 bp, 10 predicted proteins | sample TroBogEpilimnion_8_FD_153020 | JGI IMG/M metagenome (GOLD analysis project Ga0214182, IMG submission 153020) | Freshwater microbial communities from Trout Bog Lake, WI - 14NOV2007 epilimnion | ecosystem: Environmental > Aquatic > Freshwater > Lake > Epilimnion/Euphotic zone | place: Trout Bog... | reverse complement strand
ATATGCTGCTCATCACGGTAACTTGGAATGGTCCAATAAGCCCAAAGATAATCAATGAATGCTTGATTGTTTGCGAGAATCGCTTTTTCTGGGAGATCGGCTAATTGGAAGAACCACCAATGAAACGATCGATGTATGTGTTTCGGATTAACTAGGCTTTCAGTTACTTGACCTGGATGAGGAACCGCCATGACTACTGCACGAGCAATTAACTCTGGATATGCTGCTAGTACTGCATAGGCGATGATCGCACCCCAGTCTTGACCCACAAGATACACCGGCTTTCCACCAGAAAGTCTCTTAATAAAAGCAGCAATATCTTCAACTAAAGTTGCCTTGTCGTAAAAACCATCTTTAGGAATTTCAGTAGGCGTGTAACCACGCAAATAAGGCGTCACTACTCGATAGCCTTGCGTCACTAGAGTGGGCACTTGATGGCTCCAAGTGCTCGCAATATCAGGGAAACCATGCAGTAAAACTACTACGGGACCTTGGCCCTCTTCGTGATATGCGAATTGGATACCGTTAGCTTCAATATATTTAATGGTCATAGACTAGTCTGTTAGTAATTAAAAAATAAGACGCCGCTTAGGAGCGGCGTCTTTAGAAAATGCATTTTAGTTTCACTAAATTACATTACATCTTCTTGGCTTTTGCATCCTCTGCATTCAGATATTGAACGCGTCCGTTTTCAATAACGCCCATGACAATATCTTTAGCTTCAATTGCCTCATGATCTGTTGCGCTGTAAGGCTTAACGTAGGTAGTAATGACACCTGGAACTGGATCTTTTAGATTTTGTAAGGCCGCTAATACCTTTGGTCCTTCCGTACTGTTAGCCTGTTTGATCGCAGTAGCCATGATATAAACAGAATCGTATCCTTGAGCAGCAGAAACGGCTGAAGGCATTAATCCATTTTTAGGCTTGTATTCTTTTATGTAAGCATCAATGAAAGCTTTACGCTTAGGCGTATTACCATCCTGAATAAAGGTTTGCGGCATGATTGCACCATCACCATTTTTACCAGCCGTATCGATAAAGCTAGACATAGACAAAGTCCAGCTGCCAATTATGGGCTTTTTCCAGCCTAACTTAGCCATGCCGTTTGCAATTTGAGCCAATTCAGGACCGATACCATAAGTCAGGATAGCTTCTGCACCAGCATTTTTAGCTGATAGGATTTGCGAAGTCATATCTACATCACCAATATTGAACTTTTCGACCGCTACCGGAGTAACGCCATAAGCTTTCAGTGCTTTTTCCATATCTTCGCGACCTAACTGGCCGTAATTGGTAGAGTCAGCCAGAATGGCTACCCTCTTGAAGCCACGCTTTTCTACAGCTTCTTTTGCGATCATTGGAGCTTGGAGACTATCCCTAGCCGCAATGCGAAAAATATAATTTTCAGGCGCATTAGGAAATTGTTGGGTTACCACTGAACCTGAAGGCATTCCAATCACAGGAATTTTTGCATCCTGATAAAACCGAGAGGAAGCGAGAACTACTCCAGTATTAATAAACCCTAAAACTCCCACAACCTTGGAATTATTAATAAATTCTTGTGCAATTTGAACGCCGCGCTCATTCTTCGCCTCGTCGTCCCTCTCTACTAGAACAATTTTCTTACCGTTAATTCCACCGGCAGCATTGATTTCGTTTACTGCAATTTTAATGCCGGCACGATTACTAACACCCATTGAGGATGAGCCCCCTGTATAAGGACCCTGTACTCCAAGAATAATATCTTCCGCATAAGCGCTGGTTGTCAGCATTCCGATAACTGCTGCTGCATAAATGTGATGACGAATCTTCATACTATCTCCTAATTTAATAATGCTGTTAATACAACTTCCTTCTTACTATCATTAGTGAAAAACATCTTACAGGCAATACAAGAACAAAAAAATCTTATTGGGCTAGGGATTACGCTAGTCCGAACTGAAAAATACCAACTCTATTTACTAAATACTTTTTCCATTTCTCGGCGGAATGCAATGGCTTGCTTTGTAGCGTCGTAATCAACATCGCTCCAGCAGACTGGTTTACCAGCAGGGATATCCTTATTAAGAATCATATTGTGTGCCAAACCAATTGGAAGAGCGCCCAGCTTTAAGGAATCAGCTGTTGTCATGAGCTTTCCATAAACAGTAAAACCGCCTTCACCATCCAATTTTTCACCCGCCTTCAGAGTTCGTTTCGCGGTAGCAACCACATCGCCTCTCCAGTCACCAGTAGCTCCAGTCGCCTCTCCACGAACTGCAATACTCGCAACAGAGGTACCTAACTCCAGACCAATTAAGTGATAAGGCTTATACATTGCTGCATACTTACCAGTACTGTCAGTCTTTAAGCCATATTGTGAAAAACAATCCATTACATATCGACTAGGCGCCTCGAAGACGACGTACACACCCCAACGTAGATCGCGAAATACTGGCCGACCATCTCTCTCAACGGAAGAAGTCACTTCAACTGTGCCCTTTTGCGTCAGAATGCCACCCTCAGATATTGGACGGAAAATATGAGGCAAGTCATCGACGCCACAAGGAGGAAACTCTAAGCCGTTACTAGGAGGATTGAGATCGCAACCGTTCGAAACTGCTGCCATTTCTAGCGCGGATTTAGTTCCGTCTAAAAATGAATTAAACATTTGCGCATTAAAGTCACCGCCCGCAACTTGCTCCTCCGAAAAACCATAATGCCCCCATACCGTATCTGGAGTGGACTGATGATAGATGGGCAAATATTTAGTCCCCTTGCCTGCGCATACCACTTCCATACCAATCGTTCTAGCCCAATCGACTAGTTCAGCGATGAGAGCCGGTTGATCACCAGAAGCCATGGAATAAATAACACCAGCTTCTGCTGCTTTACGCGCCAATAAAGGTCCAGCTAATACATCAGCCTCTACATTCACCATGATGACGTGTTTACGATGCTCAAAGCAGAGCAATGCATGACGAATACCTGCTGCTGGACTACCTGTTGCGTCAATCACGATGTCGATAAATTCGCTGGCAATCATCTTGTCCGCATCATCAGTGACAAAAGTAGCTCCAGACCTGGCTGCATCTTGTAATGAGCTTGCGCTATAACGAGGCGCATCCCACCCTACCCTGGCAAGAGATTCTTTTGCACGGACAGGTGATAAATCAGCAACAGCAAGCAAATGAATTCCTGGAGTTCGCGGAGCCTGGGAGAGATACATAGAGCCAAATTTACCAGCGCCAATGATGCCCACACGCACGGGATTATTATTTTCTGCACGCGCCTTGAGCTTTTGAATAAGGGACATCTAAAAATCTCCAGTTCTTTTTTATAGTAAATATTTCAATGATTTTTTAAGACTTCTTTAGCTACCCTAGCAATACTATCTGCATTCACTCCAAAATATTCTCGTAATGCAGCGCGAGTATCACTCCTACCGAAACCATCGGTACCGAGAGTAATATACCTTCTACCCTCAGGAATGTAAGCCCGAATACTTTCTGGTAGCGCATGCACATAGTCTGTGGCAGCAATAACGGGGCCTCGTGCTTGAGCAAGCACCTGGGTAATAAACGGCAACTCAACACCCTTCTCACCCGTGAGATTTTCCTGCTCTTTAGCCTTACCATCTCTGGACAGCTCGCTCCAACTAGTCACACTAAAAATATCGACACTAATACCAGCATTGGCCAATTCTTCTGCAGCTTTCAATACTTCAGTCATGATGGCACCAGAACCCATCAAGCTTACGCAGCGCTTGCCATCAGTATTTTTAGCGTTAACCGTTTTAAATTTATAACAGCCACGAATCACACCCTCTTCTGCATTTGCAGGCAAATCGGGTTGCGCATAGTTTTCATTCATCAGGGTGATGTAGTAAAACAAATCTTTTTGATCCACCAACATATCTCGCATACCCTGATCCACAATCACAGCCAGCTCGCCTGCAAAGGCTGGATCATATGCTTTACAGTTTGGAATAGTGCCTGCAACCAGTTGACTGCTGCCGTCTTGATGTTGCAGACCCTCACCACCTAAGGTAGTCCTACCAGATGTTGCGCCCAATAAAAATCCTCGTGCACGTTGATCTGCTGCTGCCCAGATGGCATCACCAATTCTTTGGAAACCAAACATCGAGTAATAGATATAAAACGGCAACATGGCTATGCCATGGACGCTATAGCTCGTAGCAGCTGCTGTCCAGCTAGCAATTGCACCTGCCTCACTAATACCCTCTTCAAGGATTTGACCATCTAATGCTTCACGGTAACTCAGTACAGAACCAATATCTTCAGGCTCATAGCGTTGGCCTACGCTAGAGTAGATGCCAACCTGTTTAAATAAATTAGCCATTCCAAAGGTGCGCGCCTCATCCGCAACAATCGGCACAACCCGTGGGCCCAGCTCTTTGTCTTTGAGTAAGTTACCCAGCATGCGCACAAATGCCATCGTAGTAGACATCTCCTTGTTTTCGGCCTTGATTGCAAAAGTTGCATAAGAATGAATATCGGGGATAGTTAACTTGTCGCAAGTGGTATATCGCTTTGGTAATTGACCACCCAATTTCGTGCGCTGTTGTTTTAGGTACTGCATTTCATGGCTACTTTCTTCTGGCTTGAAGAATGCCAAACTGGTAGCTTGCTCATCAGTCAATGGCAAATTAAAGCGATTTCGATATTCAATTAAAGCCTCATCGTCAAGCTTCTTCTGACTATGAGTGGTCATCTTTCCTTGACCTGCATTACCCATACCGTAGCCCTTTTTGGTATGAGCCAAGATCACGGTAGGCTGGCCTACATGGTTAGCTGCTGCATGATAGGCAGCATAGATCTTGACCAAATCATGGCCGCCACGCTTGAGTCGATCGATCTGTTCATCGGTCATGCCCTGCGCCAGACGAGCAAGCTCTTCATTCTGACCAAAGAAGTTTTTACGATTAAAACTGCCATCTTTTGCGGCAAAGGTTTGCATCTGGCCATCAACGGTTTGTGCAAATGCTTTGACTAAAGCCCCGGTAGTATCTCTGGCAAATAAACCATCCCAATCACTACCCCACACTAACTTAATTACATTCCAACCTGACCCACGGAAAAGCTTTTCGAGCTCGTCGATGATTCTGCCATTACCGCGCACTGGTCCATCCAAACGTTGCAAGTTGCAATTAACAACCCACACTAAGTTATCCAACTTTTCTCGTGAAGCTAAAGTGAGCGCGCTCATACTTTCTGGCTCATCCATCTCGCCATCACCAAATACTCCCCATACTTTTCTAGTAGTGCAGTCTAATAACTTGCGATCAGTGAGATAACGCATAAAACGGGCGTGATAGATTGAACTTATCGGGCCAATACCCATGGATCCAGTTGGAAACTGCCAAAAATCAGGCATAAGCCATGGATGGGGGTAACTTGATAAACCTCTCGCACCAGAATCCGGCGCAGTGATCTCGCGTCTGTAATGGGCCAGATCATTCTCTGTCAGCCTACCCTCTAGATAGGCGCGCGCATATACACCTGGTGCACTATGGGGCTGAAAGAAAACCAAATCGCCACACTCTTTTGCATCCCCGCCTTCTTTTCGAGCACGGAAAAAGTGATTAAAACCCACCTCAAATAAGTCTGCGGCGCTTGCATAACTAGCAATATGTCCACCAAGTTCGCCATAGGCTTCATTAGCCTTAGCCACCATGGCAAGCGCATTCCATCGCATCAATGATGCTAATTTTTCTTCTGTTGCTAAGTCTCCAGGGAATTCTGGCTGCTGATCAACCGGAATGGAATTGATATAAGGAGTAACTAAATCAGGCACCCAATTGATCTGATTTTTATTGGCTAGCTTGACTAAATTATCTAATATGAATTTGGCGCGTTCACTATCGCCAGAGGCTAGTAAGTCCATAAACGCTTCATTCCACTCGGCAGTTTCTGTGGGATCCGTATCGATCTGCTCAAGGTTTAAGTACTTCTTAATGTCAGGCGCGTTCATGAAAATTTCCTTTGGGCTATCTTTTTTTCTAGATTCACAAAACTACTTTACGAAAATCAGCCAATAATTGAGCAAGATAGGTGGTGAAGTGGGTTGCTAATGCGCCATCAATTACGCGGTGATCTGCCGTCATCGATAAAGGGCATATGAGACGGGGGACAAATTGTTCGCCATTCCAAACTGGCTTCATAACAGACTTATTTACCGCCAAAATGGCTACTTCAGGCGCATTGATGATAGGCGCACAATAGGTGCCACCAATACCTCCTAAAGAAGAAATTGTGAAGCTTGCGCCCTGCATTTGATCTGACTTTAGCTTTCCTTCACGAGCTAGCTTTGCTAGAGCAGCCGTCTCTTCCGCAATTTCTAAGATACCCTTTTGATCTACATTACGAATCACTGGCACCACTAAGCCGCCGTCTGTATCTACAGCAAAACCAATATGAAAATATTTTTTAAGAATAAGATCTTCGCCGTCAAGGGAAGCATTGAATGTTGGGTATTTTTTTAGTGCGGCTACTGCAGATTTGATTAAGAATGCCAATAGCGTAATCTTGACTGTATCTTTTTTAGACTCTGCATTCAGGCGCGCACGAAATGCTTCAAGATCCGTAATATCAGCGTCATCGTGATACGTCACTGCCGGAATCATTACCCAGTTGCGGGCTAAATTGGCGGCAGAAACCTTTTGAATACGTGTACGCGACTGGTATTCAATTTCACCAAACTTAGCAAAATCTACCTTTGGCCACGGCAAAATATCAAAGCCTGCAATCCCGGCGCTAGAGCGCTCAGACACAAGGCCAATAGATGACATTGTGCCCTTGATAAATTGCACAATATCTTCTTTGCTAATCCGACCCTTTAAGCCAGTTCCGGAGACTTTTTTAATATCAACACCAAATTCACGCGCAAATTTTCGTGCGGAAGGGCTGGCCCAAGCTTTACTTCGTTCAGTATTTGGTTTTGTAACCTGACTAGCGATAAGCTCTGATGTCACTGATTCAGGTACCTCAACCGCTTTTGCCTTATTGATGACCTCCATAGTGGTCGCTTCAATTTTCTGAATATCGCTCACTACATTAGTATTTTCTTCAGCTTCCTCAAGAACGATTACTGGGCCCCCTTGGGAAAGTAGATCCCCTATCTTTACTTTAATTTCTTTAACGATGCCAGCATGCGAAGAGGGCACATCCATGGTGGCCTTATCAGACTCCAGCGTGAGAATAGACTGCTCCCTCTGGACTTGATCGCCAACTTGCACCAAGACCTCAATCACGGGAATATTTTGATAATCCCCGATATCAGGAACAACAACCTCAATAGCCAAAGCCTCTCCCATCATTATCAAAAGTAAATATGATGATTATTTTGGAATAATCCCACCAAAATAGGATGCTAATTATTGGCATTAAATCTAAATTTTCAGCATAATATGCCGAATAAATAGAATATTAAGAAATTTTATGAAACTAGACACGATAGATATCAGAATATTGAATGAACTGCAAAACGACAGCTCTCACAGTAATGTAGAACTGGCCAAGCGGGTTCATTTATCACCCTCCCCTTGTCTAATGCGGGTCAAGGCACTCAAAGACAAGGGGGTTATTAGAAACTATGTCGCCCTGGCAGATCCAAAAATTCTAGGGCTAGGTCTAAATGTTTTTATATCGATCAGTCTAAAAGAGCAGTCCAAAGAGTCTTTAGCAGAATTTGAGAAACGCATCTCTGAACATGATGAAGTCATGGAGTGTTACCTCATGACCGGAGATAGCGACTATCTCATCCGCGTTGCAGTTGCCGATATGGATGCCCTAGAAAAATTTATTTTGGAACAACTGACACCCATTGCCGGCATTGAAAAAATTCGTTCAAGCTTTGCTTTGAAGCAAGTGCGGTATAAAACTGCATTACCACTACCTAAGTAAGATTGGTTCGAGCCGCATCATTCTATTTGGCTTAGACTTACAATAATTGCTTTTAAAAAATAAAAATTATTTATACAAAATATAGAAAGATAGCTATGAGCCAAATTAATAAAGTAGCCCTCATCACTGGAGCTGGCGTAGGTATCGGTAGAGCTGCCGCTAAAGCACTTCTTCATGGCGGCTATCAAGTAGTCCTCACTGGACGTCATTTAGATAAGCTGCAAAAAGCCATTACCGATATTGGCGGCACAACTGATAACTGCTTAGCAGTTGCCTGTGATGTTGGCAAACCAGATCAAGTCAAAAAACTGTTTTCTGCCATAAAAGAAAAGTTTGGTCGTATTGATGTACTTTTTAATAATGCCGGTATTGGCGCCCCTGCAGTTCCAATGGAAGATCTCACCTACGAACAATGGATGGATGTGGTCAATGCCAATCTCTGTGGTGCTTTCTTATGTTCACAGGAAGCCATTCGAATGATGAAGGCACAATCCCCGCAGGGTGGCAGAATCATTAACAATGGATCTATTTCTGCTCACGCACCAAGACCAATGTCAGCGCCCTATACTGCGACTAAACATGCTATCAGCGGCCTCACTAAAACTATCTCTCTGGACGGACGTCCATTCAATATAGCTTGTGGCCAAATCGATATTGGCAATGCGGCCACTGAAATGACAGAGCGTATGGCAGCAGGCATTATGCAGGCTGATCAGTCCATTAAGGTTGAGCCTCGCATGGACGTGGACCATGTTGGCCAAGCAGTGCTCCACATGGCCCAACTACCACTAGAGAGCAATATTCTTAATATGACCATCATGGCAACAAAAATGCCATTTGTTGGTCGAGGCTAATTCAATATTCTTGTAAATTATGAAATTAATACCACGTTATCCTAAAGTATTTTTTAGGAAGGCGAGCAATACTTTAAGTCACGCGAAATGACTTGCTAGCCCATCTGAGTACAAGAATATCTGACTCTATTTCCAGCTTTTAGCCTGTTCAGATAAATGCTGTTTGAATATCGTAGCTATTGGAGATAACTTTTTGCCTTTGGGGCTGACAAGGTGCCAGCTTGATTCAACAGGAAATTCTTTACATTTCAATATGGCAACCTCTTCTTGGTCAGATTTATCACCTAGAGAATACTTAGATAGAACTGCGATACCGAGACCACCTATCACTGCCTGCTTAATTGCTTCGTTACTTCCAAGCTCCAATCTGACATTAGGCTTGTACTTCAGTCTTTTGAAGTGAGCATCTGTTGCCATTCTTGTGCCAGAGCCCTTTTCTCTAAAAATAAACTTTTCATTCTTAAGTGATGCGATATCGATATTCTTTTTCTTGGCAAACGCATGATCTTTTGGGGCAATCAATAACAAAGGGTTTGGCATAAACACTTCGTCTTCTATATCCATATGAAGCGGTGGTTGAGACATGATGTAAAGATCATCTAAGTTCTCTTCTAATCTTCGTACCACACCATCGCGATTAAGCACTTCCAAGGAAATATCTATTTGTGGATACTTCGCACAAAAAGTTCCTAATATTCTGGGAATGAAATATTTGGCAGTACTTACCACTGCTACCTTCAACTTTCCTCGTGTTAATCCTTTAACACTATCTACTTGCTGTTCAAATACATCCCACTCGCTTGATATCGCTCTAGCAGTTTTAGCTAACTCGTGCCCCATTTGCGTTAAATGCACTTTCCTGGCCACCACCTCATAGAGGGGGAGGCCAACAGCATCAGTAATTTCTTTCAGGCCCATCGACGCTGTTGGCTGGGTTACGTGAACCATACGGGCGGCAGCGCTGACGCTACCAGTCTCCGCTAAAGCCATGAAAAGACGTAATTGTCTAAAAGTAATATTCATAGGTATTTATCTATACATAAGCATTGTAATACCGATTTTACTTTATATATGAATTCACCTAAGATCGCCTCAAAGGAAAATTTATGAACAACTTATTAGACCCCTCCATTTTGTTTTTTATCTTCGGCATATTTGCTGGACTCGTTAAATCCAATCTAGAAATACCGCAACCCATTTCTCGCTTTTTATCCTTATACCTCCTCATGGCGCTGGGATTAAAGGGTGGGTTCGCTTTGAACAAATCAGGATTTACCCCTGAGATTGCCATTAGTCTTGGGTTAGCAATCACTTTAGCCATAGTCATTCCATTACTGGGTTACAACTTACTAAAACATAAACTCAATAAACTCGATGCCGCCGCTATTGCCGCAACCTATGGATCCATCAGTGCGGTCACCTTTATTACTACTACCCAAGTGCTAGATCAGAGCGGGATTAACTATGGTGGTCATATGGCCGCCGCAATGGCGCTCATGGAGTCGCCCGCGATCATCATTGCGATTATTCTTGCCAATCGCATTCGTCAACAACGGTCGGGCACCACAGTGCCTCACACATCTTTTGGCAAAGTACTTCATGAATCATTTACCGATGGCGGACAACTCCTGCTATTGGGATCTTTAGTTGTTGGTCTGATTTCTGGTGATTCAGGCCACAAAATCATGGCTCCATTCTCCATTGATTTATTCAAAGGCCTATTGGCATTCTTTTTGTTGGATATGGGCTTAGTTGCCGCCAGAAGTATCGGTGAGCTTAAAGGCAAACCCCCAATTACATTGGCATATGCTTTCATAGCGCCGCCGCTTCATGCCCTGATTGCGCTTGGCTTATGTCATCTTTTTTTCGTTCCTCTTGGCGATACGATTTTACTAATGATTTTGGCGGCAAGTGCGTCATATATTGCTGTGCCAGCAGTTCTTCGTCACGCCATGCCAGAGGTAAATCCCGCACTGTATATGGGCATGTCCCTGGGGATCACTTTTCCTATGAACATTATTTTAGGTATCCCGATTTATAGCGCCCTGGCTAAGTTCTTTGCTTAAAGAATTTCTTAATCAGCATGCATGAACTGCAGTTTTATCGTTATTAGCCAAAAAGTGTGTAGAGCCACCTACACACTTTTTTATCAGCACAAGCGTTCCTTAAAGTAACGCCTAAAAGACAAAACCCTCACCATTTCTGATGAGGGTTTGCTTTTCTGGTGGGCCCACCAGGACTTGAACCTGGGACCAAAGGATTCCGGTTTGTATTGCTTTCACAACTCCCTGGACTATGCCTTCACCGTATTTATTTCTTCATTCAGTTTATTTCCATAATGAACATTTAGACTCAGCCTTAGTAGCAAAGGCCTGATCACAAGGAACAACCGTAATTATATTGTAATAATCCCAAGGATATTTGAACTCAGAAGGTTTTTTAACTTACATTAGGTACATATCACCATGAGCACTCGATAGCGCCAGTCTATTTCCATGCTTTATGCAACTTTCTTTAAGAATTGCGCCTAGGTTTTGATTCATTTTTAGAATTGCCTCTAATTTGTATTTAAAACCAATATTGAAAAATATATGAACTACCAGACGAACAGTCAACTATTATTTACAAACTATCAATTCATACTGAAAATACATTATTTAGGGGAGAAAAATGGAGCGTAGAAATTTTTTAAGAACTTTGCCGCTTTTAGGCCTTTCGCCTATAAGAATTCTGGCACAAAGAGCCTTTCCTGAAAAACCGATTAAAACTATTTCAGCCTATGCCGCAGGAGGCGGTCCTGATGTACAGCTTCGTCAAGTCGCTCCGTATTTAGGGGAAACCCTGAAACAACCAATCATAGTTGAAAACAAAGTTGGGGCAGGAGGTGTATTAGCAACTCAATTTGTGGCGCAATCTGCACCTGATGGCTACACATTGTTGTTGGGATCAAATATTCAGCTCATTCAAAAAATTATGAAGCCTGATCTATCAATCAATCCATTGACTGATTTTTTTCCCATCAGCAATATGTACTCATCACCCACCGTCATGGTGGTTAGTAGCGACTCTCCTTTTAAAAAAGTAGAGGATGTAATAGCGGCAGCTAAATCCAATCCAGGAACCATGAACTACAGTTCTGGTGGGATTGGTACCTCAGCCCATATAGCGGGGGCAACTTTTGTAGCCCTCAACAATTTAAAAGTTACCCATATTCCCTTAAAAGGATCCGTAGAAATTGCAGCCTCTCTCCTTCGGGGTGATACTCAATTTGCTTTTCCCATAGCCGGAACCGGCGTACCTTTAACAAAAGGAGGGAAAGTGAGGGCGCTTGCTGTGACAAGCAAATCCCGTTTAGCCCAATTACCAGAAGTGCCCACCTTACATGAAATCATGAAAAATGAGCTCACTATTCAAGAATCATGGTTTGGCATGTGGGCCCCCATTAAAACTCCGGCTGATCGAATTAACATCCTGTTTCAAGGTATAACCAAAGCATTAACAACACCTTCTCTTAAAATAGCCTATGAAGAAGCAGGCAATATTGTTACGCCAAGCCAGAGTCCACAAGCATTTGCAACTTATATGAATAATGAAAACAAGAAGTGGATGGAGATTATTCGATTAACAGGAATCAGCGCGGAATGATTTTATGACTGCATCACTTCAAGGTATTCGCGTTATCGACATGTCGCATGTTATTGCCGGCCCTCTCTCGTCTTACTTTCTAGTTCAACTTGGCGCAGACGTTATTAAAATTGAAAAGCCAGGTTCGGGCGATGTAATGCGTGCTAATAAAGAAACAAATCAGACCGATACACCTACCGGCTTTTCAGGGTTAAACGCAGGGAAAAAATCACTAGCCATTGATATTCGCACCACCGCTGGTGCAGAAGCTATTCGTACTCTCGCAAAAGATGCTCATGTTTTTATTGAAAATTTTCGCCCTGGGAGCGTAAAAAAATACGGCTTAGATTACGAATCAATTAAAAAAGTTAATCCAAAAATTATCTACTGCTCTATTTCGGGATATGGGCAACAAGGAAATTGGTCTAATCGTGGTGGTTACGATCAAGTTATTCAGGCACTAACGGGCATGATGATGATGTCGGGACCAGAGGAATCGACTAGCCCAACCAAGGTAGGGTTTCCTGTCATCGATATCGCAGTCGGCTTGCTTGGAGCGCTTGCTATCACATCTGCACTTCATCGCCAAGAAAGGTATGGATTAGGTCAGTACATAGAGACCTCTCTTATACAGGCGGCATTAATGTTGATGTATCCATATGCTACGGACTACCTAACTGATAAGAAAATTTCCAAACGTTTAGGAAACAAAGGATATAGCGGAAGCCCTGCCTCGGATGCATTTGAATGCAATGATGGCTGGCTATCAACTGCCGCTAATACACCCACTCAATTTAAAAAGATGATGCATTTATTAAGCTTAGATTTCATTTGCACAGACAAAAATCTTTTAGATCTTGACGCCTTTAATGCTCCCAATGAAGGGTTTGTCGTAGCCAAAGACCCTGCACGAGTTAAACAAAAAATTCAGTATGTCCTAAAGGATATGTCCGCATCAAAATTAGAAGAGCAGCTAAACGAATTAGGAGTTCCTGCCGCTAAAGTTCGTACCCTACCTGAATTCCTGGATGAACTATCTAACGGGGAAAATATTACCGCTCCATTCATGACTTTTCAGCAAGTAAATAAAATTATTAAAACTGCTGGACTCGGATTCACCTTAGACGATGGAAAACAACTAGTTACTCAGCCGACCCCAAAATTGGGCGAACATACCACTCAAATACTTAAAAGTATTGGTATTAACGAAGAGCAAATTGCCAAATTAATCAATGCAAATGTACTAAAGTGAGCCATCGCAACCGTTACTTAAAGTAACGCTCAAGAAAATACCAACCCGAAGGTTGGTATTTTGTACGACTCGACACATAGTTAACACTTTATACCGGACACATACTTTACAGTTTTTGGCATAGGAGGGACCACTCTATGCCCTGGAATGAAAGTACGAAGATGGATGAAAAGCTTAAATTTGTGTCTCGCTACCTAGATGGCGAGAAAATTACTACTCTTTGCCAGGAATTTGGAATCTCTAGGGTGACTGGCCATAAGATCATTGATCGCTATAAAGACAGTGGTTTAGAAGCCTTTACGG
>Ga0214182_1000560_pt1 | contig 13976 bp, 8 predicted proteins | sample TroBogEpilimnion_8_FD_153020 | JGI IMG/M metagenome (GOLD analysis project Ga0214182, IMG submission 153020) | Freshwater microbial communities from Trout Bog Lake, WI - 14NOV2007 epilimnion | ecosystem: Environmental > Aquatic > Freshwater > Lake > Epilimnion/Euphotic zone | place: Trout Bog... | reverse complement strand
CGCGAATTCCTGAATGGCTTGCCGCGTGCAGGCGATGCTGGTGGGACCGTTCACATCGCGGTACGGGCCGGACTGATCGTTGATCACCCCGATCTTCACCACCGGCTTGCCCTGCGCCCGGGCGGCGCGCGTGGAAACGACGGCAGCCGGCGCGGCTGCCAGCATGGTGCGGCGGGTCAGATTCATGGTCGTAGCCTCCCTGAACGGGCGAATATCTCGCCTCATGTCGATTTCTCGCGACGCTACGCCGGGGCCGCGCAAGGTTCAACAGCGGCCACCCCCGCAAAAACCCCTTGCGCCCGTCCGCCGGTCCCCACATGACGGCGCCACCATGATCGACCCTCAGGCCACCCGTCCCCTCCTCGTCCGCCTCTGGCGCGAGCAGGTCTCCCACTACAAGGCTCGGCTCGCGCTGGTGCTGATGCTCAGCGCCGCGATGGCCGGGGCCACGGCGCTGTATCCGTTGGTGTTGCAGCGCGCCGGCATTATGTTCACCCAACAGGATACGTCGATCGCCTGGGTGATCCCGCTGCTGGTGGTGCTGGTCACCACGCTGAAAGCGCTGACCCAGTATTTCCAGAATGTGCAGTCCCAACAGTTGGTGCTGCTGGTCATCCGCGATTTGCAGGAGCGGATGTTCGCCCATCTGACCCGTACCGACCTCGCGCGTGTCGAGCGGGAGGCACCGGCCCAACTCGCGACCCGCTTCACCACCGACGCCACCGCCATCGGCGGCGCCTTGTCCCGCACCGTCAGTGGCGTCGCGGACGTGGTGACCGTGATCGGGCTGGTGGGGTCGATGATCTACATGGACTGGCTGCTGTCCCTGCTGTCCGCTTTGCTCTACCCGCTCGCCGCCGTACCCATTCAGCGCATCGGCAAGCGGGTGCGCCGCGCGTCCGGCGGCATGCAGGAGAAGATGGGCGAAACCGCCGCGCTGCTGAATGAGAGTTTCGCGCAAGCCCGCACCGTCCGCGCCTACCGGCTGGAAAAAGCCGAAACCGGCCGAGCCGACGCGGCATTCAACTCGCTGTACCGGACACTGCTGGGCATCACCAAAAGCCGCTCCCGCGTCGAACCGGTGCTGGAGGTCCTGGGCGGCATCGCCGTTGCCGGCGTGATCGCGTTCGAGGCGTGGCGCGCCACCGTGTCCGACCACACGCTGGGCGATTTCTCCGCCTTCGTGGGCGCCCTGCTGCTGGCCGCTCGTCCGTTGCGGGCGCTGGGGTCGCTGAACGCAGCGCTGCAGGAGGGCCTGGCGGGACTGGTCCGGGTGTTCGCGGTCGTGGACGAAAAGCCCCGCATTCTCGACAACCCAGGCGCCAAGGCGCTGCCCCCCGGCAAAGGCCATGTCGTGTTCGACGATGTCGGCTTCGTCTACCCCGACGGACGCACCGGTCTGGCCGGATTGAGCTTCGAGGCACTTCCCGGTCAGACCATCGCCCTGGTCGGACCCTCCGGCGGCGGCAAATCCACCGCTTTGGCACTGATCCCCCGCCTGCACGACGCCACGACCGGGGCGGTCATCATCGACGGCATGGATGTCCGCGACATCACCCTGGCGAGCCTCCGCGACAGCATCGCCTATGTCGGCCAGGACGCCCTTCTGTTCGACGACACCGTCGGCGCGAACATCGCCATGGGCCACCCCGGCGCCAGCAAAGCCGCGATCGAAGCGGCGGCGGAGGCCGCGCACGCCGCCGGATTCATCGCCGCCTTGCCGTTGGGTTACGAAACCCGCGTCGGTCCCGGCGGTCAGCGCTTATCCGGCGGCCAACGCCAGCGCGTCGCCTTGGCGCGGGCGCTGCTGCGCGACCCACGGGTTTTGTTGCTCGACGAAGCGACCTCCGCCCTGGACGCCGAGAGTGAGGCCGCTGTGCAGGACGCGCTGGCCCGCCTGCGCGCCGGACGCACCACCATCGTGATCGCGCACCGGCTGTCCACGGTGCGCGACGCCGACGTGGTGGTGGCGCTGTCGGCCGGCAAAGCTGTGGAGATCGGCACCCACGCCGGACTGATGGCGCAGGACGGCCTTTACGCTCGGCTCGTTCGCACCCAATCCTTGGCCGCCGCCTGATGCGGGTTCTGCTGTTCGGCAAGACCAACAACATCGCCCGTCTGGTGGAAGACCCAGCGGAGGATTTGCGGCTCGCCGGGCACACAGTTTCCGTCTTCCCCTACCGCGCCAACAAGCTGACCAAAACGCTGGAGCCGTGGCTGCTGTCGCCGCGCCTCGGCGTCCCGCTGGCGGTGTTGCTGGAACGGCGAGTGCGCACGTTCAAGCCGGATTTGATCGTGGCGTTCGGGCCCTTCCACTGGCTGCCGCCGGCCGTGTTCGGGCCTCTTGCGGCGATGCGCGGACGGCCGCCGATGGTGGCCTGGATCGGCGACCTGTTTGGGGCCGAGATGGCACCGACGGCCGCGTTGTTCGATGCCGTGGCGTATACCGACAGCGGGATGCTGGAGCGCCACAAGCAGTTCGGATTTTCGTCCGCCGGTGCCTTCCTGCCGCTGGCGGCGACACGCGGCGCCGTCGCGCCGGCCGCCGAACGCAAGCCGCATCTGGCCTTCGTCGCCTCCGCAACTGAACACCGGCGGGCGCTATTGGCGCAGGTGGGCGAACCGGTCGCCTTGTTCGGACCGGACTGGCCGAAGGCGCCGGAACTCGCGCATCACCGCCGCGACGGGCGCAAGATCGGCGGGCGGGAATTGGCGTCGATCTATGCCTCCCACCTCGGCGCGCTGAACATCCGGCACGAACACAACGTCATCAACGGCCTGAACCAGCGCCATTTCGCACCGTATATCGTCGGCACACCGGTCATTGCCGACGCTCAGGGCGATATCGCCGCGTGCTTCGATCCGGGAACCGACATCCTGATCTACCGCGACGCGGGGGAACTAAACGCGCTGATCGCGATGCTGCACGCCGATCCTGGTCGCGCAGCGGCGATCGGCTCGGCCGGACAACGCCGGGTGCTGGCGCATCACACTTACGCCCACCGGATCGAAGCGATGGCGGCGCTCACGGGCCGCTAATCGCCGCCGGGCCGATTGCGCGAACATATTTCACTCCACTGTCACCGCCGGCGAAGGTAGCGGTTTCGCATTTCGTAAGCGGATGAAGGGGATGAATAGGATAAGATGGGATTCCCCGAACATGCGACAGCGTACTGCCTGGCGCGCATCGTATCCCGCCTTATCTCATCCATCCCTTTTATCTGCCTGCCAAAAATGGGTCCGTCCCCACGCGATAAGGTCCGGCGACGCGAGCCATGGAGCGGGTTCAAGCGACAGCCCCCCGATTGACACACCCCGCGACCGGTGACGCCATACCCGAGGAGGTCTCCGATGAAACTGCATTACACCGACGGTTCGCCCTACGCGCGCAAAGTGCGCATCGTGCTGCTGGAGAAAGGTCTGGCCTTCGAACCGGCGAAGCGCGACGGCGTCCCGCTGACCGCGCCCTGGCCGGGGCCGACCCGCGCAATCCCGGTGCTGGAAGACCAGGGCCAGATGCTTTGGGAATCCGATCTGATCGTCGATTACCTCCTGAAGACCTATCCCGACACACCCACCGCCGTGGATACGCCGCCGCTGTCGCCGTGGCTCGCCCGCCCGGACCGGCATTGGGAAGATATGCAGACCCTCGCGACGCTCTCGACCTGCGCCGCCAGCATGATCAATCTGCGGCTCTTGTCGGTCGATGGGATCGGCCCCGAAAACTCCGACTACATGACCCAGCAGAAAACGCGCGTCGAAGAATGCCTGGACTGGCTGGAGGACCGCGTCACGGACGAGGGGTTCGCCCCCGGCTGGTTCTCCATCATGGATATCGCATTCATTTGTCCCATGGACTTCGCCGAGACCCGCGGCGTCATGAACTGGCGCGGCCGGAAGAAGCTGGATGCCCTGTTCGACCGATACCGGTCGCGGCCGTCGTTGCTGGCGACGCCGATTAACCCGGCGCCGCCGCTTCAGCCGCGTTACGTCATGGAACGACGACCGGCCGGGGCCTGAATCATACGATTTTTGATTCGTTCCTGGGGTCCGCCCAATCGATTGTTTCGAAGGTCCGTCGCAATTTGGACCCACGAGCGGGATTGACCTGCTCGACCCATGCCACGCGGCCGTCGAGATGGCGGCGGAAATCGGGGGTACCGGTCCGGTTTTGCCCGTCCGGCCCGAAGCGGGCGCAATTATGCAATACCGCTTTCAGCGCGTCGAACTCCGCTCGGCCGACGTTGCAGTGTGCATTCACGACCACCCCCGTCACGCGCTGCCGGTCCGATCGCGGCATGATCCGCGTCTTGGCGTCGTTGAGGGCAAACCCTTCCTCCGCCACGATGGTCCCGACCGCCGTGCGCAAACGCCCCAGGCCGGCAGCGAACCGTTCGTCGCCCGAAAACGCCAGATCGTCGGCATAACGCGTGTATTGCCCTCCGGCGTGCCGGGCCAAACCGTCCAACCGCAGATCGAGCCGCCACGCCAGCAGATTGGCCAGCACCGGGGAGGTCGGCGCCCCCTGCGGCAGATGCGGCACGCCGTGCAGCACGCGATCCTTTTCGGGCAGGCGCCGCAGCACCGCCTCCGGCGTGACGGTCGTGCACAATCCGGCCAGTAGCCGCGCGACGGCCCAGGGGTAACCCAGACTACGGAATATCCCGTGCACCCGGCCCAGGCCGATGGACGGGAAGAACCGCGTCAGATCGAAGGTCGCGACCACCGCCTCCGACGCATGTACCAGCGCCCCGCTCAAACAGGATCGTCCCGAAACGAACCCATGCGCTCGGGCGTGCACCGGAACCTCGGACAGAATCTCGTGCAGGATCCGCCGCTGGATCGCCTTCATTCGCTGTTTGGGCGCCTCCAACAGCCGGGGCGTGCCGTCCCGTCGCGGCAGCAGGGCGTAACGATAATGCCGCAGACCGGCATGTGCCTCCCGCCCGTGCGAGCCGCGTTCGTCGGCAAGCCAGTCGAGTTGCGGGGGCCGGACGTCGAGCCAGGCGGCCAGGTCGGCAGACGTCGCGAGAGCCGGGATCGCAAGGCCGGCGAACGGCGGCAGCGGCGCGAAGACCGGGGGATCCAGCACTGCCGGCACGATCCGTTCCCGCGGCGGCCGGAAAAAGGATGAACCGAGCAGAAATGCGGTCAGCCTGCGCGGGGCGGGTGGGTAGGTGTTTTCGGCCAGCGCATATACCTGCTCACCCAATGCGACGCGTGTGCGTCGGGTGGCCGAAATACGCAGCGCGCCAATGGCGGCATCGATCGCGTCCCGCGTCCAAGGCCCGGCCAAAAGCCGAGCGGCGAGGTTGCCGGCGGCCCAGCGCCGCACCGTCCAGTCGTTAGGGTCTGGCCGTGGTTCGGGCATGACGATCCGTCCAACTCGACCCGTCCGGCATGGCCAACCGCAGGCCTGGGCCTGCTTCCGGCCATGCAACGCTCTGCCATGGAAACATGTTCACCCCCGGGGTAGCCCCGAAGAGTCCCGGATTTCGCCAGGACTTGCTTGGACGGACCGCCAGCCCACCGCGACGGTATGGCGTGGCCCCGGGGTGCGCAAGCGGGGGGTGCTACCCCACCAGCGACCCCACGCCCGCGGTCACCGCATCCCAATCGTCCACGTTCCGGTCGTTCGGCGCGATCAGCAAATGATCCACGCCGACCGCCTTATAGCTGTCCACCAACGCCCGCAGTACGCCGCGATCCCGCCCGTCCCACTGCACCCGCATCGAAATGGTAAAATCCGGGCCCGGCCGCGCCGCGCGCAAGCGTGCGATAATAGGTGCGGCTTGGGCGGCGGTGTGGCCGCTGCCGTGCCAGGCGTCGCCGATGCGGATCGTGCGCTTCAACGCCGGCTCCGCGCTGCCGCCGAACCACAGCGGGATCGGGCTGACCGGATGCGGCGTCATGGTCATGCCCTCGATGACAGCCGGAATATATTTGCTGGCGAACGTCACCGGGTCCTGCGACCAGACCGCGCGCATCATCGCGATGCCCTCATCCAGGCGGCGGCCACGCTCCTCGAACGGGATGCCCAAAGCGGCGAACTCCTCCCGCAGCCACCCCGACCCGGCGCCCAGGATCAGCCGCCCCTCGGAGAAGTTGTGCAGCGTGGACAATTCCTTCGCCAGCGGCAGCGGATGGCGCATCGGCAGCACCAGCACCGTGGTGCCCAGCCGCACCCGCTTCGTCACCGCCGCCGCCCAGGTCAGGCTCAGAACGGGGTCGAAAAACAAGGGCGACCGCGGGAATTTAACGCGCGGCACGATGATGTGCTCGCTGACCCAGACATCGTCGAGGCCCAGATCCTCGGCCCATTCGGCATGACGGCGGATCAACGCCGGGGTGGCCTGATCGCCGGCGTGGGGGAGGTGTATGCCGTATTTCATCGCTTCGTTCCTTGCTGTCGGCCGAGCGTAAGCGGCGCACAAGCTTAAGCGCGTCGATGCGCTTAATCCTTGTGCGTCATCCCCGGGCTTGTCCCGGGGACCAATACCGGCACGAACTCGCGCCATTGTGCTTGGATTGGTCCCCGGCACAAGGCCGGGGATGACGACGGGGAGCGCCGCCAAATGCGGGGCTGCCGCCGCCGGCCCACCCCGGCTATAACACTTGGCAACAGCCGCGAGTCGTCCCCATGCCCCCTTCCCCCCTCCGCATCGGCGTTGCCGGCGCCGGCCATTTCGGGCGCTACCATGCGCTGAAGGTCGCCGCCGCCGAACGCGCCGTTCTCGCCGGCATCCATGACCGCGACGAGGAACGCGCCCAGACCATCGGCTGGGAAGCCGGCGCCCCGCATATGGATTTTCAGACGCTGCTGGCACACTGCGACGCGCTGATCGTCGCCACCCCCGCCGACACCCATCACGAAGTCGCCTCCGCCGCGCTCCGCGCCAGCAAGCACGTGCTGGTGGAAAAGCCCATCGCCTCCACGCTGGAGCAAGCCGACGATCTCGCCGCCCTCGCCGCCGAACGGGGGCTGGTGTTGCAGGTCGGGCATCTGGAGCGTTTCTCGGCCGCCTACCAAGCCGTCGCCGCCCGCACCGGCCCGCCTCTGTACATCGAGGCCACGCGCATCGCCCCCTTCAAGCCGCGCGGCACGGATGTGTCGGTCATTCTCGATCTGATGATCCACGACCTCGATCTGATCCTGGCGCTGGTAGACAGCCCGATCGACAGCGTGGACGCCATCGGCGCGGCCGTCGCCAGCGCGCATGAGGATATCGCCAACGCCCGCATCCGTTTCGCCAGCGGCGCCGTCGCCACCATCACCGCGTCGCGCATTTCCGCCCGCACCGAACGCCGGATGCGCATCTTCGCCCAGAACAGCTACCTCGGCGTCGATTTCGCCGCGCGGAAACTCACGGTGGTCGGGCGCGGCAATGGCCGGCCGGTGCCGGGAGTCGAGGGCTTCGCCAGCGAGGAAATCGCCTGGGACGACCACGATTCCCTCACGCACGAGCATCTGGCCTTCGTCGCCTCGGTGCTCGATGGCGCCCCGGTCCTGGTGGACGCCGCCGCCGGCCGCCGCGCCCTGGAAGCCGCGCTCGCGGTCGCCCGCGGCATGACGGAGTCGCGGGAGAAAATGGCAGCATCCGGATTGATCCGACTGCCCGGCGATTGAACCGCCGGAAACAGGGCGCCCACGGAACGGTGCGACCGCCCCATCGCCCGCACGCCCCCCAAAATACCACCAAAAATGGACAACGCCGAATAGACGGGGCCGCTGTATATGCCGACACGGCTGAGGCAAAATCGGATCGGCGATCGGTGGAAAATTTGTGCCGTCTCGGGGTTCCGTGGCAGCGTGCGAATCGGAACGCCCTTCCGCTGCGATCCGGTGGAAAACACCGACGCCGCTGGCATGCACAAGCGCGGGAGATGAAACGTGTTGAATCCGTCCACGGTCCGGACCTATCGCGCCACCTTGCTGGGCAGCGCCGCGCTCACTTGCTTCGGCGCCACCCTCGCGCACGCGCAGACTTTGCCCACCGGCGGCGCCTTCTTCGCGGGAACCGGCAGCATCTCCTCCGCCGGCGCCAAAGCCACAATCACCCAGTCCAGCCCGCTCGGCATCGTTTCATGGTCGGGGTTTTCGGTCGGGGCCGGCGCAACGGTCCAATTCAATAACGGTAGCGGCGCGACGCTCAACCGTGTCGCGGGCGGGAATATTTCGCAGATCGACGGCAAGCTGTCGGCGACCGGGTCGGTCTATCTGATCAACCCGTCCGGCGTGGTGGTCGGACCCGGCGGGCGAGTCGTCGCGGGCGGCAATTTCGTGGCCTCCACCCGCGACATCCCGGACAACCAGTTCCTGGCCGGCGGCGCGCTGACCGCCAGCGGCACCTCCGCCGGCACGGTGAGCAACGCGGGCCGCATCGTCTCCCAAGGCGGGGACGTGGTGCTGATCGGGGCTTCGGCGTCCAATACCGGCACTATCGCCGCGCCGAACGGCACCGCCGCGTTGGCCGCGGGCAACCGCGTGGTGCTGACCTCCGCGACGGGCCCGAGCGGGATTTCGGTCGCGGCGGATGTGAATGCACAGGGCGACGCGAGCAACAGCGGGCGGATCAAGGCCGCCGCCGTCGCGCTGGCCTCCGCCGGGGGCAACGTCTACGCGCTGGCCGGCAATCGCAGTGGCTTGGTGCAGGCGACGGGGACGAAAACCGTCGACGGGCAGGTCTGGCTGACGGCGCCGGAGGGCACCACGACGGTCGCCGGCACCGTGACCGCGCGCACCGCCGGCGGCGACGGCGGCACCATCGTCGCCAACGGCCAGCAGGTGGCGATCGGCGCGACGGCTGTACTGTCGGCGTCGGGCAAGCGCGGCGGAACCGTGCTGGTGGGCGTATCCGCGCCGGGCGGCGCGAATGAGGCGCGGCACACGACCATCGCGTCCGGCGCGCGCATTCTCGCCACCGGGGTGGGTGCCGGCAGCGGCGGGCATATCGAGACCTCCGGCCAGACGCTATCGCTGGGCAAGGCGACGGTGAGTGCCGGACAAGGCGGCAGCTGGCTGATCGACCCCACCGATCTGACCATCGATTCCGCCGCCGCGACCACGATTAACGCCAGTCTGAACGGCGGCACCAATGTCACCGAACAGACAACGGCCACGACGCCGTCGGGGGCCGGCACGCAAACGGCCGGAGCGGGCGACATCTGGATCGCCGCGCCGCTGGCCTGGAACTCCAGCGCGACCCTGACCCTTTCGTCGTTCAACAGCATCGACGTCAACGCGCCGATTACGGTCGCAGGCGCTGGCAGCCTGGTCCTGGTCACCAACAACAACGCCGGGGGCGCCAGTACCGGCAACGGCGTCGTGAATTTCGTCGGCGGCGCCAACGTCGCCTATACTGGGGCAGGCGGCGGTCTGACGATAAACGGCGTGGCTTTCACGCTGGTGTCCGACCTGACGACCCTGGCAGCGGACATCCTGGGCAGCCCGTCTGGCAATTTCGCCCTGGCGAACAGCATCGATGCCAGCGGCACACCGTTTGCCCACGCGGCGGTCGGGACCGCCTTCACCGGCACGTTCGAGGGTCTGGGCAACACGATTTCGAACCTGACGATCTCCTCCAGCGACGCGAATGTCGGGCTTTTCGCGCAGATCGGGGCTGGCGGCGCGGTACGCGATCTCGGGCTACCCGGCGGTTCGGTGACCGCCACCGCCAGCGGCGCGTACAACGCCGGCATGCTGGTGGGGTCCAACAGCGGCACTTTGTTCAACGTATACACCACCGGAACGGTGACCGGATCGGCCAGCGGCAACAACGGCAACGTCGGCGGCCTGGTGGGGATCAACACCGCTGCCGGCAATATCTCGATCGCTTATGCGACCGGCGCCGCGACCTCGGCCGGCGCGGACAACGTGGGCGGGCTGGCAGGCAGCAACACCGGTACCATCGGGAACGCGTACGCGACCGGGGCAGTCGGCACCGGCGCAAACGGCAACGCCGGCGGCTTGGTTGGCGTGAACGCGACGTCGGCGCGTCGGTCGCCGATGCCTATGCCACGGGGGCGGTCAGCGGCGGGACCGGCGCCAATGTCGGCGGGTTCGTCGGGTTCAATTCCCAGGGCACGATCAACGACACCTACGCGGCGGGCACGGTCGCCGGTCCGGCGGGGTCCTCGGGGGGATACGCCGGAAACAACACCGGCACCATCAATGGCGGCTATTGGGATCAAAGCCGCGATACCATCGCCGCCGGCATCGGTGCTGGCGCCGGCAGCGTCACCGCGTTATCCGGCGGCAACGAATTCACCCTGGCGTCCTACACCGCGTTCACCGCAAGCACGACGCCGGGTGCGACCGGCAACGCCTGGGTGATGGTTGACAACGACGGCGCGCTGAACAATTTCGGCGGAACGCCGGGCAGCACGCTGCCAATGCTCGCTTCCGAATATTCGACGACGATCGTCAACGCCCACCAGCTGCAATTGATGGCCATGGCCCTGGGGGCGAATTACCGGCTGGGCGCGAACGTCGATGCCTCGGTCACGGCGACGGCACAAGCGGCGGCGAATGGCGCCGATGTCTGGAGCAATACCGGTTTCGCCCCCATCGGCGGCAATTTCGCGGCGAATTTCACGGGAACCCTCAACGGCCAAAACCGCATCATCCGCAATCTGACGATCGACGCGCGGTTCGACGGCGTACTGAACGACGGGTTGTTCGGAAGCATCGGTGTCAGCGGTTCCGTCTCCAATGTCGGTCTGGTGGGCGGCGCGGTTTATGGCAACGGCGATGGTACAGCCGGCGCGATCGCCGGATTCAACAATGGCACCGTCACGAATGTACAATCGTCCGTCACGGTCACCGGTCCCACCGCTGGGGGGCTGATCGGATCGGATAACGGCACGGTATCGAATTCCTCCGCCAGCGGGTCCGTGACCGCCTACCTCCAGGCCGGGACCATCGGCGGGCTGGTGGGAAACGAGGCCGGGACGATCTCCAACAGCTTCGCGACCGGCGCGGTCAGCGACGGCGGTAACGCGGGCAGCACATTGGGCGGGCTGGTCGGATCGCTGAGCGGGACTATCACGACGGCCTATGCGGCCGGTTCCGTGACCGGCGGCGACAACAGCTGGGCCGGCGGGCTGGTCGGGGAAAACCGCGGCGCGATCTCCGTCGCCTACGCGACCGGTACTGTCGTTGTCGGCACCGGCAGGCCGGGAACGGTCGGCGGCCGCGTCAACAACGCGGGCGGTCTGGTCGGCGGCAACGACAACGGTGCATCGATCCTGAACGCCTATGCCACCGGTTCGGTGACGGCGGGTGCGAGCACCAACGCCGGCGGCCTGATCGGCAACAGCTCGGTCGGCTCGACCGCGACCAATGCCTACGCACTCGGCGCCGTCACCGGGGGCGGCACCGGCACCACCGGCGCCATGGTCGGCAACGACGACGGGACCGGCACGTTCACCGCGCTGTATTGGGACAAGACGACCACCGGCTCTTCCACCCCGATCGGTACAGGCTCTTCGACAGGGATGACCGGGCTCACGACGCTGCAATGGCTGACACAGGGGCCGGTCGCGACCTCCACCTTCGACACGACCGCGATCTGGGTGGCCGGCTATCCCTACCCGGTGTTGCAGGCCCTGCCCTACGTGTTGGTGGGCGGCGCGGGCACTGTGACCTACGGCACCGCCACGCCGGCGATCACTATTGGCACCGTCAAGGACCAGAACGGCAACAACGCCGCCGGCTTGATCGGAACCGGCGGCCTTTCCTGGATCTCCACCGCGCTTTCGACCTCCACCGTCGGCAGCGGTTCGTTCGTGGCGGGCGGCATCGGCGGCACGGTCAGCGCGGGGTATCAATTGACCTACAATGCCACGGCGACCATCGCGGCGGCGGCTCTGACCGTCACCGCGAACAACCGGGTCAAGACCTACGGCCAAACCGCGACGCTGGGGACGACGGCCTTCACCACCAGCGGGTTGGTGAACGGGGACAGCGTGACCGGTGCGACGCTGACCAGCGCCGGCAGCATCGCCACGGCCACCGTGGCCGGCGGCCCTTACGCCATCGTCGCCAGCGCCGCGACCGGCAGCGGCTTGGCCAACTATACGATTACCTACAACAACGGTTCGCTGACGGTGAACACCGCGCCGCTGACCATCGCGGCGGTCAACCAATCGAAGACAGCCGGCCAGTCCCTGACGCTGGGGACAACGGCGTTCACCGCGACCGGCCTGTTCAACGGCGATACGGTGACGGGCGTGACATTGACCAGCCTCGGCGCGCCGGCCTCGGCCGGGATCGGCGGCTCCCCCTACGCGATCGTCGTCGCCAACGCGATCGGCATCGGGCTGGCGAACTATGCCATCGGCTACGTCAACGGGTCGTTGACGGTGACAACCACGCCGGTCCCGCAACCCGTGTTCACCCTCGCATCCCTGCCGCAGCCCGTACCGTCCGACGGCGCGCAGGCGCTGATCCTGGTGCCAGGCGCCTTATACGGCCCACAACCCGCGATCATGGCCGACGATGGCATCCCGCTCGGGGACGATGAGCTGGACCTTTCGGGCGGACTCCAACGCTCCTTCTCTCGCGAACAGGCGCAGAACGGGGCCAACGGCAGCCGCCGCCTGATCGTGCGGCTTCCCTCGACACCGCCAGTTTTGGGTGGGATGTTCTGATGCTGCATTTCCGTCGTGCTGTCCGCCACGCCCTGACCGGCGCCCTTGTTTCGCTGCCCGGTTTGGCGTTCGGACAGGCGTTCGACCGTATCGCGCCGCGAGAGCCTCCAGCCGCGCCGGCGCCCGCCGTGACCGCGCCGGCCGAGACTCCGGCATCCCCGGCCTCGGGCGCCGTCGTGCTGGCCGAATTGCGTGGGTTGGTGTTTCTGCCGGCGATGACCGAACTGCGGGCCAACGGCGTAGCGGCCGGCGGTAGCCCGATCGCCGCCGACGGACTGCCGTTGCTGAACGACAGCGGATTTACCGCCCAGATCGCGCCGTTCATCGGCCGTAAGCTGACCTTCGCCGACCTGACGGAAATTACCCGCCTGACCACCGCCTGGTTCCGAACACACGGCCGGCCCTTCGTCGCTGTGGCCGTGCCGCCGCAGAATATCGGCAGCGGCATCGTGCAAGTGGTGGCGAGCGAGTATCGGCTCGGGTCGGTCACGGTCGCGGGCAATGAATGGTTCTCCTCGGCTTTGTTGCAGCGGCAAAGCGGGCTGGTACCCGGCCAAACCCTGACGATGGACGGCCTGCGCGACGATCTGGACTGGCTGAACGGCAACGCGTTCCGCGGCGTCACCACCGAGTTTCAACCGGGCACCGCCGCCGGCACCACCGACGTGGTGCTGCGCACCAAAGACCGGCTGCCGTTCCGTGCTTATGCCGGGTTCGACAATGCCGGTGTGCCCAGCTTGGGACGCGGCGAATGGAACGTCGGCGGGAACTGGGGCAACGCGTTCGGCGCCGACCAGACCCTGAGTTACCAGTACACCCGAGCGCTGAGCGGGCGCTACGACGCGCATGCCGTCAGTTGGTCGGTGCCGCTGCCGTGGCGCGATACGCTGCTTGTGTTTGGGTCCTTCGCGAACCAATCACCCGTCACCGGCTCCGTCTTTTCGGAAAAAGGCACCAGCGGACAGGCGAGTTTCCGCTACACCCATCCCCTGTCCCGCATCGGGTTCGGCCCCGGGATGGAGCTGACCCATAGCGTGCAGGTCGGCTACGACTACAAGACGTCGAACAACAATCTGGAGTTCGGCGGCACGCAGGTCTTCGCCTCGAACGCCGCGGTCAGCCAGTTTCCGCTGATTTACGACGCGCATCTGACCGATCCGTACGGCCAAACCACCGTGCAGAACCAGTTCGTCGTCAGCCCCGGCGGGATGATGGGGGCGAACAACACGGCCGCGTTCCAAGCCGTGGTCGCCGGTTCCTCGGCGGATTATGTCTACGACCGGATCGGACTGACGCGCGTCACGGCGCTGCCGATCGGCGGGGTG
>Ga0214182_1000557_pt1 | contig 14026 bp, 10 predicted proteins | sample TroBogEpilimnion_8_FD_153020 | JGI IMG/M metagenome (GOLD analysis project Ga0214182, IMG submission 153020) | Freshwater microbial communities from Trout Bog Lake, WI - 14NOV2007 epilimnion | ecosystem: Environmental > Aquatic > Freshwater > Lake > Epilimnion/Euphotic zone | place: Trout Bog... | reverse complement strand
GATACGGGCGCTGAAATACCAGGACATCATGGCGCAATTGGCGGAACGCGGCGAATTCGGTTCGGCTGGACCCGAACAAGCCGATCTTTTAACCGCGATGCGGAATGGGCAGGACACCCAATCCGTCTACGAACGGGTGCGACCCAACGGCACGACGCTGGAGGTCCGAACCCATTTGCTGCCGGACGGCAGCGGCGTCCGCACCTTTTCCGATATCACCGACCGCAAGGCAGCCGAACGCGAATTGCGGGCCGCGCGCGACGCGGCCGAGGCTGCCAGCCAAGCGAAATCCGACTTCCTGAGCACCATGAGCCACGAAATCCGGACGCCGATGAATGGGGTGATCGGCATGGCGGGTCTGTTGCTCGATACCTACCTCAATCCGCAACAACGGCAGTTCGCCGAGACCCTGCGCGATACCGCCGACGATATGCTGCGGATCATTAACGACATCCTGGATTTCTCCAAGCTCGAAGCCGGGCGGCTCGAGTTCGAGAACATCCCCTTCGATCTCGGCCATCTGATCGCCAGCATCGTCGATCTGCTCGGCGTGAAAGCGGCGGCCAAAGGGCTGACGTTACGAACCTCGGTCGCGCCGGGTACCCCCGAACACCTGATCGGCGACCCCGGGCGCCTACGGCAGGTGCTGCTGAATTTGGTCGATAACGGCATCAAATTCACCGAAACCGGCGGCGTGACGATCGAAGCGGAAGCGGAAGGCGTCGCGCCAGAGGGCAAAACACGCCTTCGCTTCGCCGTGCGCGACACCGGTATCGGGATTCCCCCGCACGCGCAGGCAACCTTGTTCCAGCACTTCGTGCAGGCCGACAGCTCCATCTCCCGCATGTTCGGGGGCACGGGGCTGGGTCTGGCGATCAGCCGGCGGTTGGTCGAACACATGGACGGCACCATCGCCGTCGAAAGCACGCCAGGCCAGGGGTCCACGTTCGCGTTCGATGTGCTGCTGGATATCGACCCGGAACCCGGGCAGGCGGCGGAATCCGAAGCCATATCGATGCCGCAGCGGCGCCTACGCATTCTACTGGTGGAGGACAACCCGACCAACCGCCTTGTGGCGGTCACGCGGCTGGAGTTCCTGGGGCAGCGCGTCGACGCGGTCGCCAGCGGCCGGGAAGCCATCGATTCGGTGCGAACCATTCCCTACGATCTGGTTCTGATGGACGTGATGATGCCGGAAATGGACGGTCTGACCGCGACGCGCGCCATCCGGTCCCTGCAGCCCCCGGCCTGCGACATCCCGATCGTCGCGATGACCGCGAATGTGTTCCGGGAACACGAGCGGGAATGCATCGCGGCGGGAATGGACGGGTTCTTGGGCAAGCCGGTTACGCCGGGCCAACTGGAAACGATCGTCGATCGCGCCATCGCGGGCACGCTGCGCCCGGGTCGTACGAGGAATGACACGGCCGAACCTAGCCTACCCCTCGATCCCCGGATCCAGCGTGTGCTGGTCGCGGACGTGGGAGAAGATGTCGCCAACGCCATGCTGAGCGCGGTCCGGCAGGAGGCGGGCGAACGGCTGGTGCGCATTCGAAATCACCTCGCCAATGGCGACCGGCCCGCGGCGTCGCAGGAGGCACGGGCGCTCCATGCCGCGGCGAGTACGGTGGGTTTGCGGATCGTCGCGCGAGAAGCCGAGGCGTTGGCAGGGGGCGAGGACAATTTCGACCGGTTGGAACATGCGGTGCGGGCGGCGATGGCCTGACGGAGGCAGTGCTCCGCTTGAGGACGTTGCCCTATCCGGCTTTCGCCCACGCTTCCTTTTTCCGGTAGATCGTCGACGGGCTGATCCCCAACTTCCGCGCGGCTTCCTGCAAATTGCCGCCGCAACTGTCGATGGCGTGTTCGATGTGGCGGCGTTCCATGATCGCCAAAGGGACGATATCCGTGTCTGCCCCGACCGGAGGCGCCGCGGCTGCCGCGATCGGGTGTTCGGCGCGTGGCGGGACGGAACCGCCATCCATCGGCGGCAGCATGTCCGGCGTCACGATCTTCCCGTCGTGCAGCACCACGACGTTACGCACGATATTCTGCAGTTGCCTCACGTTCCCAGGCCAGGCGTATGCCAGCAGCAACGCCTCCACTTCCGGCGCGAAGGCGGTGAAGCCCTTGCCCTCGGTCTGGGCGAATTGGGTCAGAAACCGCCGAGCGATCAGGACGATATCCTCGCCGCGATCGCGCAACGGGGGCATGCGGATCGGCACGACATTCAGGCGGTAGAAAAGGTCCTCCCGCAGGTGACCATCGCGCACGGCCTCGGCCGGATCGCGGTTCGTCGCCGCCACGAAGCGGATGTCGGCCCGCCGCATCGCCGGGTCGCCGACGCGCTGGTACGTGCCGGTCTGGATGAAGCGCAGCAGCTTGGTCTGGAGCGCGACATCCATCTCCCCCAGTTCATCGAGGAACAGGGTGCCGCCGTCGGAACGGGCGGCCGCGCCTTCCTGATCGCTGGTGGCGCCGGTGAAGGCGCCGCGGACATGGCCGAAAATCGTGCTTTCCAGCAAATCGCGCGGGATGGCCCCGCAATTCAGGACGACCAACGGGCGGGAATGGCGCGGGCTGAACCGATGCAGCGCTTCGGCCGCCAGTTCCTTGCCGGTGCCGGACTCGCCGGTAATGAACACGCTGGCGGTGCTTTGCGCGGCGGCCTCGATGGTGCGGTAGACCGCCTGCATCGGCATCGACCGGCCGATGAAATCGGCGAACTCCGCCCGTTCCACCGTGCGGCGGAGGGTTTCCACCTCCCGCCGCAGAGCGACGGTTCCCAGCGCGATCTCGACCGTCGTGGTCAGGCGGGTGGGCGCGAAGGGTTTGACCAGATAGTCGAACGCCCCGCTGCGCACGGCGTGGACGGCGGTGGTCAGGGATGCGTTGGCGGTCACGACGATCACCGCGGGCGGCGCCGGGCGGGTGCGCAGTTCCTCCAGGATCGTGATGCCGTCTATATCCGGCAACTTCAGGTCCAGCAGCACGCAATCGACCGGACGGGCGTTCAGAATATCCCAGGCGGATTTGCCGTCGCCCGCGATCAGCACCGTGTGGCCCAGCGGCTCCAGATGCGCCTGCGCGGTCGCCGCCAGACTTGGGCTGTCCTCGACGATCAGGATGGTGCGTTTGTCGGTCATGATTGTCCAAGCGGCGCCACGATACGTTCCAGCGCGGCGATACCGGTATCCGTCGCATGCCGCAGCGCTTCGGTCGAGAGCGGAAGCGCCGTGGCATCGCGCCGAACCGCGTCGGCCTCGACGCGTCTGGCCGCATCGCGAATGCCGTGTGCCCCGACATTGGCCGCCGCGCCTTTGATGCTGTGCGCTTCGATCTCGATCGCCGGCATATCGCCGAGCGGCAGCAGTTCGCCGATCCGGACGACGCGACCGCGAACCTCTTCGGTAAAGACGCGCACGATACGGTGGAAGATCGGGCTATCGGTGCTGCCCCATAGGGCGACGATCGCAGCATGATCCAAACTGCCGGCCGCCGGATTCAAACAGCGCTCCACACCGTCTCGCAACGATGCCGCGTCGATCGGCAGCCGCAACGCTACGGTGGTGGCGTTCGGATCCCAATCCCCGGTCGTGAGCACCAGAACCGGCGGGCCGTTGGAGCACCCAGCGATGATCGCGGCGGCGTCGGAGCCGCTGGCCCCCACGACCACGAGATCGAACCGGGTTGTTTCCAGCGCGGCAAGCGCGGTACCGTCGCATGGCGTCGCTGTCGCGGCGAAGCCCCACCGGGTCAGCAACGTCCGCACCAGCAAAGTCAGGGCGGTGCTGTCTTCGGCGATCAATACCGCGCGTCCCGAACCGATCGTATTGGCGGTGTTGCTGTCGCGAATCGGCAAACGCGGGACCTCCGGGGTACTGTCCGAGTGACGAGCGGGATTATCGGCTGTTTATGCCACGGAACCGGCCGCACCCGCCAGCCGTCCTCCCGTTCAACGCGGAGCGTTTCGGCGCGTCGACGGGGAAGACGGCGCGGGTCTGGCAGGTTAGGGTCCGCTTGCCCCGAAACCCGCCGCGCCGGAGACGTCACCGCCCATGATGCCATCAGCCGACCCACCGATCGCGTGCGTCACGATGCAGAAGGACGAGGACCGGTTCCTCGGCCCGTGGTTGGCATGGCACGGTCATCTGTTCGGTTACGGGAACCTATGGGTGATCGACAACGGCTCTGTCTCTCCCCAGGTCCTGGCGACACTGGCCACGTTCGAGGCGCTCGGCGTTCACGTTGTGCGCGCCTACGCGTCGCACGCGGACTATTTGAACAAGGGCGTCATTGTCGGCGAATACATCCGCGCCTTGGACATGACCGGCCGTTACCGGTTGCTGATCCCGTCCGATTGCGACGAGTTCATCGCGACCCGAACCGATTCCGGTTTCACTTGCGACCGAGCGGCTATTTTGGAAGCTTTAGCGGCGTTATACAGCGAAAATCGCGTCCTGCGCATTCCCTTTCAGATCGCGAATAATCCCTTCCGCGACGATTGCTACATCCGGTTCGAGTTTTTCAAAACCTTCTTCGCAAGCGGTACGTTTCTGTCCTTGGACCATGGGCACCATCGGGGCCAGTCGCGGAAAAGCACCGATCGGCGCGATACGTCCCTTGTCCATATCCACTACCATTACCCGGCGTATGAGCAGATCAAGGAGATCGCCAGGAAAAAATGGATCGGCGACGAACCGCTGGACGGCATCGAAAGCGCGGCGGCCTATACTGGGCCTTTCCAGCACCTCGTGCGCAATTTCTTCATGGAGAGGCCGGAATACGAGGCACTTTTCGCCGAACAGCCACAGTTCCATCTGCCCGCGTTCCGCCGGGCCCTACAGCAGCTCGGCCAACCCATCGGTACGACGATGCCGGACGCCGCCCCGGCGGCAGTTCGAACCCCGTTGATCCTGCCGCCCAACCGAGCCGCCCATTTGCCGGAGGTCGCCTGGTTCGATGAGGCCTGGTACACCGCGCAGTACCCCGACGTCGCTCAGGGCGACATGTCGGCATTGGCTCATTTCTGCCTATTCGGATTTAAGGAAGGCCGTTGGCCCTGCGCGCCGAACGATCGAGGGCAGTAGATCGTTCGGCTGCCTCGGTGCCACGGCGCGGCGTTACTCGGCCGCCTGCGCCACAGCCTCCAGATTCCACGTCTTTAGCACCGGCAATATCTCCTTCGCGAACAGTTTCAGCCCGCGTTCGGCGATGTCGAACGGCACGCCGCCGAAGCGGAAGGCGGCATTCAATTCGAACTGACCGATGACCTCCCGCCGGGTTTCCAGCTCCCGCAGAATGCGATCGGGCGTGCCCCACATCGCCGCCTGCATGAAGCCGGCGACCGCGCCCTCCAACCCGGCTTTACGCGCGATTTCGGCCTTTTGCGCGTAGGCGTCGTAGCCTTTCACGGTCTGGAAGTGTTCGCCCAGGAATTCGTAGTGGTGGAAATTGCTTTCCACGAACTTGCCCATGTATTTCTTGGCATTTTCCTCGGCTTCCGCCAGATCGGGGCCGCAGATGCAGAAATCGGTGATCATCATGTGCGGCGCCGGCTTGCCGTGCACCTTCATGTGCGTCTCGCGATTGCGCTGGATCGCCGGCAGACGCATGTGCCAGGGCCGGTCGGAGAACATGACCATGTGGCCGCCCAGACGCGCGGCGGAATCGACCGAGTCTTCCGACGACGCGACCGCGTAAATGCGTCCGTCGAAGCTGTATTTCGGACGTGGGCGGATTTCGATGCGGGGCTGCGGATAATGCGGGCCATCGCCTTCCATGAAACCGGTGCGCAGCGCTTTCACGATCATCGCCGCGGATTCATCGAAACGGGTGCGGGATTCATCCATCGTTCCGCGGAACGCATGGAACTCCCGGCGTGCCAGTCCACGCCCCATGCCCAGCCGCAACCGCCCGCCGCAGAGCAGATCAAGCACCGCCGCCTGTTCGGCGACACGCAACGGATCGTGCCAGGGCAGGATCACCGCCGCCGTGCCCAGGCCCACGTTCGGGCAGGCCGCGGCCAGATAGGTCATCAGCTGGAGATTATCCGGGCAGAACGAGTAGTCGAAAAAATGGTGCTCCGCCGACCACAACACGTCGAATCCGGAATCGGCGGCCAGACGGGCCAGCTTGATTTCCTCGTCCCACACCCGATCGTCGGTGGTGTTTTCCCAGCCGTAGCTGGCGAACACCATCATCATGCCTACGTCCATTGGATTACTCCCTGCACACGGTGCCGTCGTGCACCGCCATGAAATGCAAAACATGATCCGCGCACTGCGCCGGCGCCAACACCCAAACCATGTGATAGGTTATGGGCAGATGCACGATGCGGATATGCGGAATTTTCTCGATCAGCACCGCTTCCTGTTCCGAGGTGATCTTGCCGCCGTCGGGATAGAGGCCCAGGACCGGCACCTTCACCTGGTCGAGGATCGGCGTCGCATCCGCTTTCGACGCCAGTCGCGACATCGCGATCAGCACATCGACATCCGATTTCCCGGTCTCATCGGCATACCAGTCCAGCATTTTCGGATCGCTGCCCGGCGGAAACCGCGTCGCGCGGCCCACCGCCGCCGACCATTCCCGGCTGCCCATATTGCGCAGCGCGTCCTGCCATGTCGGATGATCGAGGGCGAATGTCTTCTGCGTCCATTCGCTGATCGACAGCGGCGCGGCCAGCAGCGACAGCGTCCGCACCCGCTTCGGATGTTTCGCCGCCAGCACCAGACCGATGATGCCGCCAAGCGACTCCCCGCAATAATGGAATGTTTCCGCGCCCAGCTCGTCGGCGATGGTTATCAGGTCCCGGACGTAATTATCGACCGATAACCCGGTGGCGAGATCGAAATCCTTCGACGATTCCCCCAACCCGCGCAAATTCGGGCACACCACCCGGAAAAAGCGGCTGATGTAGGGGATCATGCTCCACCAGAACTTGGCGGAGCGGGAGTAGCCGTGCTGCAGGATCAGGATCGGCGCGTTCTTCCACGGATCCGTGTAGTCGTGGATATCGTATTGCAGGCGAACGCCGTCGTGGCTGGTGACGTAAGGCATAATGAGATCCTCCGGCTAATCGCGCTTGAAGCGATAATTGAACCGGTCCGGCCCGTCCGAGGTCACCAAACCGACCGTCGGTGCGGCGAAATGGATCGGCATGATCAGCGTCGGCGTATCCGCGACCGATGCCAGGAAGGATTTCCGCGAGGCGGTGGATTGTTCCATGTTCCAGTCGGCGCCGATGCACCAGGACACTTCCCGGCACTGAATGGGATGGTGCATCATGTCGCCTGTCACGATCGCCTTCTGTCCGCGCGAGAAAATGTTCACGCAGCAATGATGCGGCGAATGGCCCGGCGTCGGCGTCAGGGTGATCGTGTCGTCGAGCTGATAATCGTCGTCCACCAGCAACGCCTGCCCGGCTTCCACGATCGGCAGGCAATTATCGCGGAACACCGTGCCGGGCGGGTTGTTGCCCTTCTTATGTTCGGCTTCCCACGCCGCGTATTCCTTTTTGTGGAAAATGTATTTCGCGTTCGGGAAGGTTGGCACCCAGCGGCCGTCCTTCAGCGTCGTGTTCCAACCGGTATGATCGATGTGCAGATGGGTGCAGAACACGTAGTCCACCTGCTCGAACGACACGCCCAGGGCGAACAGCTCATTGCGCCACCGCTCCTTACCGGGGAAATCGAACGGCGGCGGATGGCCTTTGTCCTCCCCGGTGCAGGTATCGACCAGGATCGTGTGCTTCGGCGTGCGCACCACGAAGGTCTGGTAGGTCATCACCAGCATGCCGAGTTCGGCGTTGAACACTTCGGGTTCCAGGGACGCCAAATGGCTGTCCCATTTGGCCTGATCGAACATCGGGAAGAACACCTCCGGCCGCCGCCAGGGGCCTTCGCGTTCGATGACCGCGTCGATCGTGATGTCGCCTATTCTGACTTGTCGCATATCCGTTCCCCTCAGCTTTTTTCGACGTTCCAGAACACCGGAGCCGGCCCGCGCAATTGCCCGACGATGTTGCTGCGCCACGCCCCCGAGGTCAAATATTGCCCCAGCGGGATGTAGGGCACGAAATCGACGCACTCGATCTGTATGGCGGCCGCGATCTTCTTCCGTTCCGCCGGGTCTTCGCTGTCGATCCAGGCGTCGCGCAGCGCCTCGATCTTCGCGTTTTCCGGCCAACCTACCCAGGCATCCTTGCCGTTGGTGCGCAGCCCGCCCGCCAGAACGGGGTTGCCGTAATCGACCGAGGGGAAGCCCGACGGGAAAATCGACCAGCCACCCTTGTCCAGCGGTCCTGTGTTGTTGCGACGTTGGGTGACGGTGCCCCAGTCGGTCGTCTGCACCTCGATATTCAGCCCCACCTTGCGGAATGAGCCTTCCGCGACCTGGCACAAAGCATCGTAAGCCGAGGGATCGGTCGGGTGCATGAACACGATTTTCTCGCCGTTGTAGCCGCCGTCCTTCAGCATCTTCTTGATTTCATCGGTGCTCATCGGCTTGCGGATCGCCGCCATGCCGGCGTCGGTGTCGCTTTCCGATCCCGGCAAGAAGAACCCGGCCGGCGCAACCCAGCCGGCGCGTTCGTCGCCCATCACGGCGGTCATTTCCTCCACCTGATCGATGGCCGCCAGCATCGCGCGCCGCACCGCCGGGTTGGCGGTCGGCCCCTGGATGAAGTTGGGGCGCAGCACCGGGAAGACGCCATGCGTGTCGATCCGCCCCACGGTCACGCCGGGTGCCTTGCGCAGCATCGGCAGCAGGTCGGGCAGCGGCATTTCCACCCAATCGACCTCCCCGGTGGTCAGCGCGCTGGCAGCCGTCGCGGGGTCGGGGATGATCCGCCATTCCACCCGATCCACCTTCACGTGGTAGCCGCCCCAGCCGTATTCGACCTTCTCCGGCCGCGGCACATACTTCTCCCATTTCGCCATCACCTGCCGGCTGCCGGTCACGAATTCGTCGGCGACCCAGCGGAACGGGCCGCTGCCGACGCATTCGGCGATCTGCTTGTAAGGATCGGCCGCCAGACGCTCGGGCATCATCGCGCAGGTCGGCTGGGTCTTGCACAAGGCGTTCGGCAGAAACGGAAACGGCCGGTTCAGACGCCAGACGATGGTGCGGTCGTCAGGCGCCTCCAGCGCGTCCAGCCGCGTTTGGATGTACGCGCCGATGGGGTCGCGGACCATCCAGCGCTTCAGCGACGCCACGCAGTCGCGCGCCAGCACCGGCGTGCCGTCGTGGAACCACTGGTCGGGGCGGAGCTTCATGGTCCAGCGCTTGCCGCCATCCTCGACCAGATGGCCTTCGACCATATGCGGGTGCGGATTCAACGCGATATCGCGGGTGTACAGCGTCTCGAACAGCATCAACCCCAGCGTCCGCGTCGCCTGCGCCGGATTCCATACCGGATCGAAGCTCGGCGGATTGGTGGTAGGGACGAAGACGATGGTTTTCGTCGTTCCGCCCAGGGCGGGACGGGCGAGCGCGGCGGTGGCCGCTCCGGCCATGAATTGGCGGCGTTGCATAAGGTCTCCCGGCGTTTCCTGAGGGGAGTATGGCATATCTCGCCCGCAAGGGGGATATTCGACGCTGTACCCGATGAAGGATCACTCCATGCTCGCGCGTTCCGTCGGCGTTCTGCTGATTCTGCTCGGTTCTTCGGCCTGGGCAGACACGGTGCACTCGCTGGACGCCGTCGGCGGACAGGTGAAAACCCCGGAAGGCCGCGCTTTCGTCGCCGAACAAATGGCCGGCAAGCCGGCGCCCGACCGGCTGGGTGTGCAGTTGTCCCCGGGGCTGTCCGCCACGGGGATCGCCGGGTTGCTGGTGCCCTCAGGCGATCACGCCGCGGTGACGTTGACTGGCGCGAAACCCTGGTCCGGGCACCCGGACCAGTATGTTGCCATCGTCTGCACGGGCGGTGTCGGGACGCTGGACAAGGAACCTCGTTGCGCCCGCGACGATCCGGATGAGGCAGTGCCGCTGCATGTCTACCTCGGCATCATCGAAGCCAAAGCCGGCAGCGCACCGCGTGCGGTCGCAGCCAGCGGGCCAGTCACGGTGAAAATCGATTGGCGAGAGTCCGGTCTGCCGCGGATGCCGATGATCGCGGAGGATGCCAACGGCGCGCCGGTTCCCTTCGCCCGCGTGCAGGGATTCGACTTGGCCGCTTACACAATCGCCGCCGGCCAGACCGCGATCGGTCTGCGCGTCGGCTGGCAGGAGAGCTATTCCGGCGGGGGCGCCGATTTCACCGCGCTGCTGCTGTTCCTTGTCGATGGAGATCGTCTGAAACCGATCTTGGCCGTACCGATGTCCGCTTACGCGGATTTAGCGGGCGATTGGCATAAAGACGGCACGCGCGATCATGAGATTATCGACGCCGCCCATATTTTGACAGTGTCTTCGACCGCGACGAACGGACATTTCGATCTGGTGGCGAAAGCACGCGCCGGAGCCTGGAAACGGGTAATCAAATGGGATTCAGCCGCGGGGGGTTACAAGCCGGGCTGACGCCTGGCCTGCCAATGTGCCGCGACGCCCTTCAATCGCCGTGGCACGTCCGTCGATCGAGCGTATTTTCACCCCCGCTGATGCCGCCGCATCAAAAACAGCAGCAACAACGGCGGCACGATCGTCAGCAGCATCATCCGAAAATCGTTATTGAACGCGATAATCTGCGCCTGATGGTCGATCATCGCATCCAGCATCGCCGCCCCATGCCGGGTGAACGGGTCCAGCACCCTGGCGGCGGTATCGCCCTGCTGCAAGGACCGCTCGAACGGCGTCACCCCCGCCGCGATATCCGCGTGAGTCACCTGGATTCCCCGCGTCAGGCTGGTGGACGTCACTGAAATCCCGATTGCCGCGCCGATATTGCGTGCCAGGGATTGCAGCGCTGTCCCCTCGCCTCGTAAAGCCGGCGACAGCGTGGTGTAGGCCATGACGGACATCGGATTGAACACCAGCCCGATGGAGAAACCCTGGAGCACCAGCGCCAGCATCATCTCCCCCTGCGTCACGTCGGGGGTCCAGTTGCTCATTTCGTACATCGCCCAGCCGAGCACCAGCAGCCCCGCCGCCATGATCTTGCGCTGATCGACTTTCATGCCCAGCCGGGATGCCACGAACATGGAGATGATCGTCCCGAACCCGCGCGGCGCCAGAGCGATGCCCGCCGTCTGCACCGGATACCCCGCGAGGTTCTGCAGATACGGCGCCAGCAACGCCGCGGTGGACAGCATCACCGACGACACGCAGAACACCATGACCATGGCCGACGCGAAATTCCGGTCCTTGAACAGCGCCACCGACAAAAACGGCTTTTCGGCCACGAACATATGCACGATGAACAGATAGAACCCGAGGCCGGCCAACGTCGCTTCGACCCAAATCTCGCGCGACGAAAACCAGTCCAACTCCTGCCCCCGGTCCAGCATCATCTGCAACGACGCCGCCCCCAAGGCGAGCATCCCGAACCCGTACCAGCTGAACCGCATCTCCGGCCGCGACGGCACGCTCGGCATGAACAGGGTCAGGCCGGTGATGGCGAGAATGCCGATGGGCAAATTGATGTAAAACACCCAGCGCCAGCTGTAAGCGTCCGTCAAATAGCCGCCCAAGGTCGGCCCCATGATCGGCCCCATCGTCACACCCATGGAGAAGATCGCCATCGCCTGCGCGCGGCGGGAGAACGGGTAGATATCCAGCATCGTCGCCTGCGACAGCGGCGCGATGGCCGCGCCGCACATGCCTTGCAACAGGCGGAACGCCACAAGCTGCTCCAGCGTTTGCGCCGCACCACAGGCCATGGAGGCGATCACGAACCCGGTCAGACAGCCGATGAACAGCTTCTTCCGCCCGAACCGCACCGCCATCCATCCCACCGGCGCGGTCATGATCGCGGCGGCGATGACGTAGGAGGTCAGAACCCACGTGACCTCATCCCGGGAGGCCGACATGCCGCCCTGCATATACGGCAGCGCCACGTTGGCGATGGTGGAATCCAGCGTCTGCATCAACATCGCCATCATCGCCGAAGCGGTGATCAGGGCTCGGTGCGGGACGTGGGTACTCTCGGACATGCGGCGTTGATTCTTCCTGGACGCCGTCAGTTTCGCGCCGATCCGCGGTGGACGCCACCCCCACGCTTGCCCGTGACCGGCGACGCGGCGTAGCGTCGCGGCCAAATACGGGAGAACGATCCATGAAATACCTGACCGATGAGATGATCAGCGGGTTAGCGCCGGCCGAGACCTCGGCCTTTCCGTCGCCGGTGCCGACGCAGATCGTGTCCAGCGACGAATTCGCCCCCGTGCCGCAGTCGCCCCGGCAGAAAGAGGTCGAAGCCCGCCTGACGGACATGAGCGACCGGATCGCCGGCCGCCTGGGCGTGTCGCGGCGGCGCTTCTTCCAGACAGCCGCCGGCATGGCGGCGTCGTTCGTGGCGATCAACCAGGTGTTCGGCAACATCTTCGATGTGTCGGAAGCCGAGGCCGCGACGCCGGAGATGGCGAACGAACGGGCGGGCAAACTGTCGAAGCAGATGGTGATCGACGGCCACACCCACTTCCTGCGCGACGATACCCGCCTGATGGGCTTTGTCGCGGGACGCGAGGCAGTCGGAAAATTCGGCTGGAACAAAGCGCTGTCGGAGAAGGAACAAACGATCGACGACTTGAAGTACGGGAACTACATCAAGGAAATCTACATGGACAGCGACACCAAGGTGGCGCTGCTGTCGAATTCTCCGTCGGATGTACCGGGAGATTGGTTCATTCCGCAGGAGCAGGTGTTCAAAACCCGGGAAATGGTGAATGCCAAGGCCGGATCGAAACGGATGCTGGCGCATTTCACCTTCACGCCGGGCCAGCCGGGGTGGATGGAAAAGGTGGACGAAGCCATCGAGCGGTTCAAGCCGGACTCCTGGAAAGGCTACACCGTCGGCGACAACACCCATAAGGATATGGCGGCGTTTCCGTGGCATGCCGACGATGCGAAACTGATGTACCCGTTTTACGAGAAAATCGCGAAATCGGGCATCCGCAACGTCTGCATTCATAAAGGCCTGTTCGCGCCGGGTGTGGAAGCGAAATTCCCGCGCCTGCGGCCCTATGCCGATGTCAGCGATATCGGCCGCGCGGCGAAGGATTTCCCGCATTTGAATTTTCTGGTGTATCATTCCGGATATCGCTGGGTCGGCGGCAATCCCGCGGACGGCATGGCGGAGTTCGACAAGACGGGCCGTAGTTCCTGGGTCTCGGACCTCGCGGAAATTCCGGAGAAATTCGGCGTCAACAATGTCTATGGCGATTTGGGGCAATTGTTTGCCTGGACATCGGTCGCGGAGCCTCGGCTGTCGGCGGCGCTGATGGGGATTTTGGTGAAAGGCCTGGGCGCCAACCGGATCGTATGGGGCACGGATGCGGTCTGGACCGGGGCGCCGCAATGGCAGATCGAGGGGTTGCGGCGGCTGGAAATCCCGGTGGACATGCAGAAGAAGCACGGGTTCAAGCCGTTGGGTGCGGCCGACGGTCCGGTGAAGACCGCGATTTTCAGCGGCAATTCCGCGCGGCTTTACGGTCTGACGAAACAGCACGCCGCGCTGGTCGGGCAGGATCGTTTCGCGGAAATGAAAGCCGAGTACGAGCTGAACGGCTCGGGGCGCAGCAACCTCCGCTACGGCTATGTCAGCAAGGCCGGCTGACACGACGCGGCGGTTATTGCTGCCGGCGGCGGTTTGCGGCCTCGGCCGCGCTGCCGCTCAGGCTCCGCCGAAAATGTCGCAGAAGGACGCGCAGTATCAGCCGACGCCGCGCGGTGGGCTGAGTTGTGTGGGATGCACGTTTTTCCGCAAGCCTTCGTCGTGTCAGGCGGTGGAGGGGACGGTCGATGCGAAGGGGTGGTGTTCTTTGTTCGATTTGCCGGATTGATAGGGTTTCGGAATGTGTCCGCAATATCGTGACGGCCGCATATGGCGGCCTTCCGTCATGGTCGGGCCTGACCCGACCATCTC
>Ga0214182_1000545_pt1 | contig 14223 bp, 10 predicted proteins | sample TroBogEpilimnion_8_FD_153020 | JGI IMG/M metagenome (GOLD analysis project Ga0214182, IMG submission 153020) | Freshwater microbial communities from Trout Bog Lake, WI - 14NOV2007 epilimnion | ecosystem: Environmental > Aquatic > Freshwater > Lake > Epilimnion/Euphotic zone | place: Trout Bog... | reverse complement strand
CCGCGGGGTTCGTGTCGCGGACCCGTGCGGGGCGGCTGCCAACCGCGACGGTGCTGCCGGACCGGTTGTTCGCGCTCGCTCGGACGTTGCTGGCGCGGGAGGCGACGGGGACGGCGTTCCGGCTGATCGGAATCGGGGCGAGCCCGCTGGTGCCGCGCGCGGAGGCCGACCAGGGGGATTTGGCGGATACGGAAACGCCGAAACTGGCGGCAGCACAGGCGGCGATCGACGCGTTAAGGGACAGATTCGGTGCCGGGGCTGTCACCCGCGGCCGATCGTTAACGCAGAGCAGCACCTGAAACAGGAGAGGATACCATGCGAAACGTCATTCTGGCTGGGTTGCTCACCGTGACGCTCGGCGTCCCAGCGGCCTATGCAGCCGACAGCAGTGCCACCGACAAACCAGCCTATTTGGCATCGGTGCGAGGAAAAATCGCCGCGAAGCAATACGATGCCGCCGCAACCGAGCTAAAGGACATCGCGCTTCGGTTTCCAAACGCCGATGTCTTCAGCCTGCTCGGACATGCGCTGTGGAAATCGGGCAATCCGACGCAGGGGATGGAATATTACAACAAGGCCCTGACGCTCGATCCGTCGCATAAAGGCGCGCTCGAATATCAGGGAGAGTTGTTCGTTTCCTTGGGCCAGATCGATAAGGCCAAGGCCAATCTCGCGAAGCTCGACCGCTTATGCCTGCTCGGTTGCGAGGAAGAGGAAGACCTAGCGGCCGCCATCAAGCAGGCCGTCAAGGGACACTGAGCATTCGGGTTAAACGCTTGCCCCTCAGCAGCGTTTCGGTTGCGGCACCAGTTCGGTCATCTTCGCGTCCATGACGAAATCGCCGAAATCCATTTGCATGGTGTCGGCCACGCCATTGTCCCAGTAGCGCAACCCCACCTGAAATGTCGGCGTCGTTGTGCCCGGTTGGCGATCGAAGAACGCCAGACGCACGCGCGTGCTCGGCAGTGCGTTCAAAAGGGGGAATGGGGTCGCGAAAGGGGGTTTCCGGTCGACGATCGCGATGGAACTGTCCTGCGTCCCGTTCTCGTCGGTGCCGTCGAACAGCGGCACGGCCAGAAATTTCTTGCCGGCGCGGGAGGCTTCCAAAATGGCCACCGTATGCGCCGTTGGGAAATAGGTACCGGCCGGGATCGGTTTCGTTTGCTCCCGCGGAGTCTTGTAACGCGCGACGCCGGTGCCACCGGGTGTGCTCAAGCTGGCTTCGCCATCGGTTTGGCTGGTGATCGCATCGTCGGTCTTTTGCGTCATGTGGAAGCGGAATTTCGTTCCGTCCTTGGACTCCCAGGTGGCGTAGTCGGAATCCATCTGGATGTCCTGCCCGTCGGCGTTCGTGACCGTCATGCGCAGCCGCTGGCGGATCGCCCAGCCGTCGCAGGCATCGATCACCTCGTACCCCATGGTGCCGCGCGCGCCGACCACGTCGCCACCGCTTTGTTCGGCGCTGGACGCGCGCTGATTGAACGTGAGCGTATACAGCGCGTGATGCGCCAGCAGTTCGGGCGGCGAGGGGGCGTTAGCCGCCCGTGGCGCGGCGGGGGCCGCGAGCAGGATCAAGGCGGTTAGCGCGAGGGGTAGACGCATTACATCACTCCAACGAGCGGCGCCTGGGTGCCGCCCCGACAGAAGATAGGCACGCCGGTCGCGCCGCGCCAGCGTCTCGTGCGGTTCAGCCGCCGGTGGCGCGCGGCCGGGGCGGCGGAATGTCGATCTTGAGCGACAATTCCTTCAAACGCGCGGCGGTGACTTCGGCGGGGGCGCCCATCAGCAGATCCTCGCCGCCTTGGTTCAGCGGGAACAGGATCACCTCGCGGATGTTCGGCTCATCGGCCAGCAGCATGACGATGCGGTCGATGCCAGGGGCCGAACCGCCATGCGGCGGGGCACCGTAGCGGAAGGCGTTCAACATGCCGCCGAACCGAGCCTCGACATCGGCGGCGGAGTAGCCGGCGATTTCGAAGGCGCGGATCATGATGTCCGGGCGGTGGTTACGAATAGCGCCCGACGAAAGTTCGATGCCATTACAAACGATGTCGTACTGGTAGGCCTTGATGGTGAGGGGGTCTTGGGTGTTCAGCGCCTCCAGCTCGCCTTGCGGCATGCTGAACGGGTTGTGGCTGAAGTCGATCTGGTTGGTTTCCTCGTTCAGCTCGTACATCGGGAAGTCGGTGATCCAGCAGAAGCGGAATTCGCCGGTCGCGATCAGGTTGAGTTCTTCGCCCAGGCGGGTGCGGACCAGCCCGGCGAATTTGGGTGCCACGTCCTTTTTGCCGGCGACGAAGAAGACGGCGTCGCCCGGGTTCAACCCGGCGGCGACTCGGATGGCTTCGGCGCGGTCGGCTTCCAGATTACGGGCGATGGGGCCTTTCGGACCTTCGGCATCGTAGACGATGTAGCCGAGGCCGCCCTGGCCCTCGGCGCGGGCCCATTCGTTGAGCTTGTCGAAGAAGCTGCGCGGCTGCGTTGCAGCACCGGGAGCAGGGATGGCGCGCACGACGCCGCCGGACGCCGCGATCCGAGCGAACAGCCCGAAGCCGGAATTCGCGAAATGCTCGGTCACGTCGGCGATGCGGATCGGGTTGCGCAGGTCCGGCTTGTCGTTGCCGTATTCCAGCATCGACTGGTCGTAGGGGATGCGCACGAACGGCGGCTTGGACACGCCACGGCCTTCGGCGAATTCCTCGAACACCCCGGCGATGACGGGTTCGATCGTCGCAAAAACGTCTTCCTGGGTGACGTAGCTCATCTCGAAATCGAGCTGATAGAACTCGCCGGGGGAGCGGTCGGCGCGCGAGGCTTCGTCGCGGAAGCAGGGCGCGATCTGGAAGTAGCGATCGAACCCGGCGACCATCAGCAACTGTTTGAACTGCTGCGGCGCCTGCGGCAGCGCGTAGAACTTGCCGGGATGGTTGCGGGCGGGCACCAGGAAGTCGCGCGCGCCTTCGGGGGAGGACGCGGTCAGGATCGGAGTCTGATACTCCATGAACCCCTGATCGATCATCCGCCGGCGGATCGACGCGATGACGTTGGATCGCAGCATCATGTTGCGGTGGATCTTGTCGCGCCGCAGATCGATGAAGCGATAGCGGAGGCGGATATCCTCGGGGAATTTCTCGTCGCCGGCCACCTGCATCGGCAGGACTTCGGAGGCCGACTGGACGACCAGGGTGTCGACCTTGAGTTCGATCTCCCCGGTGGGCAGGCGCGGGTTCACCGTACCTTCCTCGCGCATCACGACGGTGCCGGTGACGGTGATCACGCTTTCCGGCCGGACGGCTTCCGCCGCCGGGAAGGCGGGGGACCCGGCGGGGAACACGCATTGGGTGATGCCGTAATGGTCGCGCAGATCGATGAACAGCAGCCCGCCATGGTCGCGCTTGGCATGCACCCAGCCGGACAGGCGGGCGGCGATGCCGGCATCGGCGGCGCGGAGGGCACCGGCGGTGTGGGTACGGTAGGCGTGCATAGGGGCGATATCCTGCGGGTTGGCGTGGGGCGGGAGACAAGCCCTGTGCGGTTCGGCAAGTCAAGCCGATGCGGCCCTGTCCGGTATGCTAAGATGGATTCAGCGTTGCGATCTCCACGAATAGTGACTTATATGTCAATTCAAACCACGCTCAGGCTTCTCCAGGATGCTGGATTTATCGTCCCCTATCGGCCCGCGTTCACGCGCCAGCGCGCGCGGAGGCGCTTGTTTCTCACGACGAGGGCAGAATCCGAAAGGATGGACCCTGGCTCGGCGACCAATCTCCTGTGCGGTTCAGGTTTCATCCACGCAGCGCTCGACCGTTGGGTTCTTGGCGGTCGCGTGTATGGCGGCACACGGGGGCGTTATCTGGCCGATCTTGTCCCGCCGCCTCCGGACATCTGGGAGATCAGGGTGACCGAACCGTCCGTGCAGGCACGCCTGTTCGGCCGATTCGCCGAACGGGACACGTTGATTCTAACCGGGTTTCACACGCGCAATCTGCTTGGTCCCAAGGAATCGCGTGCCTGGGCGGACGCCATGGCCGACTGTGTCAGGCAATGGGACGCCTTCACGCCCGCGCTGCCGGTCTTTCAAGCCGAATCCATCCACGCCTATGTCACGGAGAACTGCGATGAATTTCCAATCAAAGCCGATCTATCCGGCGGGGCGCGACGCCGCCGACCTCGGGGTCGGCCGGCTCCGTGATCAGGTCTTCGATGCCGTGCTGGCGTTGTGGCGGCGTCGGCAGGCGGAGGGGTGGACGCAGAAACAGGTCGCGGAAGCGATCGGGCGCGACCGAGCCTGGGTGTCCCGCACGCTGAATGCGCCGGGGAACTGGACATTGCGTACCGCTGGGGAATTGATTCTCGCGCTGGGCGGCGAAGCCGATATCCGAATCGCCGCGTTGGAGGACCCGCCCGCCATGCCCACCAACCACGATGCCTATGAGGGCTATCTGCCCGAACGAGTGTAACGGGGCATCCTATCGTTCCCGGCGGGATTCCGGTACAAGCTGGGTATGCCAAGTTCCGCCCATCCCTCCCCCGACCTGATCACCACCTCCGAAGAGCTCGCCGCGCTGTGCCAGCGCCTGCGATCGGAGACCTTCGTCACCGTCGATACCGAGTTCATGCGCGAACGCACCTACTGGCCCGAACTCTGCGTCGTCCAGCTTGGCGGCACCAAGGAAGTCGCGGTCGTGGACGCGCTGGTGGCCGATCTGGACCTGACGCCGCTGAAGGAACTCTTCGCCGACCCGGCGGTCACGAAAGTGTTCCACGCCGCACGGCAGGACATCGAGATTTTCGTGCTGAAGTTCGGCGACGTGCCGAAGCCGATGTTCGACACCCAGGTCGCCGCCATGGTCGCCGGCTTCGGCGATCAGGTCGGCTACGATGCGCTGGTGTCCGGCCTGACCGGCGGCGTCGTCGATAAGGTCCACCGTTTCAGCGACTGGGGTGCTCGGCCGCTGTCCGCCGCGCAAATCTCCTATGCTGCCGCCGACGTCACCCATTTGCGCGATGTCTACGAAGCGCTCTGCGCCAAGCTCCGCGCCGACGACCGCCTGGAATGGGTGGGCGAGGAAATGGCCATCCTGCACGATCCCGCCACCTACCGGATCGAGCCGTCGGTCGCCTGGGAACGGCTGCGGCCGCGCAGCAACAACCGGAGGTTCCTCGGGCGGCTGAAGGCCCTCGCGGCATGGCGGGAAGCCGAGGCGCAGCGCCTGAACATTCCGCGCCAACGGCTGGTGAAGGACGAGGCGATCCTGGAGATCGCGGCTACCGCTCCAGGCAACGCCGAGGACCTCGCCCGAGCGCGCGGGATTTCCCGGGGCTTCGCGGACGGGAAAAGCGGGCAATCGATCCTGGCGCTGATCGGCGAAATCGAGGCAATGCCGGACGACTCGATGCCTGCGCCGCCGGTGCCGCGCGAAACGCCGCGCCCCTCGGCGGCCCTGGTGTCGTTGCTGAAAGTTCTGCTGGCCGCCAAATGCGAGCTGCATCACGTCGCGCCGAAGCTGGTTGCGAACTCCGACGATATCGACCGGCTGGCGTCGGAGGAACGGCCGAATGTTCCTGCCATGCACGGCTGGCGCTTCGACGTTTTCGGTTCCGACGCCCAGGCCTTGAAGCGCGGCGAAATCGCGCTGGGTGTCGATGGGCGGCGGATCAAGCTGATCGCGGTGGGGGAATAGGCGACGGAGCCGGACCCGCGGGCATTTTAGGGCGGCACGCCGTTTCACCTCAGGTCCCGGCGGGTGAGTGGTGGCGGGTGTCGGGTATTGTTTTCGGGGAGTGGAAGACGAGCTCCCAAACTCAGAATCTCGTCCTTAACTCCCCCAAACAAATGGCACGAACCGTGGGACCGCACCTAAATCTGCGGCTTGGGCCGACTATCGCCGCATCCGTCCCGCGACTGCCCGAACCTTCCTCGGCGCCGCGCGCCAGATCGCCAGCGCCGAAATCAGGCTGATCGCGATCCCCAGCCAGAACGCCGGCACGTAATCCCCGAGCACATCGTGCAGCATACCGGTCAGCCAAGGCCCGGCCGCGCCGCCGGCCAAAGCCGCCACCATGACGGTGCCGAAAATGGAGCCGAAATTCCGCCCCTGGAAAATCTCCGCCACGATCGCGCCCATCACCGAGGTCAGCCCGTAGCCCAGCGCGCCCTGTACCAGAACCATCCCGTAGACCAGCGTCATCGACGGCCAGAAACCCAACGCCAGCAGCGCCAGGAAGCAAACCGCAAAGCCGAGGCAACTGATCGCCCACACCCACTCCCGCCCGATCCGGTCTGAGAGGTGACCCAGCACGATCCCACCGGGAATACCGGCGAGGCTGACGAAACCCAAGGCCCAGGCGGCGGCGATGGGGCTGACGCCGATCTCGGTTAGGTATTTGGTTTGGTGGACCTGCACGGCGTACCAAACATACAGCCCGGCGCCATACCCCAAAGCCAGCCACCAAAACCGGCCGGTGCGCAATGCCCGGGGCAACGTCCAATCCACCGAAGCCCATGCGGGATCGACGATGTTGGATGGTGGGGGTGCGGCGGAGGCGAGCGGGGCCGCGTCACCGTCCGGCAGCAGCCCCATGTCCTCCGGCCGTTTGCGGAGCAGCAGGTTGATCGGCGCCAACACGATCAGAACGACAAGGCCCAGGGTCCAGCAGGCGGTGCGCCAGCCGACCTGGGCGATCATGGATTGCATCCACGGCAGCAGCGTGACCGACCCGACGCCGACTCCCGCAAAGGCGATCCCGAGCGCCATGCCCCGGCGGCGGACGAACCAGTTGGGCAAAAACAGCGACTGGCCGGAATAGCCGAGGCAGACGCTGCCGCCGCCGACCAGCACGCCGATGGACAGATACAAATGCCAGGGTTGGGATGTCAGCGGCGCCAGCAGCAACCCGGCGCCCATCAGCACGGTGCCCAGCTCCATCACGGCGCGGGGGCCGGCCTTGTCCATGAGACGGCCCATCAACGGGCTGAGGATCGCCGATACCACGAATCCGAAGGAGAAGGCGCCAGCGGTGACGCCGCGCCCCCAGCCGAACTCCGTCAGGATCGGCGGGAACAGGAGCGAGAAGGCGGTCCGGGCGTTGACCCCGATGCCGATGGTGACGAACGTGACGGCAACGACGACCCAGCCGTAGTAGATTTTTGCCATTTCGTCATGGTCGGGCTTGACCCGACCACCTTTTTCCCATTGGCCTGAGTTGGTCGGGTCAAGCCCGACCATGACGTGTTTAGGCTAAAGCCTGATCCAAATCCGCGATCAGATCCGCCGCCGTTTCCAGTCCGATCGACAGCCGGATCACGTCGGGCCCGGCCCCGGCATTGATCCGTTGCTCTTCCGTCAACTGCCGGTGCGTCGTCGACGCCGGATGCAAAATCAGGCTGCGCGTATCGCCGATATTCGCGAGGTGGGAGAACAATCGCACGCCCTCCACCATCTTGATACCGGCCTCGTAACCGCCCTTCACACCGAACGTGAACACCGCGCCAGCGCCGCGCGGCATGTATTTGCGGCCGAGATCGTAATATTTATTGTCCTTCAGCCCGGCGTAAGACACCCAGGCGACCTTCGGATGCGTGGACAGAAACTCTGCCACTGCCTGGGCATTGGCGCAGTGACGTTCCATCCGCACATGCAAGGTTTCTGTCCCGGTGATGGTCAGAAACGCGTTCATCGGCGCCATCGTCGGCCCGTAATCGCGTAGCGCAACAGCCCGAGCCTTGGTGGTAAACGCGAAATCGCCGAAATTCTCGTAGAACCGCAGCCCGTGATAGGCCGGTTCCGGCTCGGTCATCGACGGGAATTTGCCGTTTTGCGCCCAGTCGAACTTGCCGCTTTCCACGACCATCCCGCCCATGGAATTGCCGTGGCCGCCAAGGAATTTCGTGGTGGAGTGCGTGACAATATCCGCCCCCCACTCGAACGGCCGGCACAAGTAAGGCGTCGCCAGGGTATTATCCACGATCAGCGGAATGCCGTTGGCGTGGGCGATTTTGGCGATGGCCTCCAGATCGACGATCACGCCGCCGGGGTTGGCCAGACTTTCGACGAAAATTGCCTTGGTCTTCGGCGTCATCGCCCGCTGGAAATTCTCGGGGTCGAGCGGGTTCACGAAATGGCAGTGCCAGCCGAGTTTCTTGAACGACAGCCCGAACTGCGTCAGCGAACCGCCGTAAAGCTGCGTGGACGCAAGGAATTCATCGCCCGGTTCCAGCATGGTCGCGAATACCAGGAACTGTGCGGCATGGCCGGACGATGCCGCGACGGCCGCGCGTCCGCCTTCCAGGCTGGCGACGCGTTCCTCCAGCACCGAAACGGTCGGGTTGGTCAGGCGCGAGTAGATGTATCCGAAATTGTGCAGGTTGAACAAAGACGCCGCGTGATCGACATCGTCGAACACGTAAGCCGTGGTCTGGTAGATCGGAGTGGCCCGAGCGCCCGTGGTCGGATCGGGCGCGGCGCCGGCGTGGACGGCGCGGGTTTCGAAACCGTATTCGACGTTGGTGACCGGCAACGGCTGCGGCTTGCTGCGCCGGTCGGTCGGCGCCTGCGCCGCTTTGTTGCGGATAATGCCGGAGTTCACGCCGCTCCAGGACAATTCCCCGCCGAGCCGCCCGAACTCGATCTTCGGGCAGCGGTTCATGATCACTTCCAGGCCCGCCGCTTCGCCGACAGCCGCGGCTTCGTCGTTACGGACGCCGAGCTGCATCCAGACCACTTTGGCGCCGATAGCGATGGCGTCTTCGACGATGGGTCCCACCGCATCGGAGGCGCGGAACACGTCCACCATGTCGATTTTGTCGGGGATATCGCGCAGGCTGGCGTAGATGGTCTCGCCCAGCTGCTCCTTACCGGCGGTGCCCGGGTTCACCGGGATGACGCGATAGCCTTTGTTCTGCAGGTATTTCATCACGAAATAGCTGGGGCGGTTCCAGTTGGAACTCGCGCCCACCATCGCGATGGTCCGCACCGAGGACAGAATGCGCCGCAGCTTGGCGTCGCTGTAGGGAATGGGGTCGAGCGCGGACATGATACCTCCTCCGTACCACCGTCATGGCCGGGCCTGACCCAGCCATCTCAGGTCAATGGGATAAAGATGGCCGGGTCAAGCCCGGCCATGACGGGTACGCAGATTACCGCGCTTGCTGGATCGCCGACAGCACCCATGTGCCGCCACGCGCCCGCACGAAGGTCCAGATTTCCGTGGACACGATATGCTCATTCGGGCTGCCGTCCACGACGCGTCCGGCGCGGTCCAGCGTCACATCGGTCATCGACCAGCGCATCGCCACCGTCGCGTATTCCCGCGCACCCTCCGACCAGGCCTGCGCCAGGTCGCCCGATTGCAGCTTTACGTCGCCGCAGACATTGCGCACGCCGCGGCTGGCCATTTCGGACAGTTGTTCATTGAAATAGCTGACCATTTCCGGGGTCGCCATGGCGCGCAGGCCGTTAAGGTCCTGGTTGCTCCAGGCGGTCTGAATGCCTTGCAGCAGTTGCTCGAACGTTTGGTAATCCTGCGGTCCGATGGCGATCGGCGGAGGCCCGCCGGCGCTGCCGCCACCCAACGGGGGCGGCGCGCCCGGCATGGCCTGACGGCCCATCATGTTCGGTCCCTGCGCCGGAACCGGGCTGCCGCCCATGAAGGTGCGGAACAGCCAACGCACCAGGAACCCGACCAGAATCAGCTGGATCATCAGGCCGAAAAGCCCGCCGAACCCGTGCCCGAAGAACCCGCCCCCGAACAGCATGGACCCGATGCCGGCGCCGATCAGCCCGCCCATCAGGCCGGACATGAACGACGAACGCGGCGCCAGCCCCTGCGGCGCCATACCGGGCGCGGGTGCGCCGAAGCTCGGCGCCGACGGTGCCGTCATGCTCCGCTGCATCGGCATCGCACCGGATGGCGCGGTGTTCGTGCTCGGCGGGGCGGTAAAGGTCATGGCGCCCCGGCTGCCGGCGGAGGCTCCGCCGAGAGCCTTGGCGTCGGCCAAGCCCGGTGCCAGCACGAAGCCGAGCGCGGCGGTCGCGGCGATAATCGTGTTTGTACGCTTCATGGTGCCTGTCTTTTGGTTATGGGCACCCGCGATATGGGGAGCCTCCCTGTCCTTGACCAGAGGGACGTTACCCCCCGGCCATCGTCATGCCCTCCACCCGCACGGTGGGGGAATCGGTGCCGCGACGGAACCGCAGATCGTTGGCCGGGGTCAAGCTCGCAAACATGTCATTGAGGTTGGACGCGATCGTGATCTCGGCCACCGGCTCCGCCAGCACGCCGTCGCGGATCATGAATCCGGCCGCGCCCCGGCTGTAATCGCCGGTCAACCCGTTCACGCCCATGCCGATCAATTCCGTGACGTACAGTCCCAATTTGATGTCCGCCATCAGCTCGGCCGGGCTCAGCTTGCCCGCCGCCAGATACAAATTGGTGGTGGACGGCGACGGCGGCCCGCCGGTTCCGCGCGCGGCGTGTCCCGTCGAAACCAGCCCCAACTGACGGGCGGAGCGGCTGTCGAGCAGCCAGGTGGTCAGCTTGCCGTCGTCGATCAGGGTGAAGGGGCGGGTCGGGGTGCCCTCCCCATCGAACACCTTCGACCGGCCGCCGCGGATCCGGCGGGGATCGTCGTGCACGAAAATGCCGGGGGCGAAGATCGCTTGCCCCATCTTGTCCTTCAGGAAGGACGTCCCACGAGCAACGGAGGCGCCGTTGATCGCGCCCGTCAGATGCCCCAGCAAGCTGCCGGCGACGCGCGGGTCGTAGATGACCGGCAGTTTGGCGGTTTGCGGGCGGGTCGGGTTCAGGCGGCGCACCGCACGCTCCCCCGCCGAACGGCCGATCGCGGCGGGATCGTCCAGGTCCGACAGATGCGCGGTGCCGTGGTAATCGTAGTCCCGCTGCATGTCGGTGCCCGTGCCGGCCAGCGCGGTGGCGGAGATCGAATGGCTGGTGCCGCTCCGTCTTCCCGCGAACCCCGCCGATGTCACCAACACCACCTCCGCTCGGCTGAACCCGGCGTCGGCGCCCTCGGAATTGGTCACGCCGGCCACGGCGCGGGCGGCGTCTTCGGCGATGGCAGCGCGGGTAATCAGCATCTCGGCCGTGGGTTCGGTGCCGTCGTCGAGGTCCAGATTATCCGGCTCCGGCGGGCGAGCGGTGTCGGCGAGGCCGGCGAACCGGTCCTCCGGTACCACGCGCGCCATAGCGACGGCGCGTTCGGCCAGCGCCTGGAATCCGGCGGGATCGACGGAACTGGACGACACCATCGCCACCCGCTGACCGAGGAACACCCGCAACCCGAGATCGCGGCCCTCCGCCCGCTCGATATGCTCGGTCTCCCCGAGCCGGCGGGAGACGGAGAGAGAGGTCCCCGCCGCCAGCACGGCATCCGCCGCGTCCGCCCCCGCGGCGCGGGCTTTGGCGATGAGGTCGGAGAGGAGATTGAGGTAATCGGTCATGCCGGTTGGGTTCCGCTGGTTGGCTGCTCGGGTGCAGGGTACAGTGCCGGGGCGGCGAGGTCACGTGTAGCCGACCATATTGGGGTCGAGAGGGAAGAATTACCATGGCAAGCATCCTGACACCGGCCGATCTGGCGGCCTTCGAACGGGACGGGTACTACATCGTGCGCGGCATGTTCGATGCCGAGGAAGTCGACCTGCTGCGCCGGGCCATGGAAGAAGACCCCGAGGTCCGGGACCACATGATCGATCGCCTGGACGCCAAGGGCGCCGCCACCCGCATCGCCCTGTGGAACCGGGCGGGCGGTAGTGTTTACGGCATGGCCGCGCGGTGCGAGCGGATGGTGGATACGATGGAGGCGCTGCTCGGCGGCCCCGTCTATCACTACCAGTCCAAGCTAACCGCGAAGGAACCCTTCGTTGGCGGCGCCTGGGAATGGCATCAGGATTACGGCTACTGGTACTACAACGGCTGCCTGTTCCCCCATCTGGCGAGCTGCCAGATCGCGCTGGACCGCTCGGGCGTGGAAAACGGCTGTCTGGAAATGGTGCGGGGGTCGCATCTTCTCGGGCGGATCGAGCATGTGCCGGTGCCGGGCGAGGGCCAGAATGTCGCCGACCCCGAACGGATGAAGGCGGTTACCGCACGGTTGGAGGTCGTGCCGTGCGAGCTGGAACCCGGCGATGCGGTGTTCTTCCATTCCAACACGCTGCACCGGTCGGCGCAGAACCGGTCGCGGTTCCGGCGCTGGACGCTGATCTGCTGCTACAACCGGGTGGATAACGACACGCTGGTGCGGGAGGACGATCGCTACTACGTGCCGCTGGAGAAGGTGCCGGATGCGGCGGTGAAGGCTGCGGGCGTGCGGTTCGCGAGTGGGGACGAGCATTTCGCGACGCGGGCGTTTGTGCCGAAGGTGGCATAAGCCATTGGGCATCGGGATCAGACGTATTGGCTGCCTGAAACCTCCCCCGTGTCATGGTCGGCGAAGGCCGACCACCCACGCCTTGCGGTGGTTATCGATTGAAAGGCGTGGGTCCTCGGCCTTCGCCGAGGATGACACAGTAACGGAAACCTGGCTTGTGCCCATTCGTCTAAGGGGCGCCCAACCCCCATGCTAACCACCCTCGTCGCCCTCCTCGCCGCCGCCACGATCGCCGTCCTGCTCACCCGCAAAGCCGGGTTCGGCAGCGTCCTCGGCTACCTCCTCGCCGGGATCGTCATCGGCCCGGCCGGGCTGCGTCTCGTCACGGACGTGGAGCAGATCGCCTCCGTCTCCTCCCTCGGCGTCGTCATGCTGCTGTTTCTGATCGGGCTGGAGCTCCGCCCGCAACGCCTCTGGGTGATGCGCCGCGCGGTGTTCGGGCTCGGGGCGGCGCAGGTGGCGGTGACGGCTGGGGCACTGGCGGCTCTCGCGCATCTCACCGGCATCGGCTGGGCCGGCGCGACCGTGCTCGGCGCCGGGTTGGCCATGTCCTCCACCGCCATCGTCCTGCCCATGCTCGCGGAGCGGGAGCTGCTAACCAGCCCCGCCGGGCGCGACGGGTTCGCGGTGCTGCTGTTCCAGGACCTCGCGTTTATCCCGCTGGTCGCGCTGGTGCCGCTGCTCGCGTCCCACGGCGCCATGGCCAGCCACCTGCCGTGGCAGGAGGTCGCGAAGGGCGTCGCCGCCATCGCCGCCATCCTGATCGGCGGCCGTTTCCTGATGCACCCGCTGTTCCGCGCCATCGGCGGCGCCAAAACGCCGGAGGTCTTTACCGGCACCGCCCTGCTGATCGTCGCCGGCACCGCCTTCATCGCGGAAAAAGCCGGGTTGTCCCCGTCGCTCGGCGCCTTCATGGCCGGTGTGCTGCTGTCGGAATCCGAATACCGCCACGAACTCCAAGCCGACATCGCCCCGTTCGAGGGCCTGCTTCTCGGGTTCTTCTTCATCTCCGTCGGCATGGCGGCGGACATGCATCTGGCGTGGGCGCATCCGGTATTGCTGGCGGCGGCGACGGGCGCGTTGCTGGCCGCGAAGGCCGGCGTCGCCTTCGTGCTGGGCAAGATCGCGCGTCAGGACAATGCCAACGCCGTCCGGTTCGCTTTGGCGCTGCCGCAGGCCAGCGAGTTCAGCTTCGTGCTGTTCGGCGCCGCCGTCGCCGCCGGTGCGCTCGCGGCAGACCGAGCGGCGATGGCGACATTGGTGTCGGCGGCCTCGATGATCGCGACGCCGATCCTGTTCGCGGGCAGCGAGAAATGGCTGATCCCCGCGTTGCATCGCCCGGACGCGGCGGCGTTCGACGCGATCCCGGAGGAGCACAACCCGGTGATCGTCTGCGGCTTCGGCCGTGTCGGCCAGATCGTCGGCCGCGTGCTGCGCATGCACGGCATTCCGTTCACCGCGCTGGAACGCGATTCCGGACAGGTGGAGGTCGTGCGCCGCTTCGGCAACAAGGTCTATTTCGGCGACCCCACCCGCGCCGACATGCTGCGGTCGGCGGGGGCGGAGGAAGCGAGGCTGCTGGTGGTCGCGCAGGACAATATGGAGGAAGTGCTGCGCACCGTCGAAATCGCCAAGCGCGCCTTCCCGCATCTGAAAATTCTGTCCCGCGCGCGTAACCGTCATCATGCGCATTTGTTGATCGATCGCGGCGTGGATGGGTTCGTCCGCGACACATTCCACTCCAGCCTGCGGTTGGCCGAATTGTCGCTCGCCGCGCTCGGTATCGCCGACGACGCCGCGGCGCGCGCGGTGGCCTTGTTCCGGGATCATGAGAT
>Ga0214182_1000542_pt1 | contig 14282 bp, 11 predicted proteins | sample TroBogEpilimnion_8_FD_153020 | JGI IMG/M metagenome (GOLD analysis project Ga0214182, IMG submission 153020) | Freshwater microbial communities from Trout Bog Lake, WI - 14NOV2007 epilimnion | ecosystem: Environmental > Aquatic > Freshwater > Lake > Epilimnion/Euphotic zone | place: Trout Bog... | reverse complement strand
GGACATCCCCGACATGTTCGCCACCCCGGCCGCAGACATCGAGAAGATGCTCTATGTCGAACCGGAGAAATTCCGCCCCGACCCCGCAAAAATGACCGACGAAGAACTGCGGATCATGCTGCGCAACCGCGAATCCTTCGCCCTGTTCGCGTGGGAGCCGTACTTGCACAACCCCAAACTGCCGCACCGCCTGCACCGCGTGACCTGCCCCACGCTGTTCCTGCGCGGCGCGCACGACGGGTTGATCTCCGCCGCCTACACCGAACGTTACGCCGCCCTGCTGCCGAACGCCCGCACCGTCACGCTGCCGAACGCCGCGCACGTCCCGCAAATGGAACAACCGGAAGCGTTCTGCGAAACCGTCCTTTCCTTTTTGAACTCAGAGGGCTGAACCATGCGCGCCTGGCATTTCAGCGAAACCGCCTATCATCTCCTGCCGCCGGCCGAGACCTACGATTCCATCCGGGTCAGCCTGCCGAATAAACATTACGATCCCGCCAAAGGCGCCGATCTGTATCACCGCTTCCTCGACGAATGGCTATTGGCCGAGGACGAAGGTCTGGACATCATGCTGAACGAGCATCACCAGACCGCCACCTGCGTCGATCCGGCCGCACCGTTAATGCTGTCGATCCTCGCGCGCCAATCCCACAAAGCCCGCCTGCTGATTTTGGGCAACCCGATCGCCAACCGCAACCAGCCCATTCGGGTGGCGGAAGAAATGGCGATGATCGATGTCATTTCCCGCGGGCGGCTGGAAGCCGGGTTCGTGCGCGGCGTGCCCTATGAGATCTCCCCGGCCAACAGCAACCCGGTGCGGATGAACGAACGCCAGTGGGAAGCGCTGGACATGATCGTCAAGGCCTTGACGCATCACGACGGACCCATGAGCTTCGAAGGCCGGTTCTTCCATAATCGCGCCATCAACATCTGGCCGCGCCCGTATCAAACCCCGCATCCGCCGATCTGGATCAGCACCACCAGCCCGGCCGGTGCCGCCCGCGTCGGCGAACGCGGCTACATCCAGGCAACCTTCCTGACAGGGTTCGACGGCACCAAAGCCATTTTCGATTCATACCGTTCCGCCTGGAAGGCAGCCGGCCGCGGCGACGACATGCCGCTGGATCGTTTGGCCTATGCCGCGATGGTCTATGTCGGCGAAACCGAAGCCGAGGCCTATGCCGGCGCCGAAAAGCTGCTGTGGTACGTGACGTCGAACAAAGTCCCTCCGCATTTCGCCCAGCCGCCCGGCTACGTCCCCGTCGAAGCCGGCGTGAAAATGCTGCGCGGCGCCGAACACCCACTCAGCGCCTTCGCCAAGGCCGCCACCGTGGAGGGCGCGATCAAAGCCGGCATCATGATGGCCGGCACGCCGGATCAGGTCGTGCAGCAGATCAAGGCCGTTTACGACCACGTCGGCGGTTTCGGGCACCTGCTGAATATGGGGCAGGCCGGTTTCCTCGAACACGACGAAACCGTGCGCGGCATCAAGCTTTTCGCGCGGGAGGTTTATCCGGCATTGCAGGGGTGGTAAGAACGCGGGGTTTCCGCGACCGGCACGCCCCCGCGAAGGACCTATGCGCATGGACACCGCCTCGGCCGATATCCTGACCCGCTATCCCGTGCCCCGCCGGCACCGCCTGACCCGGCGCGATTACTATCGCTTGGCCGAAGCCGGCATTCTGGCACTGGACGACCGCGTCGAACTGCTGGAAGGGCAGCTAGTCGATATGCCACACATCGGCCCCCGCCACGCGATTGTCACCGAAAATCTGATGGACCTGCTGGTAACAGGTTTTGCCGGCCGAGCCCGGCTTCGCTGTCAGAATCCGATCATGCTGGACGACGGTTCGGAACCGCAACCCGATCTTGTATTGGTCCGGCGTCCATGGCGCGGCTACCCGCACGATCACCCATCGCCCGGCGATGTGTTCTTGCTGATCGAGGTGTCGGACAGCACCCTGGCCTTCGACCGCACGGTCAAGCTGGCACTCTACGCCCGCGCCGGTATCGCGGAGGTGTGGATCGTCGATCTGACGACCGATGCGGTGCTGGTACACCGGACACCGTCGGGCGACTTGTATACGTCGGTGGTCCGGCTTGAAGCGCCGGACCTGCTCGACGTGGAGGGATTGCCGGGTGTGACAATCCCTGTGGCCGATGTGTTCGCCTAAGCCGACACCGGCCGATCAGAACTCCGTCTTCGCCCGCAGATAGAACGTGTTGTCCTTGGTCGTCTGACCGAACGAATAGTCGTAGACCGCGCTCAATGCGAACGGTCCCTTCTGTGCGATCGTCAGGCCCAGCCCCAAATCCGCGACATCGGTATCCCGCGCCGGGCTGGTGGAGGTAAACGCCCCGCCGGCCAGGAATGTGGCACTGGTCACGATGCGCGTCGTGACCAGATTCCGAACGTAATACCCGTGCAATTCCGGCGTGAAGGTCCAGCCGCTGGGCTGCGCGATCGGGTAGGCGAACCGGCTGCCCAGCTTCAACTGCGCCACGTCGATGTGCTGCCCCGCGACATTGAGGTCGAAGACCCCGCCCCCGCTGGTCGCATGCGGATCGATATCCAAATGCAGTTCCTGGAACGTAACGCTGGGCGTAACGACCGCGCCTTGAACGTGCCAGTCGTACCCTGCGCCGATTTTGGCGTTGAACTGCACACCGCTGAAATCGCCGTTTCGGGTGACACCGAAGGCGCCGATATTTTCCTTGGTATTATACCAGCTGTAACCGAACCCCGCGGCGCCATCGACAAAGAAATTATTCTGCGACCAGCCGCCGTAGAGACCGGCCTGCGCCGTCAGCGCTGAATTCCGGTTGCCCGCCAGCGGTCCCGAGAAGCTGATATCGGTCTGCGTCAGACCCACCGCCAAACCGACACGCGTATCCGGCCGGACCAGCGTATCGGCCCCGAACGCCGCGCCGTAGGATGTGGCGGTAAACCCGCTGATACCTTCCTTCTGCCCCTGGCTGAAACCCTTGATCGTCGGCGTGGCCCAGACAGTGAAGCCGCGCCCGGGCTCGTCGCCCGCCGCCATCCCTCCGGTTTCGCGCAGCCCCGTCATACGATCCCCGACCGAGGCGGTCAGCCCGCCGTTGTCGTTCAGCGCCGTCGTCAGCAGCGCCTGCGCCCAGCCCAGCATGCTCGGCTGCACCTGATGGAAGAATTGCGCCAGTTGGCGCGGGTTCAACGCGCCGATTGCGTTGAGCAACGCTTGGCCGGTCTGACGGTTGCCAGCCAGACTGTCCAGCAACTGCCGGACGCCGGTAATGGCCTGGTTTTGGTTGGTCAGATCGGTCCCGGCCAACGGCGCGGGCGTTGGCGCGACGATGGTGTTGTAGGCGGTGTCGATCTGATTGAGAGACGGTGCGGTAAAGGTGACCACCAAATTATTGCCGACCGTGCTGGCAACCGGGTTCTGCAGCCACGGATCGGAGCTGTCGCTGCTGACCGTCTGCGTGGGCGATACCGTGATGCCGCCGGACGTCACCACCGCCAAAGATGTCAACGTGCTGGTGCTCAGGAAGTGCAGCGCGACGCCGGTGCCGGTGCTGGCGATATTGGCGGTGCCGCTGACGTTCAACGAACCGAAGGTCGATCCGGCGACAGACAGATTCAATTGTCCGGTCGATGCCTGGGTGAAATTGCCCGTTAGCGAAATCGAGTTCGTCCCGAGATTGACCGAACCGCTGTTGTTGGTCAGCGTCGCCCCGACGTTACCGTTCAGCGTCGCCGTCGCACCGGACGCGATTTTGAACAGCGACGCGCCGGAGATCGCATTGCCGCTGAGCGCCGCGACCGTCAGCATGCCGGAATTCACGTTAACCGTGGGCACGTTCGTAATCGATCCGCCTGTGACGAACGATCCGCCCGCCCCCAGGTTGAAATTGACCTGACCGCCCGATCCGGTCTGCCCGACGATGTTGCCGGTAATGGACCCGCCGGTGACGCTCAGAACGTCGGCGCCGGTCCCCTGCTTGATCGCGCCGATAATCGTACCGGCGTTGGCGATCGTCATTGGGTTGCTGCTCGCGGCATTGTCGATCGCCGTGCCCGTCCCGTTCGCCGGACCGCCCTGGATCAACCCGGATGCATTGTTGGTCAGCACCGAGACCTGACCGGTGGCGGCGACACGCACGCCCACGCTGCTGCCCTGGATAACGCCGCTGTTCGTCAGCGTTCCGATCGTGCCGCGATTCGAAATGGCCGCGTCGTTGGCAACGATGGTGCCGCCGGACGTGATCGACAGACTGCCAACACTGCCGGTTGTGCCGACCAAAATACCCAGGCCACGGGTACCGGTCGCCTGGATCAGCCCGCTGTTCGACAGCGTTCCCACCCGGCCGGCCGAGAACTCGCCAACCGAAATCGCGGCCCCGTCGGCGCCATTCGCGGCGATCGTGCCCGAGGACATGTTGGTCACCAGTCCGATAGTGCCGGTTCCGCCGACGCCGATGCCGGTACCGTAGGTCCCGTTCGCCTGAATCAGGCCACTGTTGGACAATGTCCCGATCGTGCCGCCATTGCCAATGGCCGCCGCGTGACCGCCGGTCGCGATAATTGTTCCGCCGGCGTTATTGGTCAGCGTCCCGATGCCGGTGTTTGTAAGGAGTTCGACGCCCGTCGTCGCGCCCTGAATCAGGCCAGTGTTCGTGAGCGTTCCGACCGCACCCCCATAGAGATACAGAGCCGTGTTGCCGGAGATCGTGCCACCGGAGAGGTTCACGATGCTGCCGACGCGGGTGCCGCTTGTAGCGATGTAAATCCCCACGCCGGACGTTCCGGTTGTCTGAATCAGACCGCTGTTCGTCATCGTTCCGATGGAACCGTCAACCGACACACCGGTGTAATCCGCGGTGATCGTACCGCCCGCGTTGTTCGCAAGGGTTCCAACGCTGCCGCTCGTCTCCACCCAAATCCCGAAGGAGCCGGCGCCCGGTGCCCGTATCAAGCCGCTGTTCGACAACGTCGCGATCGAGCCGGCGTTGTCGATTCCCGAAGCTCTGGTACCGGTCGCCGCGATGGTGCCGCCCGACGTGTTGGTCAGCAACGTCACCGTGCCGCCGGACCGCACCCTCACGCCGGCCGTCGTCCCCTGAACCACACCGGCGTTCGTCAGCGTTCCGATCGTGCCGCGATTCGAAATGGCCGCGTCGTTGGCAACGATGGTCCCGCCGGACATGTTCGACAGACTGCCGACACTGCCGGCTGTGCCGACGAAAACACCCAGGCCACGGGTACCGCTCGCCTGGATCAGCCCGCTGTTCGACAGCGTTCCCACCTGGCCGGCCGAGTACTCGCCAACCGAAATCGCGACCCCGTCGGCGCCATTCGCGGCGATCGTGCCCGAGGACATGTTGGTCACCAGTCCGATGGTGCCGCCTCCGCCGACGCCGATGCCGGTACCGTAAGTCCCATTCGCCTGAATCAGGCCGCTGTTGGACAACGTTCCGATTGAGCCTGCATTGCCAATGGCCGCCGCGTGACCGCCGGTCGCGGTAATTGTTCCGCCGGCGTTGTTGGTCAGTATCCCGATGCCGGTGCTTGTGAGGAGTTCGACGCCCGTGATCGAGCCCTGAATCAGGCCGGTGTTCGTCACCGAACCGACCTGACCGCCATACAGATAAACGCCCCTGGGACCGGCGATGGTGCCGCCGGACAGATTGACGATGCTGCCCAAGGTCGCCGAACTGCCGACGTAGACGCCCGCGCCCGTGGTACCGGTGCCCTGGATCAGGCCGCTGTTCGTCATCGTTCCGGCGGCACCGTAGTCGACCACCAAGCCCGCGTACATGCCGGCAATCGTCCCGCCGGCGACATTCGCGATGGCCCCGACACTGCCGTTGTGCCCGATGTAAATCCCGGCGCCGTAGGTGCCGTTTGCCTGGATCAGCCCAGCGTTCGACAGCGTGTTGATGTTTCCTTCCACGGAGATCCCCGCGGCCGAACTGCCAGGCGTGGCGATGGTTCCCGTGGAGGTGTTCGTCAAAGTCCCGATCGCGCCGCCGGCGACGCCGATGCCGGCCGTACCGTTCCCCTGGATGAGACCGCTGTTCGACAACGTGGAAATCGTGCCGGCATTGGAGACACCGATACCCAAACTGCCGGTCGCGGAAATCGTACCGCCGCTGCTGTTCGTAAGCGTGCCGACCGATCCGGCGGTTCCGACGTTCAAACCGATATCGCCACTACCGGTCGCTGAAACGAAGCCGCTGTTCAGCAAGCTTGTCACCCCGCCGAGCGCCTGGATCGCCGAACCATTGCCGCCGGTGGCGCTAATCGTGCCCGTCGCTTGGTTGTTGATGGTGCCGATCGAGGCCAGCGTATTCACGCCGATGGCGATACCGCCGGGCGCCTGCGCCGATGCAATGGTACCGGCATTCCGGATCAGGCCGACGCCAAGAGCGGTGGCGGCGACGGCTGGCTGGTAACCGGTCGCGGCCCCGGCGATCGAAATGCTGCCCGGTCCATTGTTGACCAGCGTATCGCCGTTCAACAACGGGAACACTGTCGCCGACTGCGCCGGAATGGCGGTATTATTGGTTTAGGTGACGTTCTGCGCGATCGCATCCCAAGAGGTCCCCGCAATCACCATTCCGGCGGCCGACGCCAACAATGCCGCTCGGCGCGACGGGTACGGTAAATGAGCCATGGTTTCTCCCTCCATCGATCGATACGATTTGTTTCCTCGGAAGGTCCCGGGCTGTCAACCCCGAGGCTATTCCGATTCGGTCACCGTATCGTACCGAGATTCAATTTTGCCATTATTCACTTTTGTCATTTAGCACGACTGGGCGACAGGCCGCGCGATTCCCCGCGTTGTCTCGAACGCCCGTGCCGCCCGCAGCACCAGCGCATCGCCGAACATCGGCCCCACGATCTGCAGCCCGATCGGCAAACCGTCCGATGTCGTTCCGCAGGGAATCGTACAAGCCGGTTGCTGAGTCAGATTGAACGGATAGGAGAACGGCGTCCAACCCAGCATACTCTCGGGCGTCAACCGCTGGTGACCCGCCGGCATGGCGTCGAACGCCGGCACCGCGACCGTTGGCGTAACCAACAGATCGTATCGCTGCATGAACTGGCGCATATGCGTGCCAAGCGCGATACGGCGCATGGTCAGGCGCATCAGTTCCAGCACGGTTAAGCCGCGTCCCAATTCCACCTCCGCGATGAAATCCGGATCGGCGACCGCTTGCTGTTCCGCCGTCAGACCGTCCCACACCGTCAACGACCCCGCGAACCACAGGCCCGTGGTGATTTCCAGCGGATCCTCGAACCCCGGATCGGCGGCATCGACCTTTGCCCCCAGTTCCTCGAACACCGTCACCGCCTGGGCGCAGGCCGCCGCGATCTCCGGATGCACGTTCTTGGCGTAGCCGAGCGTGGGGGACCACGCGACGCGCAGCCCGCGCACGCCGTCGTTCAGACCGATGGTATAGTCGGCGGCATCCGGCGGCAGCGACGTCCAATCGCGCGGGTCCGGCTGCTTCATGACGTTCATCATCAAGGCCGCATCGGTCACGCTCATGGTATGCGGCCCCAGATGCGCCACCGTCCCGTACGGCGACAGCGGATACGCCGGGACCCGTCCGAAGCTCGGCTTCAGTCCGAAATTGCCGCAGAAGGCCGCGGGAATGCGGACGCTGCCGGCCCCGTCCGTCCCAATCCCGATCGGCCCCATGCCGGAGGCAACCGCCGCCGCGGTCCCGCCCGAACTCCCGCCCGGCGTCTTCGCTGGGTTCCAGGGATTGCGGGTGATGCCGGTCAGCGGGGAATTCGTCTCCCCCTTGCAGCCGAATTCCGGCGTCGTGGTCTTGCCCAGAAGCACCGCCCCGGCCTCCCGCAGCCGAGCCGTCGCCGGGGCATCGATATCCCAGGCCTGAGCAGGATCGACGGTGCGGCTGCCCCGCCGCGTCGGCCAGCCCTTCGCCAGCACCAAATCCTTGACCGTCGCCGGCACCCCGTCCAACGGCCCGCACGGCGCGCCGCGCTGCCAGCGATCCGTGCTGGCGGCCGCCGAGGCCAAAGCATCGTCTTCCGCCAAATACGCGAAGGCGTTCAGCACCGGATTCACCTTAGCGACACGCGCCAGCACGGCTTTCGTCGCTTCCAACGGCGAAGCCTGCCGGCTGCGGTACAGCGCCAGCAATTCCGTGGCGGTCCGGTCGGCGAGGTCGGTCATTCAATGCTCCCGTTCATGCGATATCCCGATTACACTATCGCGAACCCAGGAGGCCCCGCCAATGCCCGCCAGCCTGTCCCCCGAGCAGATCGAACAGTACCACCGCGACGGCTATCTGTTCCCCATCGATTGCCTGACGCCGCGGGAGGTCGCCGAATACCGCGGCGCCCTCGAAGCCTTCGAGCACGCCCAAGGCGACACGCTCGGGCGCCTGCCGGACCTCGTGCGATCGAAGACGCATCTGCTGTTCAGTTGGATGGACCGGCTGGTGCGCCACCCCAAGGTGCTGGACGCGGTGGAAAGCCTGATCGGCCCCGACATACTTGTCTACCATCTGACGTCCTGGCTGAAGGAGCCGCACGACGGCACCCATGTGTCCTGGCACCAGGACGGCACGTATTTCGGTCTCGACCAGCCGGAACAGGTCACGGCCTGGATCGCGCTGACGGACTCGACGCCGGAGATGGGATGTATCGAGCTGTTGCCGGGTAGTCACGTCATCGGCCAGCAACCGCACCGGGACGACGTCTCGCCAAGCAATCTCCTCTCTCGCGGTCAGACAATCGACAGAAAATTGGACGTTCAAACGACTGTGATGATGCCGCTGAGCGCCGGGAAAGTTTCATTACACCACACTTTTTTGGTCCACAGATCGTCGCCGAACCTCACCGACCGCCGCCGGATCGGCATTGGGGTGAGCTATATCCCCACGCGCTGCCGTCTGATCAACGATGTCCGGGTCGGCGCCACGCTGGTTCGGGGCCATGACGCCTATGGGCATTTCGATCCAGACCCACGGCCGGCCGGCGATTTCGATCCCGCATCGCGCGCGGCCCACGCCGCCGCCGTGGCCCGCTTCTTCGAGTCGAACAAGCGCTTGGCCGCGCGCCGAGCGTCGGGAAACGTCGGGATCTGATGGTACGCGAAAAAGGGCGCCCATCGTGGAGCGCCCTTTCGCAGATAACCCGCGATTGGATTTAGCGGGTCGCCTTGTTGCCGTCGGTGGTAAACGCGACAGCGCCACGGTTCGGCCGCGTTGCCTCCCACGCGTCGGCGGCGGCGATCTCGTTGCGGAATGCCTGCGCGGTCTTGAGAATGTTCTCACGCAGCTTCGGGTCGATTTCCTTCGCGAGACCAACCTCGTCGAGCGGCATCTTCTTCTGCTCGACCTGCGCGATCACGCGATCGATCTCGCCAGCCGCGTGGGTCGGCGTTTGCAGCAGGGTCAGCCATTACACATCGGCGGGATTCTGCGGAGAATGACATCCCACGCACGACGCCTGCCGCATTTCCGCGGCGAAGGCACGATAGGTCTGATCCAGGCGCCCCAGATGCGGGTTGGCGGCCTGATACCGCGCGGAGAACAGCGTGATGGTCGGCTGCAGCTGACCCTTGTCGTCGGTCCACTGCCACTGATCCTTTTGGAACGGCTCGTGTTCCACGTGCGCGTATTGCCCGCGCGACGCTTCGTTGCCCGCCTTGCCGCGCGTGCCCACGAAAATCTGCCCCTTGTCGTTCAGATAGAACCGAACGGTGCTCATTTTCTCGTAGTCGTTCCACTTCGCGGCGCTGTGCCAGAACGGGTACGGATATTCGCCGGCCGGCAATTCGTTGCGGAAGAAAGCTTCCACTTCGATGATGTCCAGATTTTCCCGGTCGTCGTGCGCCAGCGACCAGTTGCCGGTGAACGTCATCAGCGGCAGGTACATCGCCTGGAACACTTTAGGATTGAAATGCGTCAGATGGCGCTTCTTGATCTTCATCGTGGCCTGATCGCCGCCCCACAAAATCCCCTCCGGGTTGATCGGAAGGAAGGTGGCGTTCTGCAGCGCGTCCGCGCAGCTACGATAAGCGACGGCGTCGTTATATCCGGCCCGCGGGCAGACCTGAGCCAATTGAGTCGCGAGCTTGGAGGCCATTTCCTCCAATTGTTGGCGCGGCATGGCGTTCGCCTGAGAGGTAAACGCCGGGACAACAACCGCGGCGGCGGCAAGCAGCTTTAAAGCGATACGGCGCATTGGATGCTCCTGGTTGGTTGGGACAACCCCGGAAAAACTCTAAAGGAGCATCGGAGGGAAGTGCAAGAGGCTCGTGCAACCATGCGGTGTGTAAAAATTATCACGTTCGCTTGATAATAATATCGGCCGCCAGCCCCCGAGCGTCCATGTGCCCCTTCCTTGACACCGCGATAACCCAAGGCTACGCCGCCGCGCCATAGTCAGACCATGGCCGACGAACGTCGGGAGCACCCTTCATGCCGGTTCACGCCTTTATCTTTCCAGGCCAGGGCAGTCAGGCCGTCGGCATGGGCCGCGACCTCGCGGCGGCCTTCGGCGCCGCGCGCGATGTGTTTCAGGAAGTGGACGAAACCCTGAAACAGAAGCTGTCCAAGCTGATGTTCGAAGGCCCGGGGGAAGAACTCACCCTGACCGAGAACACCCAGCCCGCGCTGATGGCGCATTCGCTGGCGGTGTTGCGAGTCCTCGAAGCCGAGGGCGGCATCTCTCTTAAACAGAAGGCCATAGTCGTCGCTGGCCACTCCCTGGGCGAATACACCGCCCTGGCCGCCGCCGGGGCGTTCCCCATCGCCACCGCCGCCCGGCTGTTGAAATTGCGCGGCCAGGCCATGCAAAAGGCCGTTCCGCCCGGCGAAGGCGCCATGGCCGCGCTGCTCGGCGCCGACATGGCGCAGGCGCAGGCGATTTGCGACGAAGCCGCCCCGGTCCCCGACAGCCCCACCAACGCCCGTCAGGTCGTGCAGCCGGCCAACGACAACGGCGGCGGACAGGTCGTGATCTCGGGCCACCGCGCGGCCATCGAACGGGCGATCGAAATCGCCAAGACCAAGGGCATCCGCCGCGCGATGCTGCTGCCGGTGTCCGCCCCATTCCATTGCGCGCTGATGGCCCCGGCCGCCGATGCGATGGCGGAAGCGCTGGAGGCGAATCCGCCGCTGATGCCTATGGTCCCGGTCGTCGCCAACGTGTCCGCCGCCAAGGAAACCGACCCGGACCGCATCCGCGAGCTGCTGGTGCAACAGGTCACCGCGACCGTCCGCTGGCAGGAATGCGTCAAGGCGATGGTCGATCTCGGCGTGACCAACTTCGTCGAGCTCGGCGCCGGCAAAGTGCTGACCGGTCTGCTCAAGCGCATCGCCCCGGATGCCACCGGCATTTCGGCCTCGACTCCGGCGGAGATCGAGGCAGTGTTGAAAACACTCTAAGGACGGAGACGGCGATGTTCCGCTTGGACGGCAAGGCCGCGCTGGTCACCGGCGCTTCGGGCGGCATCGGCGCCGCGATCGCACGCGCGCTGCACGCCCAGGGTGCGATCGTGACCCTATCCGGCACGCGACTCGAAGCGTTGGAGGCTTTAGCCCAGGAACTCGGCGACCGCGCGCATGTCTGCCCGGCCGATCTGCGCGATGCCTCCGAACCCGACGCGCTGATCGAAGCCGCCGAAAAAGCCGCCGGTCCGCTGCATATCCTGATCAACAACGCCGGCATGACCCGCGACGGCTTGGCGATTCGCATGCGCGACGCTGACTGGCAGTCGGTCCTGGATGTCGACCTCAGCGCCCCCTTCCGCCTGAGCCGAGCGGCGCTGCGCGGGATGCTGCGGCGGCGGGCAGGGCGGATTATCAATATTTCCAGCATCGTCGGCGCCACCGGCAACCCCGGACAGGCCAATTATGCCGCCGCCAAGGCCGGTTTGGTGGGCATGAGCAAGGCGTTGGCGCAGGAAGTCGCGTCCCGCGGGATCACCGTGAACGTGGTCGCACCCGGCTTCGTCGTCACCGGCATGACCGATGGGCTGCCGGACGCGCAGAAGGCGAAGCTGTCCGAATCGATCCCGTTGGGCCGTTTGGGCCAACCGGACGACATCGCCGCGGCGATGGTGTACCTCGCCTCCGACGAAGCAGCCTGGGTCACCGGGGCCACGCTGCACGTCAATGGCGGGATGGCGATGCTGTAACCTTTCCCTGACAAGCTTTGCAGGGTAACCAGTCCATGCTAATCGGCCCGGAACGCTTGGGCCGGAATCGCATGCGACCGGTTTGGGAATATCGAAAGGGCCGGGACTGTTCCCGGCCGTCAACAGGTCAGACCGCATCTCGGGACGCGGGACCACAGTGCAGGAGTTGCGGAGCCGATGAGCGAGATCGCCGATAAAATCAAAAAGATCGTCGTGGAACATCTGGGTGTCGAGCCTGACAAGGTCACTGAAAACGCCTCGTTCATCGACGACCTCGGTGCCGACAGCCTGGATACGGTCGAACTCGTGATGGCGTTCGAGGAAGAGTTCTCGGTCGAAATCCCGGAAGAGGCGGCCGAAAAGATCGCCACGGTGAAGGACGCGATCGAATACATCGAAAAGAACCTGACCTGATCCGGTGACGGCGGAAGGATCGCGGCACATGCGGCGCGTGGTTGTGACGGGCATGGGCATTGCCAGCCCTCTGGGCCTTGGGGTCGAACATGTCTGGCGCCGGCTGATCGCCGGCGAATCCGGCATTGGCACGATCACGTCGTTCGACACAAAGGACGTCCCCTGCAAGATCGCCGGACAGGTGCCCGTGGGCCCCGTGTCCGAGGGCAAGCTGGACGTGTCGGAGTGGATTCCGGTCAAAGACCAGAAGAAGATGGACCGTTTCATCCATCTGGCGATGGCTGCCGGGTCCATGGCGATGGAAGATTCGGGCTATGTGCCGGAAACCGAGGAAGACCGTTGCGCGTTCGGCGTGATGGTCGGATCGGGCATCGGCGGCCTGGAAACCATCTTCGATGCCGCCATGCTGGTGCATCAGGGCAAGATCAAGCGGCTGTCGCCGTTCTTCATTCCCTCGGCGTTGGCGAACCTCGCATCCGGCCATCTGTCGATCAAATACGGCCTGAAAGGCCCGAACCACTGCGTCGTCACGGCCTGCGCCACGGGCGTGCATGCCATCGGCGACGCCGCCCGCATGATCATGTGGGGCGACGCCGATGCCATGCTGGCCGGCGGCGCGGAAGCCACGGTCTGCGAACTCGGCATCGCAGGCTTCTCCGCCGCGCGGGCTTTGTCCACCGCCTTCAACGACAACCCGACCGCCGGTTCCCGTCCCTGGGACAAGGACCGCGACGGGTTCGTCATGGGCGAAGGCGCCGGCGTGCTGGTGCTGGAAGAATACGAACACGCCAAGAAGCGCGGCGCGAAAATCTACGCCGAGGTGGCGGGCTACGGCCTGTCCGGCGACGCCTACCACATCACCGCCCCGGCCGAGGGCCATGACGGCGCTTACCGCGCCATGAAGGCCGCCCTGCGCAATGGCGGTCTGACCCCGGCCGACATCCAGTACGTGAACGCTCACGGCACCTCCACGCCGATGGGCGACGATCTGGAGCTGGAAGCGGTCGAGCGGCTGTTCGGCGACTCGGCCAAAGGCTTGGCCATGTCCTCCACCAAATCCGCCACCGGCCATCTGCTCGGCGCGGCGGGCGCGGTGGAAGCGATCTTCTCCATCCTCGCGGTCCGCGACGGCATCGCCCCGCCGACACTGAACCTGGATGAGCCGAGCCGTACCAGCGTGATCGATCGTGTCGCCAAGACGGCGCAGGAACGGAAGATCAAGGTCGCGCTGTCCAACAGCTTCGGCTTCGGTGGCACCAACGCCTCCATCATCTTCCGCGGGGCGCCCTGAACAAGTGGCGTCTGGCCGGTGCGCTGGCGTTTCTGCTGCCAGCCATCGGTTTGGTGGCGGGATCGCGCTGGGTCGATGCAACGCGGGAGCGTCCCGGCCCGTTGCCGCAATCGGCGAATGTCGTCGTGCCGCACGGCGGTCTCGACCGGCTGGCGGCGGGCCTCGCCGATGCCGGGGTGATCGATAACCCGCTGTACCTGCGGCTCGCCGCCTGGCTGAGCCGCCACGACGGCCCGCTGCACGCCGCCGAATTCGCCTTCCCCGCCCATGCGTCGCTGAACCAGGTTCTGACGATCCTGCGCACCGCGCACCCCGTCGAGCATCGCCTGACTATCCCCGAAGGCCTGACCGCATACCAGATCGCGGCGGTCCTGACGAAAGCCGAGGCCGCGACCGGCGAGGTCGGCCGG
>Ga0214182_1000540_pt1 | contig 14330 bp, 11 predicted proteins | sample TroBogEpilimnion_8_FD_153020 | JGI IMG/M metagenome (GOLD analysis project Ga0214182, IMG submission 153020) | Freshwater microbial communities from Trout Bog Lake, WI - 14NOV2007 epilimnion | ecosystem: Environmental > Aquatic > Freshwater > Lake > Epilimnion/Euphotic zone | place: Trout Bog... | reverse complement strand
GTCATCGGCAGAAAAGCTCACGTCTTTGACTTGCCAAGGTGTATGCAAGCCTAAAGCCATGCTAAATAAAGTTTCACTATTCATTATCTTATTATATAGTGCCACCCACTATAAATCATATAGAGCCATTTTAAATAGATAAGCGAATTATAAATAAATGAAAAAAGCATTAATAACAGGCATTACCGGCCAAGATGGCTCTTATTTAGCGGAATTTTTATTAGCTAAAGGCTATGAAGTCCATGGGATTAAGCGCCGCGCTTCTTCATTTAACACGCAACGCATTGATCATATTTACGAAGATCCTCATACACCGAACCCCAAGCTTAAATTGCATTATGGCGATTTAACTGATACCTCTAACATCAATCGCATCCTAAAAGAAGTGCAGCCAGACGAGGTGTATAACCTAGGCGCACAATCGCACGTAGCGGTGAGTTTTGAGTCCCCTGAATATACAGCCGATGTAGATGCCATAGGCGCATTACGTATACTAGAAGGTATACGCTTTTTAGGTCTTGAGAAGAAAACCCGTTTTTATCAAGCCAGTACTTCAGAGTTGTACGGCTTAGTTCAAGAAACGCCTCAAAAAGAAACGACACCTTTTTACCCTAGATCCCCTTATGCGGTAGCTAAGCTTTATGCGTATTGGATTACCGTTAACTATCGTGAAGCCTATGGCATTTATGCCTGTAATGGCATCTTGTTTAATCATGAATCCCCTCGCCGTGGCGAAACATTTGTAACCCGTAAGATTACCCGTGGTTTGGCTAACATAGCCCAAGGCTTAGAAGACTGCTTATACATGGGTAACATTGATGCCCTTCGTGACTGGGGCCATGCGAAAGATTATGTTGAAATGCAATGGTTAATGTTACAACAAGAAACGCCAGATGATTTTGTGATTGCAACCGGAGTGCAATACACAGTTCGTGAATTTATAAATAAAACAGTGGCGCAACTCGGTATCGAAATTACTTGGCAAGGTGAAGGTGTTGATGAATTTGCTAACGTCAGTGCGATAAGCGGTGATAAAGCCCCCGGACTTAAAGTCGGCGATGTTATTGTAAAAATCGATCCAAGATACTTCCGCCCAGCAGAAGTAGAAACGTTATTGGGTGATCCGACCAAAGCCAAAGAAAAACTCGGTTGGGTGCCTCAAATTACCCTAGATGAAATGATTACAGAAATGGTGGCTTACGATTTGGATAAAGCGCAGCAACATGCGCTCTTAAAAAGCAAGGGCTACCATGTGTCCGTAGGTAGAGAATAACCTCTAGTCTACGCATAGGCATCCTGAAGTGAAGGTGATTTTATCCATTGATCCTGTTCGGTTTCCTTTAACCGGTATTGGCCGGTATACCTATGAGTTAGCGAAGCAATTGCCAGACATTGCGCATGTTGAAGAATTAAAGTTTTTATCAGGCACTCGATTCTCAGAACTCCCCGAACCTGATCAGGCGCAGGCAACTTCTGGCGTTGCTGACAATACATTACGCCAATTAATTCTTAAAAACAGCTTAACAAGAGAACTGTATAGTGTACTTTCCCCCCTCTTAAAAAAGCGGGCCTTGCGTGGCTATACGGATTATGTTTTTCATGGGCCTAACTTTTATTTGCCCCCTTTTGAGGGCCCTTCAGTTTGCACCTTTCATGATTTATCGGTGTTTACGTGGGCGCATTGTCATCCGCCTGAGCGCATTAGGTACATGACGAAAGAAATTGCAAAAACGCTAAAACGTGCTGATATGTTGATCACGGATACAGAAACAACACGACAAGAAGTGGCCGCGTATTTTGCTTGGCCCTTAGACAAAATACGCGCCGTGCATTTAGCGTGTTCTGATGATTTTAGACCTAGAAGCATAGAAGCCTTAAACCCCGTATTGATAAAACATGGCTTAAGCTACCAAGGCTATAGCTTATACGTAGGCACTATTGAGCCACGTAAAAATTTAGATGTATTGTTAGATGCCTATAAACAATTACCCATGGCTATTAGACAACAATGGCCATTGATATTGACTGGCTATCAGGGTTGGCGTAATGCGCAATTGCATGCCCGCATAGAAACCGCAATGACAGAAGGTTGGGCACGTTATTTAGGCTTTGTAGAAGCCGATGAATTGCCCTTACTTTATGCGGGTGCGCGGGTATTTGTATTTCCGTCTTTATACGAAGGTTTTGGCTTACCCATACTAGAAGCCATGGCTTCAGGTATACCTGTGGTCTGCTCTAACGCGTCAACCTTACCCGAAGTAGCCGGAGATGCCGCCGGCATGTGTGACCCACACGATGTTGATGCCTTAACGGACTTAATGAATAACGCATTACAAGACGACACTTGGCGCAATCAAGCCATTGCAAAAGGCTTAAAACAAGCAGAAAAATTTAGTTGGCAACGGTGCGCCAAAGAAACCGTCGCGGTTTATAAAGAAGCGCTAGCGTGACTCAGAAACCGCTTAGAGTATTACATTTTTATAGAACAGCCTTCCCCGATACTATGGGTGGCATAGAGCAAGTGATTAATCAGCTTGCCAGAGGGTGCGTAAAGCTGGGCGTAAAAGTTGATGTATTGTCATTAACGCCAAACAAAGTACCTAGAACCCTTGAGATTGATGGCTATACAGCACATCGGGCTCGATTGGATTTTCAGATTGCATCAACCGGTTTTTCTGTTTCGGCTTTCTGGCGGTTTTTTCAATTAGCTAAACAAGCAGACATTATTCATTACCATTACCCATGGCCCTTTATGGATGTCTTGCATTTTGTTACCCGGGTTTGTAAGCCAACGATAGTCACCTATCATTCTGACATTATCCGCCAAGTGCATTTAAATAAGCTATACCGCCCGTTAAAACGACAGTTTTTGGGGGCCGTAGATTGTATAGTGGCCACGTCGCCCAATTATTTAGCAACCAGTACCGTGCTGGCTAAGTATAAAAATAGAGTCAAAGTGATTCCGATAGGGCTAGATAAAACCACCTATCCAGCCGTTACGCCCGAGAGATTGCAATATTGGCAAGAAAAAGTAGGTAGCAAATTTTTCTTATTTGTGGGATTAATCCGCTACTACAAAGGTCTGCATATTTTACTCGAAGCAGCCCAAGGTACAAACTACGCCATTGTTATTGTGGGGGCCGGCCCTATTGAACACGAGTTAAGAGAAAATGCAGAAAAGTTAGGCTTAAAAAACGTCTACTTTTTAGGGTATCAATCTGATGAAGATAAAGTGGCATTGCTTACGCTAAGTTATGCGGTCGTGTTCCCATCGCATTTACGATCAGAGGCTTTTGGTGTTTCTTTACTCGAAGGGGCGATGTATGGCAAACCCTTAATCTCGAGCGAAATTGGTACAGGCACGAGCTATGTGAATATTACGGGTGAAACAGGCTTGGTTGTACCCCCGAGTGATCCGGTAGCATTAAGAATAGCCATGACTTATTTGTGGGATAATCCTGCGCAAGCCAAAGAAATGGGACAGGCTGCCGAGAAACGTTACTATCAGTATTTTACGGCTGAAAAAATGGTGCAGTCTTATGTTGAACTCTACAAAAAATTGCACGTTATCAATTAAAAATTCGTTAATAGGAAGGCTTATGAACTCAAAAACTATCTTAGTTGTAAGTATACTCGGCTGTCTTAACTTAATTGCCTGCGGAGATCAGGAAGAACAAATCACAGCACCAGCACCTAGTTTAGAAGTACATAATGGATATCAGGCAACGTTAGAAGAAGGTATACAGTTTGCAGAAAAGCCAGATTACCCAGCATTTATCAAATCTGTAAAAGGGATGTCGGGGTTTGAGACGATTGGGAGATGGACAGAAGGCAAACAGGTAGAGTTTGTCTTTACCCAAAGTTTACCTACTAAATTTACCTTAAATTTAGAATTTGCCCCCGCTTTTGGTCCAGATCAAGGCGAGGTGGCACAAATACAAACTGGGGATTGGAAGAGCACTTTCGTGGCCAGTGATAGGCCAAAAAAGGTGTCTTTTTTAATAGAGACAGCAACACCTACTAATAGTATTCAATTTGTAGTGCCATACCCAATAAGCCCTGCTGAGCTAGGAACAGGTGAAGATACCCGGAAAGTAGGCATTATGTTTAAACGTTTGAGTATTGTGACTAATGAATAAAACAGCATTGATTACCGGCATTGGTGGCCAGGATGGGGCCTACCTTGCCCAACTTTTATTGAGTAAAGGCTATACTGTATTTGGTACGTCTCGCGATGCCGGCGCCGCCAGTTTTAGCTCATTGGCACTATTGGGTATTAAAGAACATGTGGGCTTGTTATCGATGGCGCCACATGATTTTAAAAGTACGCTATCCGTTATAGCAAAAGTGCAGCCGGATGAAATTTATCATCTAGCAGGTCAAACGTCCGTGGGCTTGTCATTTGAGCAACCCTCAGAAACAATTGATAGCATTATTATTGGCACGCTTAATATTTTGGAAGCTTTGCGGTTTTTAAAGTTACCGGCAAAATTTTATCATGCCAGTTCGAGTGAGTGTTATGGTGATACCGATGGCGTACCCGCAGATGAGCGCACGGCTTTTAATCCTGTAAGTCCCTACGCGGTAGCAAAATCAGCCGCACATTGGCTGGTGAGGAATTATCGAGACGCACACGCCATGTTTGCTGTTAATGGTATTTTATTTAATCATGAATCGCCCTTGCGTCCAGAACGCTTTGTAACGCAAAAAGTAGTGCGTGCTGCGGCCAGAATTGCTCAAGGCTCAACTGATAAATTAAACTTGGGGGCCTTATCTATCTCTAGAGATTGGGGTTGGGCGCCCGAATATGTAGAAGCAATGTGGCTTATGCTGCAGACCGAACACCCCGAAGACTTTGTTATAGCCACGGGCCAAGCTAACTCACTTAAAGACTTTGTGGCGCAGACCTTTGCTTGCTTTGGTTTAGATTGGACACACCATGTAGAGCATGATGACTCATTAATGCGTCCTAATGAGATTATCTTAAGCCAAGGCAATCCAGAAAAAGCTAAACAATTATTAGGCTGGCAAGCTCAGGTGCGCATGAGTGATGTCATTAAAAAGCTGTGTGCTTATGAACAAGGTAAGCATAAGTGTTAACGATGCTCTACTCGTTGTGGGCCTATCGGGGATTTATTTTTGGTACAGTTAAACGTGAGTTTCAACTCAAGTATCGTAACTCTTTATTAGGTGCGGCTTGGAATATTATTAATCCACTTGCCATGATTGTGGTGTATACCGTTATTTTTTCGCAATTAATGCGTGCTCGATTGGCGGGGGTGGATAATGGCATTTATGGCTACAGTATATACTTATGCGCAGGCACACTCACTTGGGGTTTGTTTGCAGAAATAGTAGGTCGAGCCCAAAACACCTTTATAGAACATGCTAATTTATTAAAAAAGTTGAGTTTTCCGCGCTTATGCTTGCCTGTTGTGGTTGTGTTAAATGCTTTGATTAATTTTTCCATTACTATGGGGCTGTTTACGCTTTTTTTATTACTCACCGATAATTTTCCTGGCTGGGTTTATGTGGCTGTTTTCCCTTTGTTGCTGGTTTTAATAGGCTTTGCTATTGGCTTAGGCATAACGCTTGGGGTATTGAATGTTTTTTTTCGAGATGTCGGTCAGTTTTTTGGCATCTTTTTGCAATTTTGGTTTTGGTTTACGCCCATTATTTATCCTATCAGCACCTTGCCAGACGTGTTGCAAAAATTAATGATTTATAACCCCATGGCCACGATTATTAAAGCTTTTCAAACGGTATTGGTTTATCGGTTATGGCCACAATGGGAGACATTAATTTATCCTGTTGCCTTAGTTTTTTTATTTTGTGTATTGGGTCTGTGTTTGTTTCGTAGCCATGTGGGCGAAATGGTGGACGAACTTTAGTGGGTAAGATTATTGTTAAAAACTTGGGTAAGGCTTATCGTCAATATCCCACCCGTTGGGATCGGTTAATTGAATGGGTAGACCCGCGCAATAAACCTAGACATAAGCAACACTGGGTACTGCAAGGTATCAATTTTAGCGTATCCCCCGGAGAGGCAGTGGGTATTATCGGTATTAATGGCGCCGGTAAAAGTACGTTATTAAAAATGATAACAGGTACCACACAACCCACCACCGGCGATGTCACTATTACGGGTAAAGTGGCGGCTTTGTTAGAGTTGGGTATGGGTTTTCACCCTGATTTTACCGGCAGACAGAATGTTTACATGGCCTCACAGCTCGGCGGCATGAGCAATAGCGAAATTATCGCAAAAATGTCAGAGATTGAAGAGTTTGCCGAAATTGGTGAGTATATAGATCAGCCGGTACGCACCTATTCTAGTGGTATGCAGGTGCGCTTAGCTTTTAGTGTGGCGACGGCGGTACGGCCCGATATTTTAATAGTGGATGAGGCGCTGTCCGTTGGGGATGCTTATTTTCAACATAAAAGCTTTGATCGTATTCGACAATTTCGTGATCAAGGCACCACCTTACTCTTTGTGTCGCACAGTGCCGGCGCTATTAAATCACTGTGTAACCGCGCTATCTTAATTGATGGAGGCATCGTCATCCGTAACGATTCACCCGATACCGTACTGGATTATTACAATGCCGCCATTGCAAAGCAACAGGCTGATTACGATATAAAACAAACAGAACAGTTAACGGGTCAAACAGTGACTCGCTCTGGATCGGGTGATGCAACCATAGAAGCCGTCGAATTATACGTTGATGATAAACCGGTTAGAGCTGTATTAAGTGGGGCGGAAGCGACCTTACATATTATGGGTCATACCATCGCCGATATTGCCGAACTGACGGTGGGTATATTAATAAGAGATCGCTTAGGTAATGATGTGTTTGGTACTAATACCTATCATCATACTTTGAGCCAAAAAGGTGTCGCCCAAGATGCCTATTTTAGTGTGGATTTTAACTTCCCCGCCTTAAATCTGGGGATTGGTAGTTATAGTTTAACGGTTGCATTACATAGTCGTGATGCGCATGTCACGGATAATTATGATTGGTGGGATCGGGTATTGGTATTCCAGGTGTTACCGGGTAATTTTCCCCCGTCCATTGGGGTGAGTAATTTGCCATTATCTATCTATTGGCATGAAACTAAGGTTACTAAACGCAAAAATCAAGTAGAACAAGTGACTAAACCTGAGGGAATAGAACAGGTACAAGCTATTACAATTAGTTATGAAGAGCCATTAATAGAAATGACAGTGGGAGAGCAATCTGTTATAACTGTTGCTTTACAAAATGATAGTGAGCAATTACTGTCTAGTGGTATTGCAAAGCCTTTTAATTTAAGCTATCACTGGTTTGATGAGAACAATAAAGTGGTGATTTTTGACGGCCTACGTTCAGCGTTAAAAGCACCTTGCTTGCCATATTCAGGATTTCAAGGGTATCAGGTGGTGATAAAAGCCCCAGATAATCCTGGATTTTACCGATTAGACATTGCATTGGTACAAGAAGGGGTGAAGTGGTATGAGTCTACAGAAACTTCATCAATGAAAGTATACGTAATGGATTTTAAATAAATATAACTGAGTCTTATGATTGAAACTAAATCACCAGAAATTAATGTTGAAGATTTAATGCGTCAAATACGACAAGAGATTCTTAAACAAAAAAGTTCGCTTGATCAACCCTCTGTGTCGTTGGTGGATGAGAGTCGAATTGCAGAAAAAACGGACTATGAAATAGTTGATTTTTTAGTGTATGAAGATGAAGCATTTATTAAAAACGCTTATCGAGGAATTTTGCGGCGTGAACCTGACGAAACTGGTTATGTCACTACATTAAGTCGGTTACGTGAAAATCCGGCTAGTAAATTATCTATTCTGATTAACTTGAGATTTTCACCAGAAGGTAAGAATCGTGGTGTGCTAGTGCATGGCTTGTTAAAAAGCTATCTTGAGCAAAAATATAATTGATATCCAACGTCAACGTTATTTAATAAATTCAACTATTACCAGTAAAAAATAATTAATGACTAAAAATAATGCCCCAGAAATCAATGTGCAAGATTTGATGTCGCAAATACGACATGAAGTTGCTCAAAAGAAAGTAAAGCCATCAGCACATCATGCTAAAGTGACGCCCTATATTCATGAAGGTATTGTTTTAAATCGCATCAGCGAAAACAAAGAGTGTATACCCGATAAACCTAAGTACACACTGGCCGAGTTTCTTGAATATCAAGATGCAGATTTTATTCGCTCTGCGTATCGAGGCATTTTGCGGCGCGAACCGGATGCCGGTGGTTATGAACACTACGGTAATCTGCTGTATACCGGTAAAATGAGTAAGATTGAAATATTAGGTCGATTACGTTACTCAGCAGAAGGTCGATTTTGTAAGGTGCCGGTCCGTGGATTATTAAAACCTTTTTTAGCAAGGAGCGCTTTCCGTTTACCCGTTTTGGGTACTACCGCCGCAATAGCCAATGCTGTTGTTAAATTACCTAATATAGTCCGAAATCAAGTCAGTTTTGAGAATTATACCTATCGGCATCAGCGTGAACATGTTGAGCAAATTAATATCATTGCCGATCAGATAGAAGGAGCTATCGCTGAGATACAAAAAGGCTTTGTAAGTCTTGCTCAAACTATAGATACACAAGCGATTTCCCTTGAAGAAGCTAATTTAAGAATCCAAAGTTTAACTATGGCATTGGATACTAAAGCTGATAACGATCAATTAACAAATTTGACCAATCATTTGGTTAATTTAATCCAAAGCAAAGCAGGTGTTGCAGAATTAGAACAAAAGGCAGGTTTGGCTCAACTAGAAGCATATCAAGCGGAGAATATTGCTCAACTCCAAACCCTAAACTCAGTATTAGATACTAAGGTTGATAAGGCAGTACAAGGATTAACCACAGCCTTGGATACTAAGGTTAGTCATGAGCAATTAAACCAATTGAATAACCAGTTGCTGAAGTTAATCCAGAACAAAGTGGATACGAACGAACTGGCTATTACCAGTCAACTATTATTAGCAGAGTTAGAACAAAAAGTAGGGCTAGCGCAACTACAAAACTTAACCTCAGCCTTGGATACTAAGGCGGGTAACGAGCAATTAAGTAAACTGAATGTTGAATTAGTTGAGTTGATTAAAACAAAAGCGGATGCGGAAGAGCTAGCGACTACCAGTGAGTTATTAATCACAGAATTAGCACAAAAAGTCAGTAACGAAGAGTTGACTGCCTGCTTAGACCAAAAAGCTGAAGTAGCCCAACTGGATGCCCATAAAGCAGAAAACGAGGCACAATTACAAAACATACATCAAGTTATTGATAGCAAGGTAAATAGTGCATCGCAAGACTTAACAGTAGATTTTGGTACAAAACTGAATACTGCAACGCAAGAGTTAACTTATGCGCTAGATACAAAAGTAACTACCGCGGTGCAAAGCTTAGGTTCCATCATTGATGCAAAGGCGGGTAACGAGCAATTAAGCCAACTGAATAATCAGTTGGTAAATTTAATTAAGGCTAAAGCCGATACAACTGAGTTAGCTTCTAATAGAGAACATCTATTATCCGAAATTGCACAAAAAACAAGTGCAACAGAACAAGAGTTACAAGACATTAAACGGCAAATTAATGACCAAAAACATAATATTCTAGATCAACATCGCCGCCTAGCCGTATTGCTAGAAGAAGCTCGCAAACGGTTGCCTGAGCCCTTCTCAAAGAAACAACTCAGCAAGATGGTGGAAGAAGAAGATCATTTACTGGATGCTTTTTATGTCAGTTTTGAGGATCAATTCCGCGGTACCCGAGCCGATATTAAAGAACGTGCAAAGGTTTATTTACCCGCAATTAACTTGGCCAAGGCCGGTTCAGAAACAGCACCTATCCTTGATATTGGTTGTGGACGTGGTGAATGGCTAGAGTTATTAAAAGAAAATGAACTACATGCCCAAGGTGTGGATGTTAACCATGTTATGGTTAGTCGGTGTGAAGCTTTAGGGCTTGAAGTGATTAACGCTGACGCAATAGATTATTTACGCACTATTAAAAGCAATTCTTTGGGCGCCGTTACCGGTATGCACATTATTGAACACATCCCTTTCAAACGCTTGATTGCCTTATTTGATGAAGTGTTACGAGTACTTAAACCGGGTGGAATAGCTATATTCGAGACTCCTAATCCAGAGAATCTCATTGTGGGGGCCTGCAATTTTTACTATGACCCTACTCATCTTAATCCATTGCCACCTGAGCCCATGCGCTTTGTGATGGAGGCCAGAGGGTTCGATTCGATTGAAATAGTGCGGTTACATCCCTATCCAAAAGAAGATTTATTGAATGATGGTGCTGTAAAGGTTCAACAAACAGTTAATGAATTAATGTACGGTCCACGTGATTATGCTTTGGTTGCATATAAGAGCTAAAAATGAATATACAAAAAAATGATAGAGCAGTCACCGTTGTTATCCTGACTTGGAATGGACTTAAATACACTAAAGCTTGTCTTGAGTCTTTAGAGAGAATTAAAGATCAAGCTAATGTTAATTATGTAGTGGTAGATAATGGTAGTAACGACGGTACTGTCGAGTATTTGAAGTCTATAAATTGGATCACACCTTTATTTAATACTGAAAACCTTGGCTTTGCAGGTGGAAATAATGTTGCGCTAAAGTTAATTGATCAAAACCGTGATGTTATTTTGCTAAATAACGATACCGAAATTTATGATTCTCTTTGGATTAAAAAACTCCAGCAGTCTGCATATAAAGATGAAAAAATTGGTGTAGTAGGTTGTCGTATAAAAAATATTGCCGGTGATAGATTTCAACATGCTGGTACTTATCTGCCCGATTTTACTTATTGGGGACAGCAGTTAGGAGGTGGGGAAAAGGATATTAACCAGTATAACCAAGACATTGATGTCGAAGGTGTTGTTTTTGCGTGTGTTTATATTAAACGTGCCGTAATTAATGCAATTGGTTATCTGGATGAAGATTATTTTTCCTATTTTGAAGATACAGACTATTGCCTAAAGACAATTGTGGCTGGGTTTAGAGTAGTGAATTGTGGTGATTTAACAATTCATCATCGGGAACATGGTTCAACTGATGCCAATAACTTAAAATCAAATGAAATGTTTTTGGTCTCGCAGAAAATATTTCTGCAGAAATGGAAAAAATATCTCGAGAGTCGTTTGGATATGGCGGTGAATTGGCATTCAACTTTTTCTCGTCCTGTTGGTTATGCCATGACTAGTCGCCAACTGGCACTTACCTTAGAGGATGCTCATGTTGCGGTGGTATACGAATATCTTTATGGTGAGGGTACCGTTTTTCCTGTAGAAGAGATAAGAAATCAAAGTTCGGGTATTTATCGAATTGAAGTCATTAAACAACGGAAATCACAAAAAAACGCCGCACACATCATTTATGGCCAAGGTGATGCTTTTGAATCCGTAACAGGGCAATACCGAATTGGCTATACCATGCTAGAAACAACCGGCTTACCAGAAGAATGGGTAAGACAATGTAATCTTATGAATGAAGTATGGGTGCCTTCACCTTTTAATGCCTGGACTTTTCGCCGTAGCGGTGTGACAACTCCTCTGCGGGTGATGCCTCTAGGTCTGGTAGATACCAACTACTTTAATCCGAAAATTAAAGGTTATCCCATAGGCGAAGATTATACTTTTCTATCGGTATTTGAATGGGGTGAGCGAAAAGCACCAGAAACATTGTTAAGGGCATTCAACCTTGCATTTCGCCATGATGAGCCGGTTGTGTTACTGTGCAAATACTCCAATTCTGACCCTGGGGTATCGCCCCAGAAAATTATCGATTCACTTGCACTGGATCCTCAAGGGGGACGCATTATATTTAGCGAGAATGATTATTTGCCTTATTATCAAATATCGCAACTCTATCGCTCAGCAGATTGTTTTATTTTACCTTCACGCGGTGAAGGTTGGGGTATGCCCATTCTTGAGGCGATGGCGTGTGGACTGCCAGTAATAGCAAGCTACTGGAGTGCACAACAGTATTTTATGACAGATACAAATAGCTATCCATTACAAGTTAGTCTAGTAGATGCAGAGGCTAAATGCCCGTATTATAAAGGCTTTAAGTGGGCTGAGCCGGATGAGAAACATTTAGTGCAATTATTGCGACATGTGTATGAGCACCCAGAGGAAGCAAAACAGAAAGGACAACGTGCGGCAGAGGATGTGGCCAATAAATGGTCATTGCCTGTTACGGGGCAAAGGATGAGGCTGCGACTTAAGGAGATAGAAAACGAAAGAGCTTGTAATGTGATGCCATTGTCAGAGGTATCTTCACCTATGAGTTCTGTATTACCTAGAATTGGTATAGATGTTTCTCGTGCAGTGGGCGCAGAGGTGACAGGTGTTGGCCGCTACACCGCAAGCCTGCTGGCAGGATTGAGTCAATTATCCATTGAAGAAAATCCATTAGACTATCTTTTATTGCCTGGTTTTGGTGGGTTTGTCCATCCTGAATATCACAAAACGCTTCAGTTTAATTTTAAAGCTGATGACCGATTTACGTTATACCGAGGTCCATTGCCTGCGTTTTCAGACGGTGATCGTTATGTTTCTGGTTTAGATCTGGTTTATTGTACAGCTAACAGTAGACCTGAAACTATTGATGTTGCCAGTGCAATGGTTGTTTACGATATAACCTTTGCGACGCACCCACAATTCCATACGCATGAAAATATAACCTTATGCCAGGGTAACTTTGAAAGGGCAATTAAAACTGATTGTCACTTTGTGGCTATTTCGGAAAGTACAAAACATGACTTTATTAGCTATTATAAGGTTGATCCTTCCCGTGTGTCGGTGGCTTATTGTGGAGTGGATGACTCTGATTTTTATCCGAGAAGCCAGCTAGAAAAGATTAGCATTTCACAAAAATATGATTTGCCAAAACGCTTTTTCTTGTACGTAGGCAGTTTAGAGCCTAGAAAGAACTTGTCTTCTGCTATCCATGCGATGGCCGAATATAAAGGCGAAGAAGTTCTGGTAGTGGTTGGAGCAGGTGGTTGGATGAATTCAGAATTACATGAATTGATCAATCAACATTCAAGTAAGGTAAAATTATTGGGTTATGTGCCTCAAAGTGATTTAGCACCACTGTATTCAGCCGCTATTGCGACAATATATCCCTCTTTATATGAAGGCTTTGGTTTACCTGTCGTAGAAAGTATGGCGTGTGGTACGCCCGTAATCACATCCAATAATTCATCACTGACAGAAATTGGTACCGGTGCTGCTATCTTATTGGAGCATCCGACGGATATTAAGGAAATAGGCTTGGCTTTAACCCGTTTGGTGAGTGATAGTGGCTTTTATGCTGAGCTTGTTGTTTTGGGTAAGGAAAGGGCGCAGTTATATACTCCAGAGCGTTGTGCACTTGCATCAGTTGATGTATTTCAAGCCATCATAAAAAATAAGTAGGATACGGGTAATAAATAGATAACAACAAAAAAAACAGTATTGTCAGATCGCAAGTTGTTATATGTTAGTAAATCAAAATAGTAGTTTTTTTAATGTTATAAAAGTGGAGAAATAATCATGAATGCAAAAAATAATATATTTAAATTTACTTTGTTAAGCATCGCGGTCTGTGTGGCAGGTTGTGATGAAAGTAATCAAGAACCAGCCAAAGTCTCTGCAACAACAGCCGCACCTGCGCCTGTTGTTGCACCTGCACCGGTTGCAACCCCCGCACCCGCACCCATTAAAACGACAGCGCCTATTGAGCAACTCCCTGAGTGGATAAAAAATGCTAAAAAAGATGATGCCGCAATGTGTAATATTGATTTAATCAATAATAATAATAATTTAGCTGCAGTGGTTGATAAACCACTTGTTGTTAATAATGGAACTCCATTGACTATTGTTGGATGGGGATTTGATAAAAAATCACCTGATTCAGCAAAGCTTAAATTAGCATACGAAATAGCCACTAATGATCATAAACATATTTATGTAGTTATGGCAGATCGATTTGAGCGTCCAGACGTAGCAAATAATATAGCTTTCCGTGAGTTGGGTGTAAAATTTGCGGGGAGTTCAATAGCGGCAGATACATCAGGTTTTGCATCCGGCGTTTATGAGTTAAAGATTGTTATGCAACGCAATGATAAAGAAGGTATTACCTGTATACCGTCTAAAAACCTTTGGAAAATTAAGTTTTAATTTGGCTCTATGTGAAATAGAGTGGGTAATCGAATTTTAATTTACCGCAAAGAAAATAAATCATATTGATGAAATTATTAATATTGCGATAGCCTCTGGCACGACGTTTAGCCAGTTGAATCTTGCAATT
>Ga0214182_1000537_pt1 | contig 14394 bp, 10 predicted proteins | sample TroBogEpilimnion_8_FD_153020 | JGI IMG/M metagenome (GOLD analysis project Ga0214182, IMG submission 153020) | Freshwater microbial communities from Trout Bog Lake, WI - 14NOV2007 epilimnion | ecosystem: Environmental > Aquatic > Freshwater > Lake > Epilimnion/Euphotic zone | place: Trout Bog... | reverse complement strand
ATCAAGCCACTAACACCGCCACAAGCAAGAATTAATGCGTTAAAACAGCAGCAAACAAAGGCTAAGACGGCATTAAGTGCTGAACGTGAACGGCAACAACAAGCTAAAGCAAATGAACGAGTACAAAAAGCACAACAGGCTTTGACTAAGGCTAGATTACCTTAATACTAAGATGGAAGTTATAGACAATAAAAAACCCGCCGAAGCGGGTTTTAGTTTTACTAAGACTAAGAAGTGATTCTTAGAATTTGTAAGTTAAATCTAATTTGATTAAATCAAATTTAGTTAAGTTTAAAATTTAATAACTCGCAAGAACGCTTATATGATTGCACTTAACTTCCGAGTGCCCGTAAGAAAGGTTACCATAAAATATTTTTATACAATTAATTAACAAACTCTCCTAATTAAATTTGATAGAATAGCAATAAGAATATTAAATATCAGGGTGGGATTGTGAGTTCAAAAATAGCATTATCAATTGCTCTTGTGGGAACGTTATCATCCTTTCCGGCTTTAGGTGACACTTTTGATGATTTACAAACTCGCCTTATACAGTTGAAAGAATATATTCAAATAATGCGGCAAAAAGATACAGCCATAAGTTCAGAGTTAGAGTTAAATCAACTTGATAACAAACTAAATGAACTGCAAGATATATTAGATCGTAATGCCAATAAAAAAACACCTACAGTAGATAAAGATACCAAATCAACCAAATAAGAGGACTGCAGGTCGTAGTTAAAAAGCCAGTTGAAAACGAGTTAGCAAATAACTTTCATCAGGACGAACGTTAAGTTGAGAGATGAATTTTTCGTAGCTAGTCAACTCATAATTTACCGCAACCTTAATGTTTTTTGTTAAATACCAATTGATGCCTGCTCCTAACGTCTTCGCAGAGCGAGCTACAAGACCACTAGATGGGTTGCTTATAGCCCACCCATCGCTTAAGGCGATGCGATCAATATTAGTCTCTTGATACCTAGCGACCAACTCAAGTGCGCCCCATCCATCTCCGCTTGCATTAAATGGCAACCTCGGACTTACAGGATCATTATGAGTCGCATCTTCTCCAGTTAAGAGCCAAGAGCCAGTAATCTGCCAAGCTTCATTATAAAGCGTTGCTTTTTTGTTTCCGACAGCATTACTGACACCTTGAATAACTTGAGCATACTCGGCAATTAAACCATATGGGCCATAATAATAGTAAGCTTGAGGGCTTATACGCGCTCTAGCTCCATCCGCACTAACCTGAGCGCCATAAACAAAAAAAGTTGACTCCTGACCGCCTGACTTATAATTAGGCAGGCCGCTTGCACCAACGACGGAGCTACTTTGGTATGCATCCCCATAAGTCGCCGCAATACCGACTCCCAATCCGGCCCAAGCTTTGCTATCACCTTTGAATGGAGTGGCAAATAATCTTAAAGCATAATCACGAGCCCCATTGTAACTTTGCGAAGTAACGGCATCACCTCCGTCAATTACCCCTTGATAAACACCGGCTGCATAATAGATTTTATTTTCTAGAATACCACCATGCATGGAAATGCCGACATCACGGTTAGGTAAGATATTATTACTGACAGTACTAAGCTCGATAAATTTATTAAAATTTGAGCTCTCTAGTCTTTCTAAACCTACATCTGGAGGAAACTTACCAACCTGGACTTGAAACCACGGTCTAAAACGGGCATTAATATACGCATCGGAAACCCCACTATTTGCAGCACTTCCAGCTACTTTGTTATCACCATATTCAGGCTGAAATTTAAAGTCATAAATACCATCTATCGTACCTTGAATAATTGGGCGAATTCTTCTAACGTCGTATCCATTTATATCTCCAATATTTTTTTCAAAATACTGCCTATTATCAAGTTGAATCAAACCGCCAAACTGAATCTTGTTTCTTCCATCAGCTGATTGAATACCAAATCCACTATTATATTTGTCTTGGTTAGATATAATCACTGGATTTTCATGTTCTCTCTTAGTGGCAGACTCTTCCGCTGACTGCACTCTTCTTTCCAAACTTTCCATTTTCTGGTTCATTTGCTGAAGAAGTGCACGGAGACTCTCTAGCTCTTCAGTATCATTTGCTAAAACATGCCCTGAAAAACTTAAAAGTATTGCTGATGCGATTAACAAAAAAAATATTTGCTTAGATTCCACTAAATACTCCTATTTCGTTTTAAAAATCCGGGCTAAGATTAAAGGGCTGCTCACTAATTTTTAATAACGTGATCAATACAATCACTATTTTATAGGGATATTTCGTCTTCCTTATAAGAATATTTATTTTTTGATGAAAGATTGGTTGAAATTTTTTAAATATACGCTTGGTCAAAACACTAATTAACAATCCAACCACCACCAAGTGAATGTATTAGAGCTGTAGTAACCTCTAAATGGGTAATATTTATATTCAAAAGTGTCTCTTTAGCATTTAATAAGTCCTCATTTGCTTTGATCACCTCGAAAGAACTGATAATGCCTTCAAAATATTGACTCATAACAAGATCATTTGAATGCTGTACAGCAGACCTTGTTTTTTCAGCACTTGTTGCTTGTTTATTTAATGAATCTAACATAGATAAGCTATCTTCAACCTGCTTAAATGCTTTTATAACAGTCAGTTTATATGCGCTAGCAAGCTCATCTCGTTTAGAGATTGCTATCTTGACTTGTGCATCACGTTTACCAGCATCAAATATACTCAAGACTGCTGATGGGCCTAAAGCCCAAAATAAATTAGGTGAAGTTAACAATCCAAGACTGCCCCCATCTTGAAATCCAGCGGCTAACCCTAAACTAATATTTGGAAAATAAGCTGTTTTAGCCACACCGACATTTGCATTAGCAGATGCCAACAAACTTTCAGCGCTAGCTACATCTGGTCGTCTTTCTAACAAACTAGATGGAACTGCTACTGGTACTAAAGGGGACTTTAAAAAACTTAACCTTTCAGAAGGAATTGAAAATAAAGATGGAGATTGCCCAACAAGCAAAGCTAGAGAGTGCTCACACTGAGCACGATTAGATTCAGCAACAGCAAGATAACCTTTAATCGTTTCAAGTTGAGCTTCGGACCTCGAAACATCTAATCCAGAAACAACACCCTGATTATGAAGACTGGTTGTTAATGCTAACTGTTTTTCATAAGATTGAATTGTTTCCCTATATAAAAACATTTGCGAATCGAATCTTCGCAACTCAAAATAATTAGAAGCCAACTCCATTTGCAATCCTATTCGTGCGTTAGCAAGATCGTACTTACTAGAATTTTCTAAGGACTTGCCTGAGCTAACCATTCCTTTTACCCTACCCCATAGATCTAAATCATAATCAACACTCAGTCCTAGCGAGTTAACAGAATATACATCTGGTTGGCCAATTCCTCGTAAAGGGCGATTATCTGATTGTCTATTATTTGCTGATTGTGCAAAAGCATTGACTGAAGGTTTACTTTGCGCGCTAAGACTTAATATATAAGCACGAGATTGCTCCAAGCGAGCTAAATATATACTTAGGCTTGGGTTGCCATTGTCTAAGGTTAATTCCAACTGATCTAGAATTGGATCATTAAATAATTTCCACCAATCCGTTTGAATTAACTCCTGTGAAAGTTTAGCCTCAACCCAAGGGCCGGCTTCTTTAAATGTACTTGCTGAAGAAACAATGGGTTTTTCATACACAACTTCTTTAGTGCACCCAAAAAGCTGTAACGCTATTATAGAAAATAAGAAATAAGTACGTTTCATTAAATACCCTTAGACTTCTTATCATTTTTAATATTACTTGATTGATTAATCTCAACTATCTGACCATCCTCCACCAAATCTGGCGGAGTATCTATAACTCGATCAATCTTAGTTAATCCAGATAGAACCTCTATATATGATCCAAAGTCATTCCCAACAATGATTGATTTAATGATGAGGCGATTGTTCGTATCAACAGTCGCAACTTGCACACCATGATTACGAACCATAATTGCACTAACAGGCAATCTCCTAATATTAGTATCAACCGGTAACTTAATTGTGACTTGGGCATAACTACCTGGGCTTAAAAGATTGTTCTTATTCTCTAATGAAAACTGAGATAACGTTGACCCTGATTTTGCATCTACAGCGCCAGCAGTTCCCTTCATTTGGATGTTGAATTGTTTATCTGAAAACTCTGGTACGCTTAATGAAGCAGAGACAATGTGATTTAATTTATCCGCATAAATTTCTGGAACATTTACATAAACACGAAGAAGATGGGTGTCTGAGACGACAAATAACGGTGGGCCTGCTTCACCCCCATTGTTAGCAGCATTAATAAGCGCACCTATATCGGTATTCCTTTCAGTTAATTTACCATCAAAAGGAGCAACTACTTTCTTAAACGACTGCATTGCTTCTAATCGCTTAACATTAGCTTCTAGCGAATGAACAACTGCTGTTTTTGTTGCAAAATCAGACACTTTTTCATCTGCAGCCTGTTTCGAAACAGAATCAGTAACCAGCAAATTCTCCCATCGCTGACGAGTCACATCAGCGAAACTTTTACTTTGAACTGCACTTGCCAAGTCAGCTTTTGCTTGATCCAATTGATGATCTAACTCAGGAGTATCAATCTCAGCTAATAAATCACCGTTATGTACATAAGATCCAATATCTTTATGCCATTTTTTTAAATAGCCATTAACACGCGCATAGATTGGCGCTTTGTAATATGCCTCTATTCGCCCAGGAAGAACAATCTTATTATCAAAAGTTACTTCATTACTATCAACCAATCTAACCACAGGGATAGCCTGAATTTCCGTCCATTTTTTTACATCTTCATTAGTTTTTTGGCGAGTATTAATCCCAATAACAACCATTGCAATTGGAGTTATTATGACTAACAACCAAATAACTAATTGGCGCAAAGACTTAGGCTTGTATGCATTTTTTTGACTAAACATTAATTGATGCTCCTGAATTAAATTGTTCATTATGAAATAATTGTTTATCTCGATGAACCAAACTAAAAATAACAGGAACTAAAAATAACGTTGCAACAGTGGCAAACATTAGTCCTCCGATTACAGCTCTTCCTAAAGGCGCATTTTGCTCGCCACCTTCTCCAAGGCCTAATGCCATTGGGAGCATACCTAAAATCATAGCAAGTGCAGTCATCAAAACTGGTCTAAATCGATAGAAGCCTGCCTCCATCGCCGCTAACATTGGATCCTTTAATTCAGCAAGTTTTTCACGCGCAAAACTCACGACCAACACACTATTAGCTGTTGCAACACCCATGCACATAATTGCACCAGTCAATCCAGGGACAGAAAGTGATGTAGATGTAATAAAGAGCATCCACACGATACCGCCTAAAGCCGCTGGAAGTGCCGTTACAATGACAAAAGGATCTGACCATGACTGGAAATTTACTACTAATAGCAAGTAAATCAAAACTACTGCCCCTAGCAGCCCAAAAAGCAATTGTGAGAACGCAGTATTCATCGTTTGAACTTGCCCTCGGAGCTCTATAGATGAACCTTTAGGAAGATTAGCCTCCCTAATAACTTCCTGTATGTCGGTAGCAAGCCCACCAAGATCTCTATCTTGAGCCGTCGCAAATATATTTAAAGAAGGCTGTATTGCATAATGCGAAATGACAGCAGGGCTGGATCCGCGCTTTATAGTGGCTAGGGCGCTTAGCACTTGAACCTCACCCCCTTGTGAAGAAGGAACAGGGATATTCTCTAATGAAGATAAAGCATCCATACGATACTGAGGAGTTTGAGCGACGATTGGATACGACACACCATTTTTTGGATTTAACCAAAAAGCTGGCGCAATTTGTGCAGTACCCGCAAGTGTAGTCACTAAACTACTAGTCACATCTTGCTCTGTTATACCAAGAATTTTAGCGCGTGATCGATCAACATCAACGCGTAATTCAGGCGAGTCATTAGCCTGCTGTAAGCGCAAGTCGGCGATACCTCGAATTGATTTTAACTTGCTTGCAAGGTTCTTTACGTAAGCTAAATTCTCAGCTTGATTCGGCCCCATCACTTGAATGTCAATTGGAGAAGGGGCTCCAAAATTCAATATCTGAGTAACGATGTCGGCAGGTAAAAAAGAAAATGTTGTGTTGACGTAAGTTCTTGGCAAAATTTCACGTAATTTTTTAACATATCCCTCAGTCTTACTATGCTCATGATTGAGTGTGATTAATATATCTCCATCCTGAGCACCGATGGTTCCAGTGTTGTTGTAAGCCTGATTAATATTACTATTAGGCATACCTATGTTATCTACAATACTCTTCAATTGTTTTGAAGGGATCGCAGTGCGTATAGTTCTCTCTATTTTATCAAATTCTGTTGCTGTTGCTTCCACCCTAGTGCCGACTTGAGTACGAACATGAATTTTAATTTGTCCTGAATCTACTGATGGGAAAAAATCTTGACCTAAAAAGGGAATAAGTAAAAATGACAAACATACGAAAATCATAAATACCAAAATGAATAACCCTCGATGACTTAATGCTGACTTTAATTTTTTTGCATATTCTTCTCGTACGAATTCAAAAACTCTATCAAATCCACGTTGGAAACGGACAAATATATTTAGGTTAGCTTTAACATCTTGAATTTTATCATCCGCTAAAAATGCAAAATACTCCTCGGAGTGGCCATGGGATGCATGAGGCCTTAAAAGATAGTTTGCTAAAGTTGGCACAAATGTTCGAGATAAAATAAAGGATGCGATCATTGCAAAAACAACAGCTTCAGCCATTGGTACAAATAAATATCGCGAAACTCCTGTTAAAAAGAACATCGGAATAAAAACAATACAAATACTCAGTAATGAAACAAAAGCTGGTGTAACAATTTGTTTAGCCCCATCTAAGATTGCATCTTGAACGGCCTTACCTTGCTCCAAGTGCCAATTGATATTCTCAATCGTCACTGTGGCATCATCCACCAATATCCCAACTGCAAGGGCCAATCCACCTAATGTCATGATATTTAATGACTCTCCTATAACCGAAAGCGCAATAATTGAACTTAGAATAGCTAACGGAATAGAGGCAGAAATAATAAGCGTAGAACGCCAACTACCCAAAAAAAGAAGAATCATTAAACTGGTTAATAAAGCAGCAATAATACCCTCATGCATTACCCCTGTAACTGCGGCTTTTACAAACAAGGATTGATCTCCAACCGTACTAAGTTGCAATTCTTTTGGTAAAGTTTCTGATACTTTAGGCAGTAATTTCTTAACACCTTCTATGACATCTAAGGTTGAAGCTTGACCACTTTTAAGAATACTCATGAGAACAGCACGGCTACCATTAACTCTAACAATATTAGCTTGCGGTGGATATCCATCTCTAACATGGGCTACATCACGAATGAAAATAGTCGTTCCATTTATCGTTTTAATAGGTAAATTGTTGATCTCATCAAAATCTTCTGGACTGCTATTTAACTTCACGTTGTATTCATATTGATTAAGTTTAATAGTGCCAACAGGAATAATTAAATTTTGATTTGTTAAAGTAGTTTGAATGTCGGCTGGAGAAACGTGCTTTGCCAACATAGCTTGGGGGTCTAAATCGATCTGAATTTGACGTGTCTTACCCCCATAAGGAGAAGGAACTGTACTTCCAGGAACAGAGGCCAGTTGAGGTCGAATAAAATTTTGGCCAAAATCATAAATCTTTTGTTCGGACATCAATTGACTAGATAAGGCTAATTGTAAAATTGGCACCGTAGAAGCGTTGTAATTAAGAATCACTGGCGGTGTTACACCAGGCGGCATTTGCTTTAGAACAGATTGTGAAATAGAGGTAACTTGAGCTGTTGCTGTTCTAATATCAACATTAGGTTGAAAATATATTTTCACAACACCATAACCTAGTAAGGATTGTGATTCTATATGCTCGATATCAGCTACTGTCGAGCTTAATGAGCGCTCGTACGAATATAAAATTCGTCCTGACATATCGGTAGGCGACATGCCAGTATAACTCCACACAACACTAATTACCGGTATTTTAATATCTGGGAAAATATCAACTGAAGTTCTGAATGCCACTAATGGACCAAAAACTAATATAAGTATCGCCATTACTAGAAAAGTATATGGTCGATCTAAAGCAAGCTTAACTAATTTAATCATTGGGTATCTATTTTCAAAGTTTTAGTATGAGGTTAAACGCTGGTCGCTGACTTTTGAAGTGGGAACTCAATCTTAACTTGAGTACCTTGCCCATCAATACTCTGCACATCAATCAGACCACCATGAGCGTGACATATGGTGCGCACAATATACAGACCTAAGCCGGTGCCTTGAGAAGCTGAGGATCGAACTTTATCAGCACGATAAAAACGCTCGAAAATACAGGATAGTGCCTCTGCTGGGATTCCAATGCCATTATCTTTAAAAACCAAAACTGCCGCCCCAGCATCAACAAAAACTGACACATCGACATTTCCAAGTGGTGGCGTATATTTAACTGCGTTATCAAATAGATTCACAATCACTTGTCTTATGCGAGCTACATCGCCTCCAATTAATACTGGGGCTGGTGCATTGATAGCAACTGAAATATTTTTTTCATCAGCAAGAAGTTGCATTTGCTCAATAGTAGATTGAACGAGTTCTGAAAGATTAATCACTTCATTTTTTGCTTTAGCCTCGCCAGCCTCTAATCGTGCAATCGACAAGAAGCTTTCAACAATTGATGATAACCGCTCAGTCTCTTCCAAAATGCTACCAAGTCGATCATGTGTTCCAAAATTTAAGGACTTATCTTTTTGCAAGGTTTCTAAATCACTACGTATAACAGAGAGTGGTGTTCTTAACTCGTGTGAAACATCAGACGAAAAGCGGCTAGCATTCTGATATGATTGATCTAAACGATCGAGCATCTGATTAAGCGTTTTGGACAAATGCTCAATAGGATCACCCGTATTAATCTTTGCTAGTCTTTGTGAAATATTTCCAAAGGTTATCTTCTCTGCAGAAGCTCTTATTGCCTCAACAGGACTAAGTGCAAGTTTTACCAAGAATCCACCAGCTATAATCGCTATAACAGTTACAACTGCAAGACCCACAATCAAAGATATAACAAATTGATGTAGGACCCGTTTTGTCTCAACAATTGGAACACCCATTTCTATCAGATAGTTCACATTCTTTAGCTCAGCCTTACAACCAAATACGAGCACATTGTCATATAGATTTGACGATATGCCTTGGTCACAATTGCTTACTAAATGATATGGGGTAAATGAGATAGTCTCTGGAATGAAACTTCTATCCTGTGGTGGTCCAGATAGATAAAGAACATCTTTACCATCTTTTAATATTTTTATAAAACGATTACTTTCTTCAGGTGAAAAAATTTGTTCTAACTGTACACTTAAACCACTTATATTTTTTTTATCAAAAGACGGAATAACATCATGTCGGATATGGTCAATTCGTCTAGAGAATGTTGAATTTATCTCTGCATAAAGTTGCGTCTGCAAACTCTGGTATGTATAAGTACCAAAGATAATAAAAGCAGATACAACTAAAAGCGTATACCCAAAAATTAAGCGGGTATAAATAGAATGAAGGATCAATCTATTGCTTCTTTACCAAAAACATAGCCAGAACCTCTAACTGTTGAAATAAGTTTAGCGTGATGTCCTTCGTCAATTTTTGTGCGCAACTGACGAATATATACATCGACAATATTAGTTAGATTCTCGAAACTTTGGTCCCACACATGCTCCATAATCATGCTTCGCGAAAGAACTCTTCCAGCATTAATCGCCAAATACTCAAGAAGGGCGTACTCCTTATTGCTTAAATCAATTCTTTTTTTAGCCCTTTTAACAATATGCGCCATTCTATCAAGCTCGAAATCCTCAATCTGAATCATATCAACTTGACTAGCCAACCTTCGACGAAGAAGCGCTTTAACTCTGACCAAGAGCTCAGCAAATGAAAATGGTTTTGTCAAATAGTCATCCGCACCTGCCTCAAAAAACATAACTTTATCTTGTAAGGAATCACGAGCGGTAAGCATTAAAATTGGTACGTTGCGATTTTTTGTGCGAATGATTTTAAGAACTTGACTACCATCAAGATTGGGCAACATAACATCCAGAATAACTAAGTCGTATGCATAAGTTAAGGCGTGATTTTTACCAGACTCACCGTTAAAAGCTAAATCTACGGCAAAACCTTCGCTCCTTAAATTATTAGCCAAATTATTAGCTAACTTTTGCTCATCTTCAACCAACAAAATACGCATTAGTATTTTCTCATCATTAAGTTAAGTTCAACATACTTCCTATATATCTATCTTAGCAGTACCAAATGAAAGATAGATTAATTGAAGATTAAAATTCACTCATTTTTGATTTAAAAATTAATTATTTTAAGCCCTTTTATATAAACGATATCCATAATTGAATAAATAATGATCTACATAAGGTACATCAAAAACATTTGAATTAAATTAAACCGAATAACGATATAGAATTTATAAAATATTAGCTTTTAGATTGACAGTGAAAAAACAGTACGGTTGAATGATCAAACGTTATTCCCGTTAAGGAATAGCGTGATAAGATTGTAAATGCATTTAATTGGAGTTGAAATTGAAACCTAGTCATAAATATCTAATAATCTTCAGCATTATTTTACACAGTCAAATGGCATCTGCGGATGGAGTAAACGACTGGCGATTAATGGTTGAGGGATCGAAAGAAGCTCAACCGCATTGGATCACTCCAATTGCAACAATCACACCTAGATTAGAGCAAGAAATTCGATTAGACCTCACAAAACAATACATGACAAATGGATCTACATATACGAACTATGGATCAGGCAAGGGACTAGAGCTGATTCCAACTGAAAATACTGAAATTGTAATCAACTTCCCTAACTATCAAACACGCGTAGGAGTCGCTTCTAGTACAGTAAATAGTTACATTAATAGAGCATGGCAGGACGAAACACTCCTAGTAAAATATCGCTTCTTGTCAGCAAACGAAGAGAGTGGCAATTACATTCTCACTGGCTTTCTTGGAGCTAGCATTCCGACAGGAAATGACTATTCTACATATAGCAATCAAAAAGAAGTCTATACAGCAACGCTTGCTGCAGGAAAAGGCTTGGGAAGCAGAGAAAATGGTTTGGATTTACAGAGTACATTAGGATTAAGCAGCATAGCAGGTGAACAAAAGAAAAGTGGCACTAACATTCCATCTGTTGCTTGGAATACGACATTGCAAGCGCATATATATAAGTACTTCTGGCCAGAAGTAGAAATGAATGTGTCACATTTTGAAGATGGCCCCGCACATGGTAAAAATCAAATAATCATGACTTACGGATTGGTTTTAGGAAGATTTCAAGTTGCAGACAACTCGAATTTCATTATCGGTGTGGGGTATCAAAATGCGATTTCAGATTACACACTATATAGTCATGGATGGAATCTTTCTTCTAGATTAACTTTCTAATGTAATGAAAAAACTTACTATAAAAATACGCATTTCATACGGCTTCGAAACTGCAATTGGTCCAGGTAAAGCTGATTTGCTTCAACACATAATCGATACTGGCTCGATATCAGCTGCCGCAAAAAAAATGAATATGTCATACCGACGCGCCTGGGAACTCATTAATACGATGAACCAATCTTTTGATGTACCTATTGTAATTGCAAAAACTGGTGGAATTCATGGTGGCGGTGCTGAGGTAAGCGATTTTGGTATAAAAATACTTAGTCTATATAAAGCACTTATACAAAAGATGCTGACTTCGGCTGATGAAGAAATTACTCAAATTTATAGCCACATCAAATCTTGAAAGTAGCAAAAACTAAAAATTACAAAAATACAAAAATACAACGGACTTCAATTAAGCCTTAATAGTGATCTGTTAGTAAACCAGTAAAACTAGCCCTTTTAGAAGATCATAGTGCGCAATCAGCTTGGTTATGGTTCTCCGTATGTGCTGAAAATTGCGCACTATTTTTTACGGCACATACATAAGTCGTTTTAAACGACAATCCAAACACAGATAAATAAGGGTTTGCGCTTCTACGAATTTAAAACAATAAAACCCATCAAGCCACTAACACCAGCACAAGCCAGAATTAATGCGTTAATATCAATACGTGCAACTTTTGCACGTATTGATATTAAAATATTTATTGTTAACTTGAAATAATTAAGAAATACCTCTATTCGTGCAATTACTGCACGATAATAGTTAACATAGTTAGCATAAAAAAAACCCGCCGAAGCGGGTTTTAGTTTTAACTTAAAATTACCAAGTTAAATTAGAACTTCATGCGAACACCAGCACCTACGATGTCAACATTTTGGTAGTAATCTTTCACACCATTTGTAATTGTAGAGTATTTATCACCAGAGAAGTGATTGTTTGAATACGCAAAATAAGTATCAAAACGTTTATTCAACTTATAGTCAGCAACAAAAGTCCATGTATCAACATCTGCTTGTGTATTTGCTGCAGCACCCGGGCCACTTACTGCATCTATTCTAGTAGCATAGTAACCTAGTGAAGTATTCAAACCTGCAAGTGCTGGCATACGGTCAGCAAAATCAAAACTAGCCCCAACAAAATAGATATTATTATTTTGTTTTTGTCCTGATGCTAAAGCAGATGTCGGAGCGTTACTTAGATTATAGCCAAATAAGGTACCGTAGTTAAGTGTTGAATCTGTAGATGGTTGTAGTTGAAACCATTCCCAACCCGCAGAAAATTTAAGATCATGCGTTGGTGTTGCTTTAACTGCAACTAAGAATGAATCGGTATTATAAAGTCCAGCCGTAAGTGTATTTGCTACACCACCTGAAGCTGCTTTTATTGAGTCAGTAAATTTGTCATAAGCCATTTGAACACCCATTAAAGAGTTTTCATAACCTACTTGTGCTGTAGCACCATAGCCATGACCAGTGTCACCTGAAGCATTACCAAATTGATACATTACACCAGCATTAACTTTGCCGTCCATAGGACCCGCAAAAGTGTTTGCATATTTAATGGAGTTTTTCATACGTGCATTTTCTGAAATACCACCACCGCCACCAATAGCACCACTTTCACCTAATGGTGAGAATGTATCAGCTTTACCTGTTGGGTCGTATGCACCTAAAATTTCGTACACAGGATTATATTGGATACCAGCAGATAATTTACCTAAACTACCACCATCAATACCAGCCCAAGCTTGACGTGCAAAAAATTCACCATTTAATGAAGAATCGGCATTTACAGTTGAGTTAGGTTTAGTTTTGTTGTCTGCTAGAGTTTTTGCAGCGTTGTTAATTTGAGCTGTAAGTGGGTTAAAGCCAGATTCTAATTGGTAAATAAATCTGAAATTATTATCAGCTGCTTTAAATAAGTCAATACCACCCTTCAAACCAATACGTGAATCTTGTAAACCACCTTGAATCCACGCAGTTTGGCGAACATAAGGAGCAGTAGTTTTAGCGCCTTGGTATGGATATAACTGGTTAGGCAATGCAGTTGCGCGTGGTAGTGAGTGATTTACTGTAGCACCACCTACGTCGATAATACCGTAGACTTGAATGTCAGCGTTATGACCACCCATTTTGAAATCAGCTTTAAATGGTGCATCTGAGTTGATAAAGTCAAACTCTGATTTCTTAGCTGCAGCAACTTGTGCTTCTTTCTCGCCAGTACGGCCTTTTTTGATTAGAGTTGCCTCTTCATCTGTCATCACGCCTTTAGCTACAAGCGCGTCAACGATATCTGTTGTTGTATTAATTACCATGTCTAAGCGTTAGCTTTAATGTATCTCTATGTTGTAATAAAATCTTGTCGACCTTTTAAAGTTAGCACTAAATGAATGGGGTGATTTTCCCCAAGTAGTCACTCCACCAATCCATAAGCACAATTCGCTCGTCCATATACTGCGCCCTATTGTATGCACGCCGAACTTGATTTGCTTCTGCGTGTGCCAACTGCCGCTCAATGACATCAGCTCTAAACCCGTGCTCATTAAGTACAGTACTCGCTATTGCTCTAAATCCGTGTACTGACATTTTGTATTTGTAGCCCAATCTATAAAGCGCGTCTATCAGCGCGTTTATAGGCATTTTTTGATTGGGATTCCCTTTATGAAAAACATAGTTGTCGCTTGGACATAGCAATTTGACACGATTTAAAATAGCAATGACTTGCTTTGACAATGGCACTAAATGTTCAACACGCATTTTCATACGCTCTGCTGGGATTTTCCAAATCGCTTTGTCTAAATCAAACTCGCACCACTTAGCCAACATCAATTCATTCTTACGCACGAATGTCATTGCGATCAGTTGTAACGCATAGCGCGTAACCA
>Ga0214182_1000530_pt1 | contig 14490 bp, 16 predicted proteins | sample TroBogEpilimnion_8_FD_153020 | JGI IMG/M metagenome (GOLD analysis project Ga0214182, IMG submission 153020) | Freshwater microbial communities from Trout Bog Lake, WI - 14NOV2007 epilimnion | ecosystem: Environmental > Aquatic > Freshwater > Lake > Epilimnion/Euphotic zone | place: Trout Bog... | reverse complement strand
CCCCCTCCCCCCAACCCCCTCCCGCAAGGGGAGGGGGAGGGTTTCCTCCAAACCCGCCCTTAGCCTGATGCCTATGGGGTCAAGCCCGACCATGACGGGATGGGTTCGCGGCGTTCTTCCGCAAATGCGCGGCGATCGATGCCAGGGCGGTCGGGGTCATGCCCTGCAAGCGCGCGGCGGCGCCCAGCGATTCCGGGCGGAATCGGGTCAGCTTGTCGGTGACCTCGGCCGATAGACCGCCGATGTCGGCGAAGGTCACGCCGTCGAGGGACACCGATTCCTCCTTCCGGAAGCGGCGGATGTCGGCGTCCTGGCGTTGCAGGTAGCCTGAATACCGAGCCTCGGCGCGCATTTGGGCAACGGCGCGCGGGGGGGCGGCGCGGAGCCAGGGGAAGGCGTTGGCCAGCGCGTCGTCATCCACCGTATCGACGGCTGCCATGTCGAACACCGACCGCCAGCGCCCGTCGGCCCGATGGGGAAACCCTAGCCGCGCCCATTCGGCGGCGGACGCACCCTCGGTCCGGGCGCGTTCCATCGTCTGAGCCACGGTGTCGCGGTGCGCGGTGAAGGCGGCGGCCCGTTCTGCGCCGACGCAGCCCCATTCCATGCCGCGTGCGGTCAGGCGCAGATCGGCGTTGTCGGCCCGCAGCGACAGGCGGAACTCGGCGCGAGAGGTGAACATGCGGTAGGGTTCGCTGACCCCTTGCGTCGTGAGGTCGTCGACCAACACGCCCAGGTACGCCTCCGACCGATCCAGCCGCACCGGCTCGCACCCGCCGGCCAAGCGCGCCGCGTTGATGCCGGCGAACAGGCCTTGGGCGGCGGCTTCCTCGTATCCGGTGGTGCCGTTGATCTGGCCGGCGAGGAATAGGCCCGGCAGTGCCCGCAGTTCCAGACCGGGCGTCAAAGCACGCGGATCGACGTAGTCGTATTCCACGGCATAGGCCGGGCGGAGCATGCGCGCGTGTTCAAGGCCGGGGATGGTGGCCAGCATCGCGCGCTGGACCTCTTCCGGCAGACTGGTGGAGATGCCGTTGGGATAGACGGTGTTGTCGTCCAGCCCCTCGGGTTCCAGAAAGATGTTGTGGCTCTGGCGGGCGGCGAAACGGACGACTTTGTCCTCGATGGACGGGCAGTAGCGCGGGCCGACGCCGGTGATGTTGCCGGCGTGAATGGCGGAACGGTGCAGGTTCTCGCGAATGATCGCATGCGTCGCCGGGGTGGTAGCGGTGACGCGGCATTCCACCTGGGGATTGGTCAGGCGGGCGGTCATTGTGCTGAACGGTTCCGGCTCCACATCGCCGGGATCGGCGGCCAGACCGTTCCAGTCGATTGTGCGCCGGTCCAGCCGCGCCGGGGTGCCGGTCTTCAGCCGTCCCATCGGCAGGCCGCGCCGCGCCAGAGTCAGCGCCAAGCCGATGGAAGGCGCCTCCCCGACCCGGCCGGCCTGGGTTTGCTTGTCGCCGATATGAATGACGCCGCGCAGGAACGTGCCGGTGGTCAGCACCGCCGCCGCGCAGCGATAGCGGGACCCATCCGCCGTCGTCACCGCCGCCAGCCGCCCATCGCGGCCGAGTTCCAGATCCTCCACCGCCGCCGCTCGTATTGTCAGGTGCGGCGTTTCCTGTAGCAGCCGGCGCATCGCGCGGCGATACAGCGACCGGTCCGCCTGCGCCCGAGGGCCCCGCACCGCAGGCCCCTTGCTCCGGTTCAGCAGCTTGAAATGGATGCCGGCCGCGTCGGCCGCCTTGCCCATGACGCCGTCCAGGGCGTCGATCTCCCGCACCAGATGGCCCTTGCCGATCCCGCCGATGGAGGGATTGCACGACATCTCCCCGATGGTTTCGAGCCGGTGAGTCAGCAGCAGCGTGCGCGCACCCGTACGCGCGGCGGCCGCCGCGGCCTCGCACCCCGCATGCCCGCCCCCAACCACCACGACGTCGAACCGCTCGGTCATCCTTTGTCCCATCCGCTGGAATGCTGGGTTTAACGGGTACGTGGCGTAGGAACAACGTGTTAAGATGCCCGCCGGTCCGCGAAGAATGCCTTCAATAATGCGGCTGCCTCGGTTTCTCTGATACCGCCGATCACCTCCGGCCGGTGGTGGCACGACGATGCGTCGAACACCCGTGCCCCATGCTCCACGCCACCGCTTTTAGGATCGTAGGCGCCGAATACCAGCCGGCGGATACGGAAGACGCTGAGAGCCTGGGCGCACATCGGGCACGGTTCCAGCGTCACCACCAGGTCGCAATCCGGCAGGCGCGCCGACCCGCGTGCGGCGGCGGCGGCTCGTAGCGCCAGCATCTCGGCGTGGGCGGAGGCATCGTGTGTGCCCTCCACCCGGTTGCCGGCGCGGGCCAACACGGTCCCATCCGGCCCCAGCACGACGGCGCCGACCGGCACTTCGCCCCTCGCGGCGGCATCCCGAGCCTCCTGGAGGGCTATTTCCATCGGTTCCATGCGGTGTTGCTTGCCCCAATGCACTCCGGGGGTCTAGCAAGCCACGCATGAGCAAGCGACCCATCATCGGCGTGACCCTGGATTCCGAGCAGCCGGGCGGATACTCGAAATACCCGTGGTACGCGGTCAGGCAGAACTATGCCGACGCCATTGTCGCGGCCGGCGGGCTGCCGGTGGCGCTGCCGCATAACGCGGAGCTGGCGGCGCAGTATCTGGATACGATCGATGCGCTGGTGGTGACCGGCGGGGCGTTCGACGTGGACCCGGCGCTGTATGGCGAAGGGGAGGTCCATGCGACCGTCACCCTGAAGGAAAACCGTACGGCGGCGGAAATAGCGCTGACCACGGGGGCGCTGGCGCGGAACCTGCCGATCCTCGGGATTTGCGGCGGGCAGCAACTTCTGGCGGTGGCGCTGGGGGGCACGCTGATCCAGCATATCCCCGACAGCATCGCCAACGCGCTGGAGCACGAGCAGCTGAACCCAAGGCACGAGCCGGGGCACCCCATCGCGGTGACGCCTGGGACGCTGTTGCACCGGATCGTCGGATCGACGACGATGAACGTTAACTCCGCCCACCATCAGGCCGTCCGAGCGCCCGGCCCGCGCGCCGTGGTCAACGCCGTCGCCCCCGATGGCGTGATCGAGGGGGTGGAGGACACGGGGTATCGCTTCTGCCTCGGCGTCCAATGGCACCCGGAGTTCTTCATCGACCCCGGCGACCGGCGCATCTTCGATGCTCTGATCGCGGCGTGCGGGTCATGAGCGACACCGAAAAAGGCGACCGGATCGCCAAATTCCTGGCTCGTGCGGGCGTTGCCAGCCGGCGCGATGCCGAGAAGATGCTGGCCGAGGGCCGCGTCAAACAGAACAACATCGTGATCACGCACCCCGCCACCTTCGTCGCGCCCGGCGATCTGATCGTGGTGGACGGCAAGCTGGTGGATGAGCCGGATCGCACCCGGTTGTGGCGCTACCATAAGCCGGACGGGCTGGTGACCACGCATCACGACCCTGAGGGCCGGCCAACGGTGTTCGACAAGCTGCGCACGCAATTGCCGCGCGTGATCAGCGTCGGACGGCTCGATCTGACCAGCGAAGGGCTTTTGCTCCTGACCAACGACGGCGCCTTGGCTCGGCATTTGGAATTGCCCTCCACCGGCTGGATCCGGCGCTACCGGGTGCGGGTGTACGGGCACCCCGATCCGCATGTGCTGGCCGGTCTGGCCGAGGGCGTGACGATCGAGGGCGTGCGCTACGCGCCGATCGAGGCGGCGTTGGACTCGCGGAAGGGCGACAACGCCTGGATCACGGTGGCGCTGAAGGAAGGGCGCAACCGGGAGGTCCGTAAGGTCATGCGACACCTCGATCTGCATGTTTCGCGGTTGATTCGCCTGGCGTACGGGCCGTTCCAGTTGGGCACCCTGGCGCGCGGGGAGGTCGAGGAAGTGCCGCCCCGGGTGCTGCGCGATCAGCTTCCGGCTTTGGCCGGGCCCGTGCCCGCTCGGCCGCACCAGCGGGGCTGAGGCGTGCGAATCCTCGCCGGCCAGTGGCGCGGGCGGACGCTGACGGCACCGGCGGGGGATGTGACGCGGCCGACGGCCGATCGCGTCCGCCAAGCCCTGTTCGACATGCTGTTGCATGCGCCGTGGGGCGGTCGGGCCTGCGTGGATGGTGCGGTGGTGCTGGATGTTTTCGCCGGCACGGGCGCCATGGGGCTGGAGGCTCTGTCCCGGGGTGCCGCGCGGGCGGTGTTCGTGGAGCGTGACCGGGCGGCTTTGGCGGCGTTACGCGCGAATGTCGCTGCCTGTCGGGCGGAGGACCGGTGTTCCGTGCTGGCGATGGATGTGGAACGCGTGGCGAGCGGGGAGGCTGCTTCGCTGGTGTTCTTGGACCCGCCTTACGGGCAGGGCATGGTGCCTCGGGCACTGGCGCGGCTGCGGGCGGTCGGAAGAATCGCACCGGGGGCGCTGATTGTCGCGGAGACGGGGCGGGGGGAAGAAGCGTTGGACACTCCGCCCATCGCGGCACAGGCGGAGGTATTGCTCCCCGGGACAAGCCCAGGGATGACGAACAAGGGAACGCCGTTACTCCTGTTGGCCGAACGCACCCATGGGGCGGCACGCATCAGCGTCTGGCGGGAGCCTTAGCCCAAACGTACCGTCACGGCCGGCAACGGCGCGAACTCAACGGTCACCGTCCCGGGTGCATCCAGCCAAACCGGCGGCGTCACGCTGCCCAACATGACGGTTTGCCCGGCCTTCAATCCGCCGAACGCGGCAGCGACCTCGGAGCTGGCCAACCAGGCCAGGCAATTGAACGGATGCCCCATCAGGTCGGTGGAGATGCCCTCGTCCCGCACGACCCCATCGACGGAAATCCGGCCGCGTAACGCGCCCAGGTCCAAGCCGTGCCAATCGACGTTGCCCAGCGAACCGATCACGGCGGCACAGTGATAGACCTGATCGGCGATCAGCGCCGGCGTGCCCAGGGCCACCAGATCGTCGTAACGGTTCTCGACGATTTCCACCCCGGCGATCGCCTCGCCCACCGCGCCGGTAACGGTTTCGGCCGTGTAGGCGCCCGGCGGCAGGTCGCGCGCCAGCCGCACCGCGATCTCGCATTCCACGCCCGGTTTGATGTAGTCGGCGAAACGCAGATCGGCGCGATCCCGGTAGACGTTCCGCGCTTCCATGAACCCGGCGGCGGGGCCGGTCAGGCCGAGGTATTCCTGCATCCGCTTGCCGGTCGCGCCGATCTTGAAACCGGCCGGTACCGCCGATCCGACCAGACGCGCCAGGGCCAGTTGCGCCAGCGCGCCCTCCGCCACGGTGGCGGGGGCACCCGGCAGCGGTAGTACCAGAGTTCGATCCAGCCGGACCCGGCGTAACGCGGCCGCGACCGTGTCAGGATCGAACCCTTTGGTCACGGCCGGGTCAGCTCGTACAGCGCCACCGCCCCGGCGGCGGACACGTTCAGGCTCTCCACGACACCCTTGATCGACAGGCCGAGCACCTCGTCGCAGGTTTCGCGGGTCAGGCGGCGCATGCCCTCGCCCTCGGCGCCGAGCACCAGCACCACGCGGCGGCCGGCGAAGGCGGCGCCGGACAGCGCCGGACCAGCGGCATCCAGGCCGATGCACCAGCAGTTGGCGGCCTTCAGCGCGATCAATGTGCGGGTGATGTTCACCGCCCGCAGCAGCGGCAGAATCTCCAGCGCGCCGGAGGCTGCCTTCGCCAGCGCTCCGGTTTCGTCGGGGGCGTTGCGGTCCTGCACGATCACGCCGGCGGCCCCGAACGCGGCGGCCGAACGCAGAATGGCCCCAACGTTACGGGGATCGCTGACCTGATCCAGCACGACGATGGGTCCGGGCCGTTCCAGCACCGATTGCAGGCTGGGCTGCGGCAGCGGATCGGCCAACAGCGCCGCACCCTGGTGCACGACATCGCGCCCGAGCAGCTGATCCAGCCGAGCACGATCGGTGCGTTCGGGCTGCAGCGGCCAAGCCTGCTTGAAGGATTGGGAGATCGCGGTTTCCGCTTCCTCGGTCAGCAGCAGATGCCGCAGACGACGGTTCGGGTTGGCCAAAGCGGCGGCAATCGCGTGATGGCCGTAGAGCCACACGGCGCCTTTCGGGGCGTCCGGCGCATGGCGCGGCTGCTCCTCCCGCGGGCGCTGCGGACGCGGACCGTCATGACGGAACTTCTGCCCATCCTGCTTGGGCCGGGGCTTGAACCCCTCCCCATCGCGCGGGCGCTGGCCCTGATGCGGTTGCCCCTGTGCCGGACGCGGCCCTTGCGGTGGCCGGGGACCTTGGGGCGGACGAGGCCCCTGATCGCGCGGCCCCTGCGCTGCGCCTTGCGGCGCGCGCAATTGGTTCGGCCCGCCGCGATCGGACGAACGCTGGGAAGGACCGCCGGACGATGCGCCGCCAGGCCCCCGATGGGGGCCACGATCGGAAGGGGGCCGGCCGGAGCCGCCTTGCCTGAAATTGCTGGGAGGTTTCATCCATCCCCGTATAGCGGCCTCTCCGGTAAATGCACAGGCTTCCGGCGCAGCCAAAGCAGTGCCGGCATTTCTACCCATTTTCGCAACAGTATTGCCAGGGCCAACGGCAATCCCGCCGCTCCGGGCAGCCAAAGCAAGGTAAATATCCGGCCATCGCCGTCCGCCAGCGAGGCGAGAGCGACGCCCAGCAGTTTTTGAACCGGCTCATTCGCGAGATAGAGGCTGTAGGACAATCCGCCCAGCCACTGTGCCGGGCCGGATCGCAGAACGCACCCGACAAGCGGCAGCGCCCGGTAAAATTCCGCGCCCAAGCACAATGTCCACACCATCGGTGGAAGCAGTTTGCCGAAGCCGCCATGGAACCAGCCCATTGCCAGCACAACGGCCAGGGCAACGATGTAGCGCTGTACGCCCCCGGACGACCGTACCAACCCCGCGCTCGATACTCCCAAAGCGAAATACCCCGCCTTGTTCGGCAGAAAGGCCCGGCTGAACTGCCACTCGTCCGGTGCCCATGACCCCCATGCGACTCCGGCCACCGCCAGTCCCAGCAACGGCCAAGGCGTCCCCCCGAACCTGCGCCCCAGCAAAACCATCAGCACGTAGAACTGCCACTCCGTCGAAAGGCTCCACGCCGCGCCGAGAAATCCGACCCACACGTCCTCGGAGATGCCGTTCGGCACCATCCCATGCGTCATCGTCAGATGCGCCGCGATCACCCCCACCCAATCGCGCGGCCACCCCTGAGACCAAATATCACGCGCCGGACTGCTCGCCCCGATCCAAGGCATGTGCTCAAACCCGGCGGGCACAAGCTGAACCGCCACGGCGAACACAAACATCGCCAGAAAAACGGGATAAATCCGCACCACGCGAGCGATCAGAAAGGGGCGGGCGCGATACCCGAACCCCTCCAGCGACCGGACGATCACCAAGCCGCTGAGAATGAAAAACACATCTACCGCCGCGCCGCCGTGCGACAGCAGCGACGCCAGCCAACCCGGCAGAACCGCGAACGGTGCCATGTGACTGAGCATCACATACACCGCTAACACACCGCGCAGCCCGTCCAGGCATTCCAACCGCTTCATCGCGGCAGAATGTCAGGAAATAGTTAAGAAAAGATGAACGCCCGAGGGGAAATCAGCGCCAGCCGCCGCCGTAGCGTGCCTGCCAAGCCTGTTCACGCAGCAGAATGTCCTGCGACTCCAGAGACACGTCCAAAGCGATGATCATCGCCGCCACGCCCATGTAGTACGACACCAGCAGGGCGAAATCGACGATCTGGCGAGGGGTGAAATGCGCGTGGATCGCTTCCTCGATCCGCGGCGGCACCCGCCGGCACGCCGCGATGTCGTACGCGAACTCGCACAATGTCAGCTCCGGCGCCGGCAAATCCCGCGGCGCTCGGCCCTCCCGTATGAGATCGAGCTGCTCCTGGCTCAGCCCCGCCGCCAGCCCCAACGGCGCGTGGTGCTGCCAGCCATAGGGAACGTCGCGCATGACCGTCAGGATCGCCATTTCCCGCTGGAATTCGGTCAGTTCCGTACCGTATTTGCAATATTCTCCGAACGCCGCGAACGGACGCAGCCCCTCCGGCGCATGGGCGATGGTGCGCATCAGGTTGGAGACAAAGCCGCGACTGGTCGCGATTTGCCGGAAGGTTTCCTCCAGCTCCGGATCGTCCGGTTCCTGATCCCCAAGATCGTCGTAATCGTCGGATATTGCCTTTCACTCCCCTGATCGGTTCGGCAGTTCTGTTACCCGTCGGCGCGCGGCACCCAGGGAATCTGGCTGAGTTCGATGCCTTCTTCAGCCAACGCTTCGGCCTCGTCGGCGGTCGCTTCGCCGTAGATCCCACGTTCCTCGGCCTCACCCCGATGGATTTTGCGGGCTTCTTCCGCCAATTCCGGCCCGACGTAGTCGCAGTTCTTTTCCACCTCGGCCCGCAACTTTTGCAGCATGGCCATCAGCTGAGCCGGCATGCGGCCACCGCCAGCCATCTCCGGCACAGGCGCAGGTGGTGGAGCCGCCGGCGCCTCCGCTACGGGCGCGGCCACTGGTTCGGGAGGTACCGCCGCGCGGGTTGAAACCGCCGGAGCCATCAACGCACGCTCGACCTTGGTGTTGCCGCAGGTCGGGCATTCCACTAGGCCGCGCTTGGCCTGCCGGTCAAAGGAGGCGCTGTCATTGAACCAGCCGTCGAAGCCGTGGTCCTGCGCACAACGAAGCTGGTAATGGATCATCGCAGCAACGCATCCAGCTTGCCGGCGCGATCCAGCGCCACAAGGTCGTCGCAACCGCCGATATGTTGCCCGCCGATAAAGATTTGCGGCACGGTTGTGCGCCCGCCGGATCGTTTGACCGCTTCGACCCGCGCGGCGGAGCCGTTGGGCGCGTCGATTTCCTGGAAGTCGACGCCTTTGGTGCCCAGCAGATGAACGGCGCGCTCGCAGAACGGGCACCAGGGTTGGGTGTAGATTTGGATGTCTGGCATGATCGGTTCCTTGTCGCTGAAATGTCGTGCCTGTCGCGCGCTAACGCAAGAGGGTGCCGATCAGCGGGGCCAGTTCAAGCGTGGTTCCGCACGGGGCTCCTGCCGGGGCGGGGGCGGTGCCTCCGTGCGGCGAACCGGCCTTGTGTGCGGCGGCGGGGGCGGCCGATCATCGGGCGGGTCGTCCTCATACATCGTATGCGCCGGCGGCGGGATCGGGGGCCGCACGATTGTCGGCTCTCTGTCCCGTTCGCGTGGCCGGACGGCGACGGGCGGCGGCGCGTACAGATCGTCGTAGTCGGACGGCGCCGGGCCAGGTTCGGGGCCACGCGCCGCCAGCATGCGGATATCGGCCTGAATTTCGTCCAACCGGCCCTCAATCGACTCCAGCCGGCTCTTCAGGCCGATAACGCTGAACGGCATGAACAGAAACGCCAGCCCGTACAGAAGTGCGGGCAGCAATAACACCAGCGGCACCCACCAGGGCACCCAATCCGGGAGAGCGAAGTTCATCGCTGGATATTAGCACTTGGCGCGATCGGGTTAAACCGGTTTCGGCTCAACGGCCCCGGAAGATCGGTTTGCGCTTCTCTTTATGCGCCTGGATACCCTCCTTCATGTCCTCGGACTGCTTGACCCGCGCCAGCACCTGAGTGGTTTCCACCATATCTTCGATCGGCCCGACCGGCATGATCCGTGCCACCAGCTGCTTCAGCGCCGCGATCACCAGCGGTGCCGAATCCAGCAGCTGCTCGGCCATTTCCAACGCCGCCGCCTCATGTTCCCCGTTCGGCACGACCCGATTGACGAAGCCTACGTCGTAGGCCCGTTGCGCCGAAATCTTGCTGCCCAGCAGCATGATCTCCATCGCGAGCTTGTGCGGCATACGGGTGGCGAGGGTACTGATCCCGCCCGCCGTCGTCCCGAGTTTGGCTTCCGGGTAGTAGAACGTGGTGCTCTCGGCCGAGACCATCAGGTCGCACATCATCACCATGACGATCCCGCCGCCGATCACCCAGCCGGTGGTGGCGGCGATGATCGGCTTGTCTGTTTTGAACCCGACATTGGGGATGGCGCGCCACAGCTCCGGCAAATCCGACACATCCGCCCCTGCGCAGAATGCTCGGTCGCCCGAACCGGAAAGGATCGCGACGCGCTGGTTGGGGTCGGCATCGAAGGCCTGGAATGCCTTCTGCAGCTCCACGGCCACCGCTTGGTTGATGGCGTTCAGACGCTCCGGCCGGTTGATACGGATGATGGAGATCGAGCCTCGATGTTCGGTGATGACGACGGGCATGACAAGTTCCTCGGACGGTTGCGGACTTGTCTCACGGACCCGTCGTGGGTCGCAACTGGCTGAGATTGATCTTGCAAACATGCAGATATCTTTATATACGCCCGCCAACCGAATTTCCCGGTTTCAGGAGCACCCGCAGATGGCCGACACGCACGACTACAAGGTCAAAGACATCTCTCTGGCCGAGTGGGGCCGCAAGGAAATCTCCATGGCCGAGGACGAAATGCCCGGCCTGATGGCCATCCGCGAAGAATTCGGCAAATCGCAGCCGTTGAAGGGCGCACGCATTGCCGGCTGCCTGCACATGACCATCCAGACCGCCGTGCTGATCGAGACTCTGACCGCCCTCGGCGCCACCGTGCGCTGGTCGTCGTGCAATATCTTCTCGACCCAGGACCATGCCGCCGCCGGCGTCGCCGCCGCCGGCACGCCCGTTTTCGCCTGGAAGGGCTTGAACGAGGAAGAATTCTGGTGGTGCATCGAGCAGACGGTGAAAGGCCCCGACGGCTGGACGCCCAACATGATCCTGGATGACGGCGGCGATCTGACCGTGCTGATGCACGATAAGTATCCTGAGATGCTGAAGGACGTGAAAGGCATCTCCGAGGAGACCACGACCGGCGTGCACCGCCTGTGGGACATGGCTAAGGCCGGCAAGCTGCTGACTCCCGCCATCAACGTGAACGACAGCGTCACCAAGTCGAAATTCGACAATCTCTATGGCTGCCGTGAGTCGCTGGTGGACGGCATCCGCCGCGGCACCGACGTGATGATGGCCGGCAAGATCGCCGTCGTGAACGGCTTCGGCGACGTGGGCAAAGGATCCGCCGCGTCGCTGCGCAATGCCGGCTGCCGTGTGATGGTGACCGAGATCGACCCGATCTGCGCACTGCAGGCGGCGATGGAAGGCTATGAGGTCGTCACGATGGACGACGCCGCTCCGCGTGGCGATATTTTCGTCACCGCCACCGGCAATGTCGATGTGATCACCATCGATCACATGCGCGCCATGAAGCACCGCGCCATCGTCTGCAACATCGGGCACTTCGATTCCGAAATTCAGATCGATGCGCTGCGCAACTTCAAATGGGACAACGTGAAGCCCCAGGTGGATGAGGTCGTCTTCCCGGACAACAAGCGCCTGATCGTGCTGTCGGAAGGCCGCCTCGTGAACCTCGGCAACGCCACTGGCCACCCCAGCTTCGTGATGAGCGCGAGTTTCAGCAATCAGGTGCTCGCACAGATCGAGCTGTACAATGCCCCGGCGGGCCAGTACAAGACCGACACCGTCTATACCCTGCCGAAGCACCTGGATGAGAAAGTCGCGGCCCTGCACCTCGCGAAGGTGGGCGCCAAGCTCACGAAACTATCGTCCAAGCAGGCTGAATACCTCGGCGTCGCCGCGCAAGGCCCGTTCAAGCACGACCTGTATCGCTACTGATTTCCTCGCAATCGCGACGGGGTGGAAAGTCCACCCCGTCAGATCGCCGCTTCGGCGAAAATACGCGTAACGTCGCCGCCCCAGGCATCGTGATACCGGTCCAGCCAAAATTCCGCCTGGGTCGGCGCCCCCGCAGCGATCTCCGCCAGCGGATCGAGGTACCTCGCCTCGGTTTCTCCAGCCGCATTCAACCGTCCACGCGCATTCAGCCCATCCCGAGCGATGGCCACGACATCCCCCGCCAAGGCCCGCAAAGTCCGGCCCTTCCACGTCGTCGCCAACCCGAACTCCGGCACAGCCGCCCGCATGGCGTTGGCGTCTTCCCACCCAGCCCCGCGCAACAGCGCTTCCGCCGCCGTCAGTGCCGCATCGTCGTAGAGCAGCCCGACCCATAGCGCCGATTGCGCCAGCATCATGTCTGGCCGGCCCGCGTCGGCCCCGCGCATCTCTAGAAAGCGCTTGATCCGCACGTCGGTGAACACCGTCGTCACATGATCTGCGAAATCCCCAATCGTCGGCTCCGACCCGGTCTCACTGTGCAGCTTGCCGTTCATGTAATCCCGGAAAGACCGCCCTGCGACATCGATATACCGGCCGCCCCGGTAGACGAAGTACATCGGCACCTCGTCGACCATCCACTCGGCATAGCGCTCGAACCCGAACCCATCCTCGAACATCACCTTCGGAATACCCGACCGCTGGTTGTCGGTATCGGTCCAAACCCGCGCCCGATTGGACAACAATCCGTTCGGTTTGCCTTCCATGAACGGGGAGTTTGCGAACAGCGCGGTCGCCAGCGGCTGCAGCAGCAGCGACACCCGCAGTTTACGGACCATGTCCTGCTCCGACGCGTAATCCAGATTGACCTGCACGGTACAGGTCCGTGTCATCATGTCCAACCCGAGCGAGCCGACCAGCGGCATGTAGCGGCGCATGATGGCGTAGCGGCCTTTGGGCATCCAGGGCATCGCCGCCCGAGTCGCCACCGGATGAAACCCCAGCGGCGCGAACCCGACCCGCAGCGGCGCCGCCACGGCGCGCACCTGTGCGAAGTGCCAATCGAACTCGGCCTTGGCGTCGTGCAGGTTTTCCAGCGGCGCGCCCGACAGCTCCAACTGACCGGCCGGTTCCAGCGACACCGACCCTCCGCCCTGCTTCAGCCCGATGACATTTTCGCCGTCCATGATCGGTTCGGCGTCATAGCGCCCCAGCCCCGCCAGCATGTCGCGAATCGAACCCGGCTGCCCGTCGGCCGGCAGATATGGTGGCGTGGCGAGGTCGTCCAGCCGGAAGCCGAACTTCTCGTGCTCCGTCCCAATGCGGAACGCCGCCGCCGGCTTGCCGCCAACCGCAAGGTGATCCGCCATCTGTTGGATCGACGTGAGGGGGGTCGCGTCGCCGTCTCCAGGGTTGGACATATTCTTCCCAAACGTCTCGATTGAAGGTCAGCGTACTAGCGGCCGCCGGACGACCGCAACACGGCCAAGCCCGCCAGACAAGCGGTCTCGGCCCTTAGCACGCGGGGACCAAGGCTCACGGGCGCTACAAACTGGTACCGGCGCAGCACGTCAAGCTCCTGTGGGGTGAACCCGCCTTCCGGGCCGACGAGCAGACCGCAAGGACCCGATACGCTGGGAACAGGCGAGGCATCCACCCGCTCGATCGCGGCGAACAACGGCCTGTCCGGTGGCCAATCCATCAGCACATTGCCCAACGCCCGAGGCGAGCGGATATCCGGGACCGTCAGACGCTCGCACTGCTCCGCCGCTTCGGTGGCAATCGCCCGTAGCCGCCCATCGTTGACGCGCGATGCATTGGTCCGGTCGGTCATGACCGGCTGAATGACCGACGCACCCAGTTCGGTCGCTTTCTGGACCACAAGATCGGTCGTATCCCGTTTCAGCAGCGCGAAAACCAGCCAAAGATCGTCCTCCTCGGCCTGTTCCCGCAGCCGCGCCGCCAGCCGAAACGCCACGGAGTCGCGCCGCAACACGGAGATATGGGCACGCCACTCCCCGTCCTGCCCGTTGAACACGCACACCTCGTCGCCGACCCGCTTTCGGATCACGCTCCCCAGGTAATGCGCCTGCTCGGCGCTGCCAGCGACCTCGGCCCCAGGCATCAACGACGGTGTCACGAAAAGGCGGGGAATGGTGGGCATGGGATGGATCGATGGTTTTCCAATTGACCGGGACGGTGCGGCGCGCACAGTAGCAGCAATGAGCGCACATACCGATATCGTCGAGAACGGCTGGGTATCCCGCATGCCCGGGGCATGGCGCCCCTATTTGCTTTTGGCGCGTGTGGACCGTCCGATCGGCACATGGTTGCTGTTTCTGCCGGGAACCTGGGGGATAACACTGGCGGCCCCGACGGTGCCTGATGCGATTCGGCTGCTGCTGTTATTCGGTGTCGGCAGCCTCGTCATGCGCGCCGCCGGCTGCGTCGTGAACGATCTGTGGGATCGCGACATCGATCGCCTCGTGGCCCGCACCGCCGGACGCCCACTGGCCTCGGGTGCCCTGAGGCCGCGCCATGCGCTGGCCTTCCTGGCCGTATTGCTCCTGACCGGCCTCATCGTCCTCCTGCAACTAAACCCTCTCGCCCAGTTGCTCGGCGTCGGTTCGCTCGTCCTCGTCGCGCTTTACCCCCTGGCCAAACGAGTCACCTGGTGGCCGCAGTTGGTCATGGGCTTCACCTTCGGCTTCGGCGCCCCCATGGGCTACGCCGCCGCGACCGGGCATCTCGGACTGGCTTGGGCGCTGATCTACGGCGCGGCGATCCTCTG